>Ga0307282_10000220_pt1 | contig 17083 bp, 18 predicted proteins | sample ER_DNA_121_FD_194475 | JGI IMG/M metagenome (GOLD analysis project Ga0307282, IMG submission 194475) | Bulk soil microbial communities from the East River watershed near Crested Butte, Colorado, United States - ER_DNA_121 | ecosystem: Environmental > Terrestrial > Soil > Floodplain | place...
AGATCCTTTGCGAGGACGGCGCCGTCATCGTCGGAGGGTTCGCCCAAACGATGCTCACGGTTCTGCGAGCCGGCGAGCGGCGCGACGATCTCTATCCCGGATTCCTGGAGCGGTACGCGGACGCGTATGTTGCCGAGCTGCGCGACTTCGTCGACGGGGTCCTCGTTCGGCGTCCTCCGGCCGTTACCGGCGAAGATGGGCGACGCGCCCTCGCGATCGCGTTCGCGGCCGAGCGCTCGGCCGCGACGACTCGGCCGGTGACGCCGGACTAGCTACGCGCTCCCACGCTCAGCAGCGATGAGGTCGAGGACAAGGGTGGACCATCCGAAATCGCGCGCTCCCTGGCCCTCGCCCGTCAGCGGGTCGTAGAACTCGCGGATCCCGCTCGATGCCATCATGCGGACGGTCCGCTCCGCGAGCTCGCTGGCGAGGTCGTTCCGCCCGTGCGCACGGAGTCCCCAGTAGAGGTACCAGTTCACGTTCACCCACGTTGGTCCGCGCCAGGTGGTGTCCGTGCGCCACTTGGGGTCGAACGAGGGCTCCGTCGCGGCCACGCTCGGGACGGGGTAGGGAAGCCAGAACTCGCGTTCGTTCAGTAGGTGATCGTCGACAAGCCGTTTCGCTTTGCGCGGGTCGAGGTCGTCGAGGATGAGTGGGAAGAGCGACGAGAACGTGAGCGTCTTCGCCGGCTCCTCGTCCCACCCGGCGAGATCCCAGAAGACACCGGCTTTCTCGTCCCAACACTTGGTCTCGAGCGCGGCTCGGACTCGGTCCGCGCGCGCGTTGAACTCGTCCGCCTCGCGCGGGAGGTCGGTGAGCTTCGCGAGGCAGCGGAGTCCGTCCGCATAGATCGCGTTCACCATGACGTCCTCCCAGGTGAACGTGTCGAGTGCCGTGAGCCGTGCGGGGTCCGCACGAAGTGGCGCGTACGCCTCGAAGAGACGCTTCATCGATCCCCGCAGCTGCGGCAGCGTTTCCTCCGGCGGCCCGGACGCGATCCGCATCAGACGGTCGTACTTCGGGCTCGCGTCGAGGCCCGACTCGTCGGGCTGGATGATCGCGACGAGTGAATCATCATCGGGATCGCGGTACGCCTTGAGCCAGCGGAAGAATCGGCGGATCGGCGGCAGGACCTCGCGCACGAACTCCGAATCGCCCGTCGCTTCGAAGATCCGTAACACGGCGCGCGCGACCACCGGCGGTTGGATCGTGGCTGTGTAGAACGGGTCGGCGAGGGTGATCGAGTACTCGCGTATGGCGGCCTCGTGCGCGCTCTTCTCCCACAACAGCATGTGCGGGATGAATCCATCGGGTCTCGCGCCCTGCATCAAGCAGCGGATCTCTTGCTTCGCGAGCTCCGGATCGACGTGCAACAACGCGATCGCGTGAAACCCGCTGTCCCAGAACCACTGGAACGGATACGTCGTCGGCGAAGGACACACGAAGTCGTACCGCTGGCCCGCCCACGCCGAGATCCCGCGCTGGCGGTTGCCCGCGAGCACTCGGCGCGCATCGGCCGCGACCTTGTCCCATTCAGAGCGCAACAGCCGGATTATCCGGCGCGTGGCTTGGGTATGATGCGAAACCAGGCGCCCGCGCCACACGCGCGGCAGGGAGGTTCTATGGAAGAGCGCAAGGTCTCGCTCTCGCGTCGCGCATTCCTTCAGGCGATGGCCGCCACCGGCGTCGTCGTCGCGTGCGGGACATCGCCCTCGACCGCGCCGAGCGGCAGCGCGAAGCCCGCGACCGTCTCCGGCACCGTCACGGTCTCGTATCCAGACGAGCTCGGCGCGAAGCCGAAGTACGTCGAGAAGGCGGCCGCGGATCTGAAAGCGAAGTACTCCGGCGTGGACGTCAAGATCGATCTGCAGAAGATCGCGAGCGGCGACTACTACACGAAGCTTCTCCTGGCTCTCTCCGGTGGCGGCGACGTGCCCGACGTCATCCACGTCGGCGGCGATCGGATCGGCGAGCTCGCCGACGCCGGGTACATCGAGCCGCTCGACAAGTACGTGTCGCAGTGGGAGGACTGGAAGAACTACCCCCAGGCCGTGAAGGACGGCGTGAGCTACCAGGGCAAGGTCTGGGCGATCCCCTATGGCCTCGACATGCGGTGGCTCTACATCCGTCGCGACGTTATGGACAAGGCCGGCCTCGGCGCCGACTGGACACCGAAGAACGTCGACGACATTCTCACCGCCGCGAAGGCGGTTAAGGACAAGAACGCCACCTCGATCCCGTACGCGCTGTACGCGGGTGTGGGCGCCGACACCGGCACGGCGAACCATTCGTTCGTGCCGCTCGTGTGGGCGTACGGCGGCGACATCATCGACAAGACCAGCGGGAAGTGGATCGGGGAGAGCCCCGCGGTCAAAAAGGCGCTCGACTACTACCAGCGCGCATACAGCGGCGGCCTCTCACCGAAGGAGATCCTCACCACGACCAAGCCGTGGACATCCATGCGCGAGAAGGAAGGCAACGGCCAGCTCGCGCTCCTGTTCGAGGGCGGCTGGGTCTACGGCGGCTGGCAGAGCTCGAACAAGGCCGAGACCGAGAAGAACGTCCACTACGTTCTCCACCCGACCTCGGCAGCGGGGCCTTCGTTCACGATCGGCGGACCCGGCACGGTCTGGTTCGTCACATCGAAGAGCAAGAACAAGGACGCCGCGTGGGCCTTCATCGCTCAGTGGAACAACAAGGACACCGTCGCGAAGCTGAACATCGAAGACCCGCACCCGGTCGCGCGCAGCGACTCGGCGGACGTCGCAGAGTTCAAGGCGCAGCCGTATCTCGTCGACTCGACGAAGGCGCTCGAGAAGGCGCGCTTCATCCCGACCGACGCGAACTACGGCAAGGTGATCGGCGCGATCCAGAAGGCGACCGGCAGCGTGGCGGCCGGCGAGATGAGCGCGGACGACGCCGCGAAGCGGTACACCGATGACCTGAAGCGGGCCATCGGCGCCGATAAGGTCATCACGCAGTAACGATGGGAACAGCGGTCGGAGCGGGGGCGATCCGCCCCCGCTCCACGGCCGCACCCTCCGCGCTCCGGCGCAACGGTGCGTATCTGGCGGGCCTGTCCCCGGCCGCGATCCTCCTCACTCTCTTCTTCGTCGGGCCTTCGATCTGGGCGCTCTACACGAGCTTCACCAACAAGGCTCTCGTCGGGCTCGACGCGGCCCGCCCGCGCTTTGTCGGCCTCGATAACTACCAGCGCCTCCTGAGCGACCCCGATTTCGCGACGGTCGTGCTCAACTCCGTCGTATTCGTCGTCGGATCGGCGGTCATCGGCCAGTTCGTCCTGGGTCTTCTTCTCGCTTTGCTGCTCGATCACTCCGAGCGCCGCCGCTATCGCTTCGCGACCGTCGCCTACGCGGCCGTGCTCCTCGCCTGGGTGAATCCGACGGTCATCGCGGGATTCCTTTGGGTCGCGATGTACGACTTCTATTACGGCTCGCTGAACACCGGCCTCGCGCTCTTCGGTCTGGGCCCGGTCGACTGGCTCGGCCGTTTCCCGATGCTTGCCGTGATCATCGGCAACGTCTGGCGCGGCACCGCGTTCACGATGCTCATTTTCCTCGGTGCCTTGAAGACGATCCCGAGCGACATCTATGAGGCGGCCCGCGTCGACGGCGCGAACACCTGGCGCCGCTTCTGGGACCACACGCTGCCGAGCCTCCGCCCGATCGCAGCGCTCGCGCTCCTCTCGATCACGATGTCCACGTTCGGGACGTTCATCCTCATCCAGACCCTGACGAACGGCGGGCCCGGCAGCCAGACCGAGGTGATCGCGCTCTACGCGTTCCACGAGGCGTTCCGCTCATACGAGATCGGCTACGGATCGACGATCGCGGTGGTCATGCTCCTCCTGAACGTCGCGTTCGCGATCGTTTACCTCAGATGGTCGAGGGCGCGCGCGTGAGCATCGGATCGGAGGCGCGCGTCCAGACCATCGTGCCCCCGCGGGTGCGCCCGCTGGGAGCGGGGTCGCGTCTCGAGTGGGTGCTCATGCACATCGCGTTCGTGGTCATCACGGTGTTCTTCCTCGCTCCGTTCGTCTGGCTCTTCACCGCGGCGTTCGACGCGCAGGCCAAGGCGTACATCCGCTTTCCGAGCCAGCCCACCCTCGACAACTTCGTCCAGATCTTCGATAAGTACGCCTTCGCGACGGCGCTCGGCAACAGCGTGTTCGTCGCGGTGTCGACGATGATCCTGACGGTCGCGGTCGTCGCGCTGGCGGGGTACTCCCTGTCGCGCATCGAGCTTCGCCAAAAGGCGTGGATCACGTACGCGATCCTTCTTCTCCAGACGATGCCGCTCTCGGCGACGATGGTCCCGATCTACGGCCTCGCTCGCGAGCTCGGACTTCGGAACTCGTACCTCGGCCTGATCCTCGTGCACTCGGCCATCGAACTGCCGTTCCTCGTTTGGCTCATGAAGGGTTTCTTCGATTCGGTCCCGCGGCAACTTGAGGAGGCCGCGTGGCTGGACGGCCGCGGGAAGCTGCGCGCTCTCTTCGAGATCGTGCTGCCGGTGGCGCGTCCGGGCATCGCCGTTGCGGCCGGCCTGTCGTTTCTTTCGGCGTGGGCCGAGGTGCTCATGGTCCTCATCCTCGTCGACCAGCAGAACATGAAGACGATTCCGCTCGCGTTTTACGAGACCTTCCGCACGGCCGGCGGATACAACGAGGTCCAGTACGGTCTCATCGCCGCCATGGGGGTGCTCTACGTCCTCCCGGTCATGGCCGTCTTCTTCGCCACGCGGCGTCTTATGGTGCGCGGTCTCATGAACAGCACGAGGGGACTTTAGCCATGGGGAAGGTCGAGTACGACGACGTCTGGAAGCAATTCCCGACGAGAGATGCACCGGCGGTGCGGGGCCTGACGCTCGACATCGCCGACGGCGAGTTCCTCGTGCTTCTCGGCCCGAGCGGCTGCGGCAAGACGACCGCGCTGCGAATGCTCGCGGGTCTCGAGCAGCTCGACAAAGGCGACATCCGCATCGACGGAAAGAGCGTCGTCGCGCTCGAGCCCAAGGACCGTGACGTGGCGCTCGTGTTCCAGAGCTACGCGCTCTACCCGCACATGACGGTACGCGACAACATCCAGTACCCACTCAAGGTGCGTCGGCAGACCGCGGCGGAGCGATCGAGCAAAGTCGAGCGCGCGGCGAAGCTGCTGCGGATCGAGCACCTGCTCCCGCGCAAGCCGGCGCAGCTCTCGGGCGGAGAGCAGCAGCGCGTTGCGCTCGCGCGAGCGATCGTACGTGAGCCGCGCGTCTTTCTGATGGACGAGCCGCTCTCCAATCTCGACGCGAAGCTCCGCACGCACACCCGCACCGAGCTGAAGGCGCTGCAGCAGCAGCTGGGCGTCACCACGATCTTCGTCACTCACGACCAGGCCGAGGCGATGACGATGGCCGACCGCATCGCCGTTCTGGATGCGGGAGAGCTGCAGCAGCTCGGCACCCCGGACACCGTCTACCAGCGCCCCGCGAACCTGTTCGTCGCGCAGTTCATCGGCAGCCCGCCGATGAACATCCTCGACGCCACACGTGACGGGGACGCGCTCGTCACCGCGGGTGGATGGCGGATCGCAGCGCCGCGCCGTCTCGACGGCGGGGCGGCAACGCTCAAGCTCGGCCTGCGGCCGGAAGCGATCGATCTCGCGCTCGCGAACGGAGGTGGCGCGCAAGCCGCGGAGGTCCTCGTATCCGAGCCGCTGGGTAGCGAGGTGATCGTGAACGTGAAGCTCGGCGACGCGCTCCTGAAGGTGCGCACCGCGCCGGAGGTGCGCCCCGATCCCGGCACGCGGGTCTATCTGCGCGCCGCGCCCGAGGGCGTGCGCGTCTTCGACGCAGCGAGCGGCGCCGCCCTGAATTGACGGCGGCCGAGCTCTCGCGTCCGTCACTGACCCTGACCGGCCGCTTCGAGAAGGATCACGAGCGCCGCTACGCGCACGTACCTTTCGCGGTCCCGTCCGGGCTCCGCCAGATCCACATCCGCTACGCGTACAGCGATCAGATCGACTCCGACCCGCTGGTCGGTGGCGGCAACACGTTGGACATCGGGCTCTTCGACGAGCGCGGGATCGCCGAAGGCAGCCCCGGATTTCGCGGGTGGAGCGGCAGCAACAAGATGGAATTCACGGTCGACGAGGTCTGGGCGACGCCGCCGTACCGCAGCGGGAAGATCGGAGCGGGAACGTGGCATGTCCTGCTCGGTCCGTACAAGGTCGGTCCCCGCGGCTGCGATTGGAAGGTCGAGATCTGGTTCGACCCCGGTCTTCCTACGCCGAGGCTGTTCCACGCGGGCGTCGGCCACAATCCTTCGTTACCTGCGAAGCGCGCCGGCTGGTTACGCGGCGATCTCCACTGCCACACGCTTTTCTCCGATGGCGACTCGTGGCCGGTCGAGATGCTCGAGGCCGCGAGTGCCGCCGGTCTCGATTTCCTCGGGGTCACCGACCACAACAACGTCGCGCACCACGCCGCATACGGTCCCGGTGGCCGTGGCGGGGAACCGCTCGTCATCCCAGGCGTCGAGGTGACCACCTACGGCGGACATTGGAACGCGTGGGGGACCGACCGCTGGTGGGAGTTCCGCGATCCCGAATCGAGCGCCGTGGAGCGGACGATGCGCGCCGCGATGGCGAGCGGTGCGGTCGTGAGCATCTGCCATCCGAAACCGTTCGGCCCGCCGTGGGAGTACTCGAACGAGGGAGGCTTTGATGCGATCGAGGTCTGGAACGGGCCGTGGGCGCAGCTCAACTCGGCGTCGCTGGCGCACTGGGACGGTCTTCTTCGCCGAGGCGTTCGTTGCGCCGCCGTCGGCGGCAGCGACACGCACTATCTCCGCCGTCGCGACGTCGCCGCGCGGCACCAGGACTCGATCGGGACCCCGACGACGTGGGTCGAGGCCGAGGCCACCGTCGGATCAATCCTCGCGGCGCTCCGAGACGGCCGGTCGTTCGTGTCCGAGTCGCCACGTGGGCCGCAGATCTATCTCGACGCGGACCCCGCGCGGATCGGCCGTATCTCGATCGAAGTGCGCGACGCGGAGAACGCGCGGGTCGAGGTCATCACGGCGGCAGGGAGGATCGCATCGCGGCCCGCCGCAGATGATTCGCTGGTGTTCGATGTCCCAGGCGATGCGCGTTTCGTGCGGGCGCAGCTGGTCGCGGAGAACGGAGACCTTCGCGCGTTGACCAATCCGTTGTGGATGGAGCGGCCCTGAGAATGAGTGCCGGCCCCAACCGCGATTCGTTCTTTCACGTCGGCGATCGGATCGTCGAGCTGAAGGTCCACAGGTGTCTGTGGAGCGGCAGGTACAGCGAGAACTCGCCGCTGGCCATCGCCGAGTGCGCGAGCGAGCGGGTGATGCGCACCGAGATCGACGTGCGGGCTCTGCGGGACGGGGAGTTCGTCGTCCTCCACGACGACCGCTTCGATCGTGTCACCGACGCGACCGGCCTCGTACGGGATGCGACCGCCGTCGAGGCGACGCGGCCGCGCTTCAAAGACGGATCGCACCCGCTGCTCTTCTCGGAGGCGATCCAGCTCATCGCCGCGAACGAGTACCCGCGGAGCATCGAGCTCGACCTCAAAGATCTCGCTCCCTACACGCGGCCGCAGGCCGAGGCGCTCGCCCGGGCGGCCCAGCCCGTGAAGGAGCGCGCCCACTTCTCGACACCCGCGGACTGGAACCTTCGGCGACTCCTCGCCGTCGACCCGACCCTCCGCGTGAGCCTCAACCCGCACTGCTACATCGACACCGAGCTCGACGACGACACTCGTCTGCCCATCGGAGCCTACGGCTATCGCGACGCGCACCCGCTCGCGCGCCAACGCGTCTCGACCACGGGCGAGTATCTGCGCGACCGCTTCGGCGGGATCATGCGGCTCGTTCCCGGAATCGTCGAGGCACATCTGCGCATCGGTATGCTCGAGCGCATCCTCGACGATGGCGTCGGCGACGTTGCCGAGATCTTCCACTCGCTCGGTCTGAAGCTCGACGTGTGGACGCTGGACGCCGGCACGCCGCGTTGGCGGGAGCGGTTCGCGCGGATCGTCGCCGCGGACGCCGACATCGTTACGACGAACACCGCGCTCGCGCTCGCGTCGGCCGCGCGCGAGCTCACGTAGCTAGTGCGTGCGGAGCCACTCCGCCAGGCGGTCCCGGCAAAAACGCTCGCGCTCGGGTAGCTCGTTCGAGCGGTACCACACGATCCCCGCGAGCAGCAGGTAGACCTCGTAGATCTCCGCTCGTCGCCGGGTCATGTCGTCTTCCACGCGCGCGTACGTGTCGCGGAAGGGCGCGATCATCGCCGGACACGCGGGCAGCGTCCAGCTCTCGATACGCACGAGGTCGAGGAGCGGATCGCGACCTCGGGCGCGCTCGAAATCGAGGAACGCGACGAAGTGCCAACCGTCGGATCGCCGCTGCAGCAGGAGGTTCGCGAGGTTCAGGTCGTCGTGTGTGAGGCGGCGCTCGACGCCGTCAAGCGACGCACGCCTTTCTTCGTAATGCTCGATCACGGTCGCGTGCGAGTCCTGATCGAGCGCGTCCAGGAAGCGGCACTCCGCGGCGCGAGTGCGGAGCCGGTCGTCGAGCTCGGTCGACCACGGCATCGGGGTGTCGATGTACTCGACGCGATGCATGGTGCGAAGCCCGGTGCCGAGCTCCTCGCCGACGCGGTGCTGGTCCGTGAACGAGAGCGAACCGAGGGAGCGCGCTGCGTCCTCGCCCGAGATGAAGTCCTGGATGTAGTAGGGGACCTCGAGGGTGCGCTTCTCGACGTCGGCCCAGCGGACGGCCGGGTGCGGCACGTTCTTATCGCGCAGGAGCTCGGCGAGGTGCAGGAAGCGGCGCATCCTGCCGGGATGCGGACGGCGATGGACCTTGAACAGGAATTGCTCTCCGACCGGCGTGGTGAGCAGGTACGCGTGATGCGATCGCCCACGCAGCCATGGCTCGACGCGCACTCGTGCGAGCGCGCCGCCGGAAATCTCGTCGGCCGCCTGGGCGACCTCATCCGGCGAGGGCGGGACGGTGAGCGTGCGCATGGCCATCAGCGAATCTAGCGGCGTCGGGCGCTACGCGCAGAGAGTGAGTGCGAGCTGCGCGGCCACCTGTGCGTTCGCGCGGAGAAGCGCGATGTTCGCGTCGAGGGCGCGGTAGTTGGTGGCCTCGCCGAGCGCGCGTAATAGGTAGGGCGTGAGGTCCGCCCCGCGTATGCCGTCGCGTTCCGATGCCGCGATCGCGTTACGTACCTGACCCTCGACCTCGTCACGTGCGAGCGCCGATTCGGCCGGCACGGGAACGCAGAGGAGGAGGCCCGCCCCTCGCGCGAGCTGCTCGCGGGCGATGCGTGCCGCGCCGAGCGCGTCGTTCACGCGGTACTGGAGGCGCAGGCCGCTCGATCGCACGTAGAACGCCGGGAACTCATCGGTGCCGTAGCCGAGCACGGGCACGCCGAGCGTCTCCAGGCGTTCGAGCGTGAGCGCGAGGTCGAGGACGAACTTCGCACCGGCGCTCACGACCACGACCGGATGCCGCGCGATCGCCTCGAGGTCGGCGGATTCGTCGAAGCTTCGCTCCGCGCCGCGATGCACGCCGCCGATCCCGCCGGTCGCCAGCACCTGGATGCCCGCGGCCGCGGCGATCTCGACCGTCGCGGCGACCGTCGTGCCGCCGAGCGAACGCGCGGCGAGGACCGGCGCGATATCGCGGATCGAAACCTTGGCGACGCCGCTCTCGTTCGCGAGCCGCTCGAGCAGCACCTCGCCGGCGCCGACGACAGCGACGCCGTCGTGCAGGGCGATCGTGGCCGGCACGACGCCGAGCGCGCGTATCTCCGTTTCGAGCGCCCGTGCAGTGGTCAGGTTCCGCGGACGCGGCAGTCCATGCGCGATCACCGTCGACTCAAGCGCCACGACGGGCGCGTTCGCCTCGAGTGCTCTCGCGACCTCGGGCGCGATCGTGAGCTTCATCGGCGGCCCGACGCGTGGCCCTGCTCCCCGCTCTCCCCCGCGAGGAGCTCGACGGCGTGGGGGAGCACTGGCAGAAGGACCTCGAGCGATTCGCGGACCGCGCGCGGCGAGCCCGGGAGGTTCACCACGAGCGCGGATCCGACGGCGCCCGCGACCCCGCGCGAGAGCATCCCGTGCGCGGTCTTCTCGAGCGACCTCGCGCGAAGCGCCTCCGCGATCCCCGGCACCTCTCGGTCGATCACGCGCCGCGTAGCTTCCGGCGTCACATCGTTCGGCGAGAGCCCGGTGCCTCCGGTCGTGAGGATGACGTTGGCGCCCGCGTGAAGCGCGCCGAGGATCGCTGTCGCTACGCGTTCGACGTCGTCGGGCACGACCGATTCGTGCACCACCTCCGCGCCCGCCTCGATGAGACGCTCGCGCATCGCCGGGCCGCTCTCGTCGGCACGCTCGCCGGCAGCGCCTCTGGTGCTGACCGTGATCACGCCTGCCTTTACGTTCACGAGTGGCGGTACGTCCCCGACTTCCCACCGGTCTTCTCGACGAGGCGGACATCCGTGAGCGACGCGCCACGCTCGACGGACTTGAGCATGTCGTACAGCGTGAGCCCGGCGACCGAGACCGCCGTGAGCGCCTCCATCTCGACTCCGGTCCGCGCGCTCGTCGCGACCGTCGCTTCGATCTCGATCCCCTCCGCACCGAGGACGAGCTCGACCGAGGCGTGCGTGAGCGGCAGCGGGTGCGCGAGCGGGATGAGGTCGCTCGTGCGCTTCGCCGCCATGATGCCGGCCAGACGCGCGGCCGCGAGCACGTCGCCTTTCGGCGTCGCGCCGTCGCGCACGAGCTCGATCGTGGAAGGCGAGACGCGTAGCAGCCCGCGTGCGACCGCTCTGCGCTCGGTCACGGCCTTCGCGCCGACGTCGACCATCCGCGCGGCACCCTTGCCGTCGATGTGCGTGAGCTTCTTCCGCGCCGGGCTCATGAGCGCTTCAACTCTCGGTGAGGATGACGTCGACGATCTCGCCTTGTTCGACCCGCGACGGGCCGACCGGCAGATCGATGAGGCAATTCGCGAGCGACATCGATCGGAGAATCCCCGAGCCCTGTGGTCCGGTGAGGCGGACCGTGCCGGCGTCCCCGTCGTGGATCCCGCGGGCGAAGACGCGCAGCGATCCGAGCTTGTCGACCGGCTCGAGCAGGCGGGCTTTCGCCCGGGGACGCGAGACGTTCGCACGGCCCTGCATCCGAAGGAGCGCCGGCCGCACGAAGATCTCGAACGTCAGAAGAGCGGACACGGTGTTCCCGGGCAGCCCGAAGATCGGCACGCGCCGGTCGCCGTCCTTGAGCTCCCCGAAGGCGAGGGGGCGTCCCGGCCGGATGGCGATCGCCCAGAAGTCGATCGTCCCGAGCTCGGAGAGCACCGGCTTCATGTGGTCGTGGTCGCCGACCGACACGCCGCCGCTCGTCACGATCGCGTCCGCCGCGAGGCCCTCGCGGAGCGCCGCGCGCAGCGCGTCGGGCGAGTCGCGAACGATGCCGCGCACCCACGGCTCCGCACCCGCCGCGCGGATGGCCGACGCGAGCGAGTAGCGATTGGAGTCGCGGATCTGCCCGCGTTCGAGTGGCGCGTCGAGGTCAACGATCTCGTCCCCCGTCGAGAACACCGCGACGCGCGGGCGCTTGCGCACCCGGATACGAGCGCGGCCGTCCGATGCGAGGAGGCCGATCTCCGCTGCACGAAGCACGGTTCCTTTCGTGAGGATGACCTCGCCCTTCTTCAGGTCCTCGCCGGCGTTGCGGATGGCCATCCCCTTCGGCGTCGCAGCGGCGATCGTCACGAGGTCGCTCGCGTTGTCTGTGTCCTCGACGCGGACGACGGTGTCCGCGCCATCGGGCATCGGCGCGCCGGTCATGATCCGCATCGCCTCGCCCGGCCCGACCGCGCGTTCGGGATACCCGCCGGCCGCGACCTCACCGACAACGCGCAGCTCGACCGGGGCCGAGGCGACGTCGTCGCCACGCACGGCGTAGCCGTCCATCGCTGAATTGCGGAACGGCGGCACGTCGCGATCGGCCGCGATGTCGTCGACGAGCACGAGACCGAGCGCGTCGAGCAGCGGCACTTCCACCGCGGGAAGCGCCGGCACCCCGGCGAGGATGCGCGCGAGCGCGTCGTCCGCGCTCATGAGCTGCTGCGCGGGCTTCGCCGAGGTCGCGCTGATCGGCATGGCGCGAGTTTAGGCCGGGTAGACCGTGATCTCGGTCGCCTTCACGCTCACCCAGACCTCGCCGCCCTCCGCGAGATCGAGCTCCCTGACCGCCGCCGGAGTGACCTCGGCGACGATCGGCATCTCGCCTTCGACGCCGACGCGGACCCGGTCGCCCTGAAAGTCGAGCGCGGACGCGCGACCGCGCCACACATTCCGCGGCGAGCCCTCGGGATGCACACGGTGCAGCGCCACGGCGCGCGGGTGGATCACGGCGAAGACCTCGCCGTCCGGGCCGTCGGCCGACTGAAGCGACGCGCCGCCGGTCAGCCTCACCTGTCCCGCGCTCGCCGTGCCGCGCAGGAGATTCACGCCGACGAGATCCGCGACGTAGCGCGAACGCGGGCGCTGCGTGACCTCGGCGGGCGAGCCGGTCTGGACCACGCGGCCGCGCTCGAGGATCACGAGCCGGTCCGCGAGGGCGACCGCTTCGAGCGGATCGTGGGTGATCACGATGCGGATGCCGGCGAAGGACGCGAGGTGGCGCTTGAGGTCGCGCCGGACGGCGCCGCGCGATGACGCATCGAGAGCGGCCAACGGCTCGTCGAGCAGGAGGAGGCGCGGGCCGGTCGCGAGCGCACGCGCGAGGGCCACGCGCTGCGCCTGCCCGCCGGAAAGCGTGGGCGGTCGCGCCTGCGCGTAGTCGGCGACGCCGAGCCGATCGAGCCAGGATCCCGCGGTGACGCGGGCCTCGCGCGCCGCGACACCGCGAGCGCGAAGGCCGAACGCCACGTTCTCGAGCACGCTGAGATGCGGGAACAGCAGGTAATCCTGGAAGACGACACCGATCGGGCGGCGCTCCGGGGGAAGATGGATATCGCGCGCCGCGTCTTCGAGGACGACGTCGTCGAGCTCGACGCGTCCTTTCGTCAGCGGAACGAGCCCCGCGACGGCGCGTAGGAACGTCGACTTGCCGGCGCCATTTGGTCCGAGCACGGCGACGATCTCGCCGGGCGCCGCTTCGATAGAGACGTCGAGGTCGAGCGTCCCGAGCCGCACCGCGACCTGTGCGGTGAGCATCAGAACGCCCGCAGGTAGCGGTCCCGCATCGCGATCAGGATCACGAGCGAGACCGCAAGGAGGACCAGGCTCAACATGATCGCCACTTCAGGTCGGGTCTCGAGGGCGATGTACACGGCGAGCGGGAGCGTTTGCGTCGTGCCCGGCAGGTTCCCGGCGAACGTGATCGTCGCGCCGAACTCACCGAGGGCTCGTGCCCAGCAGAGGACCGCACCGGCGAAGATCGACGGTCCGATGAGCGGAAGGGTGACGCGTCTGAAGACGAGCCACCGACCGGCGCCGAGAGTCCGGGCCGCGTCCTCGTAGCGGCGGTCCATCGATCGAAGCCCCGCCTCGACCGTCAGGACGAAGAAGGGCATCGCCACGAACGTCGCCGCGAGGACCGCGCCGGCCGTCGTGAACGGGAGGTGGATCCCGATCGCGTCGAGCGCCTGACCGAAGAGGCCGCGCCGGCCGAACGCGAAGAGGAGCGCGACCCCGCCCACGACCGGCGGCAGGATCATCGGAAGCGTCGTCAGCGCGCGAACGACGTCGCGTCCACGGAAGGGAACGCGCGCGTAGACCCACGCGAGCGGAATGCCCAGCAGGACGGCGAGGGCCGTCGCCGCGATCGAGACGACGAACGACAGCCGGAGGGCGGTCAGCGCCTCGGGTGAGAAGAGATCGCCGAGCGCGGTCTCCCAGGGCGCCCGAGAGAGCAGCCCGATGAGAGGGAGGACGAAAAAGGCGACCCCGACCGCCGCTAGAACGACGAAGAGAACGGGCGGGCGCTCGGACCTCATGGCTTCGAGAAGCCGAGCTCCGCAAGCATGCCCTGCGCCGCGGGCGAAAGCAGGTAGTCGACGAAGCCGTGCGCGAGTTGCGCGTTCTTCGAGCCCTTGACCACAGCGATGGGGTACCGCGCCAGGACCTGGTGCTCCTCCGGTATGTCGACGCCGGAGACGCGACCGGCGGCGGACTTCACGTCGGTCACATAAACAATGCCCGCGTCGGCCTCTCCGAGGCTCACCTTGTTCAGCACCGCACGGACGTCCACCTCCTGGCTCGCGGGTCTCGCCGTGACGCCCGCCTTGCTGAGCGCGTCGAGTGCGTACCTGCCGGCCGGCACCGTCGGCGCCGCGAGCACCAGGAGGAGATCGGTCCGCGCAAGATCCGCAAGGCTGCGGATCTTCTTGGGATTGCCTGGGGCCACCGCAATCGCGAGTCGGTTTGTCGCGAACACCGTGGGCGTGCCGTCGGCCAGCTTCGCGTCGACGGTCTTCTGCATGTTCGTCTCGTCGGCGGAGGCGAAGATGTCGGCGGGCGCGCCGTTTGTGATCTGCGTAGCGAGCGTCGACGACGATCCGAAGTTGAAGACAAATCGGACGCGAAAGTTCGTCTTCGCAAACCCGTCGCCGGCCTGGGTGAAGGCATCCGTAAGCGATGAGGCGGCGAATACGTTGATGTCCTTGATCTGCGGTGTGCCGCTCGCGTTTGGTTCCGCGCACGCGGCAATGAGCAGCGCGGCGGCGGTGACGATCGCGAGCCGCGCGCGCACTTGTTTTACGTCGACCTGCGGGCGCGCCGACCGAGCTCGACGACCACGTTCGTCGCCTTGACGACACACACCACGGCGCTGCCTGGCGCGAGCGCGAGCTCGGTCGCGGCCTCCGCCGTCATGAGGCTCACGAGCCGGTGCGGTCCCGCCTGGACCTCGACGACGGCGGCGACGCGGTCCTTCTCAACGCGGGTCACGACGCCGGGGAACCGGTTCCGCGCGGACTGCGCGACGATGGGCCGCTCGCGTTTTCGTCGATCCTCCTGGAGCCTTCGGACTTCGGCCAGCGCAACGAGGCGCTGGCCGCCGGCCGATCGCCGCACGCGCAGCCGTCCGGAGCCGGTCCACCGCCGGAGGGTGTCGACCGAGACCCCCAGGAGCTCGGCGGCCTCACCGACTCGGACTGAACTATCTCTAGGTTTAGTGGGCTTGGCTGGCATGAATGCCTAGGTATCGTACCTCGCTGCCTACGCCGCGTCGCGCCGCTCACGGTCCATCGATAGCGCTTGCTCGGCGCGCCGGAGCAACACGGTCGTTGTCGCGAGGTCTTCGCTCCAGGTCGCCGCACCGGCCCGCACGTTCCATCGCGCGCTTCCGAAGGCGCGGACCGTCGAGGTCATCGTGCGCATGAGCTCGTCCAGCCGGGCGCGCACGAGCGTGCAGAGGCGGTCCGCTCGCGCGGCACCGCGTCCGTCCGGCGCCACCGCGGCGACGCCCGAATCTCCATAGCGGTAGGCGCTGACGTCGCCACCGAAGAGCGTCGCCGTCGCGCCGAGGGTGGCGCGGATCGCTCGGTGGACCATCGCACGCCGCGTCGACTCGCCGACGCCGTCGACCTCGACCTGCGCGAGGACGACGGCGAATGCCGGTCCGCCGTCGCGCGCCGCCGCGATCCGCTCGCGAACGGTCGCGACGAGCACTCGATCGAGGTAGGCCTCGGCCACCGGGCGCTCGCGCGGCGGGAGCGCCTCCGCGACGACGGGAAACGGGCGGGGCTCGGCATCTCCCAAAAGGCGGACAAGCGTCGGCAGCATCGCCGACCATCGCTCGCGCTCGGCCATCCGCTCCGCAGCACCGAGCGCCGTCAGGCAGACCGTCGCGGCGCCGCCGGGCGAGAGATAGCCGCCTTCGACGAGCGACTGGAGCGCGCGGCCGAATGCACCCGCCGCGAAGGGCAGCCGCTCCGCCGCGATGGCGGCGAGCAATGCGGCCGGGCGGGCCTGGCCCGCGGCGAGGCTCTCGAGCAGATACAGGCGAAAGAACGCCGTCGCAAGTCCCGTGGCGGTCGGGCGAACCGTCGGTCTCCTCCGGTGGTGGTGACACAAAGAGCGGCCAGAACTTGATGTGGCCCGGGTCGTGCCATTCAAATGCGCGAGATGGGTGAACGCGCTCTCTTGATAGTGAATCCCGGAGCCGGCAAGCGGCACGCCGAGGATGGCGACCTCGCGGAATGCGTGCGCCTTCTCACCGCTGCGGGGTTCGACATCGATCTTCGCGAGACCGGGACGGACGGTCCGACATCGGCCGACCTCGCGAAGGCGGCGGTCGCCGAGGGCTTCCGGATCGTGTTGGTCGCGGGCGGCGACGGCACGGTCGCTCCGGCCGCGACCGCGTTGCTCGAGACGGACGTCACCCTCGGGATCCTGCCCTTCGGCAGCTACATGAACATCGCGAACGGTCTCGGGATCCCGCTGAAGCCGATCGATGCGGCGCGCGTCATCGCGGAGCGGAAGGTCAAACGCGCGGACGTCGGCGAGGTCGCGGGAAAGGTGTTCTTCGAGACCTGTGGCATCGGCATCGACGCCGATATGTTCGGCGCGGCGCGTCTTGCCGAGCGCGGACAGTGGGGCCCGGCGTTCAGGCGGGTCGTGCGGTGGGCAACTGCGAACACGCATCGCGTGGACATCACCGTCGACGGGAAGACTGAGACGCACCGCGTCCTGCAGATCCTGATCGTGAACAGTCCGTACTACGGATGGGCGCTGCCGGTCGTTCCGAACGCGAGCATGACCGACGGTAAGCTCGACGTCGCGATCTTCCCGCGCAAAGGACGGCTCGATCTCATCGGCTGGATGGCGAAGATCTGGCACACCGGCCGCCCGGGCAGACCGCCCCGCGTGCTGCGCGGCAAGGTCATCGAGATCGCTTCATCGGAAGCCATCCCGATCCACGCCGACGGTCAGATCGCGGGGCGCCTCCCGGTCACCGTTCGCTGCTGCGAAGGCGCGCTAGGCGTGTTCGCATGAACTTGCGGCAGATGTCGACCCAGGTG
>Ga0307282_10000222_pt1 | contig 17038 bp, 17 predicted proteins | sample ER_DNA_121_FD_194475 | JGI IMG/M metagenome (GOLD analysis project Ga0307282, IMG submission 194475) | Bulk soil microbial communities from the East River watershed near Crested Butte, Colorado, United States - ER_DNA_121 | ecosystem: Environmental > Terrestrial > Soil > Floodplain | place...
TCGCTGATCGAGCGGATCTCGGTCCCTAGCTCACCGCTTTCTTCACGAGCGCGACGATCCTTGCCTCATCGGCCGCGGTCAACTCCTTAACAGCGAACTCGACCGGCCATATGGCGCCTTCGTCGAGGTTCGCCGCGTCGCTGAAGCCGAGCGTCGCGTACCTGGTGTTGAACTTCTTCGCGGTCTTGAAGTGGCAGATGACCTTGCCGTCCTTCGTGTACGCCGGCATCCCATACCAGGTTGTCGCCGAGAGGGCTGGCGCGCTGGCTTTGATGATCGCATGGAGTCGCTTGCCCAGCGCGCGATCCTGACCCGTCATCTCGGCGATCTTCGCAAGGGCGGCCTTTTCCTCGTCCGCCTTGCCCGCGGCCGCCTTCATCTCTTTGACGCGTTCCTTCATCGCGGATTTTTCCGCTTCCGAGAAACCCTCGTACCTCTTTTTGGTCGCGGTGGTCCTCTTCGCGGACTTCTGCGTGCCCTTTGCAGGTTTCTTCTCAGCCATGGTTGCGTTCTCCTCTGCGAGATTTGATGGGGACGGCGTCAGGTGATGCTGGACGGTGGTGGGTTACTACAACCCAGGCGAGACCGGTCAGGCCTTCGCCCCATCGGCGACTTTCTTCCTCTGGAGGATCCGGATGGCGTTGCCGAAGGGGTCGCGCACGCCCATGTCAGTGCCATAGAAGTTGTCGGCGGGCTCCTGGGTGAAGTCGGTGACGCCGCGCTTCTTGAGGGTCTCGTACAGGCCCCGGACGTCGTCCGTGATGAAGACCAGGCCGCCCATGGCGCCCTTGGTGATGAGCTCGCGGAGTTGCGCAGCAGTGGCTTCGTCCTGCACCGGCGGGCCCGGCGCCTCGAGGGAGATCTCGACGCCAGGGTCGCCGGGTACGCGCACCGTCAGCCAGCGGTACGTACCCTGCTTGACGTCATTGCCCTTTTCGAGCCCGAGCTTGTTGACGTAGAAGTCGAGAGCCTCGTCTTTGTCGAGGACCCAGACGGAAGTCACGTTCAGCTTGTTGATCATCGCTTGTTTTTTCCTCTTTGAGATTTGATGGGGACGATCCTTATGCTAGGGAGCCGCCACCTTGGAAGCGTCTCCAAAACTGCTCGATTTCAGCGCCACCCCCGCCGCTACAGACGGCCGCGTGGCCGCCTTCTGGAAGCACTGCGGTGCCTCCATCGGCTCATGCCCCATGCGGTAGTCCGATGGCGTCTCGCCGACGATCTCCCGGAATGTGCGGCTGAAGGTCCCCCGGCTGGTGAAGCCGATGTCGAAGCAGATGTCGGTGACGCTGCGGTCGGTCTCCCGTAGCAGGAACATCGAGCGCTCGACCCGCCGCCGCTGCAGGTAGCGATGCGGCGTTTCCCCGAAGACGGCGCGGAAGCTGCGGATGAAGTGCGCTTCGGAGATATGCGCCACCGCGGCCACCGCGCGGACGTTGAGCGGCTCGGCGTAGGCCCGGTCCATGGCGTCGCGGGCACGCAGTAGGCGCCGGTTCAGCTCCTCGACTTCTCGGCTCACAGTTCAACGCTACGCCATCGGGGGGCGCGTGCTCAGCCACCGGCCGAATTCGAATTTCCGAATGAGGTCGTAGCGATGCCGGCGGATGCATACTGCATGACATCGGGCTGGGCCTCAAGCAAACCTTCGAGGTGGGGGCGCAACGCCTGAATGGGGGGCGAGATGGCTTTCGAAGCTTTGAAGCAGCGTCAGAGCGTGATGTGGGGCAATGGTCCGTACCAGCGGGTCACCGAGACCATCGCTGACATCCACCAGCTCGTGGTTGCGCGACTGGACCCAAAGCCGGGCGACCGCTGGCTGGATCTCGCTTGCGGAACGGGCGCTGTTTCGGAACGAGCGGCGCGCGCCGGGGCTGCGGTCGTGGGCGTTGATCTGGCACCTGTCTTGGTCGAGACGGCGCGCGAACGAGCAAAGGAGCTGCAACTCAAGATTGACTACCAGGTCGGAGATTGCGAGCGTCTCGAGAGCGTTGGCGACGCGACCTTCGACAAGGTCTCCTCGACCTGCGGGATCATGTTCGCACCGGACCATGAGGCGACTGCGCGCGAGCTGGCGCGAGTCGTTGGGCCGGGAGGGCGGATCGGCCTCGCCAACTGGACGCCAGATGGCGGCCTCGGCCGGATGTTTCGGATGATGGCTCCGTTCCAGCCGGGCCCGCCTCCCAGCAGCCCATTCGACTGGGGACGCGAAGAGCGAGTGCGGGAGCTACTCGGTGAGGCGTTCGAGCTGGACATCGAGCAGCATGTGTCGACGCTCGAGACGGCTGATGGCGAGGAGTACTGGCAGCTCTTTTCCACGAGCTATGGACCGACGAAGACACTCGCGGAGTCGCTAACCGAAGAGCGCCGCGAGGAGCTCCATCGCGCCTGGGTCGACTTCTTCGAGACGGACTACAAGGAGGGCGACCGCATCGCCCACCGGCGCGAGTACTTGCTCATCCTGGGCACTAAGCGCTGACCGAGCCACTCTAGGCGGCGTATCGACCGACGCAACTCCCTCCCGCACGATCGATGAATTTCGGGCAGTCGGGGAGTCTCTATTCGTAGAACTGATTTTGATTCACGACAGGAGGATGGTCATGACTGGCGACAGGACTACGCACGCGAAGGGCACCGGGCAGTACGCGGAGGTCAACGGCATAAACCTCTACTACGAGACTCACGGGAGCGGGCGCCCGCTCGTCCTGCTGCACGGGGGACTCGGCTCGGGCGAGATGTTCGGGCCTGTCCTACCGTTGCTCGCTGAGCGCCACCAGGTCATCGCTGTCGACCTGCAAGGACACGGCCGCACCGCTGACATCGACCGACCGATCGACGTCCGGCTGATGGCCGGCGACATCGCCGCGCTAATCGACCATCTCCGACTGGACACTCCTGACTTGGTGGGGTACTCGCTCGGCGGCGGGGTGGCGCTCCATACCGCAGCTCAGTACCCGGCCAAGATCCGGCGCCTCGTCTTGGCCTCAGCGAACATACGGCCCGACGCAATCTATCCCGAGATGCGCGTGCAGCAAAGGCAGGTTAGCGCGGCAGCTGCCGAGTTCATGAAGGACACGCCGATGTATCAGCTGTACCAGAGGGTCGCACCACGCCCCCAGGACTTCCCCCGACTGCTCGACAAGATCGGCGAGTCGATGTCTAAGGACTTCGACTTCACCGAGGAGGTCCGTGGTCTCCAGATGCCAACCCTCGTGATGGCCGCGGACGCTGACATGGCCCCGCCGAGCCACTACGTCGAAGTGTTCAAGCTGCTCGGTGGCGGGCTCCGCGATGGCGGCTGGATGGGCGAGGGGCAGCCAGAGGGCGGTCATGCTCTCGCGATCCTTCCCGGCCTGACCCACTACAACATTGCCAATTCGCCACTGTTCGCCGCGGCCACCCTCGCGTTCCTCGATGAGCAGCCGTGAGAGTTGTCGCCGTAGCGGGCAAGGATCGTACCCATCGCCGCCTCATGCGGCGTACGCGCAGTACTAGTTCGCCGCCTTCTCCGCGGCGCGAATGAGATCTCGCAGCGACTCTTCAGGGCCTTTCCTCAGCTCACGGCCCAGAAGCAACCCGATCAAGCGACCTCGCCACCCGGGCGGGAGGTGGAAGTCTCAATTGAATCGGACGAGTGTGCCGCCGTCGGGGGTCTCGGTGAGGGTCAGATGTTCGTGGTTTTCGACGCCAAACGGAAGGTGGACCACAAGATCGATCCAGCGGCGCCCTGGGTCCACGTCGAAGACCACGATGTCAACTGGCCAGCTCCGCCCGAACGCAGGCGTAGTCAGGTGGATGACCTGACCTGGCATCGCGGGGCCCACTGGGTCGGATGAGAGATAGCGCGCGTCCGTCCACTCCCCAAACCGCTCGGGGGCGCTCACCACTTTCCACACACGATCGGGCGGAGCGCTGGTGACCGACGCTGGGCACACGTTCACAATCACTCCCCGAGCTTAATCCGCGAGGCGGTGGCCGGCGGAATTTGAATCCTTGGGTCCGAAAAAATACCGTATGTCGCCGGATGTTGAGTACTCGGGCTGCACCTTAGATTCGGGCTGCAACCCCTAGTCCTATCCAGGAGGCATCAGCAATGAGCAGCACGGTCAAGAAGTCGGCAGCGGCGATGGTAGGTGAGGCAAAGGCGCGAATCGAAAACTTGCCACCGGGGCGGGTCGCCGAGGAAGTCGCGAGCGGCGTTCTGCTGGTCGATATTCGCGAAGCCGATGAACGCGCAAAAAACGGCGTCATCTCTGGCGCAGTGCACGCCCCGCGAGGCATGCTGGAGTTCTACGCAGACCCGACGAGCCCTTACCACCGCCCGGAGTTCGAGCCGGCTCGGCGGATCATCCTGCACTGCGCGTCAGGCGGGCGTTCGGCACTCGCCACAGACACCCTTGTCAGCCTCGGATACGAGCGCGTCGCCCACCTCGACGGCGGGCTCAAGGCATGGAAAGAGGAAGGTCTCCCGGTGCAGGAGATCTAGTCATTCGGCGCGCCTATTCTTAAGCGCTGGAGATGGCCTTCGAACTGATCGGGCGCGACGTTGAGCTGGGCCGGCTCGCTCAACTCGCGTCCGCTGCTGCAGCCGGTCCTGGAAGCCTGGTATTCGTCAGCGGAGAGGCCGGCGTCGGCAAAACGGCGCTGGCCAGGACGGCGCTGAAAGCAGCGGGGCTAGCGGCAATCGAGGTGGCCGCTACCGAAACCGCAGCGCGGCCATACGCGCCAATCACCGCAATCCTGCGCAGTGGCGTGCGGAGCCGCACCCTCAAACCGAGAGAGCGTCCGGCCGTGTTCCGAAACCTGGGGGCGCTGCTTCCCGAGCTCGAGCAGCCTCCCTCCGATGAAGCTCGCGACCAGCAGCTGATCTTCGAGGCGGTAGCTGCAGCGCTCACCGAGATGAGTGCGCACCGCCCGCTCGGCATTCTTGTAGACGATGTCCATTGGGCGGACGCCGCGACGCTTGACACGCTTGCTTTCCTGGCCGAGGTCGTTCACCGAATGCCGGTCCTGCTCGTGGTGTCTTACCGAAACGACGATGTCCCTCGCGGGCATCCCGTGCGACGCATGCGGTCGGAGCTGCGGCGGAAGGGCCTATTGCACGAGATCGCTCTGGAACCCCTCGATGCGCCCGACACCGCTCACCTGTTCGAACAGCGCCTGGGTCGGAAGCCAAGTCCTCAGCTGGCGGCGCTCATCCACGATCGCACCGAAGGCCTCCCCTTCTTTATTGAGGAGGTGGCGGCGGCACTCGCCGAGAACGCCGCCCTACGCGCCGGGCCAAGAGGTCTCGAGTTCGATTCGAAGGTTGCGCTGCCGATGCCCGAGAGCGTTCGCGACGCCGTGCTCCAGCGAGTCGACAGATTTCCAGCTGAACTTCGAGATGCGCTCGCCGTCGCCGCAGTCGCCGGCCGGGAATTCGACTCATCGGTGTTGTCGATAGCACTTCACGAAGACATGGTCGCGAGTCTGCCGTCGACAGCGCTGCTGGTCGAGTCGGCGCCGGGCCGGCTCGCTTTTCGACACGCGTTGATCCGAGATGCCCTCTATGACGCGATTCCATGGGGGCGGCGTCGATCCCTTCACCGGAAATTGGCCGAGCGCCTCGAGGCTTGCTCTGCAGCGCCGCAGACAATCGCTGCCCACTGGACGGCGGCTGGAGACGCTGCGCCGGCTCGCGCCTGGCTCGTCGCCGCGGCGGGCGCTTCGCATGCGGCCAGCGCCTACCGCGATGCTGCGACGGAGCTCAACCGCGCTTTGGATCTATGGCCTGCTGACGTCGACGCCGCGGGCCGGCTCGACGCACTTGAGTTCCTCGCCCGCAACGCAGAGCTGGGCGGCACTGCTGCTCTTGGCGTGAAGGCACTCACTGAGGCGATCGAACTGCTAGACGCGGGCACTGACCGGCGGCGTTATGCAGACGCTGAACGAAGGTTGGCTGCGTTGCTCGAGCTCGAGGGTGCCTGGGAACGCGCCCTGGTCGCTCGTCAGCTCGCAGCGGCGGCCTTCGCGGCCGCGGGCTACCCGGCCGATGCCGCCATCGAGCGCCTCGCGAGCGCCGCCAGATTGCGTTCGGCTGCTAGCTTCAAGGCGGCGCTGGAGCTGATCCATGTAGGAAAGGGCGAGGCGGAAGCGGCGGGCCGACCCGACCTCGGGTTGCGTTTCCTCGCTCTAGAAGGCAACGTCAAAACCAGGGCAGGGGAGGCAGGCGTCGGGCTGCCCATCGTGCGGGCAGCGCTGGCGCAGGCCCTTGCAACCAGCGACTTTGGCGTCGCCGCTGAGGCCTACCAGCGTCTTGCCGACTCACTTGAACATTCCGGGGACTACAGCGCGGCGCGTGCGAGCTATTTCGAGGCCGCGGCGTTCTGCCGCGCCAACGGCGCAGCGACAGTCGGCGACGTGTGCCTGGCATGCCTGACGATGGTCCTCAGGCAGACCGGGGAATGGGATCGAGCAGTGGAGTTGTCTCACGAGGTCCTCGCCAGCCCGACCAGCAACCTGCACGCGCAGGCGGTTGCCCATGGCGTTCTCGGCAGCATCTTGGCTCACAGGGGCCGCCAGAGCCAGGCGCAGCCTGAGCTTCACAACTCCAACGTCCTCGCTCGCAGGATCGGGCTCGCCGCGATGGAGATGGATTCCGACACGAACCTGGCGCGGCTCGCTGCGGCGGCCGGCCGCACAGACGAGGCGCAAGAGCGCTGCTGGCGGATGGTGCGTACCTGGGAGCGCACCGATTCTGAGCGCCATTACTCGATCCCAAACCTCCGATGGATTACGTCTTTTGCTTCGGAGTCAGGTGCCACTGATCTCCAACGAGCGAGCACCGCCGCATTGGTGACCATTGCATCCCAACCCGATTTCGAAGCGCAGGCCGCCGCGAGCAGCGCGCTGGGAGAGGGGTTGTTGACGGAGGGCGAGACAGGCGCGGCGGTCGTCAGGTTCGAGCAAGCGGTGAAGATCCTCGCGGACCTTGATCTACCGTTTGAGAGAGCCGAAGTCGAATGGCGGGCGGCCGCGGCACAGGTTCTGGCCGGTCACCGCACCGCCGCAATGCATAGTTATCGGAGCGCTTATCGCGCGGCGATAAGGCTCGGCGCAAGGCCGATGGCAAACCGCATCGCCGGGCAGGTCGCAGCACTTGGCGAAAATGTCGAGCGTCGCTTGGGTAGCCTAGCCGCATCGGGGTTGGGTCGAGGAGGGCTTTCTCCACGGGAGCTTGAGGTGGCCCGGCTCGTCGCCAGCGGCCTCACCAGTCGCGAGGCGGCCACGAAACTGAGCCTCAGCCCGCGAACTGTCGAGATGCACGTTCATCGAATCTTGAACAAGCTCGATTGCCGCACGCGAGTGGACATCACGCGGCGCGCCGCAGCATTGGGGCTGCTCGACTGATCGGAGGCCAGTCTGGCTCCCAGCCCAGGCCGTGTCTACAATCGTTTATGTGCACGAATCCACGATCTCGGTCGCGCCCGCATTTGGCGAGCTGGAGCAGCATCGGGCAGAGCTGACCTCCTATTGCTACAGGATGCTCGGCTCGCCGTTCGATGCGGAAGACGCAGTTCAGGACACTTTCGTGCGCGCGTGGAAAAGCCGCGACCGCTTCGAGGGTCGCTCCGCCATGCGGTCCTGGTTGTATCGGATAGCGACGAACGTCTGTCTCGACGTGCTGAAAAGCAAGCAGCGTCGCTTCCGGCCGATGGACGTTGGGCCCGCGGTCGCGCCTCTGGAGTCGAACCTGAACGTAAGGTCATCAATTGAGTGGATCGAGCCGATCCCTGAGCAGCTGGTCGCGCCGGACGGGGACCCGGCTGACCTGGCGGTCGAGCGGGAATCGATCCGCCTCGCCTTTGTCGCGGCACTGCAGCACCTCCCTCCGCGCCAACGCGCGGTGCTGGTCCTACGTGAAGTGCTTCGATGGGAAGCATCGGAGGTAGCCGAGCTTCTCGAGACCACTGTCGCATCGGTCAACAGCTCGCTCCAGCGGGCTCGAGCCACGCTCGCGCAGAGCAACGTCAGCACCAGCGATCCGCTTCCCCGGTTGAACGATGCTGACCGCGCGATGCTCGAGCGATATGTCGCTGCATTTGAGAGATATGACGTGAAAGCCCTCACATCGCTCATTCGCGAGGACGCGAGCCAATCGATGCCGCCGTATGACATGTGGTTGAGCGGCCGCGACGACGTTCTGGCATGGTGGTTCGGACCCGGCATCGGCTGCCGCGGCTCGCGAGTCATCCCGGCGATCAGCGCAAACGGCATGCCGACCTACGGGCAGTACAAGCCAAGCCCGCAGGGCGGCTACGAGCCGTGGGCCCTGCAGGTGCTCGAACTATCGGGAGGGCGGATCGCCGAGTTCACCTTCTTCCTCGACACCGCGAGGCTCTTTCCGCTGTTCGGACTTCCGCCTCGCCTGGACTCTTAGCACCTCGGAGAGACCGACAAAACCGATCAACTCCAATAAGAAGGGGTGTGCATTCGTCAATACGAGCTCACAGCCTGACCGTCGAGCATCGAGTTGGAGGCGTGCGACCTGATCGATAGTGGCTGCGGACGGTTTCCTCAGGGACCCGCAGTCAACCATGATCGTGGCGCTCCTCATCACTGATTTAGACAGAACCGGGACCGAAAACTAATCGGCAAGGCAATAAGTGCACGGACCGATGAGTTTTCGGAGGAGGAGTGGTCTAAACAGGCATGAAGAACACGCGCTGGCTCTCGCTCATGATCCTCTGCACAGGGTTCCTGCTGATAGTCGTCGACATGACGATCGTGAACGTCGCCCTTCCGTCGATCCAGCGCGACCTTGGTTATTCACAGTCCGGCCTCGCCTGGGTCATCAATGCCTACCTCATCGCCTTTGGCGGCTTCTTGCTGCTCGCCGGCCGCTTTGGCGATCTCTTCGGGCGCAAGCGTGTTTTCCTTATCGGACTCGGCATCTTCACTGGTGCATCGCTGCTCTGCGGCCTGTCTTTCGACCCCACGATGTTGATAGTGGCCCGCTTCATCCAGGGCATCGGCGGCGCTGTCAGCTCAGCGGTGATCCTGGCCATGATCGTGACGCTGTTCCCCAAGCATGACGAGCAGGCAAAGGCGTTCGGCGTCTTCAGCTTCATCGCCTCCGCCGGCGCCGCCATCGGACTGCTTGCCGGTGGTCTCATCACGCAGGCCGTCAGCTGGCATTGGATCTTCTTCGTCAACCTCCCAATCGGCGTTGCGACAGCGTTGGTCGCCGCCCGCTTGCTTGCCACCGATCGAGGAATCGGAATCGGGAAGGGTGCTGATGTTCTCGGTGCCGTGCTCGTGACGGTCGCCCTGATGCTTGGCGTGTACACGATCGTCGAGTCGTCCGATTACGGACTCGGATCGCTCCGCACCCTCGGCCTCGGGGCGCTGTCGGTTGCACTGCTGGCAGCCTTTGTTGCCCGCCAGGCCCGCGCGCGCAACCCGATCCTTCCCTTGCGGCTCTTCGCTTCGCGAAAGCTGACCGCCGCCAACATCGTGCAGGCGCTGATGTCGTCAGCCTTCCTTGGGTTCTTCTTCATGGCATCGCTTGATCTGCAGCGCGTGCTCGGCTACGGCCCCATGGAGATCGGTCTTGCATTCTTGCCCGTCGCCGTGGTGATGGGGTTGTTTTCGGTCCGCTTCTCGGCCCTGCTGATCAACCGATTCGGCCCACTCCCCGTGCTGTTATCCGGCCAGGTCGTGATTGCGATCGCGCTGACGTGGCTGGGGTTTGGACCTGCTAACGCCGATTACGCCATCAATCTGTTGATTCCGCTCGCACTGTTGGGCCTCGGGGGCGGTCTGTCATTTCCCTCGCTGACCATCATCGCGATGTCCGACGCCCAGCCAAGCGATGCGGGATTGGCGTCAGGTCTGCTGAACACAACGGGCCAAGTCGGCGGCGCTCTCGGCCTGGCGATACTCGCGACGCTCGCCGGCGCACGCACCCTGAACCTTGTACACGATGGCGTGGGCAGCGCCGCCGCGCTCGCCGGCGGCTATCACCTTGCATGGTTGGTCGGAGCCGGCACCGTCATTGTCACCTCCGCGCTCGCGATGTCAGCTCTGCGCCCGCGCAGCGCCACTGAGATGCAGGTCGATCTGGCGGACGACGAGAAAGTCGCTTAGAGCACTCTTGAGAAAGGAGTAAGCATGAAAACCATGAGCAACATTCAGAAGGATGTCCAGCAAGCCATCGACCAGCTGGTCGACTCGGGAGCCGAGAGGGGAATTCAGGTCGCGGCCTACAAGCGCGGTGAGCTGGTGGTCGACGCCGTCGCCGGCATCGCCGATCCCCTAACCGGGCGGCCTGTCCAAGCAGACACGCCCTTTTACAACTTCTCGATCGTCAAGGGAGCAGCCGCGACGCTGGCTCACATGCTCGTGGAGCGCGGCATGTTCGGATACGACACACCCCTTGTTGAGCTGTGGCCAGAATTTGGCGCCCATGGCAAGCAAAAGGTCACTGTGCGACAGGTACTGAACCACTCGGCGGGCGTGCCTGCCATACCCATGACCACGACGCCCGAAGACCTTTGCGATTGGGACAAGATGTGCGCGTCGATCGCCGACTCGGAGCCGTGGTGGGAGGCAGGAACCAAGGTCGGTTACCACGCCTACACGTTCGGCTACCTCGTAGGGGAGATCGTCCGCCGCGCCACAGGCAAGCCGATCTCGCAGGTGCTGCTGGAGGAGGTGGCCGGCCCGCTTGGTGTTGGAGACGAGCTCTACTTCGGCATGCCCAAGTCAGAACAGGGCAGGCTCGCCACGCTGGAGGATGCCGAGAGCGAAGCGGGGCCGATGGCTGAGATGCCACCGGACCTCCCCATGTTCAAGGCCGGGCCGATGTCATTGATGCCAACCGCAACGCTCGGAAACCGCGCGGACATCCTCGGCGCCGACATCCCCGCCGGAGGCAAAACCTCCGCCAGGGCAATCGCTCGCATGTATGCAGCCCTCCTTGGCGAGGTGGATGGCATCCGGCTCATCTCGGCCGATCGGCTGCGCGAAGCCACAGCCCTGTCGATGAGCGGCACCGATGCGATCTTCGGCATGCCTACCAAATGGGCGCTGGGTTATGCGATCGGCGGGCTCGGAACTCCAAACGACTCCGACACCGTGTTTGGCGTCGGCGGCGCCGGCGGCAGCTTCGCATGTGCCGACACCGCCAGCGGGGTCACGTTTGCGGTGACCAAGAATCGACTCACTTCTGACTTCAAAGCGGCCTCTCAGCTCAGCCAGCTAGTCACCGATGCCCTGGCCAAAAGCTGAGTACCGCGCAATTCAACAAGGAGAAATGTAGATGGGACGGATAGTTGTAACCGAGTTCATATCGCTCGACGGTGTGATGCAGGACCCGGGTGGCGACTCCAACTGGAAGCATGCCGGGTGGACCTTCGAGATCGAACAGGGAGAGGAAGGTGCCAATTTCAAGATTCAGGAAACCCGCGACTCAGAGGCGCTCCTGCTGGGACGGGTCACCTATGAGGGTTTTGCCAAATCATGGCCTTCGGTGGAAGGCGAATTCGGTGAAATGTTCAACAACATGCCCAAGTACGTCGTCTCGACGACTCTCGATAAAGCCGAATGGAAAAATTCAACAGTGCTCAAGGGCGATGTGGTCAAGGAGGTCTCGAAGTTGAGGCAGAAGCCGGGTGGGGACATCGTGGTTCACGGCAGCGCCCAGCTGGTACAGACCCTGCTCGCGCACGACCTGGTCGACGAGCTGCGCCTGATGATCTTCCCGGTCATCCTCGGGTCGGGCAAGCGCCTGTTCGGCGACACCACCGACAAGAAGACCATGCGCCTCATCGACTCGAGAACAGTCGGCAAGGGAGTCACCATCCTGGTCTTCCAGCCGGCGGGCAGTAAGGCCTAGTGGCCGTTCCGTCTCGACCGTGAGGCCCCGGGTCAAGCCCCGGGGCCTCGATCAAGTCTGTGGTTACGCCAGCGTGGCGCAGAGATTGCTTTGGTTTCCCGCAGCCAACACCAGCATCCCTATCGCCAAGGGGTCCGAAGCCACAACCACAACGCGCCCTGAGCTCAGCATGATCTGCCCTTCAAGGAAGATTGCGCTCCGGCCCAGGAACGTGATCGTCAGCGAGCCGTCCGAGTTGTAGGTCGTCCAGCCCGGCCCCGAGATGTTCAAGGTGACGCTGTGTGACGGGTTGCTCGCATTGGCGAATGCCACCACGAGGCGGCCTTGAGTAAGCGACCTGACTGGATTGCCGGACGCATCGACGTAGGTGAGCGTGTACTCGTTGTTTTGGATGATCGTGTAACCGACGCTGAAGTCGCAGATCCCGTCAAATGACCCAGCCGGCGGGAAGTCGAGCTTTTCTCGAACCGGACCGGCGGCCAAAGCAGGCTGTACCACCAAAACGAGAAGGAGCATTGAAATGGCCATCCCAAGCAGGACACGCCTGGCGAGAGAAATTTGATTCATTGCCATGTCTTCCTCCAACGCCTAGGCCAGCAACGCGCAGAGGTCTGTTCCTGAACCGTGATGGCTGATGATGGCCCCGGTGTCGATATCAATCATCACCTGTCCCGTGAAGATCGACAGACCGTCGAGTGTTCTTGGGATGATCATGGTCCGCCCCTGGGTGACGATCGTGACCGAGCCATCTGCCCAAAAGGTGATCCTGGCGGGACCGCTGTCGTTGATGGTCAGAGTCTTTCCGTTGCCGCTAAATTGCTCCGCCAGCCGGCCTTCGATCTGGTATCTCACAGTGCCGTCGCGGGAGGTGAAGGTCTTGATGTACTCCTGGTTGATGATCGTGTGAAGGACGCCGACGAACCCCTGCGGACAGGTGATATTGAGGTCGTCACCGGGTTGTAGCGGCTGACGGTCGGGTTTGCCCTCCGCCGCTACGCTCACCGAGGCCAAACAGACCGCGGCAAACGCAAGGACCAGCAATTTGGACGCGCAACGCACAGTTCGAATCATTTCGTTTCTCCTTGAACTGAACTCCGGTCCGTTGATCGCCGTCGGCGATCCATTGGCGGCACGGTATGAGGAGGTCCTCAAGAAGCGCTCTAGAGACCTCTGGATCCGGTGAGGCCCCGGGGGTTCAATCCCGGGGCTTCGAGCGGACTGGTTGGATGCTGCCCAGTACGGCGCCGGAGGTGGCTCAAAAACGACTCAAAGCGCGCTGTAGCGATTCCGTGGTCCGGGAAGCCCGAGGAGGGTCAAAATTGGCGCGCGAGCTATGGAGTTCCGAGTCCTCGGACCCCTTGAAGTGTGGGATGGGAGTCGTTCCCTACCCTTGGGCGGCGCAAAGCAGCGGGCGCTCCTTGCCATCCTGCTCACCCGGCCCAACCAGGTGGTTGCCGCGGACAGACTTGTCGATTTGATCTGGCCTGACGCGCCGCCGGAGACGGCGGATCACAGCCTCCAGGTTTATGTCTCCGAGCTACGCAAGGTGCTCGAACCCGAGCACAAAGCAGGGACGCCCTACACGGTGATGATCAGCCAGCCCCCGGGATATCTGGTCAGGATGACAGCCGACGACCTCGATGCCAGTCGGTTTCAACGTCTGATCGACGACGCAAGGCAGCTGATGGCACAAGGAGCTCCTGACGTTGCTAGTACTAAATTTCGCGAGGCTCTGGGTTTGTGGCGGGGCCCAGCTCTTGCCGACTTTGCATCGCATGCGTTCGCTGTGAGCGAGATCGGAAGGCTAACCGAAATGCGGCGCAGCGCGATTGAAGATCGAATTGAGGCTGACCTCGAACTCGGTCGCCACGCGGATCTCGTGGGCGAGCTCGACGCGCTGGTGGCTGAGCACCCCTTACGGGAGCGGTTGCGCGCCCAGTTGATGCTTGCCCTCTACCGATCCGGGCGTCAAGCCGAAGCGTCAGCCGTGTACCAGCAGACCCGCGCGCTTCTCGTCGACCAGCTGGGAATGGAACCCGGCGGTAATTTGCAGCAGCTTCTCAAGCGGATTCTCAACCAGGACCCTGCCCTGGACGTCAAAACTCGGTCGAGTCGACGTCAGTCGACGCTGCCTCGCTATATCAACGCATTCGTCGGCCGCGGAAGGGAGATCGATCAGCTCGTCAACCGGCTAGAGGCCTCGTCGATGGTCACCCTGACCGGCCCGGGCGGAATGGGTAAGACTCGGCTTGCAGTCGAGCTCAGCACAAAATTGTCGCCGCGCTATCTCGACGGCGTGGTCTTCGTCGACCTCGCACCCTTGCTCGATGAGTCGTTGGTTACTCGAACGATCGGCCAGGCATTGGGGCTTCGCGACGATGGAGTCCGCAACCCGCTGGACGCCATCGTTGCATATCTCAACGACCGGTCACTGCTGCTGATCCTGGACAACTGCGAACATCTCTTCCCGACAGCAGGAGCGGCTGCTGCTGAAATGCTGGGCGCGTGCCGAGGTCTCACGATTTTGGCGACCAGCCGGGTCGCCCTCGGAGTACAGGGCGAAACCATCTGGGAAGTTCCTTCGCTGCCGACCCGAAGCAATGGATCGAACACCGGGGCAAGCGATCTCGACGATGGCGACGCCGTGGAGCTGTTCCGAGTGCGGGCGGAGGCTGCCGCCTCCCGGTCATTCATCTGGGACGATGCCGCGATCGTTGATGCGACCCGCATCTGTCAGAGATTGGATGGGAGTCCCTTGGCGATTGAGCTCGTAGCCGCTCGGCTCAAGGTCATAGCCTTGAGCGATTTGCTCGCGCGTCTGGACAAGCGATTCGCCCTGCTCACGACCAGTACCGAAACTGCAACACCGAGACACCACAGCCTCGAGGCGACTGTCGACTGGAGCTATCAATTGCTGAGCTCGCCGGAACAATTGCTCTTCCAACGCGCAGCGGTTTTCTCGGGAGGCTTTACGCCTGACGCCGCCGAGGAAGTGTGCGCTGACGAGCACTTGCTGCGGCGAGATGTGGTACCGACCCTGTTCAGCCTGGTCGAGAAATCGCTGATCCGCCTTCGTGCAACCACCCGCGGCGGCGGCCGGTACACCATGCTGCAGACGATTCGTGAGTGCAGCCTCACCAAGCTGCAAGTGAGTCCCGGTGCCGTCGACGTACATATGCGGCACGCAGTCTACTTCTCGGCACTGGCTTCGAACACGGAAGCCACCGTGAGGAGTCGAAACCAGCTCGAGTGGCTGGCTCAGCTTGAGGAGGAGCTCGATAATTTCAGGACGGCGATCGAGTGGGCCCTACAAAGGGAACCTCTACTTGCCCTTGACATCGCAACCAACCTCGATGAGTTTTGGAGTCGTCGTCACATTGGGGAAGGCTCGACCTGGGTTACGCGGGCGATGCGCGCCGCATTGCCTACGGGTGAGCTGCAGGCGCGAGCGACCGAGGCGGCTGGCCACCTGGCCTGGATCACCGGAGGCCACAAACTGGCTCTCGCTCTAATCGAAGAAGCGACAAAGATGTGGGAGGCGCTCGGTGATATGCCTCATGCCGGCCAGGCTCTGAATCGTCTTGGAAATGTGCAATTTGCGCGGGGTGCAATCGAACTGGGACTCGACCTGTTGAAGCGGTCTGTCGAGATGTTGCGGCCGACTGGCGACCAGTGGCGGCTCGCGTCAGCACTCAACAATCTCGGCGAGAACCTTGCGATAAGCGGCGACTCACTGACGGCCAAGCCGTTGCTGGACGAGGCGCTTCAACTTGCGAGAGCGTGCGACGATCCGCATGCGATCGCAAGCATCCTGGACAGCCTCGCGGGAGTGGAGATGTCCTTCGGCCGATTCAATGACGCGCGGGCCCTCTGGCATGAGTGTTTCTCGATCGCGAGGCGTCTGGAGGACAAGCGGCTAACTGTATATATCCTCGAACGCAGGGCACAAATCGCCCTCCTTGAAGGTAATCCGGAATTGTGCATCAGGCTCGTATCAGCCAGCGAGGCTGTGCGGGCCTCGATCGGAGAGGTAGCCCCGCAGGATTGGCAAGAAATTGTCAGCAAGACCGTGCAGGAGGCCCGGCACCAGTTGTCCGACTTAGCCGCAGAGACCGCTCGGCGGGAGGGCCAGACGATGACGTATGACGAGGTAATGGCATCGGTTATCTCGCCCTGACTGATCAATGTGCGCGCGACGGGCCGAACGCCGGCTCAGTCCTCGGCTTCGACTTCGTAGGCGTACCAGGTCGAACGGCTGGCGCCCGGAATTGAATCGTAGAGTCGCTGCCCCTTCAGGTTGTCAGGTGCCGTGAACCACTCGAGGTGCGCAGCACCGCGCCGGCGAGTCTCGTCCAGGGCCCCCTCGATGAGTGCCCTGCCGATGCCTGAGCCGCGCACGTCCTCGCGGACAAAGAGGTCGTTCATCAGCACGGAGTCGGCGGCCTTGGTCGAGCTGAAGAACCAGTAAAGGGTCGCGAACCCGGCCAGGCGTCCGTCCACCCAGGCACCGAGGAGGAGTCCCTCGTCGCTGGGCTGCAGGAATCGCGAGAAGAACAGCCGGTTGCGCTCTACATCCGGCTCAGCGCGATAGAACGTTTGATAGCCGGCGATCAGCGGGAGAACCTCCTCCAGCTCCTGGGGTTGGATCGGGCGGACCTCGACCTGGCTCATCGCCAGTTGAGTATGTCGCTGTCTGCGGCGTCTCATCGGGCTGTCTAGCACACCAATTCATGTGGCATTGTTTGGGCGTGGGGCGCGAGTCGGTGGCGGCGTCTGACATCGAGGCGCTGCGCCGGCGCCTTCGCTCGGGAAACCTGGCCGACGCGCTTCTTACACCCGGCCACGGGGTGGCGCTCAGGTCCGGCGACCGCCATCTCACGCGCGACGAGCTGCGCGCCAACGCCGGAGACGTCGCAGGCGGCCTAGCCAAGGTGGGAGTCACTCCCGGCGACCGGGTCGCCCTGTTTGCGGCCAGCTCGCTCGATTGGGTCATCGCGTACCTGGGGGTCCAGCGTTCCGGCGCATGCGTCGTACCGATGAATCCGGACTACCACTCGGCAGAAGCCCAGCACATCCTCACCGACTCGGACCCGAGTCTCGTCATCGCAGACTCGGCGCGCGCCGCGATTGTGGAAAACCTTGGCCGGAGGGTGGTTCCCCTCG
>Ga0307282_10000225_pt1 | contig 16996 bp, 16 predicted proteins | sample ER_DNA_121_FD_194475 | JGI IMG/M metagenome (GOLD analysis project Ga0307282, IMG submission 194475) | Bulk soil microbial communities from the East River watershed near Crested Butte, Colorado, United States - ER_DNA_121 | ecosystem: Environmental > Terrestrial > Soil > Floodplain | place...
CGCCTTCGCGGGCGAGAAGCAGGTCGCGTGCCGCGCAGAGCTGCGCCTCGCGTGGCGGGAGCTGAACGCGGCCAGGCGCCGGCACGACGAGCTGGCGGAAGGAACTGCCGCAGCGGAGGCCCGGGTAGCAGAGCTGCGGGCGCTCATCGAGGACACGCAGGGGCTCGAACCGGGCGACGAGGACCGGCTTCGGGCCGAGCGGGAACGCCTGCGCCACGTCACCGAGCTGGCAGAGGGCGTCGCGGCGGCGGGCGAGGCGCTGGCGCCGGAAGACGGGGAAGGGGCCGCCGGGCTCGTCGCACTGGCCGAGCGCGCGGTCGGCCCGCTCGAGCGCCTCGCGCCGGAGCTCGAACGCGCAGGGAACGACCTCCGCGACGCCGAGCTGCGGCTGCGCGAGACGGCCTCGGACCTCCGCTCGTTCCTCGCCTCGCTGCAGGCGGAGCCCGACCGGCTCGAGCACGTGGAGGGCGAGCTCGACCGAATCGCCGACGCGAAACGCCGATTTCGCTGTGAGACCTACGAGGAGCTGCTGGCCCGCGTCGGCGAGGCCCGTGCGGAGCTGGAGGCGATCGACGCGGGCGCCGACCCGCTTGCGGCGGCCACAGCTGCAGTCGCGGCCGCCGAGGCGAAGGTCGACAAGCTCACAACGGCGCTCAGCCGAGGACGTGAGCGCGCCGCTGAGCCCTTTGCGACCGCCGTCGCGGAGGAACTCCGCGGGATCCGCCTCGGCGACGGTGAGTTCCGCGTCGAGCTGCGGGAATCCACGCCGGGTCCGGCGGGCTCGGATGAGATCGCGTTCCTGATCCGCCCCAACACTGGGCTGCCCTTCGCACCCGTGGCCGAGACAGCCTCCGGCGGCGAGCTCTCGAGGATCGCGCTGGCGATCGCAGCGGTCGGCGGCGGGGAGACGCTCGTGTTCGACGAGATCGACGCCGGTATCGGTGGCCAGACGGCGCACGCGGTCGGCGAGACGCTGCGACGTCTCGCGGAGCGGGCGCAGGTGGTGACGATCACCCACCTGCCGCAGATCGCCAGTCTCGCCGACCGGCACTTCCGCGTCGAGAAGATCCCGGGCGACCCGACTCACACGCGGATCGAGCCGCTCGACGACGGTGAGCGGCGGGACGAGATCCGGCGCATGCTCGGCGGCGAGGCCTTCATCTCGGCGGTTCAGGAGAGCAAATGAGCTTCGTCGAGTTCACCGGCACGGCACGACTGGGTCGACGAACGAAGAATCTCGTCCGCCGGCTCGGGCCGGGCGACGTGGCGATCATCGACCACCAGGACCTCGACCGGGCGTCGGCCGAAGAGCTGATCGAGTCGGGTGTCCGCGTCGTGGTCAACGTCGCCCGCTCCCAGACAGGCCGCTTCCCGAATCCGGGACCGCTGCTGCTCGTGCGAGGCGGGGTGCGACTGATCGACGCCCCGGAGGCCAAGCTCTTCGACGAGCTCGCTGACGGCGATGACGTGACCGTCCGCGGGGCGAGCATCTTCCAGAATGGGACCTGCCTGGTATCGGGGCGCACGCTGGAGGCGAACCAACTCGAGGCCGCGCTTGCCGAGCAGCGAGCACGGGTGACCCACGCGCTGGAGGAGTTCGCCGAGAACACCCTCCGCTATCTGCGCGAGGAGGGGAGGCTCCTGTCCGAGGGGCTCTCCTTCCCGCCGCTGAAGACGCGCTTTCGCGAGCGCCACGCGCTGGTCGTCGCCCGCGGGCCCGGCTACAAACGCGACCTGGCGATCGTCCGACCGTACGTGCGCGACTTCAAACCGGTGGTCGTCGGCGTCGACGGTGGCGCGGACGCGCTGCTCGACGCGGGCATGCGGCCGGATGTGATCGTCGGCGACATGGACTCCGTCTCCGACCGGGCACTCCGTTGTGGCGCCGAGCTCATGGTCCATGCCTACCGCGACGGTGAGGCCCCGGGTGCGCCTCGGCTCGAGCGCCTCGGGCTCGACTTCACCGTGGTGGCTGCCCCGGGCATCAGCGAGGACGTCGCTCTGCTGCTCGCCTACGAGAAGGGCGCCGAGCTGATCGTGGCCGTCGGAACGCACTTCAACCTGATCGAGTTCCTGGAGCGCAACCGCGCCGGCATGTCGTCGACCTTCGTGACCAGGCTGAAGGTCGGCGAGATCCTGATCGACGCAAAGGGAGTTTCGCGGCTTGTCAGCCGCCAGGTCGGGCTCTGGCCGCTGATCGGCTTCGCGGTGGCGGGACTCGGCGCGGTCGTTGTCGCCATCCTCGCCTCGCCGGGCCTGCGGCACTTCATCGGCCTGCTGAGCCAGCGGGTGCGCCAGCTGCTCGGCCTCGACTGAGCCGGCCCCGCGACCCAGTCGCGTTCTCGCCGGGCCGGTGGCCACCAACCTCCTCCCCGACGCGATCGTAACGAGGAAATCCGCGCGCGTGGGACACGGATCCGTGCCGAAATCGCAACACTTCCAGGGCAATGCCCCGTACAGTCGCCACCCAGGAGCTGCTCGCGCCACGCCAGGACGTGTGGCAGTTCCTCGCCGACCCGCACAACCTCGCCGACTGGTGGCCCGGCGTCCACGCCGTCGAGCCCGACCGGCGCGGCCTGGCGCCCGGAGCCCGCTGGCGGCTGGTCGCCGGGCCGCAGACCGGCGGCTTTATCGGAGCCTTCGTCCGCCGCCCCGAGGCCGCCGGCACCATCACGGTGCTCGAGGTACGCCAGGGAGAGTTTCTGCGCCTGCTCTTCGTCGACGACCGCATCGACGCGTCGCTCGCCCTCGAGCCAGGAAACGACGGCCGCACCCGCGCCACGCTCACGATCGAGGGGCCGTGGCTGCGCGTCAACCGCTCGCTGCCGCGCCGGGCGCTCAACCGCCTCTATGCCCTGTGCCAGACTGGCGCCGAGTCCTGATGTTCGATCTTCGCTACCACGTCGCCTCGCTGACCGCCGTCTTCCTGGCGCTCGTGATCGGCATCCTCGTCGGCGTCGGCATCTCCGACCGCGGCCTCGTCGACAAGACGCAGACTCGCCTCCTCCACGATCAGATCTCCAATCTGCAGACCCGGCTCGACCAGGCTTCTCAGCAGACGGCGGCGTCCCGGCGCGAGCAACGCGCCGCTCAGCGCTACATCGAAAAGACGTATCCCGTGCTCGTGCGAAACCGGCTGCACGGGAAGCGCTTCGCGGTCCTGTTCGTCGGGAAGGTCGACGGCGGAGTCCGCTCGACGATCGAACAGTCGCTGAGCGAGGCCGGCGCGCAGATGCTCCGGCTGCGGGCGCTGAAGGTGCCCGTGGACGTCCCGACCCTGGAGGCCAAGCTCGCCACGCAACCCGCGAGCGCGGCCTTCGCGGGCAGCTCCAAGCTGGATCAGCTCGGAGGGGCCCTCGGCGAGGAGCTCGTCTCGGGCGGCGCCACGCCGCTCTGGGACGCGCTGAACGACACGATCGTCGGCCAGCGAGACGGGAGCGGCAGGCAGCCGGTCAACGGCGTGATCGTCGTGAGGACGGTGCCGCCGCAGAAGGGCGGGACCAGCCGCATGCTCTACGGCCTCTACCAGGGGTTGAGCTCGCTGAGCGTGCCCGCGGTCGGGGCGGAGGCGACCGGCACACCGAAGTCCGCGATCCCCGTCTACCGCAGCGCCGGTCTCTCCAGCGTGGACGATGTCGACACGCCGGCGGGCCGGCTCGCGCTCGTGCTCCTGCTCGCCGGTGCGTCGCCGGGCCAGTACGGCCTCCGGGCCTCGGCCGACGACTCGCTTCCGTCGTTCCCGGTGCCGCGCACGGGTGGCTGACGCGCTCACCGTCCTCGTCGCGGCGCGGGACGAGGAGGGGACGATTGGCGCGACGGTCACCGCCCTGAGGCGCTCCTTTCCAAACGCCGAGGTGCTGGTCGCCGACGACGGCTCTGGCGACGGCACTGCGGCAGCGGCCGAAGCGGCCGGCGCGCGCGTCGTCGGCCTGCCGCGGCTGGGCAAGGGCCAGGCGCTGGCGCTCGCCGAGCGGGAGGCGCCGCCCGGCCCGCTGCTGCTCTGCGACGCCGACCTCGAGGGAGACCTCGCCCCGCTCGCCGAGAGCTCGGCCGATCTGGCAGTCGCCGTCTTCGCCGAGCGGCAGGGCGGAGGCTTCGGCCTCGCCAAGCGCGTGGGGCGGGCGCTGATCAAGGCGCGCTCGGGCTTCGACGCCCGCGAGCCGCTCTCCGGACAACGAGCTCTCTCACCGGCGGCCCGCGCCGCGTGCTTCCCGACGGCGCCCGGCTTCGGCTGCGAGGTCCGCTCGACGATCGACGCGGTCCGCGCCGGCCTTCGGATCGAGGAGGTCGAGCTGCCACTGCGCCATCGAGCGACCGGGCGCGACCTGCCTGGTTTCGCACATCGCGCGCGCCAGCTCCTCGACGCCGCGCTCGCCTGTGGGCCGCTCGCCCGCAACTACCGCGGGCTGCGGCTCCCGCTCGTCGGCGCGCTCGTCGCCGCCGGGGCCGTCCGCGCTCCGAGGCGAATCGGCCTGACCGTCGCCGGGATCGCCGCCCTCGGCCTCGTCGACGACCTGCTCAGCGGGCCCGAGCGCGGCTTCCGCGGCCACCTCGGCGCCGGCCCGACGACCGGCACGCTGAAGGCCGTCGGCATCCCGCTGCTCGCGCTGGCCGGTACCGGCTCGGTCCAGGACGCCGCGCTCGTCGCCCTCTCGGCGAACGGTCTCAACCTGCTCGACACGCGGCCGGGTCGCGCCCTCAAGGCCTTCCTCGCGGGCGCCGCGCTCGTGCGCGGACCGGCGAAGGCCTACGTCCCGATCGTCGTCCTCCTCGCTCCGTACGATCTCCGCGAGATGACGATGCTCGGAGACGCCGGGTCGAACGCGCTGGGCGCCGTGCTAGGTTACGGATCCGTGAGCAAGCTCACGGCTCGGGGTCGTCTACTCGCGATAACAGCGCTCGCGGGCCTCACCATTGTCGGCGAGACCCGCTCCCTCGGAGAGCTGATCGAGCGCACTCCGCTCCTGTCGCGCCTCGACCGCCTGGGGCGTGCGTAGTGGCGCGCCGGCCGGCGAAGTACGTCTTCGTAACCGGCGGCGTCGTCTCGTCCCTCGGCAAGGGCATCACCGCCGCCTCGCTCGGCCGCCTGCTGAAGGCGCGCGGGCTGAAGGTGCAGATGCAGAAGTTCGACCCGTACATCAACGTCGACCCGGGGACGATGAGCCCGTTCCAGCACGGCGAGGTGTTCGTGACCGAGGACGGGGCGGAGACCGACCTCGACATCGGCCACTACGAGCGCTTCATCGACGAGAACCTCTCGCGCGGGGCCAACCACACCGCCGGCTCGGTCTGGGACCGCGTTATCCGCAAGGAGCGCAAGGGGGAGTACCTGGGCTCGACCGTGCAGGTGATCCCGCACATCACGAACGAGATCAAGGAGCGGGTCCGCAGCGTCGCCGAGGCGAGCGACTGCGACGTGGTGATCAGCGAGATCGGCGGCACGGTCGGCGACATCGAGTCGCTTCCCTTCCTCGAGGCGATCCGCCAGTTCCGGCGCGAAGCCGGGCCCGAGAACGTCTGCTACGTCCACGTGACGCTCGTCCCGTTCATCGAGACGGCGGGTGAGCTGAAGACGAAGCCGACCCAGCACTCGGTCAACGAGCTGCGGCGCATCGGCATTCACCCCGACGTGATCGTCGCGCGCTCACGCGACCCGATCTCGCCCGACATCCGGGAGAAGATCGCGCTCTTCGCCGACCTCGACCCGCAGGCCGTCGTCGCCAATCAGGACGTCTCGGATCTCTACCTCGTCCCGTCCGCTCTGCAGGAGGAGGGCTTCGACACGCTGATCTGCGAGAAGCTCGGCCTGCCCTCGGGCGAGGCCGACCTCGGCGAATGGCTCGAGCTCGGCGACCGGATCCGGGCCAGCCGCGAGGACGAGGTCGAGATCGCGCTCGTCGGCAAGTACGTCAAGCTCCGCGACGCCTACCTCTCGGTGCACGAGGCGCTGCGGCACGCCGGCGTCCACCACGGCTGCTCGGTGCACGTGCGCTGGTTCGACGCCGAGGGGATGTCGCTCGAGGAGGCGCAGGCCGAGCTCGAGCAGGTCGACGGCGTGCTGGTCCCGGGCGGCTTCGGCTCGCGTGGGTGGGAGGGCAAGATCCTCGCCTGCCGCGTGGCCCGCGAGCACGAGATCCCCTATCTCGGCATCTGTCTCGGCATGCACGTGGCCGTCTCCGAGTACGCGCGGCACGTCGCCGGGCTCGAGGGCGCCAACTCGACCGAGATGGACCCGGAGACGCCGTACCCGGTGATCGACCTGCTGCCCGAGCAGAAGGAGATCGAGGACCTCGGCGGGACGATGCGCCTCGGCGCGCAGGCGGTCGAGCTCGACGAGGGCACGCGCGCGCTGGGCGCCTACGACGAGCTCGTTGTCCACGAGCGCCACCGGCATCGCTACGAGGTCAACAACCACCTTCGGCCTCTGCTCGTCGACACGGGCCTCGTCATCTCGGGCACGTTCCAGGAGGGACGGCTGGTCGAGATCGTCGAGCTGCGCGATCACCCGTGGTTCGTCGCCAGCCAGTTCCACCCGGAGTTCAAGTCGCGGCCGACCCGGCCGGCGCCGCTCTTCCGGGACTTCGTCGGGGCGGCCTTCGCACGTGCCCGCGAGCGGTCCGGCCTGACGGTCGCGACCTCCTAGGAGGGCTCCGCCAAGCCCTCCTAGTTCCTAAGATCGGACTTGTGCGACCCGCCTGGGCCCAGGACGTGCTCTCACTCTTCCTCGAGCTTGCGACGATCCCGAGCCCGCCCGGGGAGGAGCGGGCCGTCGCCGACCGAGTGCTCGAGTATCTCGACGCGCTCGGGCTCGAGGCCGACGAGGACGACGCCGGCCCGCAGGTCGGTTCCTCGATCGGGAACATCCTTTGCCGGATCGAGGGGAACGGCGCGCCGGGCACGCCCGTCTTCCTCTGCGCCCACCTCGACACCGTCCCGCTGGATGGCCCGCTCGAGCCGGTGGTCGGCGAAGACGGATTCGTCCGGAACGGCGGTGGGACGATCCTCGGCGCCGACAACAAGGCGGCGGTCGCGGCGATGCTCGAGGGGACGGCGCGGCTGCTCGCAGGCGGCCGCCCGCACGCCGGGGTCGAGCTGCTCTTCACCCCGATGGAGGAGGTGGGCCTGCGCGGCGCGGTCGCTTTCGAAGAGAGCCGGCTCCGCGCGCGGGTCGGCTATGTGTACGACCACGCGGGCCCGATCGGGGAGGTGATCGTCGGTGCTCCTCACATGCGCAAGCTCGACGTGGTCTTCCACGGCCGCGCGGCGCACGCCGGCATGTACCCCGAGGACGGGCGCTCGGCGATCGCCGCGGCCGCGAGGGCGATCGCCGACCTGCGGCTGGGGCGGCTCGACGAGGAGACGACGGCGAACGTCGGCACGATCGAGGGTGGGAGCGGGCGGAACGTCGTGCCCGAGCGCTGCAGCTTTCTCGCAGAGGCCCGCAGCCACGACGAGCGGAAGGTGGCCGACGTCGTGCAGGAGATGCTCGAGACGTTCACCTTCGCCGCGGGCCTTGCCGAGTGTGAGGTGGAGGCGCAGGTCGAAGGCTCGGCCCGCGGCTATCGCTTCCGTCGCGACGACCTGCCGGTTCGCCTGGCCGCGACCGCCCTCGAACGGACGGGCCGCGAGCCGAGCTTTGTCCTCTCGGGAGGCGGCGCGGATGCGAACGTCTTCAACGACCGCGGGCTGCAGTGCGTGAACCTCGCGAACGCGATGGTCGACATCCACACCCCGGACGAACGGATCGCGGTCGAGGATCTGGAGGCGATGGTGGATGTCACGCTCGCGCTCGTGGACGTCGCGGGCGAGACGGTCGATGCCGGTTAGCCTCCGGCGCGGGCGGGTCACGGCCGTCGTCGAGCAGCACCTGGGGCTCGTGCGGCTCGAGGTCGACGGGACGCCGTGCGTCGCCTACCCGGACGTGACCGGTCCGGTCGAGGTGGGCGACGAGGTGCTCGTCAACGTGCAGGCGCGCGAGCTCGCGTTGGGCTCCGGCGGCTTCGACGTGCTCCACGCGAACCTGACGCGCGGGCTCGATCTGCCGGCGGCGGAGGGGGCGCACGTGATGAAGCTGCCCTACACGTCGCTGCAGTTCGCGGCGCCGCACGGGGAGGAGGGAGGTGCGCTCGCTGTTGAGCTCGACGGGATGCCGGTCCTCTGCTGCTCGCTCCACAGTCAACTTGCGCCGGCCTGCGCCGGGCTCGGCGAGGGGCTGGAGGTGGCGTACGTGCAGCTCCCGGGCGGCGCGCTGCCGCTGCCGCTGTCTGACACGGTGCGGGTCCTGCGCGAGCGCGGGCTGCTCACGACCACCGTCTCCGCCGGCGCCTGCTTCGGCGGCGAGGTCGAGTGCGTCGGCGTCGAGTCGGCGCTCGCCTGGGCGGCCGGCAGCGGGTACCAGGCGGTCGTCTGCGCGATCGGCCCCGGGATCGTCGGCACGGGCTCCCGCCTCGGGCACGGAGGCCTGGCGGCGGCGGAAGCGGTCAACTCAGGCGCCGCTCTCGGTGGGTCGCCGGTGCTGGCGGCGCGGATCTCGAGTGCCGACGAACGCGAGCGGCACCGGGGCGTCTCGCATCACACGGAGGCCGTGCTCAGGCTCTGCGCCGAGGGAGTGGTCGTCGCCTGGCCGCAGGGGCTGGAGGCGCCGGAGTGGGTCGAGCCGCGGCGCGAGGTCGGCGTCGACGGCTGGCAGGAGGCGTGCGTCGGCTTGCCTCTGTCGCACATGGGCCGCGGGCCCGACGAGGAGCCCTGGTTCTTCGCCGCCGCCTACGCGGCCGGGCGTCTCGCCCGAACCCTCGTCCGCTGACCACCGCCCGGCCGCGCGCGACCCAGTCGCGTTCCCGGCGGGCCGGCGGCCACCAACCTCCTCCCCGCTGCGATCGTAACCGCGAAAGGCGCACGTGTCTGTCACGGGACCGTGACGGATATGTGACTTCGCCTGGGACGCTCTCGCGGTCCGCAAACCGGCCGCAAGCTAGGGTTTCCCGCCCATGAAGGTCGGCGTCGTCAAGGAGATCAAGTCCGACGAGTACCGGATCGCGCTCACGCCCGCCGGCGCGCGCGAGCTCGTCCAGCGCGGGCACGACGTGCTCGTCGAGGCCGGCGCCGGCGAGGGGAGCTCGTTCCCCGACGACGCGTACGAGAGCGTGGGCGCCAGGCTCGGCGACGCGGCCTCGATCTGGGAGGAGGCCGACCTCCTGCTGAAGGTCAAGGAGCCGCTCCCGTCCGAGTACCCGCTCCTGCGCGAGGGGCTCGTGCTCTTCACCTACCTCCACCTCGCCGCGAGCGAAGAGCTGACCCGGGCGCTGGTCGAGAGCGGCGCCGCATGCGTCGCCTACGAGACCGTCGAGAGGGACAACCACGCGCTGCCGCTGCTCGCGCCGATGAGCGAGATCGCCGGTCGGCTCGCGGCGCAGGCCGGCGCGTACTTCCTCGAGAAACCCCTCGGCGGGCGCGGGCTGCTCCTGGGCGGGGTCCCCGGCGTCGCCCCCGGCCGCGTGCTCGTGATCGGCGGCGGCATCGTCGGCTACAACGCCGCGGTGATCGCGCTGGGGCTTGGCGCGAACGTGACCATCCTCGAGCGTTCGATCGACCGCATGCGCCACCTGGACGAGATCCTCTCGGGCCGCGTCAGCCTCGTCATGTCCTCGACGCTGCAGATCGAGGAGTCGATCGTCGAGGCCGACGTCGTGATCGGCGCGGTGCTGATCCCTGGCGCCGTCGCGCCGAGGCTGGTCACGCGCCAGATGGTCACGGCGATGAAGGACGGCGCCGTGCTCTGCGACGTGGCGATCGACCAGGGCGGCTGCGCCGAGACCTCGCACCCGACGACGCACAGCGAGCCGGTGTACGTGGTCGACGGCGTCACGCACTACTGCGTCGCGAACATGCCCGGCGCCGTTCCGATCACCTCGACGAAGGCGCTGACCAACGTGACGCTCCCCTACCTGGAAGAGATCGCCGACCACGGCCTGGCGGAGGCGGTGGCGCGTGACCCCGCGCTGGCTCGAGGGGTGAACGTCCTCGACGGGAAGATCACGTACGAGGCGGTCGCCGAGGCGCACGGCCTCGATTTCCATCCGCTCGAGGACGTCTTGCCGCTCTCTCCTGTCTGAACGCCTACTGCTGCTTCTGTTGCTGCTGCGGCTGTCCGCCGGGGCTCAGCCTGACGACGATCCAGGTCGTGGCGGCCGCCAGCGCGATGACGCACGCGGCGAAGACGACAAGACCGAGCAGTCCGAGGAAGGTATCCACGACCGACCTAGAATAGCCGCATGCCGCGGGCCTGCGTGATCGTGCTGGACGCCGTCGGGGCCGGAGAGGCGCCCGACGCGGCCGCGTACGGCGACGAGGGCTCGGACACGCTCGGCAACGTCGCGAAGGCGGTCGGCGGGCTCGACCTGCCGAATCTCGAGGCGTTCGGCCTCGGCAACATCGAGTCGCTCCAAGGTTGCCCTCCCCAGCCGGGAGCGCCCGCCGTCACCGGGCGGCTGCTCGAGCTCTCGAAGGGCAAAGACACGACGGCGGGCCACTGGGAGATGATGGGGATCGTCACCGAGACGCCCTTCCCGACCTATCCGCAGGGCTTCCCGCACGACGTCATCGACCCGTTCATGCACCGGACGGGCCGGGGCGTGCTCGGCAACAAGGCGGCCTCGGGGACGGAGATCATCCAGGAGCTCGGCGAGGAGCATCAGCGCACGGGCAAGTGGATCGTCTACACGTCCGCCGACTCCGTTTTCCAGGTCGCCGCGCACGAGGAGACGATTCCGCTCGAGGAGCTCTACGAGGGCTGCAGGATCGCGCGCGACATCCTCACGGGAAAGCACGCCGTCGGGCGCGTCATCGCGCGGCCGTTCATCGGCGAGCCAGGGAACTACGAGCGGACTGCCAACCGGCACGACTTCTCGCTCGAGCCGAAGCGGCCGAACTACCTGACGCTCGTCCGGGAGGCTGGTCTGAAGGTCTACGGCGTGGGCAAGATCGGCGACATCTTCGCCGGCTGCGACATCGACGAATCGCACCCGACGCAGTCGAACATCGACGGGATCGTGCAGACCGAGAAGCTGCTCCGCGAGGTCGACGACGGGCTGGTCTTCGTGAACCTTGTCGAGACGGACATGCTCTGGGGCCACCGGAACGACCCCGTGAACTTCCACCGCTGCTTGCAGGATTTCGACCGGCGCCTGCCCGACCTCCTCGACGCGATGCGCGAGCAGGACCTGCTGATCCTCACCTCCGACCACGGGTGCGATCCGACGACGTCCTCGACCGACCACTCGCGGGAGTACGCCTTGCTGATCGCCTACGTGCAGGGGCGCAACGCCGCCGGCCGGATCCACGAAGGCGGGGTGTTCTCGGACGTCGGCGCGACGGTCAACCGGTGGCTCGGGGGCAAGGCGCCGCGGCGCGGCACTCCCGGCGGGCCGATCCTCGAGCGGTAGTCGTGGCGATCGCCCGCTACCTGGTCGATGACGTCGACCAGGCCGTCAGCTTCTACGTCGAGCGCCTCGGTTTTCGCGAGGGGCGGTCGTTCGGTCCCGTCACCCTCGTCCACCGCGGTGACCTCGAGCTCTGGCTGAGCGCGCCGGGAAGCTCCGCCGGCGGGCAGGACGGCGCCGCCCCTGGCGGCTGGAACCGGATCGTGCTCGAGGTTCCCGAGCTGGAGGAGGCCGCAGCCGGGCTGACGCAGCGCGGAGAGCGCGTGGACGGGCCGGCCGGGAGCTGGCGCCTTGTCGAGGACCCGTGGGGGAACCCGATCGAGCTCTTCCAGCCGAAGTGATCCACCCGGCCGAGCTGATCCAGCGCAAGCGCGACGGCGGCGAGCTGAGCGCACAGGAGCTCGACGAGCTGATGCTCGGCTACGCGCGGGACGAGGTCCCGGACTACCAGCTGTCGGCGTTCTGCATGGCGGTCTTCTTCCGCGGCATGACGGGAGCCGAGACGCACGCGTTCTGCGAAGCCCTGATCAAGACCGGGATGACGCTCGACCTCGGCTCGGCGCTCGGGCGGAAGGTGGTCGACAAGCACTCCACCGGCGGCGTCGGGGACAAGACCTCGATCGCCGTCGGGCCGATCGTCGCCGCCTGCGGTGTCCCGTTCGCGAAGCTGAGCGGACGCGGCCTCGGCCACACGGGCGGGACGCTCGACAAGCTGGAGTCGATCCCGGGCTTCCGGGTCGAGCTGCCCACCGAGGAGTTCATCGCGCAGGTGCGCGAGGCCGGGATGGCGATCATCGGCGCGAGCGCTGACTTCGTTCCAGCCGACAAGCGCCTGTACGCCCTTCGCGACGTGACCGCGACGGTCGACAGCTATCCGCTGATCGCGGCGAGCATCATGTCCAAGAAGATCGCTGGCGGAGCCGACGCGATCGTGCTGGACGTGAAGGTCGGCGACGGCGCCTTCATGAAGACGCTCGACGACGCCCGGACGCTCGCGGAGGCCATGCTCGATCTCGGCCGGCGCTCCGGGCGCGAGGTCGTGTGCCTGCTCACGGACATGGACCAGCCGCTCGGGCGCGCGGTCGGGAACGCGCTCGAGATCCGCGAGGCGGTCGCCACCTTGCGCGACGAGGGTCCTTCCGACTTCGTCGAGCTCGTCCTGGCCGCCGTCACGCGGCTCCTCGCCGTGTCGGATCTCGGGATCGACGAGGCGGAGGCGCGCTCTCGGGCCGAGCAGGCGCTAGCCGACGGCAGCGCGCTCGCCGCGTACGAGCGGTGGATTCGCGCGCAGGGCGGCGACCCCGACGAAGGGGTGCTTCCATCGGCGGCGGTCGTCCGCGAGCTGGAGGCGCCCCGCGACGGCTTCGTGTCGGTGCTCGAGGCCGTTCGCGTCGGCGAGGCGGCCCTCCACCTGGGTGCGGGACGCCGGACGAAGGACGACCTCATCGACCACGCCGTCGGGATCGTCTGCCTCCGCAAGCGCGGCGACCGCGTCGCCCTCGACGAGCCGCTGGCGGCGATCCATGCCCAGACCGACGAGGCGGCGACGCAAGCTGCTCAGGAGCTGCTGGCTGCCTACGAGTTCGCCGACGAGGCCCCGCCGGAGCGGCCGGTCGTCCTGGACGTGCTCGCCTGAGCGCCCGGAGCGGCGGACGCCTCCACGAGCACGGCCGGGACTAGGCTTGTTGCGTGCCTGAGCTCCCCGAGGTCGAGACGGTCAGGAGACGGCTGGAGCCGGAGCTCGTAGGGCGCCGTCTCGAGCGCGTCGACATCCACGACTCCCGCCTCACCCGGCCCTTCGACCCCGCCGGAGTGGCAGCCGAGCTCGAGGGAGAGCGGATCGCAGCGGTCGACCGCCGCGGCAAGTATCTGGTTTTTCGGTTCGAAAGCGGTCGTGTTCTCCTGGTTCACCTCCGGATGACGGGCCAACTGCTCCATGCGAACGGCGACTCGCTCCCGGCCGAGGATGCTCATCGCCGTGCCGTTGTCAAGTTAGACGACGGATCGGACGTCATCTACCGTGACGTCCGGCGCTTCGGCACCTGGCTCCTGGTCGAGCCGGGCGAGCTTGCCCCGTACCTCGACGACCGCGTCGGTCACGAGCCGCTGGCGCGTGCCTTCACGCCGAAGCGGCTCGGCGAGACGCTCGCCGGGCGCCGCGCGCCGGTAAAGGCCGTCCTGCTCGACCAGCGCCGCCTCGCCGGGGTCGGGAACATCTACGCGGACGAGGCGCTCTGGCGCGCGTCGATCCATCCGCGCAGGCCGGCCGGCGAGCTCACCGATGGCGAGATCGCGGCCTTGCATCGCGGCGTCCGCGCGGCGCTCAGGGCCGGCATCGCCCGGCAGGGTGCGACGCTCAGCGACTACCGGCAGCCGGACGGCGCGTCCGGCCGGATGCAGGACGAGTTCAAGGTCTACGGCCGGGGCGATGAGCCGTGCGACCGCTGCGGAACTCCGATCGAAAAGACCCGGGTCGCCGGCCGCGGCACCTGGTACTGCCCGTCCTGCCAGCCCTGAGCCAGCTCGTCGTACGGATTGTCCCGAGGGCGCGTGCTTGTTTGAAGCCGTGAAGCTCCGGAGACACGAGCCTGGGGGAATGGGGGTCGATGCGAAGGGCGGAGCACACGCTCCGCCCTTCGCCGTCTCGAGGAAACCACGGCTTCCACGACCTGAGCCGGCTCTAGACTGGACGGCGGTGCCCGGGCGCTCCTACAAGACCGACGCGGTCGTGCTGCGTTCATTTCGCCTCGGGGAGGCGGACCGGGTGCTGCACCTCTACACGCTCGAGCGAGGGCGCGTCGGCGCGGTCGCAAAAGGTGTGCGCAAGACGAAGTCGCGCTTCGGTGCGCGCCTCGAGCCGCTGAGCCACGTCGAGCTCCTGCTCCACGAGGGGGCCGGCGAGCTGCAGACCGTCACCGGCGTCGAGCTGATCCGCTCGCACCACGAGGCGCGCGAGGAGCCGTACCGGCTCGGTGTCGGGCTCGTCGGAGCCGAGGCGATGCTGCGCCTCTTCCCCGAGCAGGAGGCGAACGAGCGCGCGTTCCGGGCGCTGGCGCGCTTCCTCGACGTCCTGGACGAGCTCGATCCGCGCGGGCCCGACGAGCGGATCGTCGACCCGCTCGTGCTCTCGTTCCAGCTGAAGCTTCTCTGGCTGTCGGGCTATCTGCCGCACCTGACGAGTTGCGCCGAGTGCGGAGCGGACTCCGGCCTCGCGGGCTACTCGCCGAAGGCGGGCGGCGCGGTCTGCACCGCGTGCGCGGCCGGCGGCGCGCTGCCGCTCTCCCGCGACGGGCTGCTCGGCATCGAGGGCTTGCTCCAGCGGCCGCTGGCCGAGGCCGGCGACGCAGGGCTGACGGAGCGCGCGGCACGGGAGGCACTCGGCGTGATCACGGCGTCGTACGAGTTCCACGGCGGCTTCCGCCTGCGCACGCTCGCCCTCTCCGCCTAGCCGGCCGGCGGGTTGTCTCCCGGGCAACAATGGAATACGATCGGATGCCTCCCAGGCGTCTGGGAGAGCTACCGGGGATCCGAGGAGAAAGGGAGAGATGAAACGAGTTTTGCTTTCTGCGGTGCTGGTGGTAGGCGTGCTGCTGACCGTGTCACAGGTCGCCTTCGGCAGCGGCAGCAACACGATCTACAACTCCTTCGTCAAGCCGAAGCCCGGCAATCTGCCGAGCGAGGCGTTCGAGGCGCAGTCCGCCAGCCAGTTCGGCGACGAGGTCACCTTCGCCGGCGTGAACCGGAAGCTGAAGGCCGTCAGGGTTCAGCTGAGCAGCTGGGGTTGCCAGACCGGCCACTGGTACAGCAACGACTGCCACACGGGCCACGCGGCGACGTTCGCGCAGCCGATCACGTTCACCATCTACCAGCCGCCTTCGTCGGGGTACGGGGTCGGCGCGCTGATCGCGAGCAAGACGCAGACGTTCAACGTTCGCTACCGGCCGTCCAAGAGCAAGAAGTGCACCGGCCCCAACGCGGGAGAGTGGTACCAGCCCGGCGTCGGGTGCTGGAACGGCCTTGCGGTGAACGTGAAGTTCGACTTCTCGGGGATGGGCGTGACTCTGCCGAACACGGTCGTCTACGGGATCTCGTACAACACGACGCACTATGGCCCCTCGCCAATCGGCGAAGGCGCTCCCTGCTACACGAGCTCCGGGGGCTGCCCGTATGACTCGCTCAACGTCCTGCTGGCGCCGACGGTGACCGTCGGGTCGAAGCCGAACCCGGGCACCACGTACCTGAGCTCTTCCTGGTCAGGCGCGTACTGCGACGGCGGAACCGCGGGCGTCTCGACGTTCCGGCTCGACTCGCCGACGAGCCCGTGCTGGACCGGGTACAACCCGGCCGTGCAGTTCACGGCGTCGCGCCACTAGCGATACACGACTATCAGGGGGCGGGCCTCGGCCCGCCCCCGGCCCTAACCGGCGCGGGGCATAGTCTTTCGCCCGCGTGAACTACCAGGAGATGATCCGCGCCCTCGAGGGCTACTGGGCCGACCAGGGCTGCGTCCTGATGCAGCCGTACCACACGGAGCTGGCCGCGGGGACGATGAATCCGGCCACCTTCCTGCGCTGCCTCGGCCCGAAGCCCTGGAAGACGGCGTACGTCGAGCCGGTGATCAGGCCGCAGGACGGACGCTACGGCGAGAACCCGTACCGCTTCCAGCACTACTTCCAGTACCAGGTCATCCTCAAGCCGGCGCCCGAGGACGTGCTCGACCGCTACTTCGAATCGCTCGAGGCGCTCGGGATCGACCTGCGCCGGCACGACGTGCGGCTGGTCGAGGACGACTGGGAGCAGCCGACGCTCGGCGCCTGGGGTCTCGGCTGGGAGGTCTGGTGCGACGGCATGGAGATCACGCAGTGGACGTACTTCCAGCAGCTCGGCGGCGTCGACGTCGAGCTCGTGCCGGCGGAGATGACGTACGGCCTCGAGCGGCTCGCCATGTTCTTGCAGGGCAAGCGCAGCGCCTTCGAGCTCGAGTGGGCGCCGGGGGTGACCTGGGGGGACGTCTACCGCGAGAGCGAGCGGGAGTGGTCCGCGTACAACTTCGAGCTGGCGCCGGTCGACGTCCTCGAGGCGCGCTTCGGCCAGCACGAGGAGGAGTGCCGCAGCCTCGTCGAGCGGCGCCTGCCGCTGCCCGCATACGACCAGGTGCTGAAATGTTCGCACGCGTTCAACCTGCTCGAGGCGCGAGGGGCGATCTCGGTGACCGAGCGGGCGGCGTACATCGGCCGGGTGCGGACGCTGGCGCGGCAGGTCGCGCAGCTGTACCTGGAGCTCGAGTCGGAGGGCGATGGCGACGCTGCTGCTTGAGATCGGCTGCGAGGAGCTTCCGGCCGGCGCGTGCCTGGAGGCGGCGGAGCAGCTGCCGGGGCTTGTCGAGCGCGAGCTGGGGGCCCCGCCGAGCGCGGTGTTCGTCGGCCCGAGGCGGCTGGCGGCGCTTGTTGATGTCGACGAGCGGACGCCGGACGAGTGGATCAAGGGTCCGCCGGAGAATCTCGCCGAGCGGGCCGCCGCCGGCTTCGCGAAGAAGCACGGGGTCACGGTGGAGGAGC
>Ga0307282_10000228_pt1 | contig 16949 bp, 21 predicted proteins | sample ER_DNA_121_FD_194475 | JGI IMG/M metagenome (GOLD analysis project Ga0307282, IMG submission 194475) | Bulk soil microbial communities from the East River watershed near Crested Butte, Colorado, United States - ER_DNA_121 | ecosystem: Environmental > Terrestrial > Soil > Floodplain | place...
CCGGACGCCGCAGCGAGTTGCTCGAAGCGGACCTGTACGACGCGACAGCGGCGCGCGGGCTCGGCGATCGCGCCGCGCAGGCCCTCGGGCGCCTGGACATCGTGGTAAACTCGGCGGCGATCATGGTGAAGGAGCCCGTCGAGACGGTGACCCCGGATAGCTGGGATGACACGCTCGACCTCAACCTGCGCGCGGCGTTCTTCGTCGCGCAGGGCGCCATTCCACACTTGCGCCGCGCCCACGGCAAGATCGTGAACCTCGCCGACGTCGCCGGGTTCGAGCCCTGGCCCGCGTACGTGCCGCATTGCGTGAGCAAAGCGGGCGTGGTGATGCTCACCAAGGCTCTCGCGCGCGCCCTCGCGCCTGACGTCACCGTCAACGCCGTCGCGCCGGGCCCGGTGCTCCTTCCCGACGGCTGGGATGCGGAGACTCGAGAACAGATCCGAAACTCCACACCCCTGGGTCGCCTCGGCGACCCTGGCGACGTCGTGGCGGCGGTGCGGTTCCTGCTCGAGGGTTCCGACTTCGTCACCGGCACCGTCCTCGTGGTGGATGGCGGGAGGCTCATCCGCTGAGAGACGTCGTCGTCGTGGGGGGTGGGTGCTACGGCACCTTCTACGCCTCCCAGCTCGCCAAAGCCAAGGCCCGCGGCAAGGTCGACTTCCGCACCGTCATCGTCGTGGATCGCGACAGCGATTGCCGGGCTCGTCGCGAGTTGGGTGACGCGCCTGACCGGCGCTATGTGACGCAGGATTGGACGGCGTTCTTCGACGAGTTCCTGGCCGTCGGGCCGTCTGGCAGTCCGGCCGACGATTACATCGTCCCGTCGCCCCACATGCCGCATCTCATGTTCGAGTGGGTGCTCGGACGCGCGCGGCAGCGCTGGCCGGGCCGGAGCGTGAAGGTGGAGCCCGTGCCCGGCGACATCGGGACACCCTACGACCGGACTGCGCAGGATGCGACCCGCTACGTCTCGTTCGCCGATTGGGTGTGTCCCACGCACTGCATCGAGCCGGCCCTCTGTCCCGCCATTGGCGCGCCCCGCACCTGGGAGATGGGGGAGGCCGTCCGCGGCCTGGCGGAGCGACTGCGACAGGAGGGACGCCCCGTTGCCGGGCCCGCGCTATTCGTGTGCAAGCACCACGTGTTTGGCGTCGGGACCTTCGCGGTGGACGCGGTGCTCGCAGGCGATCGGCTCGTGGCTGAAGCCGGCGCCAGCGGGGCGGCGGCGGGCGTGTTGGTGGGGACCATCTCGAGCTGCCATGGAGCGGTTAACCTGTTGAGCCTCGGCCCGTCGTGACGCCGGATGACCGGCAGCGATACCTGGAAAACGCGCGCGACCTCTTCAATTCCGGCGAGTACTGGTTAGCGCACGAAGCGTTGGAAACCGTCTGGCGTTCTATTATTAAGGAAGATGAGGCTCGGGTCTTTCAGGGACTGATTCAAGCGGCTGCGGCTCTGCTGCACCGCGGCCGCGGCAACCGTCACGGGACAGTGGTGGTCGGCGCTGCGGCGCTGGAGCGGCTCGCGGGCCCCGAGCATCCTGAGGTGGAGTTCGAGACAACGCAATTCCGCGCGCAGCTCGCGCGGGCTCTGGCGGGACAGGGTGATCCGCCGCGACTGGAATTCAAGAACGCATGACTGACAACGGCAAACGGGAATACGACCTCATTATCGTCGGCGCAGGCCCGGCGGGCTTGTGCGCCGCGATGTATGCAGGGCGGGGGATGCTCAACGCGCTTACGATCGAGCGCGGCGCCCCCGGCGGCGAGCTCCTCAATACCGATTTGATCGAGGATTACATCGGGTTCGAGAGCATCAAAGGGTGGGACCTCGCCCACAAGATGGCGGAGCACGCCAAGAAGTTCGGGGCCCAGATCCTCACCGACACGGTTGATGTGGTCCGCAAGACGCCGGATGGGTGGTTCGACGTCGTCACCGCGAAGGGCGACACGTATCGCGCCCGCGCTGTGATCTTCACCGCCGGTGGCACCCCCGTGAAACTTGGCATCCCCGGCGAGAAGGAATACGCGGGCAAAGGCGTCTCCTACTGCGCCGTGTGCGATGGCGCGTTCTTCAAGGGCGAGCACCTCGCGGTCGTGGGTGGTGGGGATGCCGCGGTCGAAGAGGCGGACTATCTCACGCGCTACGCGAGCAAGGTGTCGCTGATCCACCGTCGCGAAGACTTCCGGGCATCCCGGATCGTTCAGGCACGGGCGTTCGCGAACCCGAAGATCGAAGTCCTTCGGCGCACGACCGTGCCGGAGATCGTCGGCAACGAGAAGGGCGTCAAGCACATCGTGCTCGAGAACGCCACGAGCGGGGCCCGCTCCAACCTCGATGTCGGCGGCGTGTTTGTGTTCGTCGGGTTCAAGCCGAATACGCAGCTGATCGAGGGGCACGTGAAGCACGACGCGGGTGGCTACTTCATCACCGACGAGCGCATGATGACGTCGATTCCCGGCCTCTTCGCCGCCGGCGACGTGCGCAGTCAGCTGACGCGGCAGATCACGACGGCCGTCGGCGATGCCACGACGGCCGCGATCGCCGTCGAGAAGTACCTGAAAGCGCTGCGCGAAGGCGACTGATGCGCATCGTCCAGATCCCGAACGGCCAGTTCATCGAGAACTGCTACCTCGTCGTGGACGAGCGGGCCGGGGAATGCGCGATCGTGGATCCCGGTGAAGAAGCGGGCCTGATCCTGCACAAGGTGACGGCGACCGGCGCGAAGCCCGTCGCGATCTGGCTGACCCACGCCCACATCGACCACGTCCTCGGCGTCCCGCGTGTTGCGGCCGAGACGGGGGCGCCCGTGTGGCTCCACACGGCCGATCGCCCGCTGTACGACGCCGTTCCCGAACAGGCGGCGTGGTTCGGGCTTGCGGCCCCGGCGCTGCCGCCGCCCGATCGGACCTATGCCCACGGCGACACGGTCCGGGTGGGCGATCTGACGTTCGAGGTGCGGCACGCGCCGGGACACTCGCCCGGGAGCGTCTGCCTCGTCGGCCCCGGCGTCGTGCTCGGCGGCGACGTGTTGTTCGCGGGCTCGATCGGACGCACGGACCTTCCCGGCGGCGACTTTGACACGCTCATCGCGAGCATCGAGCGCGAGTTGCTCTCCCTGCCGGAAGCAACCATCGTGTTCAGCGGACATGGACCCGAAACCACCGTCGGACACGAACGCCGCTCCAACCCCTTCCTCACCGGGGCGGCCCGCCCCTCCTAGGGCGCGTCCTCGACCCACCTGTATGCGGTGTGGCGCCGAGGTGCGACCCAGACCGTGGGGCTGCAAGAACCCGTGCGCCAATTGTGGTTTCATTTATCCCCTCGGCGACTGCTCTGACTGACATCGTCGTGACGTTCCTCCCCGACGGAGCCGTCGTGTCCGCGGGCGCCCGGGGGTTCGGGGGCAAGACGGTTCTCGATATCGCCGACCTCACCGACACGCCGCTCAAGACGGTGTGCGGCGGCGTCGGCAACTGCACCAGCTGCCGCGTCCGCGTCGTGTCGGGCGACCTGCCGGCGGCCCCGATCGACCACGCGCGACTCGGTCCGTTCGTGGAGCAGGGGTGGCGGCTCGCGTGTCAGCACATCCCGCGCGGGCCCCTCACCGTGGAACGACCCCCGGCGATGGACGCGCTGCTGTGAGCCACGTCCTCGCGTTGCTGCTCGTCGTGCTCGACTGCATCACCCGCGTGTGGCGGATTCAACTTGCGGCCTGGGCGGCGGGCGGGCGGGTGTCGTTCCGCGATGCCCTCCGACTCAACCTCTACGGCGAAGCCGCTTCCACCCTGACGCCGAACCGCCTGGGCGGCGAGCCCGCGCGGTTCCTGGGCCTGACCTGGTCCGGAATGCGTCCGGTGACGGCGTTGGTCGCGCTGGGCGTCGAGGTGGCGGCCGAGTGGCCGGTGTTCGGACTCATCGTCCTCGGGCTCGGCATTCACTACCTCCCCGATTGGAGCGCGCGCGCCGGACGGTGGCTGTCGCACAGCTTGGCCCGCGACCTCCTCACCGTCGAGATCGTGACCCTCGTCGCGTTACTCGTGATCTACGGGTTGCAGCGGCTGGTGCGCGCAGGCGCGATCCGGCACCGCGTGCGGCGGCAATGGCGCGTCGCGATTGCACACGTGCGGCGCGCGCCCTGGTGGGTGGTGGGCGCCGGTGCGGCGCTGACGTTCGTGAGTCTGGTGTCGCGGGCCCTGATCCTGCCGGCCCTGACGTGGGGCATGCCGGGCGCGCCTCCGTTTGGCGAGATGTTCTTCGGCGCGCTCGCCCTGCTGCAGGCCGGCCTGCTGGTGCCGCTGCCCTCAGGGGGCGGCGGCATCGAGGTCGCCTTCCTGTCGGGATTCGCGGGAGACTTCCCGCCGGGGCAAAACGTGATCCTGCTCCTGCTGTGGCGCTTCTATACGGCCGTCTTGTTGACGATCCTCGGCGTCTATCTCCTGATTCGCACGCACGGCGCTGAAGCCGCCAAGGACCTGTTCACCGTCGGCTGGTTCAAACGTCGCAGCTAGGGTGCCGGGGCGGGGGGGGGGGCGATCGCGACGAGGACGACCGTGCGCGTTTCCGCCCGCTCGACACCGTGCGGCACGCCGGCGGGGGCCAGAATCAGGTCGCCCGGACCAGCGCTGACCGTACGCTCCCCGACGACGAAATTGGCCTTTCCGCTCACGACTACATAGAATTTGTCGGCGCCGGCGTGGGCGTGAACCGCCTGGGACTGGCCGGGCTCGAAACAGTTCAGCCCCACGAGCAGGCGCTCGGAGCGAAAGCAGTCGACCTTGGCCATCTTGTCGGCCTTGAAGACCGCGTGATCGGGCAAGTGCATAGGCGATTCCCTACGGAATGAGACGATGAGCGCAACGCGCGTCGAACGCGATCCCCTGGGCGAGTTGCCCGTCCCCGCTGAGGCCCTCTGGGGCATTCAGACCGAGCGGGCGCGGCTCAACTTTCCCATCTCCAATCTGCGCCCCCTCGCTCCCTTCGTCGACGCCGTCGTTCGCATCAAGAAAGCCGCCGCCCTCACCCACAAAGAGACCCACCGCCTCGATGCCAAGCTCGCCGATGCCGTCGTCCGGGCGGCCGACGAGATCCTCGGCGGAGAACACCGCGATCAGTTCGTCGTCGACCCGTACCAGGCAGGGGCGGGCACGTCGCACAACATGAACGCGAACGAGGTGCTCGCGAACCGGGCCAACGAGCTGCTGGGTGGCAAGCGCGGGGACTACAAGCCCGTGCATCCCAACGATCACGTCAACATGGCTCAGTCGACGAATGACGTGATCCCGACGGCGATTCGTGTGGCCGCCCTCGTCGAGCTGCCCGGCCTGCTCGAAGCATTGGACGGCCTCGCGCGCGCGTTCCTCGCCAAGGGCAAGGCGTTCGACGCGGTCATCAAGTCGGGTCGTACCCATCTGCAGGACGCGACGCCGATTCGGCTGGGGCAGGAGTTCACCGCCTACGGACACACGGTCCAACGCAACCGCGAGCGTATCGTCCGGGCGGCGGACGACCTCCGTGATTTGGGTATCGGTGGCACGGCCGTGGGGACCGGTCTGAACGCGGAGCCGGAGTATCCGCCCCTCATGGTGAAGCACCTGCGGTCGATCACGGGCGTCGAACTGCGCGAGGGGAAGGACCGCGTCCAGCTGATGCAATCGATGGGCGACGCGGCCGCATTCTCTGGAGCTCTGCGCACGTATGCGGTGGACCTCGGCAAGATCGCGAGCGATCTGCGGCTGCTGGTGTCGGGCCCGCGCACCGGTCTCGCCGAGATCACCCTGCCGGCGGTGCAGCCCGGCTCGAGCATCATGCCGGGGAAGGTGAACCCGTCGATCGCCGAGATGGTGAACATGGTGTGCTTCCAGGTGATCGGGAACGACGTGACCGTGGCGACCGCGGCCGAGGCAGGGCAGCTCGAGCTCAACGTGATGATGCCGGTCATCGCGCACAACCTGCTAGCCTCGATGCAGATCCTCGGCAACGCGACGCGCGTGCTCGCCGAGCGCTGTGTGGGAGGCATCGAGGCCGATGCGGCGCAGGCCGCGCATTGGCTCGAGCGCAGCCCCGCGCTCGTCACGGCGCTCGCGCCGAAGATCGGCTATGCGGAGGCCGCGAAACTCGCCAAGGAAGCCGTCGCCAAGAACGTCACGGTGCGACAGCTCGTGATCGAGAAGGGGCTACTCAAGGGCAAGGAGCTCGACGAAGTGCTGGACCTGCGGGCCATGACGGAGCTGGGAGTGCCCGGGGAGCGGAAGTAGTCCACTCTCTTTTCAGGAGGAGCACGTATGAGCTGGTGGATCGCCGGACTCATCGCTGGCGTGGTCGCCTTTTTGGTGGATTACGTGATGTGGGGGAAGGTGTTCACGAAGGGGATGGACGCGTTCGCCGTGATGCCCGCCCCGGGCCAGCCGATGAACATGGGGCCGATGCTCATGAAGTCCGCGGTACTCTCCCTGCTGTTCGGTTTGTTCTTGGCCTTCGCCTACCGCCAGCTGATGGGCAGTCTGTGGGTGACGGGCGGTGGTTGGCTCGCCGGGATGGAGTTCGCGGCGGTATTGTGGCTGCCCATTGCGTTCCAAACCACGGGCGGGGCCGTCTGGTACACGAAGGTGAAGCCGCTCTTCGACGCGACCTGTTGGGCGTGGCTCGCGCGGATGCTGGCCGCTGGGTTGGTGGTCGGATTGCTGCTCAAATAGTGTTGCGCGGGCGCAGCGGGTGACGGGAGTCACGGCGCTGGCTGCGCCCGCCGAGTAGAACTGTCCGCATGCGAATCCTCCTGCTGGGTCTGGCGGCGGCGACGCTGGCCGGGCACGCCGCGGCGCAAGGCCGCGTGCGCATCGGCCCGACTGTCTCCACGATTTCGATCCAGGACGGCTCGGCGACGAGTCATTCCTACTCCTCGTTCGGCGGCACTCTCGCACTGATCACCAGCGACGACGGTGAATTCGCGCTCGCCGTCTCTCGGTATGGGGACCTCTCCTCGGACGCCTGCATCCGGGCCCTCACATTCTTTGGCGTCGAGTCGAACTACTATCCCGTGGGCACCAAGGGCATCGCGCCCTTTGCGTCGACCGCGATCGGCCTCGCGCGCGTCACGGAGTCGAGCCCGCACTTCGGCTGCGGGCTGATTACCAACACCGACACAACGAACCAGCTCGGGCTCGGCTTCGGCTTGGGTGTGCGCGTGAACGTCGGCAACCAGGTTGCTGCGCTGCTCGAGGGTCGTTTCTTCCAGGTGCCGAACAGCGCGATCCAGTCTCTCGAGGGTCGCGCCAACGTGTCGATCGCGTTCGGCAAGCCGCGCCGCACCGAGCTGCTCAACGGAACCCTCGGCCCGGCCGTCGGCCTCCTGATCCCCGTGAGCGGGCCATTCGAAGGACGCGCGCCCACCCTCGGCGTCCGGTTCCGCCGCGACACGAAGAAAGGAACGTTGGGTCTGCAGATTGACTATGCGGCGCTCCGCGTCACGCAGGGGTGCCCGGGCAACTGCGAGCCGCACGCGATTCTCTTCGCCCCGGGTTACGAGGCGTCGGTCCACCCGGCGTGGGGACGTATCTACGGGGAGCTGGGCGTGTTGCTCGCCGGCTTCCCGTCCGAGGGCGACGATCGAGGCATCGCGCAGGGGGCGCAGGGTGGACTGGGGGCGGACATCTTCGGCGGGGGCTCGCTGATGTGGAACGTGAACGCCCGGTTGCTCTGGCTGCAGCGCAACAGCGGTCAGAACGCGTTCCTCGTGCAACTCGGCGTGAGCGTCAGTCCGAAGCTCGAGCCGTCCGTGGTCGCGGGCGGGGGCCATTGAATCCCGACTAGTAGCCTCCCATATTCCGTCCATGCGCGTAACCACCTGGGCGGAATATGGTCTGATCGTGTCGATCCAACTCGCCAGACGCGCCGGGCAGGGCCCCGTCGCGGCGCGCGAGTTGTCCGAGAGCGAACGCCTCCCCCACGACTACGTCGAGCAGATTCTCCTGCGGTTGCGGCGTGCCGGCATCGTCGACTCGGTGCGCGGCGCCAAAGGCGGCTATCTGCTCGCGCGGGAGCCACAGGCGGTGAGCGTCAAGGACGTGATCGAAGCGTCGGAACACGTCACCTTCGAGGTCAATTGCGATCTCCATAAGGTCGACGCCGAGCGCTGCGATCCGGGAACCGCCTGCAGCATCCGGCCCGTGTGGCGACTGCTCGAACGCCGCATCAATGACCTGCTCGCCGGCATCAGCCTCGCCGATCTGCTGCACGCGGAGCCCGAGGTGTACCAGATCGCCGGAGTGGCGGCCGCCGCCACCTAGTCCGTGGCCTCCCTCCCCAGGTTGTCGCCCGCGGAAACCCTGCGGTACTCGCGGCACCTGATTCTTCCCGACATCGCTATCGCCGGTCAGCAACGCCTCAAGGCGGCGCGTGTGCTGCTCGTCGGTGCCGGCGGACTCGGCTCTCCCGCGGCGCTCTACCTGGCCGCGGCCGGCGTGGGCACACTCGGCTTGGTCGACTGGGACGTCGTCGACGTCACGAACCTGCAGCGGCAGATCCTCCACGGCACCGCGAGTGTGGGCACATCGAAGCTCGAGTCGGCGCGCGCCCGCTTGCAGGACCTCAACCCGCACGTCCAGGTCGAGACCTTCCCCGTGCGGCTCACGTCGGAGAACGCGCTCGACATCATCCGCGCGTTCGACATCATCGTCGATGGGTCCGACAACTTCCCCACCCGCTATCTCGTCAACGATGCCTGCGTGTTGCTCGGCAAACCGAACGTGTACGGCTCGATCTTCCGGTTCGACGGACAGGCGTCGGTCTTCGACGCGCGCGTGGGCCCGTGCTACCGCTGTCTCTTCGCCGATCCGCCACCCCCCGACCTCGTGCCCTCCTGCGCCGAAGGTGGTGTCCTCGGTGTGCTCCCGGGAATCATCGGGTCGATTCAAGCGCTCGAGACGATCAAACTGATCGTCGGTGTAGGCGAGACGTTGGTGGGGCGTCTGCTCCTGTGCGACGCGCGCCGGATGCAGTTCCGCGAGCTCGCCCTGAGCAAGGATCCCGCGTGCCCCGTGTGCGGTGACCATCCCACGGTCACCGAGTTGATCGACTATGAAGCGTTCTGCGGAGTCGGGGAAGAGGGAACGGGGACCCTGACGGACGTGGAGGGGGATGGGGTGGAGATCGAGGCGGTCGAGCTCAAGCGAGAGTGGACAGCCAAACCCGATCTCGTCGTGCTCGACGTGCGCGAGCCGCACGAGTACGAGATCGCGCACATCGAGGGAGCGCGGCTCATTCCGCTGAGCGAGCTGCCCGGACGGCTGGCGGAGATCGACGGCCGCGCCGAGATCGTCACGCACTGCCACCATGGGTTGCGCTCACTGGCCGCGCTCGAGTTGCTCCGCGGGGCGGGGTTTGCGAACGTGCGCAGCTTGCAAGGTGGGATCGACGCGTGGAGCGTCGACGTTGATCCGGAGGTACCGCGGTACTAGGCGTCTAGTTGTCAGTGCCGAAGGGGGGACTCGAACCCCCACGGGCTTGCGCCCACTGGCTCCTGAAGCCAGCGCGTCTACCAGTTCCACCACTTCGGCCCGTGTTTCGCGGAACGCAAATCTAGAGCGTTGTATAACCCCAAGTCAACGCGTATCTTGCCCTCGACATCGTGGACAAAGTCTCGATCGCCAGGAACCCGCGCGCGCGGCACGACTACCATCTCCTTGAGACTTGGGAGGCGGGACTGGTGCTGACGGGGACAGAGGTGAAGTCACTCCGCGATCGGAAGGCGAGCCTGGGCGAGGCATACGCGCACGTCCGCAACGGCGAGGTGTGGCTGGAGGGGATGACGATCTCCCACTACGGCCCCGGCAGCTACAACAATCCCCCCCCGGCTCGCTCCCGCAAGTTGCTCCTCCACAAGCGCGAAATCCGCAAACTGCTTGGCTCGACCACGCAAAAGGGCCTGACGATCGTGCCCCTCGAGGTGTACTTCAAGGACGGCCTTGCCAAGGTCGCGATCGCGCTCGCCCGCGCAAAGAAGGATCACGACAAACGTGAAGACTTGAAGAAGCGCGTCGCCGAGCGCGAGATGGCCCGTGTGACCAAGGGGCGGCGCGAGTGATCGCACTCCTCGCCCTGGCCGCGATCCTGCCCCAGCAGGTGTTCATCGCGACGCCGCGGGGGCTGGCCGCCGTGCCGGTCAGCACCGAGCGCGGCATCGCCGCGGTGGCGGCGGCCCGACTCATGGGTCCCCTCGGCCTCGTGACGTCGGTCGAGGGGACGTCCGTGCGGGTCGTAGTGGGCGGCCGCACCTTCGATTTCGATCTGGGGGCCCCCTTCGTCCGGATCGGCGACGCGGCGTACCCCCTGGTGGGGGCCCCGTACGTCGCGCGAGACACGCTGTTCCTTCCGCTGCATTGGCTCGCCGACTTCGTCCCGCGGCTGTCCTCGGGTCGGTATCGGTGGGACGCCGTGCGCGCTCGGCTCGAGGAGACGGCGGCGGTGGCCGCGGTTCCGGCGCCGGTCACGGTCTCACCTGCCGGGCGAGGGTCGCCCGCGCCGGCTCCCGTGCCGGGGACGGTCCCGGCGTCGTCGACGCTCACGGTGGGAACAGCGAATCCGATCACGGGGCTGCGCCTCGCGCACACGATCGTGGTCGATCCCGGTCACGGCGGCATCGATCCCGGCAATCCGGGTCAGACCTTCCCAGGGCACCTCGCCGAAAAAGACGTCACCCTGTCGATCGGCCGTTTGCTCCGCGCGGAGCTGATGCGACGCGGCCTCAATGTCGTGCTGACGCGCTCCACCGATACGTTGATCGCCCTGGCCGACCGGCCGACGTTCTGCCGCCTTGAGTGCGATCTCTTCGTGAGCATTCACGTCAATTCGATGCCGAGGGGACCGCGCCAAGGTCGAGCGAGCGGCGTCGAGACGTACTTCGTGTCCGATGCGAAGACGGAAGATCAGAAGCGTGTCTCGCAGATGGAAAACGACGCGATGCGCTTCGACACGCGGGCGCCGGGCGACGGCCCTCTCGCGTACATCCTCAACGACCTGCAGCTGAACGAATACCTGCGCGAGTCGGCTCGACTCGCGGACCTCGTGCAGGGGTCCGTCGCGTCGATTCATCCGGGCGGAGACCGCGGAGTGCAGCAGGGCCCGTTCCTCGTCCTCGCCGCCGCGCGGCGTCCGGCGGTCCTGGTCGAGGCCGGCTTCGCGACGCACAGCGGCGATGGCGCGTTCCTCACGTCCGCGCTGGGACAGCGCAAGATCGTCAACGCGATTGCCGACGGCATCGTGACCTACCTGCTTGAGTTCGAGCGGAAGTTGACGGTGGGAGGGTCGGGCCGGTGAGGCGCGTCGCGAGTGCCTTGACGCTGGCGCTGGCCGCATCGGGGTGGGGGTGGGGGTGCGCCTACTACAACGCGATGTGGAGTGCGGAGCGGTTCGCCAAGGACGCGCGCCGGCTCGAGGCGCATGGCCGGGACCCCGAGGCCCGCACGCAGTGGGCCCGCGCGGCGGTGAAGGCCGAGTCGGTGCTCGTGCACCATCCGCGGAGCCGTTGGGCCGACGATGCCTTGGTGCTTCGTGCGGAAGGTCTCGCCCTCGCCGGGAGCTGCGACGCGGCCGCGGCGCCGCTCGCCAAGGCGCTCGCGACGGTGAGTGAGGCGCCGCTGCGCGAACGCGTGGGACTCGCGGCGGCGCACTGCGCACTTCGCAGCGGCAAATCGACGGACGCTGACCTGGCGCTTGCCGGGCCGCTCGCGTCGACCGATCCGCGCCGCCGGTCCAGAGCCGAATATCTGGCAGGCCAGGGAGCGGCGAGCCGCTTTGACTACGACGCGGCAGTGGCGCACTTCGAGCGCTCGCGCGAGCCGCAGGCATTGCCCGCGCGGGTTCGCGTCCTGCTCACGGCCGGGCGCGCCGCCGACGCCGCGGCGCTGCTCGACACGCTCGCCCTGGGGCCATACGTCGCCGATGACTGGACCGACCTGCTCGACCAGCTCGCGGCGGTTGGCGGCGCGGATGCGGCGTCGACGGCGCTCGACCGGATGCTCACGCGGGCGCGAATTCCGTACGCCGAGCGGGCTCGCCTCCTCGTGGCCGACGGCGATCGGCGCCTCGGCCGCGACGACTTCGATGTCGCGGCGGCGCGGTACGAGCGAGCCGCGGCGTCGTTGCCGGCCGCGGAGGGCGGGCTCGCCCGCGTGCGCGGCGTTCGTGTCCTGGCTGCGCGGGCCGCGAACGCGGGCGATCTCAGTGCCGTCATCGCCGCGTTGACGCGCCTGTCGCGTCCGGAAAAGGAAGGCGGACTCGGTGGGGGCGTGGGCGCGGCGGAGGCGCAGAGTCTGCTCGACCTCGTGGTGCGCGTCTCGGCGACATCAGGCGCCGTTGGAGCGACGTTTCGCTCCGCCGAGCTGGCGCGCGACTCGCTGAGAGCGCCGAGGCTCGCGGGACAGCTGTTCCTCGATCTCGCCGCGACCGATTCCGGATCCCTGTTTGCGCCGAAGGCCTTGGTCGCGGCCCTGGCCCTGCTTCCCGATCGGCACGACTCGATCGTCGCCGTACTCGATCACCGGTACGCCGCGTCGCCGTACACCCGCGCGTTCCGCGGGGAAGCGAATGTCGCCTACGCCGCGCTCGAGGACTCGCTCGCGCGCGAGCTGGGGATCGAGGCGCGAGCCGTGCCCGTGGCCGTTGCCCGCGCGAGTGCGCTGCGCACCGGTCCGCGCGGGCCCTGGCTCGACGACCCGCCCACCGTTCGCGCGCCTGCGCGCGAGCGGGAGCGGCGTGACGAACCGGCTCGTCGCGTTCCGACTGAACGCCCCGTGCGCGAGCGGCCGGCGGTGCCGCCCGCCTCCTCGTGACGGCGGTCCGGCTGTTCGGCGTCACCTTCAAGAATCCGATCGTTCTCGCCGCCGGCACCGCCGGCTTCGGCCGCGAAGTCACCGGCGTCATCGATCTCGATGCGTTGGGCGGGATCGTCACCAAGGCCGTGACGCCTGAGCCCCGCCGCGGCCACCCGGGCCCGCGGGTCGCCGAGTTTCGTGGTGGGATGCTCAACGCCATAGGGCTCGCCAACCCTGGGCTCGAGGCGGTGGCCGCGCACGACCTGCCGTGGCTCGTGCGCCGCTGCGAGGCCAGCGGCGTGCGCATCATCGTGAACGTGGCCGGCGCGACCGTCGCCGACTACGTGCGCGTGATCGAGCGGCTCACGCCGCTCGAAGCGATCGCCGCGTTTGAGATCAACGCCTCGTGTCCGAACACGAGCGCCGGTGGGCTCGAGTTCGGGGCGGAGCCCGACGGGCTCACGGAGCTGGTGCGCGCGTGCCGGCGGGCCTCGACCCGGCCTCTCAGCGTCAAGCTCTCCCCGGTCCTGCCCGACCTTCCGTTGATGGCCCGCGTCGCGCAGGGCGAGGGCGCCGAAGCGGTGACGCTCGTGAATACCGTTCCCGGCATGCTCGATGCCCGGCTCGGGAACGGCACGGGCGGTCTGAGCGGACCGGCGCTGCTGCCCGTGGGCGTGCTCGCGACGCGCCGGGTGCGGGAGAAAGTCGGCATCGCGGTGATTGGCGTCGGCGGCGTGCGCACAACTGCCGACGCTCGTGAGTATCTTGCGGCGGGGGCATCGCTCGTCGGCATCGGGACCGCGGCGCTCGCCGATCCGCGCGTCCCCGAGCGCATTGCACGCGAGCTCACGCGGGGAGATTCGCATGGCTGAGATCGTCGTCGCGTTCGACATGTCGAGCGGGCGTGAGGCGCTGGCCCTCGCCGGACGGCTCCCGGGGCTCACCTGGGCGAAGCTCGGGCACGCGCTCTACGCGCGCGAAGGACCGGCCCTGGCGCGCGAATTCGCGGCGCGCGGTCTGCGCGTCTTCCTCGACCTCAAATGGCACGACATCCCGAATACCGTCGCGGGGGCGGTCAGCGCGGCGCGAGAGCTGGGCGTCAGTCTGGCCACGGTGCATTGCCTCGGGGGTCGCGCGATGCTCGCGGCGGCGGCGCGCGCCGCCGGTCCCGACCTGCCGCTCGTCGGCGTGACGGTGCTGACGTCCCACGACGCGGCCGAGCTCGAGGCGGTCCTGGGCCGCGGCGTGCCGGACATCGGGGTCGAGTCCGAACGGTTGGCGCGCATGGCGATGCAGGCGGGGTTACGCGGCGTCGTGACCTCCGGGCAGGAGCTGGGGCTGCTCCGCGAGGCGCTGGGCCCCGACCCGTGGATCGTGGTCCCGGGGATCAGGATGGCGGGCGATGCCGCGGGCGACCAGTCGCGCACCATCACCCCCGAAGAAGCGGTGCGGCGTGGCGCGACCCACCTGGTGGTGGGCCGGCCGATTACCGCCGCCGCCGATCCGGTCGGCGCATATCGCCACTTAGCCGACGCCGCCGGTTCCGGGGTATCACTGCGCGCATGATGCTCTCCGGTCGGCTCTCCCTCCTCTTGACCGCCGCCGCGGCCTTCGCCGCGGGGGCGGCTGCGCCTTCCCAAGGGACATTGCGAGAGGCGGCCGAGCAGGCGCGCCAAGCGTGGCTCGCTCACGACCCTCAAGCGCTTGTCGGGCAAAGCCCTAGCATCGTGTTACAGATCCCCGGCGCGGATCCGTCTTCGCCCCTCGGGCGGGCGCAGGCGGTGGAACTGTTGCGGCGCTACCTGCGGGCCGTGGAAGAGCGTGGGCTCGACGTGACCGTGATCCGTGAGGTGGAGCCGGGGAAGGGGTTTGTGGAATTGACGCGGCGCTACGTGGTGGTGGGGACCACCGAGTTGCGGCGTGAGACCCTGTTCCTCGGGTTCCGTTTGCTGGCGGGCCGCTGGGGGTTGGTGGAGCTGCGCAGCGCGCCCTAATTGGGCCCCTTGCGTGGACTTACGGGCCCGTCTATACTTCGCGGCTCAATAGGAATTTTTCTCCGCGAGGGCCCGTTGAAGGTACGCACGAGCGTCAAGCCTATTTGCGAGCACTGCAGAGTCGTCACGCGGCGGGGCGTCATCCGCGTGATTTGCAAGCGCAATCCCAAGCACAAACAACGGCAGGGTTAGCGAATGGCTCGTATTGCAGGCGTGGATTTGCCACGCGACAAAAAGATCCAGTACGCTCTCCCCTACATCTTCGGCATCGGGCCCAGCAACGCGAAAAAGATTCTCGCGGAGACCGGCGTGAGCCCTGACGCGCGCGTGCGGGACCTGCGCGACGCGGAAGTGGCCCGGCTCCGGCAGGTGATCGAGCGCGACTACAAGGTCGAAGGCGCGCTGCGCACCGAAGTCGCGATGAATATCAAACGGTTGATGGACATCGGGACGTATCGCGGCACCCGTCATCGCAAGAATCTGCCCGTGCGCGGCCAGCGCACGCACACCAATGCGCGCACCAAGAAGGGTCCCCGGCGCGCGATCGCGGGCAAGAAGAAGCCCTTGCTGAAAAAGTAGCCTAAATGGCACAAGCGAAGCCGACGGGCGCCAAGCGCGCCAAGAAAGTCGTCGAGGCGGAGGGCATCGCCCACATCACGGCGACATTCAACAACACGCTGATCACGATCACCGACCTGCAGGGGAACGCGGTCACGTGGGGGTCCTCGGGCAAGGCGGGGTTCAAGGGATCGAAGAAGTCGACGCCCTTCGCCGCGACCGTCGCGGCCGAGCAGGCGGCGCGCGAAGCGCTCAACCTGGGCGTGAAGCGCGTGCACGTGCGCGTGCAGGGCCCCGGGTCGGGGCGCGAATCCGCGATCCAGGCGCTCGCGAGCGCCGGCTTGCAGATCCGGTCGATCCGCGACGTCACGCCGATTCCGCACAACGGGTGCCGGCCGCCCAAGAAGCGGCGGGTCTAAGCCATGGCACGATACACGGGCCCCGTCTGCCGGTTGTGCCGCCGCGAAGGCACGAAGCTGTTCCTCAAGGGGACGCGCTGCCTCACGGAGAAGTGCGCCGTCGAGCGCCGCGCCTACGCGCCGGGCCAGCACGGCCAGTCGACCGGGCGTCGTCGCAAAGCGTCCGAGTACGCGAAGCAGCTGCGTGAGAAACAGAAGGTCAAGCGGATCTACGGGCTCTCGGAGCGGCAGTTCCGCAATCTGTTCCAGCGGGCCATCAAAGAGCCGGGCGTGACGGGCGAAGCATTGCTCGTGGCCCTCGAGAGCCGGCTCGACAATCTCGTGTATCGGATGGGCTTCGCGACGTCGCGGAAGCAGGCGCGGCAGCTGGTGCGTCACCGGCACATCCTCGTCAACGGGCGCGTGCTGGACATTCCGTCCTATCGCGTGCGTATCGGGGAAGAAGTGCGAGTCGCCGACGCCAGCCGTGAACAAGTACAGGTGAAGTTGGCCCTCGAGCAGTTCGGTCGTGGCCAGCCAGTTTCGTGGATTCAGGTCGACACCGACAAGGCGCTGGGCAAGATGACGGAGCGGCCGACTCGCGACGCCATCCCGATTGCCGCGCAAGAACAGTTAATCGTCGAGCTCTATTCCAAGTGATGACGACTCTTGATTTGACGGGGTTGGTCCGGCCGCACCTGGTCGAGATGACCAAGCGCGAGGACAACCCGAATGCCGCTGAATTCCGGCTGCAGCCGCTCGAGCGGGGCTATGGCTACACGCTCGGCAACTCGCTGCGCCGGCTGCTGCTGTCGTCGCTGCGCGGCGCCGCGGTCTGGGCGTTTCGCATCGACGGTGTGGTGCACGAGCACCAGACGATCCCCGGGGTCGTCGAGGACGTCCACCAGATCATCCAGCGCCTGAAGCAGCTGACGCTGGTGCTCGCGCCCGAAGTCGACGAGGCCGTGTTGCGCCTCAAGGTCGAGAAGGCGGGCCCGGTGTACGCGCGCGATCTCGAAGCGCACGGCTCGGTCACGATTCAGAACCCCGACCAACTGCTCTTCACCGTGCAGGACGAGCGCGACATCTCGGCCGAGCTGTACGTGAACAAGGGCCGCGGCTACGTCGAAGCGGAGCAGCATCCTGTCGACCGGACGATGCCGGTGGACGTCGTGCGCATCGACTCG
>Ga0307282_10000229_pt1 | contig 16918 bp, 17 predicted proteins | sample ER_DNA_121_FD_194475 | JGI IMG/M metagenome (GOLD analysis project Ga0307282, IMG submission 194475) | Bulk soil microbial communities from the East River watershed near Crested Butte, Colorado, United States - ER_DNA_121 | ecosystem: Environmental > Terrestrial > Soil > Floodplain | place...
CTCCCGTTCGTCTCGTACGGCGGGTCGAGTCTCGTTGTGTCGCTCGCTTCGGTGGGCGTGCTACTTAACATCGCGGGACATGGCCGAGCAGCGAGCACTCAAGTGTCTGATCGCAGCGGGCGGGACCGCAGGTCACGTGCTGCCGTCGCTGGCCGTCGCGGAGGTGCTCGTCGCGCGCGCAGTCACGGTGACGTTCGCCGGGTCGCCGGATCGCGCCGAGGCGCGGCTCGTTCCTGACGCGGGCTTCGAGCTCGACACGTTCCTGGTCTCCGGGCTGCCGCGCAGACCCGGGCCTGCTCAGGTGCGTGCGGTCGGGAAGGCGATGCGCGCCCCGAAGGCCTGTAAGCGGATTCTGCGCGCGCGGGAACCGGACGTCGTGCTTGGCGGCGGAGGCTACGTGGCCGGGCCGATGGTCTACGCCGCGTCGCGACTCGCCATCCCCGCGGCGCTGATGGAGGCCGACGCGCACCTCGGGCTCGCCAACCGGCTGGCCGCGCCCTTCGCCGAGCGCGTGTTTCTCGCGTTCCCGATCGAGGGCCGCGAACGACCGAAGTACCGCGTCACCGGCCGGCCGATCCCCGCGCGGAACCGGGCGACCTCACGTGCGGAAGGTCGCCGGGTCTTCGACCTGCCCCCGCGTGCGCGCGTGCTGCTCGTCTTCGGCGGTAGCCAGGGTGCGGCGAGCCTGAACGACGAGATCGTCGAGGCGTTCGGCGAGGCGGGGCCTGCCGTGCTGCACCTGTGCGGGGACCGCGACTTCGAGCGGCTGCGTGGTCGTGTCCGGCGCGACGACTACCGGCTGGTTCCGTTCACGAACGAATTCGGCGCTGCGGTCGGTGCGGCGGACCTCGTCGTTGCGCGCGCGGGCGGTTCCGTTTGGGAGGTTGCGGCGGCGGGCAAGCCGGCGATCCTGGTCCCGTACCCGTTCGCGACCGCCGACCACCAGGCGAAGAACGCGCGCTTCTTCGAGCGCGCCGGCGGCGCGATCACCGTGCCGGAGACGGAGCTCGGCCGCGTGGCCGATCTCGCACGCTCGCTCATCGGCGACCCGGAACGGCTGAAGGAGATGGGCGATGCGATGAAGCGGGTCGCGAAGCCAGACGCGGCCGAGGAGATCGCGGAGGGCCTGATCCAGCTTGCGACTTGAGGGTCGTCGGATCTGGTTCGTGGGGATCGGCGGCGCGGGCCTGTCGGGGTACGGCGTCCTCGCCAAGGCCTGGGGCGCCGAGGTCGCCGGCTGGGACCGTCACGAAACGCCGTACCTCGACCACGTCCGCGCGGCCGGGATTCCGGTGACCCTCTCCCCGGAAATCGAGCCCGCACCGGACGGCTTCGAAACGGTCGTGTCCACCGCGTACATGTCCGAGTGCCAGGCACTGGGCCATGGCCCGAAGAGCCGGGCCGAGTTCCTCGCGGAGCTCGTCTCGCTCCAAGACGCGATCGTCGTCTCTGGCGCGCACGGGAAGACGACGACCACCGCGATGATCGCCTTCGTGCTCGACCGGCTCGCGCGCGACCCGTCGTTCCTGATCGGCGGCGAGATCCCGCAGCTCGGCGGCAACGCGCGGGCGGGCGAAGGCTGGCTCGTCGTCGAGGGCGACGAGTCCGACCGGACGGTCGAGCTGCTGCGGCCGAAGATCGCAGTCGTGACGAACCTCGATCTGGACCATCACTCCGAGTTCGCGTCTCGCGCCGAGGTGGAGGAGTTGTTCGAGCGGTGGCTGGCCGATGTGCCGCACGTCGTTCGCGCCGACGAGCTGGAGCCGGTCGACCTCGAGCTGGCCGTGCCGGGCGAGCACAACCGGCTGAACGCCGCAGCGGCGCTCGCCGCGCTCGAGCTGGCGGGCGTCGATGGTGAGGAGGCTGCGAAGCATCTGGCCGACTTCACCGGAGCGGGCCGGCGCCTCGAGCTCTGTGGCGAGGCCCACGGCGTGCGCGTGCTCGACGACTACGCACACCACCCTGCCGAGATCCGCGCGACGATCGAGGCGGTGCGCGACGGCCATCGCGTTCTCGTCCTCTTCCAGCCGCACCTCTACTCGCGTACGCGTCACCTTGCGCACGAGCTCGGCGCCGCGCTCGCGACGGCGGACATCGCCGCGGTGACCGAGATCTACCGCGCCCGCGAAGAGCCGATCGAAGGTGTGAGCGGCAAGCTCGTCGTCGACGCCACAGCCGAAGCGCGCCCGGGCATGACCGTTGGTTGGACTCCGGCCGTCGAGGACGGCGCCCGTTTCCTCGCCCGCCGCGCCCGCTCGGGGGACGTGGTGCTGACGATGGGCGCCGGCGACGTCGACGACGCTGTTCCGCTCTTGCTTGCGGAGTTGGCGTGAACATCGAGCAGACCGTGTCACTGGGACGCCTGACGACCGTTGGGATCGGCGGGCCGGCGCGCCACTTCGCGCGGCCGCAGACCGTGGCTGAGCTGGAGGAGGCGCTTCGCTGGGCTGCGGCCGAGGGGCACGACGTGTTCACGATCGGGCTCGGCTCGAATGTGCTCGTCGCCGACGAGGGCGTCGATGCGCTCGTGCTCCGTCTCGAGGGCGAACTGGCGGCCGCCGAGACGCAGAACGGCCTCCTCGTTGCGGGCGGTGGCGCTACGAACGCTGTCTGCCTGCATCGCACGCGCGCGGCCGGGCTCGGCGGGTTCGAGTTCTCCTGTGCGATTCCGGGAACGGTCGGCGGCGGCGTGCGGATGAACGCGGGTGCCTACGGCGGCGACTGGCGCGGGATTCTCGAGCGCGCCCTCGTCGTCTCGGCCGAGGGCTCGGCGTGGCGCACTCCCGACGAGCTGGGGCTCGAGTATCGCCGCTCGGCTCTCCAACCGAGCGAGGTCGTCGCACAGGCGGAGTTCCGGCTCAGTCCGAAGCCGTCCGACGAGATCAAGGCGACAGTTGCCGACCTCCAGGCACAGCGCAAGGCTGTCCAGCCGACGAACAAGCGCACCTTCGGCAGCGTCTTCAAGAACCCAGAGCGCGAGTTGTCCGCAGGACGCATGCTCGAGGCGGTTGGCCTTAAGGGGCATCGGATCGGCGGCGCGCAGATCTCTCCTCGCCACGGCAACTTCATCGAGAACGCGGGCGACGCGCAGGCGACGGACGCGCTGGCCTTGATGGCCGAAGCGCGAAGGCGCGCGCTCGAGGAGTTCGGCGTCGAGCTCGTCCACGAGGTGCGCCTCGTCGGCGTGCTCGAGCTCCCGCCGGCCGGCGAGACCCTGTAGGGCTTCCGGCCCGCGCGCCGAACTCGGCGTGGTGCCTGCGTCTCGCAAGCCCGTTTCGCGTACCGCCGTGCTCCCACTGCCGACCCGGGCGGCGCCGTTCTCCCTCCCGCTGCCCTCGGGCCGCACGCTGCTCGTCGCGTTCGCGGCCGTGGCGGCGATCGTCGGCGCTTACTTCGCCGCCAGAGAGACGTCGATGTTCGCGGTCCAGCGCATCGAAGTCACCGGCGCGCGGCCCTCGGTCGTCGAGCGCGTCGACGCTTCTCTCGCCCCGCTCGACGGAACCAGCCTGCTCGCACTGAACACTGCCGACCTCGACGAGCGCCTGTCGCCGCTCCGCGACGTCAGCCTCGTCTCCTACGACCGAGCGTTCCCGCACACCGCGAAGGTCGTCGTTTCCGCCGAACGCCCCGTCGCCGTGCTGAGGCGCGGCTCTCAGGCATGGATCGTCACCGAGCGCGGTCGCGTGCTCGAGCCGGTCGGCGATCCCCGAGAGTCGGGCCTGCCGCGCATCTGGGATGCGGATGTACCCGTTCCGAGCGCGGGCGAGGTCCTGACCGCGGACGAGGCGCTCCGTCCTGCGCGCCTGCTCGGCGGTGTGCTTTCGGCCGACTCCGATCTCTTCCGTCGCGTCCGTGAAGCGCGGTACGTGGACGGCGACCTCTCGCTCGTTCTCGGGACAGGGACCGAGATCCGGTTAGGAGACGCGGACGACCTCGCCCTGCAGCTCGCCGTCGCGGAGCGTGTGCTCGAAGCGGCAGGTCCTGGCATGCAGTACGTCGACGTCAGCGTCCCGGAACGGGCGGTGGTTCGGTAACCTCAAGTCTCAGGTCTAGGGTTAGAGTTGTGAGTGAGAGTTGGCGTTGACATGCGGGTTCGACCGACGTACTCTGGGGCGGCCTTGCGTCCGGCACCGGCCGTACGCTCCACTACAGGTTGAGGTCTGAGAATCCATGAGCATGCGCGATCCGTCCCAGAAATTTCTCGCAGTCCTGAAGGTCGTCGGCGTCGGCGGCGGTGGCTCGAACGCCGTCAACCGCATGGTCGACGCGGGCCTGACCGGCTGCGAGTTCATCGCAGTGAACACCGACGCCCAGGCACTTCTGATGACCGACGCGGACGTGAAGCTCCAGGTCGGCACGGAGTCGACGCGCGGCCTCGGCGCCGGCGCCAACCCGGAAGTCGGTCGGGCCGCAGCGCACGAGAGCCGCGACGAGCTGAAAGAGTCGCTCAAGGGCGCGGACATGGTCTTCGTGACCGCGGGCGAGGGCGGCGGCACCGGGACGGGCGGCGCCCCGACGGTTGCCGAGATCGCGAGGGAGATCGGCGCGATCACCGTCGGCGTCGTCACGCGGCCCTTCTCGTTCGAGGGACGTAAGCGCGCCGAGCAGGCCGAGCTCGGAATTCGCGACCTCCGTGAGAACGTCGACACGCTGATCGTGATCGAGAACGACCGGTTGCTACAGGTCGTCGACAAGGACACGTCGATCGTCGACGCATTCCGCATGGCCGACGACGTGCTGCGTCAGGGCGTCCAGGGCATCACCGATCTGATCACGATCCCCGGGCTCGTCAACCTCGACTTCGCCGACGTGCGCACGATCATGCGCGACGCTGGCTCGGCGCTGATGGGCATCGGCGTCGCCTCGGGTGAGGGCAGAGCCGGAGAGGCGGCCCGAATGGCGGTCTCGTCTCCACTGCTCGAGGCCTCGATCGAAGGTGCGACCGGGATCCTGCTCAACGTCACCGGCGGGACGGAGATGGGCCTGTTCGAGGTGAACGAGGCGGCTCAGGTCGTCACCGGCGCAGCCGACCAGAACGCGAACGTCATCTTCGGCGCCGTGATCGACCAGGGCCTCAAGGACGAGGTGCGTGTGACCGTGATCGCGACGGGCTTCGGCCCGGAGCGCTACCGGCGCCGCCGGCGCGAGGAGCGTCCCGCCGAAGAAGGAGCCGAGCGAGGCACGCCGACGAGAGAGGAAGGCGCGTTCGAGGTGCCCGATGACGTGCTCGAGGTCCCGTCCTTCCTGCGCGACCCCTGATCTCGGCGTACAGCCCGTTTAGAAAGTCTCCGGCCGAGGTACATGCATCCGTGCCCTCCCGGTGAGCCTCCAAGGGCTTGCCGTGGCACGGTCAGCCGCTCCGCCGAGCGGCTGACCCATTTTCGGTGAGAACGGTTGCCCCGGCGAAGCCGGGACGGCCTCTTGTCGGCGCCGCCCAGTCGGCGCCTCGGTCATTAGCATCCGATCGCGCATGCAGACCCTCCTCCGCACGCCGCTCTACGAGCGCCACGTCGCGCTCGGCGCGCGCATGGTCCCGTTCGCCGGCTGGGAGATGCCCGTGCAGTACGAGGGCGTCATTCCCGAGCACCGGGCAGTGCGCGAGGACTGCGGGGTGTTCGACGTCTCGCACATGGGCCGGTTCGAGTTCGAAGGCCCGAAGGTGCCGGCGGCGCTCCAGGCGCTCCTCTCGAACGACATCGACCAGGTCGCGGAGGGCGGAGCTCAGTACACACTGCTGACGAACGACCGCGGCGGGATCATCGACGACCTGATCGTCTACCGGGTCGAGTCCGGTCGCTTCGTCCTCGTCGTCAACGCGTCGAACCGCGAGACCGATTTCGAGTGGATCATGGCGCACGCGGGCGCAGGCACCGACCTCCGCGACAAGTCCGACGAGTTCGCCCTCCTCGCGGTGCAGGGGCCGAGGTCGCTGGAGCGGCTCGGCCTCGACGAGGGCACGCCGTTCACCTGGGAGATGGGCGAGGTGGCCGGGATCGATGTGATGATCAACCGCACGGGCTACACCGGGGAGAAAGGCGTCGAGCTGATGGTCATGACCGAAGACGCCGTCGCGCTCTGGGACGCCGTCGTCGAACGCGGCGCTGTGCCGTGCGGCCTCGGCGCTCGCGACACTCTCCGGCTCGAGGTCTGCTACCCGCTCCACGGCAACGACATAGGACCCGACACGGACGCGATCTCGGCCGGGCTCGGCTGGGTGTGCGCGCTCGACACGGAGTTCTCGGGGGTCGAGGAACTTCGCCGCATCAAGGCCGAGGGGCCGGCGCAGAAGCTCGTCGCGTTCGTCATGCAGGACGCTGGGATCCCGCGCCAGGGGATGGCGATTGCCGAGGGCGGCGAGGTGACCTCGGGCTCGCACTCGCCGATGCTCGACCGCGGGATCGGGATGGGCTACGTGCCCGCGGAGCATGCTGAGCCCGGGACGACGCTGACGATCGACGTGCGCGGCCGGCCGCGACGGGCCGAGGTGGTCAAGAAGCCGATCTACAAGAAGGAGGCGTAGTGGCAGCAGGCGAGAGCTATCCGGACGACCTTCGCTACAACAAGGAGCACGACTGGGCGAGGATCGAGGGTGACGAGGCGACGCTCGGCATCACGTGGTTCGCCCAGGACTCGCTCGGCGAGCTCGTCCACTTCGAGCCCCCCGAGGACGGAGCGGAGGTGGCGAAGGGCGGTTCGTACGGCGAGGTCGAGTCGGTCAAGGCCGTCTCGGATCTCATCTCGCCGCTCTCGGGGACCGTGCTCGAGGTCAACCCGAAGGTGGTCGAGGAGCCGGAGACGGTGAACGAGGACCCGTACGGAGACGGCTGGCTCGCGCGCATCCGCCTGGGCGACGCCTCGGAGCTGGACGACCTGCTGGACGCTGCGGCCTACAAGACTTTCGTCGACGAGCAGTGAGCTTCCTCTCGCTGACGGACCGCGACCGCGACGAGATGCTCGCGACGATCGGCGTCTCGTCGATCGACGAGCTCTTCCGCGACATTCCGGCGGGGGTCCGATTCGCCCGCGAGCTCGACCTCGAGCCGGCGCTGTCCGAGCAGGAGATCGTCGCCCACCTCGAAGAGCTCGCGGAACGCAACGTCGACACCGGCAGGGAGCTCTCGTTCCTCGGGGCCGGCATCTACGACCACTACGTCCCGGCCGTCGTCGACGCGGTCATGCAACGTGGCGAGCTCCTGACGGGCTACACGCCATACCAGCCCGAGATGAGCCAGGGCGTCTTGCAGGCGATCTTCGAGTACCAGACCGCGATCTGCGAGCTGACCGGAATGGACGTCTCCAACGCGTCCGGCTACGACGGGACGACGGTCGCCGCAGATGCCTGCTACGTCGCGAAACACGTCACGGGACGATCACGAGTGGTCCTCGCCGAAACGCTCAACCCGCAGGTCCGCCAAGTCGTGAAGACCTACGCCCCCGGGTTCGGGCTCGAGGTGGTCGAGGTGCCCCATCGCGACGGTGTCACCGATCCCGACGAGCTCGGCGAAGCCGCTCGCGGCGCCGCATGCGTGATCTTCCAGCAGCCCAACTTCTTCGGCTGTCTCGAGCGGGCGCCGGACCTCGCGGCCGCCGCAAACGACGCCGGTGCGCTGCCCGTCGCCCACGTCGACCCGGTCTCCCTCGGCGTGCTCGAGGCACCGGGCGTCTACGGCTGCGCGATTGCGATCGGCGAAGGCCAAGCGGCGGGCAATTACCAGTCGTACGGCGGACCGCACTACGGGTTCATGGCCGCGCGCTCCGAATATGTGCGGCGCATGCCCGGCCGGATCGTCGGTGAGACGACCGACGTCGAAGGCCGGCGCGCCTATGTCCTGACCCTGCAGACCCGCGAGCAGCACATCCGCCGCGAGAAGGCGACGTCGAACATCACGACGAACCAGACATTGCTCGCGCTGGCCGGGCTCGCCCATCTCGCTTGGCTCGGGCCTCAGGGTCTCAGGGAACAGGGGGAGACCTGCATGGCCCTCGCCGCGTACGGAAAGGAGCGGCTCGGCCTTCCACTCGTGTTTCCAGATCGGGCAACGTTCAAGGAGGTTGCCATCCGGGTCGGACGACCCGCCGACGAGGCGATTCGGGGGGCACGCGCCCAGGGCGTCCACCCCGGCTACGCGCTGCGCCGCGACTACGCGGGCATGGATGACGCGCTCCTCGTCTGCGTGACGGAGAAGCGCACCGAGGCCGACATCGACCGGCTCGCGGAGGTGCTGGCCGCGTGAAGCTCATCTACGAGAAGTCGCAGGAAGGCCGCCGAGCGTCGAGCCTGCCCCCGCGCACCCTGCCCGTTCCCGATGTGCCCGAAGAGCTCCGCCGCGAGCGGCCGCCCAGGCTGCCCGAGATCTCCGAGCCGGAGCTCGTCCGTCACTTCACCCAGCTCTCGACGCGCACGTTCGGCGTCGACACCGGCTTCTATCCACTCGGCTCGTGCACGATGAAGCACAACCCCCGGGTCAATGAGCGGGTGGTGAACTTCCCCGGCTTCCGCGATCTGCACCCGCTCCAGGAAGAGGACGGCGCACAGGGCGCGCTCGAGCTCATGTGGCGCCTCCAGGAGATCCTGGCCGAGATCGCCGGGCTGCACGCGGTCTCCCTTCAGCCCGCGGCCGGCTCCCAGGGCGAGCTGACCGGACTGATGCTCATGCGCGCGTACTTCGCCGAGCGCGGCGAGTCCGACACGCGGCACAAGATCGTCATCCCCGACACTGCCCACGGAACGAACCCGGCGAGCGTGACCATGGCGGGCTACGAGGTGACGCCGGTCCAGACCGACCCGCGCGGGAACATCGACGTGGACGACCTCCGCGCCAAGGTCGACGAGCACACCGCGGGCCTGATGCTCACGAACCCGTCGACGCTCGGCCTGTTCGACGAGAACATCGAGGAGATCACGCGGATCTTCCACAACGCTGGAGCGCTCATGTACTACGACGGCGCGAACCTGAACGCCGTCTGCGGGATCTCGCGGCCGGGAGACATGGGCTTCGACATCGTCCACTTCAACCTGCACAAGACGTTCTCGCAGCCGCACGGAGGCGGCGGGCCCGGAGGTGGACCGATCGCGGTCCGCGACCGGCTCGAGCCGTTCCTGCCGGTGCCGGCGGTCGTCCGCGACGGCGAGCGGTTCCGCTACGACTACGACCGGCCGCAGACGATCGGCAAGGTGCGCGGGTTTGCCGGCCCGTTCGGCGTCTTCGTCCGCTCGTACGCGTACATCCGGTCCTACGGGCCGCGGCTGCGTGAGATGTCGGAGGTCGCTGTGCTGAACGCGAATTACCTGCTCGCGCAGCTGAAGGACGCGTACGACCTGCCGTTCGACCGCCTGTGCATGCACGAGTTCGTGCTCTCGGCGCGCACGCTCAAGCGCCGGGACGGGATCACAGCGCTCGACGTCGCCAAGCGCCTCATGGACTACGACTTCCACCCGCCGACGATCTACTTCCCGCTCAACGTCCCGGAGGCGCTGATGATCGAGCCAACCGAGACCGAGGCCAAGGAGACGCTGGACGAGTTCGTCGAGGCGATGCTCGAGATCGTGCGCGACGCGTCAGAGCGCCCCGAGGTGCTGAAGGAGGCGCCCCACGACCGGCCGGTCGGCCGGGTCGACGAGGTCAAGGCCGCGAAGCGTGCGGTCGTCCGCTACCTGTTCGAGGACCACCCCGACCTGTCCGCGGACGGCAGCGAGGCACGCCAGCTCGAGGCCCAGAAGGGCGCCTAGAGCAGGTCGATGTCGACTTCGGGCTCGGTCAGCCAGCCGTGGCGTTCACGCTGGCGGCGGAGCCACCAGTAGGCGATCCCCACGAAGACGAGGCCGACCAGCGGTCGCACGTCCGCCCACGCGAGGGCGAACCAGAACACGACGACCGAGGCATACGTCGCCCAGCGGAACAGTCGGTCTTTTTGGAACAGGCGCCACAGAGAGACGGCAAGTTTCATGCGCCCTCAATTCGGGTTGCGGTCGCTTCACATGATCGGTGCACCTGTGGAAAACGTCTATCCCCTATGCGAGGGCCAACGCTAGGATCGGCGACCGATGACTGACGTCGTCGCACAGGAGGAGCAGCCGTCGCCGGAGCCGCCGCAGCTGCCGCCCGTCGAGCCTCCGCGGCCGCACACCGTTCGGCTCATCGATCACGACGACCTGAAGCGTTCGCGCCTGACCGTGCTCGTCCGAGCCTTTCTCGTCCTTCCGCATCTGATCTGGCTCACGCTCTATGCCAGCGTCGCGCTCTTCGTCGCGCTCGCGAACTGGATCGTCACGCTGATCAAGGGGCGATCGCCCCAGCGGATGCACCGCTGGCTCGTGCGCTACCTGCGCTACACCGTCTATGTGTACTCCTACCTCTACGTGCTCGCGAACCCGTACCCGCCATTCCATGGCGACCAGCGGAGCTACACGATCGACCTCCAGGTCGAAGGGCCCGACGACCAGCGCAGGCTCGTGACCGCGTTCCGGCTCGTGCTCGTCATTCCGGCCTTCGTGCTCAGCTGGGTGCTCAGCCAGGTGTTGCAGGTGATCGCGCTGCTCGCCTGGGTGATCGCGATCTTCCTCGGCCGGATCCCGCGCGGGATGGAGCAGCTCGGCCTGTACTGCCTGCGCTATCAGACGCAGGTGTACGCCTACTTGCTCGTCGTCACCGACCGGTACCCGACCACGGCTGGCAACTGACGGTGATCGATCTCCGCTCCGATACGGCGACGCAGCCGACGCAGGCGATGCGCGAGGCGATGGCGAACGCCGACGTCGGTGACGAGCAGATCCGGGAGGACCCGACCGTCAACGAACTCGAGCGACGGGCGGCCGAGATCCTGGGCCACGAGGACTCGGTCTTCGTGCCGACCGCGACGATGGCGAACGAGATCGCGCTGCGTGTGCTCGGCGATCCGGGGGACGAGTTGATCGCCGAGGAGCTGTCGCACATCCTGATTGCCGAGCTCGGCGGCCCGGCGGTGCATGCAGGGCTGATGACGCGCCCGCTTCCGTCCGTGGCTGGGCGGTTCACGACCGACCAGGTGCGCGCCGCTGCGCGGAGGGGCGACCTCGGCCACGTGCCGACGACTCGGATCGTCGCGATCGAGAACACGCACAACGCCGCGGGAGGACGCGTCGGGCCGCTCGCCGAGGTCGAGGCGATGGCCGAGACCTGCCGCGAGCTCGACCTGAGTCTGCACCTGGACGGCGCGCGGCTCTTCAACGCGGCGGTTGCGAGCGGTGTGGAGCCGTCGGCGATCGCCGGCCACGCGGACACGGTCACGATCTGCTTCTCGAAGGGGCTCGGCTGTCCGCTGGGGGCGATCGTCGCGGGCTCGGCGGAGCGCATGGTGAGGGCGCGACGCTTCAAGCACCAGTTCGGCGGCGCCATGCGGCAGGCTGGGATCGTCGCGGCTGCCTGCGTGTACGCGCTCGATCACAACGTCGACCGGCTGGCCGAGGACCACGCGCGGGCGCGCCGGCTCGCGGAGGCGCTGCACGAGGTCGGAGTCGCGGTTGATCTCGAGCGCGTCGAGACCAACTTCGTCCAGCTCGATGTTGGGTCGATGGGCATCACGCCCGGCGACGCGACCGAGCGGCTGGTGGCAGAAGGCGTGCGCGTCTCGGGAACGCTCCACCCCGGTGTGCTCCGCGCCGTGACGCACCTCGGGATCGGCAACGAAGACATCGACCACGCGATCGAGTCGATCCCCCGCGCGCTGGGCGCTCAGCGATCGCCCGCGATGAAGAACGCAGCGGCGACGACCACGTAGAGGAGGATCAGCGCGGCACCGTCCCTTCGGCTCGACTTCCGGTCGACGAAGAACGTTGCGACGACGATGGCCGACGCTCCGAGCGCGGCGATCTCGACCGGCCGGAAGGACAGCGCGAGCGGCTCGATCGCCCACGAGATCAGCGCGACCGCGGGAATGAGGAACACCGCGACCTGCGCGCCGGACGAGAGCGCGATCTCGGCCGCGAGCTGCACCTTGCCACGGTGCGCGACTACGACTGCCCCGCCGTGCTCGGCGGCGTTGCCGACGATCGCCACGATCACGGCGGCCACGAAGAAGTCCGAGAGGTGCGCCTTCTCCGCGAACGTCTCGATCGAGCCGACGAGGATCTCCGCGATTAGCGCGGTGACCACCGTCGCGGCGGCCAGCACGCCGATTGCACTCGACAGCGCCCAGACTCCTTCGTCGTCCTCGGACGCGACGTGCTGCGCGCGGTGCCGGCCGAGCTGCCACCACGTGACGCCGATGTAGAGCACGAGCAGGAAGATCGCCACGGGAATCGAGAGCACGGCGAGTGAATGGCGCGCTGGGTCACCATGCCAGCTCGGAATCGCCGGCAGGGTGAAACCGACAGTCGCGACGAGGATCAGCCCGAGCCAGACGAAGCTCGACTGCCTGTCGAGGCGCATGTCGCCGGTGCCGACGAGGAGCGAGAAGCCGAGGACGAGCAAGATGTTGCCGACGACGCTCCCGGTCAGCGAGCCGCGCACGACCTCGGTCAGGCCCTTGTTGATCGCGAGCAACGAGATGATCAGCTCGGGCGCATTCCCGAAGGTCGCGTTCAGAAAGCCGCCGATGCCCGGGCCGGTGTGGTGTGCCGCGTGCTCGGTCGCCTCGCCGATCAGCCAGGCGAGCGGGACGAGCGCGAGCGAGGCGAGGACGAACAACTGGACGTCGCCGAGATCGAGCAGGAAATCCGCGGCGATCGTGACGGGGGCGAGGGCGAGGGAGCCCCAGAGGATCTTCCGCGCCACGCGGCTAGGTTATCGCGATGCTGCGCGCCGTCCTGATCAGGGGGGAACCCAGGGTTCCCCCGTGTGCCCCCTCCTTCGCACCACTCGTTGGACAAGCACTGCTGTGCCTGCGGCGGGCAAAGCCCGCCTCCGGCCTGGGAACGCCACTGCGCAGCCGACACGGAGGGTTCTGAGTGCTCCGGGCTGTCCTCTTCGATTGGGGTGACACGCTGATGGAGTTCCGGTTCGACGAGGAGCTCATGGACACGGCGTTCCGGGCAGGCCTGGAGGCTCTCGGTCGCGACGATCTCGCGCCCGCCGACGAGGTCCGCGCGCACTTCCGGGAACAGTTCGAGCCGCTGTTCTGGGCACCCGGAACGCTCGAGGAGATCGAGTACCCAGGCGTGATCCGCGATACGCTCGGGCACTTCGGCGTCGAGGTCTCGGACGAGGAGCTCGACCGCTTTCTCGAGGCCGAGCACGAGGCGTGGCAGCCGGCACGTGTGCTCGGAGCGACGACCCACGCCTTGCTCGAGTCGCTTCGGTCGCGCGGCCTCAAGCTCGGGCTGGTCTCGAACGCGTTCGACCCCGGCTGGTTGTTGCGCCGCGATCTCGAGCAGATGGGGATCGCGGAAAGGATCGACTTTGCGATCTTTTCGTCGGAGGTCGGGAAGCGCAAGCCGCACCCGGAAATCTTCGAACGGGCGTTGACTGCGCTCGATGCGGCGGCTGACGAGTCGCTGTTCGTGGGAGACCGGCTGTTCGAGGACGTCCGCGGCGCGGACAAGCTCGGGATGACTACCGTTCAGGCCCTCTGGTTTCGCGCCGACGAGAACCCGGACGGGGCCGAGCCGGATCACCAGGCGTTCACCCAGATGGACGTGCTGAACATCGCCGATCGGCTGCTCGCCTCGGGCTGACCAAGCATTTTCAAATGCGGTTGTCAAGTCTTGCGGATCGGGGCGCTCGCCCCGAAAATGTCCGCACGATGCGGCGCCTGGAGGTCGTTCCGCAGGGGCTCCCACTCCATCCACAGGATGAGGTCGGTTGCAGGCACTGCGGGGTTCATTGCGACAAGGTGGTCTACCCATCGGCGTGCGTCGCGCGGGGATGTCCGTTCCTCTACTCGTTCGAGGAGGTGGGGCGGACGTACGTCGGGTGCCTGCAGAAGGTGTTCGACGTCGAGATCGACCTCGTGCTCATGCTCGAGGCCGAGCAGCGCGGCCAGTTCGGCGCGGTGCGGGCGAACAAGCGGCCGCTTCCGATGTGCCGCGTCGAGGTGGAGGCGTGCTACGAAGGTCGGGAAGACGACATCGGGTGCGTCAACCCGGAGTTCCACGAGCTTCCGGTCGGCGAGCCGAGCTTCCGGATCTTCGCGCAGGTCAGCCCGAGCGCATAAGCGCTCTGTCCGCGAAACGGACCAGTGGAGGGGTCCCGGGGGAACCGGGAGGTTCCCCCGGAGACAGAGACGCGGCCTCTTCGTGAGTTGACTCGAAGCCGGCACGGTCCCGTGACAGACACGCGCGCTTTTCTCGAATAGGCTGAAAACGGAGGGAGGCCCGCGGCCGGACCCCGCGGTGCGCCGTCTTGTTAGAGCACGGCTCGGTACGACACGGCTGGGCCGCGGCGGCTCACCGTTTTGCTTTCGACGCTCGGGGCCGGGCCGCGTGCAGTTTCTTCGCCTTCCGGACCTCGGCCGCGTTCGGGCCGTGCCCGTCGTCCCCGGGCACTTCGAGCACGGCCGGCAGGCCCTGGAGCTTCGGGTGGCGCAGGAACACACTCAGCTTCTTGCCCATCAGTCCGTCGCCGATGTTCGCGTGCCGGTCGCGATTCGAGCCGAACGGCGCCGCCGAGTCATTGACGTGCAGGGCGCGTAGCCGGTCGAGGCCGATCGAGCCATCGAGCTCGTCGAGCATCGAGTCGAGCGCCGCCTCGTCCGTCACGTCGTAACCGGACGCGTACAGGTGGCACGAGTCGAGGCAGACGCCGAGCCGCGGATGGCCGCCGAGTCGGTCGAAGATCACGGCCAGCTCTTCGATCGACCGCCCGATCGTCGCACCCGTGCCCGCGCAGTTCTCCATCAGGAGCCACGTCGTGTCCGAGCAGCGGTCGAGCACCTTCTTCATCGCCTTCACGACTCGCTTGAGCCCTGCGTCCATGCCCGCGCCGAGATGCGAGCCGACGTGGAAGACGACCCCTTCCGCCTCGATCGCACAACCGACGTCGACCGTGTTCGACAGCGCCGCGACGGATTTGTCGTAGAAGTCGTCCCTCGGGTTCGCGAGGTTGATCAGATAGAGCGCATGGCACAGGACGCCGTCGATCCCCGCCTCCGCTCGTCGCTCCTTGAACTGCTCGATGTTCTCCGGCGGATGGTTCGTCGGCCGCCACATGCGCGGGCTCTGCGTGAACACCTGCACGGAATCTGCGCCCATCTCCTCGGCCCGGCCGATCGCAGTGTGGATCCCGCCTGCCGACGAGACATGAGCGCCGATGAACACGGTCCCTACGATACGGCGCATGCCACCGGTCGTTCGCTTCGCGCCGAGCCCGACGGGCTTCCTCCACATCGGAGGCGTCCACACCGCGCTCTTCAACTGGCTCTTCGCACGCCATGAGGGCGGCGAGTTCCGGTTGCGGATCGAGAATACGGACACGAGCCGCGAGGTCGACACCGCCACCGAGCAGATCCAACAGTCGCTCCGCTGGCTCGGCGTCGACTGGGACGGGGAGGTCACGTTCCAGCTCGACCGCATGGAGCGCTGCCGCGAGGAGGCGCAGCGCCTCGTCGCCGAGGGCAAGGGCTACGAGGACGAGGGCGCGATCCGGATGCGCATGCCCGACGAGGGCGCGACTGCCTGGGACGACCTGATCCGCGGCCGCATCGAGCAGCCGAACGAGAAGATCGAAGACCTCGTTCTCGTCCGCGCCGACGGTCGGCCGACATACAACTTCGCTTCGCCGATCGAGGACTGGCTCGACGGGATCACGCATGTCCTCCGGGGAGAGGACCACATCTCGAACACGCCGAAGCAGATCCAGATCCTCGAGGCCCTCGGTGCGCCCCTCCCCGAGTACGGGCACCTCGCGAACATCCTCGGTCCCGACGGCAAGAAGCTCTCCAAACGACATGGCGCCACCTCGGTCGAGGAGTTCCGCGAGCAGGGTTACCTCCCGGAGGCGCTCGTCAACTTCCTCGCGCTCCTCGGCTGGAGCTACGACGACAAGACGACCGTCATGTCACGCGAAGAGCTCGTCGAGCGCTTCACGCTCGAGCGTGTCGGCGCGAGCCCCGCCGTCTTCGACTTCCAGAAGCTCGAGTGGCTGAACGGCGTCTATCTGCGCGAGCTCCCGCCCGATGAGTACGCGGACCGGCTCGTCGAGTTCCTGCGCGAGCGGGGCTACGACTGGGACGAGGCGCTCGTACGCAAGGCCGCGCCGCTGGTTCAGGAGAAGATCGCGACGCTCGCCGAGTTCCCGGCGTTCGCCGGCTTCCTCTTCGGCGACGTGGAGCCGGACCCGGCTCTCCTCGACGGCGCCGTGCTCGAACATGCGGAGCAGACGCTGGTCAACCTCGACCCGTTTGCGGCCGAGTCGATCGAGCAGGCGCTCCGGGGGCTCGCAGAGCGACTCGAACTGAAGCCGCGCGAGGCGTTTCAGCCGATCCGCGTCGCGGTCACCGGCTCGAAGATCTCGCCGGGCCTGTTCGAGAGCATCGAGCTGCTCGGCCGCGAGCAGACGCTCGAGCGGATCAGGAACGCTCGGGGGGAAGCGGCCTGAGGCACCGCTTGCGGTGCCGCCTCAGCGGGCACGGATTCAATCCGTACGCGCGTCTGAACTGACCGGTCGATACGCCCGGATCGATTCCAGTGGCTTTGGGACCGCGAGCGGGTCGAGCGCGCGCTGGAACTCGCGCCAGGCGCGGCGACGGAATCCCGGAGTCGGGACGGCCCGCCGGAGGTAGATCCGGAGGAATGCCTCGATCCACGCGCCTGAGCTCTCGTTTGCCACGTCTGAGCCATCAACGGCGCATCGCTCGTTTGAGGTACGGCCCCATGCCGCAAATACCCGCAAAGTGCGGGTTTTTTCTCCACCTTGGCGCAAGGCGGAGTAGGGTGCAGCCGTCTAGCGGTCGACACAAGTATGGGAATGTCGATCAACTCGCAGCGGCCTGCGGGGGACTCGGT
>Ga0307282_10000231_pt1 | contig 16906 bp, 14 predicted proteins | sample ER_DNA_121_FD_194475 | JGI IMG/M metagenome (GOLD analysis project Ga0307282, IMG submission 194475) | Bulk soil microbial communities from the East River watershed near Crested Butte, Colorado, United States - ER_DNA_121 | ecosystem: Environmental > Terrestrial > Soil > Floodplain | place...
AGATGGCCCTACTGACCCGTGAGGGATACCGCGTCCGCAACCTGGAGAGCACCCGGATCAGCAAGGAAGTCAATCAGATCGACTGGGATCTGGGCCAGGTGGAGCGGGGTGGCTACGCCCACTTCATGCACAAGGAGATCTGCGAGCAGGCCGAGAGCCTGTGCAACACGCTTCGGGGACACCTTCTGGAAGAAGAAGGGACCGCTCGCGTCAGCGGGCTCAACATGAGCGACGACGAGTTGAAGCAGATCGAGCGGATCATCATTACCGCGTGTGGCACCTCATGGCACTCCGGCATCATCGGCGAGTACATGCTGGAAGAGATGGCGCGGATTCCCGTCGAGGTCGAGTACGCGTCGGAGTTCCGCTACCGCAACCCGGTGGTGGATCCCAAGACCCTGGTTATCGGAATCTCTCAATCCGGCGAGACGGCCGATACCCTTGCTGCCATCCGTGAAGCCAAGCGGCGGGGGGCACGGACCATCGGTCTGGTCAATGTGGTGGGCTCGACCATTGCCCGAGAGGTGGACGGAGGCATTTACCTCCATGCAGGTCCCGAAATAGGTGTGGCGAGCACCAAGGCGTTCACCAGCCAGGTGGCTGCACTGGCGTTGATCGCGCTGCGCATTGCCCGGCTGCGGAACCTCAGCATTCTTCAGGGTCGCGAGTTCATCCGCGCGCTCCAGCGCCTCCCGGGGCAAGTGACTCAGATTCTGGAGCGCTCCAGCGAGATCGAGCGCCTGGCCGACCGCTTCCTCCGGACCACCAAAAACGCGCTCTACCTCGGCCGTGGAGTGAATTTCCCCGTGGCCCTCGAAGGCGCGCTCAAGCTGAAGGAAATCTCCTACATCCACGCCGAGGGCTACCCCGCGGCTGAGATGAAACACGGCCCCATTGCGCTGATCGACGAGAACATGCCGGTCGTGTTCATCGCCCCGCGCGATGCGGTGCATTCGAAGATCGTCTCGAATATCGAGGAAGTGAAAGCGCGAGGCGGAAAGGTCATCGCGCTCATCAACGAGGGAGACACCGAGATCGAGCGGCTGGCGGACGCCACGTTCACCATTCCCGTGACGCTCGACGTTCTCACGCCAATCCTTACCAGTATCCCGCTGCAGCTGCTTTCGTATTACGTCGCGGTAAGTCGAGGCTGCAACGTCGACCAGCCGCGGAACCTTGCCAAGTCGGTGACGGTGGAGTAGCCGGCGAACTGATAACGCCGCCCCACCCCATCGTACTTGGCTACCTACTCGAAGCCCCGGCCACATTGGCCGGGGCTTTGTGTATTCGGCCCCACCCCGCGCCGCTGTTCCGGGGGGGTGGGGCAGTTACTCAGGCCGTCGAGACGTTCGGCGCGGGGCGCCGAGCTGCAAGATTGACCACGGCCGCCACCACGCCGGCACCGAGCGCAGCCCATTCCAGCCCCGGGCTCCACAGCCGGTCCAGCCCCAGGACAGCATCCAGCGAGTAGGCCCCTGGGCCGGTGAGCGCCAGCGTCAAGGCACCGGTTGCGTAGAGCAGGGGCACCTCTATCCCATTAGTGGCCGCAAAGAGACCATGATTCCAGTGTACGCTCACTGCGGCCACGATCATGACCGAAAGCATCAGCGCAGGGCCAATCGGACCAAGAAAGCCCAGCACGATCAGGATGCCAGCTGCGATCTCGCTGACCGACGCGGCCGCCGCAAAAGCGCGTCCGGGATGAAAACCGAGTTGCTCAAAAAATCCGCCGGTCCCGGTCAGGCCATAGCCGCCCAGCCAACCAAACAACTTCTGGCCACCGTGGGCCGCTATCAGGGTTCCCAGAACCAGCCGAGCGATCAACAGGCCGGTGCTGGCGTCAACGAAGTTGTCCATTAGCGCTCCGTTAAAGGTTGTACCATTAGCTGTTATAACACATGTTGGTCCAAAAAGGTTTCATGCCCCGCTCCGGACATCCTCCAAGGCAGCTATTAGGCGCTGTAGTCCCTCTGGATCGAGCCGACCGAACCGCCTGCGCACGAGGGCGTCCAGCTCCGGAGTGGCCTGCTCCAGCACAGCCAGGCCCTTCTCCGTGATTCGGGCGGTGACGTGCCTCCGGTCCTCCGGATCCCGTTCGCGATGGATGAGACCCAACTCCTCCGTTCGGTCGAGCAGACGTGACACATCGGGCACTCTGGAGACCAGCCGCTCGGCCACTTCCCGGCCGCACATCCCATTCTGTCCCGCACCACGAAGGATTCGAAGCACGTTGTATTGCGTCGTGGTTATTCCGTAGGGCTTGAGCCCTTCGCCCAAGTGGTGCTCGAGGACCGCTGCGGTCCGGAGGATGCCCAGCAGCGCCTCAGCCGTGGGGTGAGGAAACGGCTTGGTTTGCTTGATCTCGGCTTGTAGTCGTCCAGGCATACCCAATAATAGCTGTTATAACATCCATTCGCAAGGGTCGGCCGCACTACTGGGCGGGGAGAGCCCAGGTTGCCCCGACCTCGGTGGCAACCACCCGCCAGCGCTCCTCGCCGGCCACGGTGAGGAAGCGTCGGATGGGCTCGTCTACCGGCTCACGGCTCAGACGGAAGGTCGAATGGTGGACTGGCAGCACATACTGTGCGCCCAGCCTTCGAAACATGAGCCACGACTGCTCGGGGGAGGCATGGTTGGTGATCCACGGATCGTAGGCGCCGATCGGCAGGATGGCGAGGTCGATTGGTCCTCGTTGTCTGAGCCGGGTGAGGGCGTCGGTGTATGCGGTATCGCCAGCGAAGAGCACCGAATGGCCTTCCTTCTGAAGCAGGTACCCTCCGTACCCTCGATGCCGGTCGGTCACCATGCGCGCACCCCAATGGCTGGCCTCGGTCGCCTCGATCAGCAAACCGTTCAGGTCGACGGTTTGCCCCCACTCGAGCTCGTGTACCTGGTCGAACCGCCGGGCCAGATCACGATTGCCGGCCTGCACCACGACTGGAGTGCCTGCAGGAAGCAGCCGCAGCGTGCCCAGGTCGGTGTGATCCATGTGAGCGTGCGACAGGAGAATCAGGTCGAGCGGCGGCAGCTCCCGGACCCGAAGCGCGGGCTGCACCAGACGGCGCGGTCCCAGCTTGGCCAACCCGCGGCCGATGCCGATCCGCCGCTCCAGCGCCGGATCGGTAAGGATCCAGGAGCCGTAGAAGTTCAGCAGCACCGTCGCGTGGCCCAGCCACGCGGCCGTGAGCGTGTCGTCACTCCACGACTGCGGGTCCGGGCGTTGCGGGGCAGGGGCGACGTTAGTCTTGGGCATCTATAGTCTCACTGGAATGACACAGAACAGGACTTCACCACGGAAACTCGAAAGACACGGAAGACCGCAGGAGCTGCTGGAATCTATTTGTTTTGATCGCTGGTTTTCTTGTCTACTTGCTTGAGCACGGTCACTCTTGAGTGTCTTCCGTGTCTTCCGTGCTTTCGTGCCTTCCGTGGCTAAGTAGTTGCGGAGGCTGGAAACGGTAGGAGCTTCTCGTATGAGGGTAGTTCTCCAGCGTGTCTCCAAGGCATCGGTCACAATCGATGGGCGAGTTGCCGGCGCCATCGGGCAGGGTTTCTGCCTGTTGGTCGGGTTTACCCACGGCGATACTGCGGCCCAGGTAGATTGGATGGCCGAGAAAGTGACCGGGCTCAGGTTGTTCAGTGAAGCCGATGGCAAGATGAATCTGGGGCTGGAGGATGTCGGGGGTGCGGTTCTCGTCGTCTCACAGTTCACGCTCTACGGCGATACGTCGAAGGGCCGGCGCCCCTCATTCATCGATGCCGCTCGGCCCGAGCTGGCCGTGCCCCTCTACGAGCGGTTCCTCGCGGCGGTTCGCGCGCGGGGATTCACCGTTGCCGCGGGAGAATTCGGAGCCGACATGCTGGTCGAGATTCACAACGATGGGCCGGTGACGCTGATCCTGGATCGGGCCCCATGAGCATTGCTCCGCTGACCCTCGCGTCGGGCTCGCCGAGGCGAAAGCAGCTGCTCGAGATGCTGGGAATTCCGCTTCGGGTTGTCCCGTCCAACGTGCCGGAGGTCCGGCGCTCGTTGGAGACCCCGATGGACTACGTCGAGCGGCTCGCTCGGGAAAAGGCGCTCAGCGTTCCCGGTGAGCTGGTGCTCGGGGCCGACACGACCGTGGTCGTGCGCGACGCCGTGCTGGAGAAGCCAACCGACGCAGCCGATGCGCTGCGCATGCTCCAGCGGCTGCAGGGCCGAACCCACCAGGTGGTGACCTCAGTCGCACTGGTGGCCAATGAGACAGTGCACCAGGCCACCGACGTGACCAACGTGACGTTCCGGCGGGTGGACGATGATTTTCTCGAGGCCTACGTGGCAACCGGCGAGCCGATGGACAAGGCAGGGGCCTACGGGATTCAGGGCTACGGCGCGGCGCTGGTGGAGCGAATCGAGGGAGATTTCTTCAGTGTGATGGGGCTCCCGGTGCGGCTGGTCTTGAACCTGATGAGAGAGGCGGGGCGAGAGTATCGTTTCGGAAAGTAGCTCCTAACTGGCCACTCCCTTCACCCGGTAGACCTGCACTGACCTCGTCCTCCCCCGCAGCGACGTCGCAGGCAGGTACTCGTAGTCCGCAGGGTCCTTCACCACCTGACACACCGCCTCGCTGACCAGGATCTCTCCCGGCCCGGCCTCGGAGCAGAGTCGGTGGGCCACGTTGACCGCATCGCCGATCACGGTGTACTCCAGCCTCCGATGGCTCCCGATGTTACCCGCGAACACGTCGCCATAGTTGATCCCGATGCCAACCCCGATCTCAGGGCGGCGCGCGCTGACCCACCGCTCGTTGAGCTGGGCAATGCCGCGTTGCATCGCCACGGCAGCGCGGAGCGCGCGATCGGGATCGTCCGCGTGCGCGATGGGGGCACCCCAGAGCGCCATGATGGCGTCGCCGACGAACTTGTCGAGCGTCCCTCCGTGCTCAAAGATGATCTCGACCATCTCGCTGAAGTACTCGGTCAGGAGCTGCGCGATAGCATCGGGTCCCATCGACTCGGCCATGGACGTGAACCCCCGGATGTCGCTGAAGAGGATGGTGACCGGCCGCCGGTCCCCGCCCAACGGCACGGCGGTGTCCTGCTGGGCGATCTCGGCCGCGACGTTCGGGGCGAAGTAGCGCTCGAAATTGGACCGAACCAGCGCCTCGCGCCGGACCCGCTCGGCGTACCCGCTGTTCCGGATTCCGATGGCCGCCAGACCGCTGAAGGCGACCAGAAATTGAAGATCTTCATCGCTAAAGGAGTTGGCGGCGGTCACGCTGTCCACGTACAGCAGACCGAGAATCTGATCGCCCGAAGCCATGAGCGGCGAGCACATCGCACTCCGAACGCTCTGGGCCACGATCGAGTGGCCCTTGAAGCGGCTGTCGGTTCGGGTGTTGTCGGAGACGACCGCTACCCGCTCCTGAATCACCTTGTCGACAATCGAGCGGGGGACACTCTGGAAGTCGGTGTCACCAAGGCGACTCCGCGACATCGAAGGTACCAGATCTCCAGTGGTCTCATTGCGCAAAAGGATCGACACCCGGTCCACGTTCATGACCTCGAACATCATGTCCACCACATTGCGGAGAAGCTTGTCGAGATCGAATTCGCCGGAGAGCTTCTGGGAGATGTCCAGCAGCAACGAGAGCTTCTTGGCCTGACGCTCCTCCGCCGACTCGGCCGCTACCCGAAGCTGGCCGAATCCCGAGCTGCGGCTCCGGCTGGTAATTCCGGGAGGCCCGCCGCCGCTCACCATGAGCTGGCGGACGATGGGGTCGCTGTGGACCGGGTTGGCGGGAAGCACCAGTCCCCCTCCCGATCTGCGGCCGCCGGACTTCAGCTCCTCCAACTGGAAGAGCACCTTGCCGAAGGTGACGGAATCGTTGGGGTTCAGCCGTCCCGCCGTGACCCGGTTGCCGTTGATGCAGGTGCCATTGGAGCTTCCCAGATCCTTGACCTGGACGCCATCGGTCTCGACGGTCAGCTCGGCATGCCTGCGGGAGATGGTCGGGTCGTAGATGGCGATGTCGCTAGTGACTCCCCGGCCGACCACAAGACTGCGGCCAGGCAGCAGCTCGAAGCTCTGATCGCCAGAGAAGCTCACGAGGCGGTAGGGCATGGTGGAGAATATGCGGGAAGGGCGGGAAGGTCGGGAAGGGCGGGAAGGTTAGTCCCGGCTTTCCTTTCCTGTCCTTCCCGTCTTTCCAGTCCTCCCGGCCAGGGCAAGCGCCAGCAACACCGCCCGCGCCTTGGCCTCGGTCTCCCGCCACTCCGAGGCCGGCTCCGAATCGGCCACAATTCCAGCCCCCGCTTGGATCCAGGCGCGTCCACCCTTCATCACGCAGGTGCGGATCGCGATCGCCGTATCTAGGGTGCGGGCACCCCAGCCGACATAGCCCACTGCCCCGGCGTAGGGGCCCCGCCGAGTAGGCTCCAGCTCGTCAATGATCTCCATGGCTCGCACCTTTGGGGCGCCCGACACCGTGCCGGCGGGGAAGCAGGCCGCTAGCGCGGCGATGGCGTCGAGACCAGGACGGAGCCGGCCCCGTACCTCGCTCACCAGGTGCATCACGTGGGAGTAGCGCTCGATGGTCATGAATGCGGTGAGCCGCACGCTCCCGAACTCGGCCACCCGTCCCACATCGTTCCTGCCAAGGTCCACCAGCATGAGGTGCTCGGCCCGCTCCTTCGGGTCGGCGGTCAGCTCGACGCCGAGCGTGGTGTCCTCTTCACTCGTGAGCCCGCGCTGGCGGGTTCCGGCGATGGGGCGCAATGTGACCTCCCCCTCCTCCACCCGAACCAGAATCTCCGGCGAGCTGCCGATGAGGTGCATGTCATCGCAGTGCAGGTAGTACAGGTACGGGGCCGGGTTGAGTGCCCGGAGATAGCGGTAGGTGAGGAATGGGTCCGGCGCGGCGAGGTCCAGCCGCCGGGAGAGAACCGTCTGGAAAGTGTCCCCGGCAGCGATGTACTCCTTGATCCGCCGGACTCCGTCCTGGAATGCGCCGTCGGAATAGACCGAGGAAGGCGTCGGCAAGGACGGCGTGGGCTCTATCTCCAGCGGCTCATGGGTGCTCGGGGCCGCGAGACGGCCGAGCCAGCAATCGATCCGTTTCTCCGCCGCATCATACAGCCGGCGCAGATCGGCTTCTGAAGCACCTCGGGGGACCTCGACGTTGGCGATGACGGTGGCCCGGTTGAACAGGTTGTCGAGGACGAGGAGAGTGCCGACTACCATCAGGATTGCGTCGGGCAGGTCGCGGTCGTCAGGCGGCGGCTCGGGCAATGCCTCGATACTGCGGACAATGTCGTAGCCGAGATAGCCTACAGCCCCGCCGGTGAACCGGGGCAGCCCTGGCACCTCCACGGGAGGGTGCCGCCGCATGGTTCGGCCCAGGTGCTCGAGGGGGGCTACGTCGGCCTCCACCACGGTCCAGCCGGTCTCGCGGGTCCAGCGAGAGCATTGCCGGCCGCGGTAGCGGAACACCTCATCGGGATCGGTAGCGAGGAAGGTATATCTGGCCCAGCGTTCGCCTCCCTCCAGGGATTCGAGCAGAAAGCCATAGGGACCCTGATGCAGCTTCGCGAAGGCGGTGACCGGCGTGTCGCCGTCCAGCACTACCTGCCTGGTCACCGGCACCATCCCGCCTTGGCTGGCTCGATCCAGGAAAAGCTCGAACCCCGAGCTCATTGGGGTGCGGCCACCAGGTAACTCCCGGGCGCCGGGAGCTCGGCACCCAGGTTATCGGCCGCGGGGCGGGACGGAGGCAGCAGCTCGATGTGCGCATCCGGTAGCAAGCGACCGATGGCCAGGGCCCGCTCGAACGCGACGTCGCTGCCGTAGACCTGACGTGCTCGGGCGGGTGCGGAGAAGAATCGGGAGTATTCGAAGACCAGGCTTGCGCCCTTCTCTCGCAGCGGATGGCTGGTGGTCAGGTCGATGCCGTAGACCCCGGGGCGAGGGTGGACCGCGACCTTTACCGTCTGCCCCGTGTCGGCGAAGGCGGCCGCTGAGAACGTGAGCCTGGCAAAGACGATGTTCTCGGGAGGTCCGTGCCGGAGCACGATGGTTCGCGACTCGCCGGCCGTAAAGGTTACCGACGTGTCGGAGGGTGCAGGACCTGAAGTCTCCAGCACGATGACTCGTGCCAGGGGTAACACCCGAGCGACGGTGGGCGCGGGGGGCTTACTGCTGGTGGGCGGCTGCCGGCCTCCGCAACCGAGCATGGCCACGAGCCACGCGGTGCCGAGCAAGGTTGTCCAATGCGCGGGCGCTTGGGATATTGCCGAGGACCTACCACGTAAGAGGTGAGAGGTGAGAGGTGAGAGGGGCATGCAAGAAAGTAAGAGGTAAGAGGTGAGAAGTAAGAAGGAGTTCAGGAGATCGGTACTGTGCTACCGGCCCTCACTCATCGTGGGGATGTTCGTTCTCAACATCACACCTCTCGCCGCCCAGAACTGGAACTCCTCCCAGGCCCTCACCCTGGTAGAGAGAGCCGTTGAACGCCGGCTGGCCGTTCAGGCCGACACGTCGCTCACGAGCTACCGCACGCGCGCGCATGGATTCGTGTTCTTCCTGGCACAGGTGGGCGAGGGATTGGCCGAGGCGCCGCGGTTGGTGAAGGCCGACGAGCTCGATGTCGAAGTGTATTGGCAGGCACCGGATCGGAGCAAGCAGGTCATCCTTGGCTGGCGCGACAGCACCTTCCTGCCCACCGACATCAACTACCACCGCGATCACCTCGGCATCGTCACCAACAACTTCGGCAATGTCATTCGGATCGGGGAAGGCGACGAGGTGCGCGATGTCGCGCACCCGCTTTCGCCGGCCGGGCTCGACGCATATGACTTCGCCTTGTCCGATTCGGCTGCCATTCGGACCGCGGATGGCGAGGTGACCGTCTATCAGATCCAGGTGCGGCCCCGATCCTTCGCCCAGCCGCTGGTGGTGGGGACCCTGTACCTCGATGTCGCCACGGCCGAGCTGGTCCGCTTTCGCTTCAGCTTCACCCCAGCCTCATATCTCGATCGGCAGCTGGAGGACATCAGCGTCGTTCTGGAGAACGCGCTGTACGAGCATCGCTACTGGCTGCCCTATCGCCAGGAAATCGAGATCCGGCGGCGGGCCACCTGGCTCGATTTCCCCGCGCGAGGGATCATCCGGGGCCGCTGGGAAATCGGCGACTACGAGCTCAACGCCGTTGTGCCGGACAGCCTCTTTACGGGCGCGCCGATTGCGGGGCTGCTTCAGCCACGGAAGCCGGATTCGACCTGGAGCGAGCCCCTCGAGCAGGCGATTGCCGGAGTCGCTCAGCCGGTCAACCGGCAGGACATGGAGACACTTCGGATTGAAGTAGGACGGATCGCCGCGTCCCGCGTCCTGGCCGGTCTTCCCAGCACCCGTCTGGCCGCCGGTTCGCTCAGTGATCTGGTGCATGTGAACCGGGTCGAAGGGCTGACCGTGGGCTTCGGAGGAGTCATCGGTCTGCGAGGAAGCCGGGTCGCACTCCGGCCCTCGGTGGCCTATGGCACGTCGGACGATCGGCTCACGGGATCGCTGGTGGCGTCGTGGAGCACTGGCGCAACCGAACTGAGCCTCAGCGCCACCCGCCGGATACGTGACTTCAGCGATCTCCCCGTCATCGCGCCGCTGGTGAACTCCATTCTCGCGCAGGAAGGTGGGAAGGACCACGGCGACTACGTGCTGCTTCACACCGTCGGTGCCGGGATTCGGCACCGGCTCGGCGGCCGCACCTCGGTGACGGTGGACGTTGGTGTCGAGGAGAGCCGGTCTGTGACGACCATGGCGTCGCCGGCCACGGGGTCGTATCGAGCCAACCCTGCTCTCGGCTCAGGGTCCTATCGGGTCGCACGACTGGGATTCGAGCGCGGGAGCGGCGGCATTGCGATGCGGCACGACCTTCAGGGCAGGCTATTGGTCGAGGGTGGCGAGGGCGCCGCGGACTATGGGCGGGTCGCTGCCGTGGGCAGCTGGTCGGTTGCATTGGGTGGCTCAGAACTGCTTGCACGAGCCTATCTGGGCGCCGGGACAGACGCGCTTCCTCCTCATCGGAGCTTCGTCCTCGGAGGGCGGGGTACCCTGGTTGGAGAGCCCTATCGAGCCTATGGCGGTCGCTCCGCGGGATTGGCCCACCTCGAGTGGCGGTTCGAGGTTCCGGCTCCGGGCTTCACCCTCGGATCGTTTGCCTCCACGGGCAGCCGCGCGACGGTCGCCCCCTTTGTGGCGCTGGGCTACGCCGGCCGTTCCATTGCCGGACTGCCGTGGACTGAGACCGACGGTGTCCGGCCGGTGGCGGGTATTGCCGTCGAATGGCTCATGCGGCTGATTCGCCTCGAGGTGGGCATTGGATTGCGGGACGGGGATGTCGGGGTGACCCTGGATGTGAATCGGGACTGGTGGGGGCTGCTGTAACCTTCTTATTTTCCAGCTGGGCTCCCCTGCCTCCCTCCGCTGGTTTCATCACCCAACAACAGAGCCTGGCAATGCAGTTCACCGACGAATGGTTGGTTCCCTCCATCGAAAACCTCCTGGCCCCGGAGGCCATGACGGCTTTGCGGCAGGAAAGCGGACCAGCTGTGTCGCTCTGGGAGGTGTTGGTCCAGCGGAAGGTGGCCACCGACCAGCAGATCCTGGATGCCATCGCAGCCCGGTTTCGTTTCCCGATTGCAGACCTGACCAAACCGGATCCCAAGCTGATCGCCACGGTCCCGGAGCAGCTGGCCCGCCGGTTCAATGTGGTGCCGGTGGGGCAGACCGATTCCTATCTCGAGGTGGCGACATCCAACCCGTTCGACATGGATGCCGAAAAGATGCTGGCCTTCGCCACCGGGCGCGAAGTCCGGATGCTTCTCGGCTCGCCGTCGAAGATCCGGGAAAAGCTCGACGAGCTCTATCGGGAGACGGAAAGCGTCGTATCCCGTCTGCTCCAAGGTATCGGTATCAGCGGCGCCTTCGAGGTGGAACAGATCAAGGAGGAGGAGGACAGCGCCGTCAGCGCGGAGCAGGCCAGTCAACGGCCGATTCTGCGCCTGGTGGACGGGATGATCGCCGATGGGGTCTCCAATCGCGCGAGCGACATTCACATCGAGCCGGTCGAGGGCGGCGTCATCGTGCGCTACCGCATCGACGGGGTACTGCGGCAGGCCATGAAGATCCCCCGGAGCGCGGGTGTTCCTCTCATCTCCCGGGTCAAGATCATGTCCGGGCTCGACATTGCCGACCGGCTCCGGCCGCAGGATGGCCGCGCCCGGGTATCGGTCAATGGCGAGCCGGTCGACCTTCGAGTCTCGACTCTTCCGGCCTCGCATGGCGAGAAGGTCGTCATCCGGATTCTGAACCAAAAGGCGACCACACTATCGCTCACCAGCCTGGGCCTGGCGGACGATGAGCAGCAGGCGATCAAGACCCTCCTCAGCAACAAGGAAGGCATCATCCTGGTCACGGGCCCGACCGGATCGGGCAAGACGACGACGCTGTACTCCTGTCTCCGGACGGTTCAGGGGGAGGGAGTCAACATCGTCACCGTCGAGGACCCGGTCGAATACAAGTTGGGCCAGAACATCGTGCAAGTGCAGGTGAACGAGAAGGCGGGACTCACCTTTGCGGCGGCGCTGCGCTCGATTCTGCGGCAGGACCCTGACGTGGTGCTCGTCGGTGAGATCCGCGACAAGGAGACGGCGCAAATCGCGCTCCAGGCCTCGCTCACGGGTCACCTGGTTCTGTCCACGCTGCACACCAACGACGCACCCAATGCCATCACCCGTCTCGTGGACATGGGCATGGAGGCGTACAAGATCGCGCCGGCCCTCCGCGGGGTCGTCGCCCAGCGTCTGATGCGCCGGTTGTGCCCGGCCTGCCGCGTGATCTCGACCGAGCCGATCGGCGGGAGCCTCTCTCGCTTTGTCCCCCCGGGCGCCACGCTGTATCAGGCGGTAGGCTGCACCGACTGCTCGATGACCGGCTATCGGGGGAGGTTCAGCATCGTCGAGGTGCTGACCATGACCCCGGAGCTGGAGCGCCGGATCGGCGAAGGCGCCACTGCCGAGAAGATCGCCGAAGCCGCTCGAGCCGCCGGCATGCGGTCGCTGTTCGCCAGCGGATTACGGCACGTGCTCTCCGGCGAGTCCACCCTCGAGGAGCTGCTGCGGGTCACCGACGTTCCCCACGAGGAGGTGCGGCCGGCCCGTCCGTCCGGTCCCCGGTCCCGGATCTCGACTCCCCATGCGGCGCCACCGTCGCAGGGCCTGGCTACGGCGGCACCGTCGTCCGCTGAGCCGGTCGAATTCTTGATGGACCTGCTGGAGGAATCGCCGCCTGCCGACGGTGGAATAGCTGAAGGACGTGGACGGGGGGCCAGTGTCCTCCTGGTTGAAGACGAGGATCAGCTGCGGCGAGTGATGAAGGACCTGCTGCAACGTGAGGGCTACCGGGTGGCCGAGGCCCGTGACGGGATCCAGGCGCTGGATGAGGTCGATCGATTCGCCCCGGACGTCATCATTCTCGATCTCAACCTGCCGGGCATCGACGGCTACAACGTGCTGGCCCAGCTTCGCTCGCGCCCGTCTACCCGGGACATTCCGATCATGGTCCTCACCGCCAAAGGCGACGAGGACAACGAAGTGCGAGTCTTCGAGCTCGGCGCCGACGATTTCGTGACCAAACCGTTCCGCGCCCGCTCCCTCACCGCACGGATCGAGGCCGTACTCGGCCGCCGGCGCGCTTGAACCGGCCGCTCATTCAAGCCGACCCAGCCCCACCCGCCCACTCTTTGCCAGATCCAAGCACCGGCACCGCGGGACCGCTCCCGCACGCAGCCGAAGGTCTGTCGCTGATCAAGCCTGCGGTACGCTCCCAAACCGGGTACTCGCTGACCTCACCCCCAGCACGGCATAAACTCAACCAGAACGAATCACCCTACGATTTTCCGGACGAGCTCAAGCGCGAGGTCTTCGAGCAGGCTGCGGACGATTGGCAGCGCTACCCGGAGTTTGCCCCGCCGGATCTCCTGAAGGCGCTTGCCGGGTATTATGGCTGGGTGGCGGATGGCGTCCTGGTGGGAAACGGTTCCAACGAGCTGATCCAGGCCGTGCTGTCGGTAACGCTGGCGGCGGGCGATGCGGTGGTGGCGCCGTCTCCCACATTCTCCCTGTACCGCCTGCTCACCTCGGTTCTGGGGGGTCGCTATGTGCCGGTGCCGCTGGGTCGCGGATTTGCCTATGACGTCGAACGGCTGATCGATGAAGCGATTCGCGAACAGGCACGGGTGATCGTTCTCAACTCACCGAACAATCCCACCGGATCGGTACTACCGGAGGGCGCTGTCGAGCGAATCCTGGGCGAGACCAGTGCTCTGGTAGTGTGTGATGAGGCGTATCAGGACTTCGGCGGTCCCACGGCGCTCGGCCTGCTCGCGCGTTCGTCGCGGGTGGTGGTGCTTCGAACCTTCTCGAAGGCTCTTGGCCTGGCGGGCCTCCGCTTCGGGCTGGCCTTGGCGCACCCCGCGGTTGCTCGCGAGATCGCAAAGGGTAAGCTCCCCTATAACGTCAACCTGATCACGCTGGCCGCGGCCCGGACCGCCTTGCGGCATGCTCCGCTGCTCGCCAAGCGGACGCATGAGATCACTGCGACGCGCGACCGGTTTGTGGAGCGGTTGCGGGGGCTCTCGGGGCTGACGGTCTTCCCCACCGCCGCCAATTTCGTCTTGATCCGCAGTGATCAGCTGCCGGCCAAGGAGCTCTTCCTCCGGCTCTACGAGAACCACGGCATCCTGGTCCGCGACGTCTCCGGTTCGGCCGAGCTGGCGGAGTGTCTGCGGATTTCGATCGGCACGCCGGAGGACATGGATGCTGTTCTCGGCGCGCTCACTGAAATCCTGACCAGTGGGGCCAAATAGAGCCGCAGATGAACGCAGATTCACGCAGATTGAGCGGTATTTCAGCTCGCCTCCCCCCGCACGGCTGGATCGTAATGCAGGATGCATGAAGTTGTTATCATCAGTAAACTTCTTGAATCCGTCATACCCGATTGCCTCATCTGCGGTGATCTACGTTGATCTGCGGCAAATGCATTTGCGGAGACCAGCATGCCCCGAGTAGCCGAGATCACCCGGACCACCAAAGAAACCGATCTCCGCGTCCGGGTAGATCTGGACGGCCGGGGCGAGGCCGAGGTGAAGACCGGGATCGGGTTCTTCGACCACATGCTGGAGGCGCTGGCCCGTCACGCCCTGCTGGACCTCACGGTCGAGGCGCGGGGGGACCTCCATGTCGACGGCCACCACACCGTGGAAGACACCGGGATCGTCCTGGGGCAAGCGATCTCGAAGGCATTGGGGGACAGAGCGGGCATCCGCCGCTACGCCGACGCCATGGTCCCGCTCGACGAGGCGCTGGTGCGGTGTGTTATGGATGTGTCTGGTCGTCCCTATCTTTCGTACAACGTCGAGATCCCGAAATGGCAGATGCTGGGCGACTACGACGTGTTCCTCACGCCGGAGTTCTTCCGCGCGCTCGTCCTGAATGCGGGGCTCACGGTTCATCTCGACCTGCAACGGGGTGACAACCCGCATCACATCGTCGAGGCGGCGTTCAAGGCCTTCGCTCGGGCGCTCGATGGTGCAACCAGCCAGGACCCGCGGGTGGCGGGCGTGCCCTCGACCAAGGGAACGTTGTGATCGTGGTTGTCGACTACGGGGTGAACAACCTCGCGAGCGTGGTTCGAGCGCTGGGGGCGAGCGGCCACCGGGCTCAGCTCACCGGAGATCCGGACGAGGTGCGCCGGGCAGATCGGGTGCTCGTCCCCGGAGTGGGGAACTTCGGCCAGGGCTCGCGCACGCTCAGCTCGACCGGCTTGGGCGAAGCGGTCCGGGAGGTGGCCGACGCCGGGCGGCCCGTCCTCGGTATCTGCCTCGGACTTCAGCTCTTCTTCGAGATGAGCGAGGAGGCGCCGGATGCTCGCGGCATCGGACTCCTGCCGGGCCGGGTTCGCCGATTCTCCAGCGGCCTGCCAGTGCCGCATGTCGGATGGGCCCAGGTGGACCTGACCGAGGCGGGTCGGCGGCATCCGGTGCTCGCACCCACGTTCAGCGACGGCGCGCAGTTCTTCTACCACGTGCATAGCTATTACCCCACCTCCCTGCCGGATCATGCGGTACTGGGGACCGGCGACTACGGCGGCGTGTTTCCGACGCTGGTGGGACAAGGGTCCGTCATCGGTGCGCAATTCCACCCCGAAAAATCCCAGGTGGCCGGGATCGCCCTGCTGGCGGCCTTTGCCGAGTGGCGTCCGTGACCGCGGTGCGAACCTCCCTGGTCGACGTGTACGTGCTCCGCGGTGAGGGCTCGAGCCTCGAGTGTCTGGTGCTTCGACGCGGCAGGGGCGGACGGTGTCCCGGATCCTGGGAGACGGTGCATGGCCACATCGAGGCAACCGAGCGCCCGCCCGCAGCGGCCCAGCGTGAGCTGGAAGAGGAAACCGGACTCGTTCCAGTCCGGCTCTACAACCTGAGCCGGGTGGAATTATTCTATCAGCACCGAACCGACGAGGTCGCGCTGGTGCCGGTTTTTGCCGCGTTCGTCGCCGGGGATGCGACCGTTCGCCTGGGGGTGGAGCACGACGGGTTCGAGTGGCTCTCGCTTGCCGACGCCAGGGGTCGATTTGCCTGGCCCAGGGAGCGCCGCGCGCTGGACGACATCGTGACGCTGCTGGCAAGCGGAAGCGCAGGACCGGTGGACGACGTGCTGCGGGTATGCTAGCGCGGCGCATCATTCCCTGTCTCGACGTGGCGGGTGGACGGGTGGTGAAGGGCGTGCACTTCGAATCGCTGCGGGACGCCGGCGATCCGGTCGAGCAGGCTTCCCGCTATGACGCCGACGGCGCCGACGAGCTCGTCTTCCTGGACATCTCCGCCAGCCCCGAGGCTCGCCGGACCACGCTCGAGATGGTGAGCCGGGTGGCAGAGACCATTTTCATCCCGTTCACCGTGGGCGGCGGGATCCGGTCGGTTGCCGATGCCGGCGCCGCCCTCCGGGCCGGCGCGGACAAGACGGCGGTGAACACCGCCGCGGTGCGCGATCCCTCGCTGGTGTCCCGCCTGGCCGAGAGCTTCGGCAGCCAGTGCGTCGTGGTGGCGGTTGACGTCAAGCGAATCGGGGGCCGGCTGACCGTGATGGTTAATGGAGGCCGGGAGGAAACCCCACTGGAGGCGGTGGAATGGAGCCGCAGACTCGAGGCCCTCGGAGCCGGTGAGATCCTGCTCACCTCTATGGATCGTGATGGGACCGGGGAAGGGTACGATCTCCCCCTGCTCCAAGCCGTAACCCGGACGGTAAGCATTCCGGTGATCGCCTCCGGCGGTGCCGGCAGCCTGGCCCACCTGGCCGAAGCACTCGAGGCCGGCGCTCACGGGGTGCTCGCCGCCACCATCTTCCACTTCAAGGACTCTTCTCTCCCGCGAGCTCGTGCGTACCTGCGCGAGCGGGGATATCCGGTTCGCCCATGATTGTCACCGCGTTCACTCTCCTCTCCGCGCTCATGCTCACGCGGTCGTTCGATGGCGCCGCACCGTGCGTCCGACCCACCCGCGCGGGCACTCAGGTTCAGGGCGAGGTGCGGATCTGTCCCGGTCGTTACCGGATTCCGGATCAGATGGACCGAGGGGTCATCATCATCGCCGCGTCGGGAACGCGGGTGGACCTCAGCGGCGTCGTGCTCGAAAGCGGGGACTCGGTGCCGGGCCGCTTCGTCGGGATTGGCATCGCCAGTCGCGGGGTGGACGGGGTCACCATCAGCGGCGGAGCCATCCGGGGGTACCGCTACGGTGTGCGGCTGGAAGGCGGGCGTGCCCATCGGGTGACCGGATCGGACCTCTCGGGCAGCCGGAATCTGGGGGTGCGGTCTATC
>Ga0307282_10000232_pt1 | contig 16880 bp, 17 predicted proteins | sample ER_DNA_121_FD_194475 | JGI IMG/M metagenome (GOLD analysis project Ga0307282, IMG submission 194475) | Bulk soil microbial communities from the East River watershed near Crested Butte, Colorado, United States - ER_DNA_121 | ecosystem: Environmental > Terrestrial > Soil > Floodplain | place...
CGAGGAGTTCTACCTCCACTACGCCGGGCTGAAGGAAACCTTCGACCTGGCGCCCATCTACGAGCGCCACAAGAATCTGACCGAGCTCGACCAGGTCAAGTCCATCGGCCTGGCTGTGAACGGCGGCGCGCGAGTGAGGGAGCTTTGGCGGTTCGCCTGCGAGGGATATTTCGGCGAGCTCACCCGGGATCACGCCGAGAAGCTCGCCGAGCTGGAGTCGGAGCTCGCAGTGTCGGTGGGCGGCGAGGAGATTCCTTACCGGATGGTCCGCCCGGCCCTCGCCAACGAGCCGGACCGTGAGAAGCGGCGTGTGCTCGACGAGCGTGCGAACGATCTGCTGGACGAGCGCATGAACCCGCTTCACCTCGATGCTGCCGAACGGGTGCAGCAGGGAACTCGCGACCTCGAGTTCGCGAACTACCTCGAGCTCTACCGCAAGGCTCTGCCGTCGTCTGCGCTCGACGACCTCGCCGCGCAGTGCCGCACGTTTCTCGACTCGACGGAGCGGCTCTACGAGGAGTGGGCGGACAAGCTCTTTCGCACGCGCGTCGGCGTCTCGCTCTCGGAAGCGGAGCGGTGGGACGTGCCGCGTCTCTTCCGCGCGCCCGAGTGGGATCCGATGTTCCCCGCCGACAAGATGGTCCCGGCGTTGGAGGGCACGCTCGAGGACCTGGGGATCGACCTGAGCTCGCAGGAAAACGTGACGCTCGACCTCGAAGAGCGGCCGAACAAGAGCCCACGAGCCTTCTGCGCGCCGATCGAGGTGCCCGACCGCGTCGTGCTCGTCATCCAGCCGATCGGCGGTCCCGACGACTGGCGCGCGCTCTTCCACGAAGGCGGGCACACCGAACACTTCGCCCACACGTCCCGGAACCTCTCGATGGAGGAGAAGCGGCTCGGCGACAACGCGGTCACAGAAGGTTGGGCGATGCTGCTGCAGCATCTGACGGACGAGCCCGAGTGGCTGACGCGGCGGCTCGACTTTCCCCGCCCGAATGAGTACGCCGTCGAAGGCGCGACGGGCCTCCTGTACTTCGTGCGCCGTTACGCCGCGAAGATCCTGTACGAGCTCGAGTTCCACGCCGCTGAGGACGTGACGACGATGCGCGGACGATACGCAGAGCTTCTTTCCGACGCCCTCAAGATCGACGTCACGCCGGCGAACTACCTCGCAGACATCGACTCCGGCTTCTACGTGTCGTCGTACCTGCGCTCGTGGGCGTTCGAAGCGCAGCTCCGCGCCTACCTGAAGGAGAAGTTCGGCTCGAAGTGGTTCGCGACCCACGAGGCAGGCTCGCTACTGCGCGAGCTCTGGGGCGAGGGACAGAAGATGCGCGCCGAGGAGATGCTGAAGGAGGTCACGGGCTCGACGCTCGAGCTGGAGTCCGTCGCCGAGCGCGTCCGGGAGGTTCTGCGCTGACTCTCTGAGCGGTCCGGGCACGGGCGCTCACGCGTCCGTGCCCCCATCAACCCACCTCCCGCTAAGCCCGGCTCCGCCTGGTCCAAGCCTCCGGCCTTGGCGGCCCTGAACCCCCGTCTACCAGAAGGACCCCCGATTCGGCGGTACACGGGATCCGACTCAGTGAATACGCTTTATGCATGGCGAGAACTCGAGTCCTGATCGCAGGCGCGGCGGGCCGCGACTTCCACAACTTCAACCTCGTCTACCGCGACAGTCCGGCGCACGAGGTGGTCGCGTTCACAGCAACGCAGATACCGAACATCGACGGCCGCCGCTATCCCCCCGAGCTGGCGGGGTCGTTGTATCCCGAAGGCATTCCCATCCTGCCGGAGTCCGCGCTGGAGGAACTCGTCCGCGAGCACGAGATCGATGTGGTCGTGTTCGCGTACTCGGACGTGACCCACGAACACGTCATGCACATCGGCTCGCGCGCGCTCGCCGCGGGCGCGTCGTTCGAGCTGATCGCCCCTCGGCAGACGATGCTCGCTTCGTCGAAGCCGACGGTGGCGATCTGCGCCGTCCGGACGGGCTCGGGCAAGAGCCAGACGACGCGCCGCGTCGCCGGGCTCCTACGCGGCGCGGGCAAGCGTGTCGCCGTCCTGCGGCATCCCATGCCGTACGGCGATCTGACCAAGCAGGCGGTGCAGCGGTTCGAGCGCTACGAGGATCTCGAGGCAGCAGACGCGACAATCGAGGAACGCGAGGAGTACGAGCCGCATCTCGCCGAGGGCAACCTCGTCTTCGCCGGCGTCGATTACGAGCGCATCCTGCGCGCCGCGGAACAGGAAGCGGACGTCATCCTCTGGGACGGTGGCAACAACGACACGCCGTTCATCAAGCCCGACCTGCACATCGTCGTCGTCGATCCACATCGCCCGGGACACGAGCTCCGCTACCACCCGGGTGAGACGAACCTCCGCATGGCGGACGTCTGTGTCGTGAACAAGATGGACAGCGCGGCCCAGGAGGGCATCGACGCAGTTCTGAGCTCGATTCACGAGAGCAACGCGCACGCACGCATCGTCCTGGCCGCCTCGCCCTTCCAGGTCGAAGGCGACGCAGAGGAGATCCGAGGCAAGCGCGTTCTCGCAGTGGAGGACGGACCGACGCTCACGCACGGGGAGATGACGTACGGCGCGGCCGTCCTGGCCGCGAAGCAGTACGGCGCGTCCGAGCTCGTCGACCCACGCTCGTGCGCCGTCGGCTCCATCGCCGAGACGTTCGAGCAGTATCCGGGCGTGGGCACGCTCCTGCCGGCGATGGGCTACGGACGGAAGCAGATGGAAGACCTGCGTCAGACGATCGAGCGGTGCGACGCCGACCTGGTGTTGATCGGCACGCCGATCGACCTGCGGAAGCTGATCGACCTCGACAAGCCTGCGCTACGAGTGACGTACAAGCTCCAGGAGATCGGCGAGCCCACACTCGAGGACGTGCTCGCCGAGAAGGGACTGCTGGAAACAGCACTCGTGTGAGCACGGTCGTCGCCCTTGGCGGGAACGCGCTCATGCGGCCCGGCGAGCGCGGCACGGCGGCCGAGCAGCTCGCGAACCTTCGCCGCGCAGTTGTCGCGCTGCAACCCCTGCTCGCAGAGCCCGGGCTCGTCATCACACACGGGAACGGTCCGCAGGTCGGCAACGAGCTGTTGCGGCAAGAACGCGCTGCCGAAGAAGCTCCACCGCTGCCGCTCTGGCTCGCGGTTGCACAGACCCAGGCCGAGATCGGCGCGCTGATCGCTGCCGAGTTGCGACCCGCGCTCGCCGAGCGCGAGACGGCGTGTGTGCTGACGCACGTGCGCGTCGCCGCTGACGATCCTGCGTTCGACCGGCCGACGAAGCCCATCGGCCCCTTCTATTCGGCCGAGCAAGCTGAGCTGCTCGAGCGCGACCGCGGCTGGGCGCTCGTGTCGGATGCAAACCGCGGGCATCGCCGCGTCGTGCCTTCGCCCGCGCCACTCGAGATCGTGGAGCTCGACGCGATCCGCAGGCTCGCCGCCGCAGGGACGGTCACGATCGCGTGCGGCGGCGGCGGCATCCCGGTCGTGCGACGGGGCGGCCGGCTGTCCGGAGTGGACGCGGTGATCGACAAGGATCGGGCCTCGGCTTTGCTCGCGCGCGAGCTCGAGGCGGCGCGCCTGATCATCCTCACCGAGGTACCCGCCGTCTTCCGCAGCTTCGGGGCCCAGGAGCAGGAAGAGATCCGCGAGCTCTCGCGGGACGAGGCCGAAGCACTGCTCCCGCAGCTCTCGGAAGGCTCGATGCGCCCGAAGGTCGAGTCCGCACTCGGCTTCGCCGGCGAGACGCTGATCACAAACGTCGACGTGCTCGAGGATGCGCTCGCCGGCAACGCGGGCACGCGGGTCCGCCCGTAGGATCGAGACAATGGTCGCCGTCGCCGACAGACTGAAAGGCCGCTCCTTCACCCGAGTCGCGGACTGGAACAGCGAGGAGCTCCTCGAGGTTCTCGATCTCGCCGACGAGCTGAAGGGCCTCCAGCAGGCGCGCGAGGAGCACCAGCTCCTGCCCGGGCGCACGCTCGGGATGATCTTCCAAAAGCCGTCGACTCGCACGAGAGTCTCGTTCGAGGTCGGCATCTACCAGCTCGGCGGCACCGGGCTCTACCTCTCGGCGGGCGACCTCCAGCTGGGCCGCGGCGAGACGATCAAGGACACCGCCGTCGTCCTCTCGCGTTACCTCGACGCGATCATGATCCGAACGTTCGCCCAGTCCGACGTCGAGGAGCTCGCAGCCAACGCCTCCATACCCGTTATCAACGGGCTGACCGACAGCTCGCATCCGTGCCAGGCGTTGGCGGACGTGATGACGATCCGCGAACGCTTCGGCCGTCTCGAAGGGCTGAAGGTCGTCTACCTCGGCGACGGGAACAACGTATGCGCGTCGCTGATGGTCGCGTGCGCCAGGCTCGGAATGGAGTTCGTCGCCGCGACTCCTGCGGCTTATCGGCCGGACGAGGAGGCTGTGCGTATCGCCCGCGACGCGGGTGGCAATGTCGATCTCGTCGACGATCCGCGGGCCGCGGTCGAAGGCGCCGACGTTCTCTACACGGACGTGTGGACGTCGATGGGCCAGGAAGACGAACGTCAGCGGCGGCTGCAGGATCTTGCAGGCTTCGGCATCGATGCGGCCCTGGTGAAGGAGGCCGGCGGAGACGCGATCGTGCTGCACTGCCTCCCCGCGCACTACGGCGAGGAGATCACCGAGGAGGTCCTTTACGGCCCTGCGTCAGCCGTGTGGGACCAGGCCGAGAACCGGCTGCACGCCCAGAAGGCGTTGATGGCTCTCGTGATTCGGTAAGACTCACGCGGCATGCTGCCGCTGAAGGACAACGTTCCGACGCGAACGTTTCCGCTCGTCACAGTCGGGATCATCGCCGTGAACGCGATCGTCTGGATCTGGGAGTTCACCGGCACGTCCGTCGACACCGACGTCATCCATTACGGCTACTACCCGTGCAAGATCGACGCACCGTGCGTCGGGCCGGCGCTCCAGGCTCAGATCCCGTGGTACGAGGAGGCCTTCACCTCCATGTTCATGCACGGAGGTTGGCAGCACATCATCTTCAACATGCTCTTTCTCTGGATCTTCGGCAACAACGTGGAGGATGCGATGGGCAGGGTGCGTTTCTTCCTCTGGTACATCGCGGGTGGGCTCGCCGCGACGGCAGTGCAGACCTTCGTGACGCTGCAGTTCGGCTCCGCGCAGGACGCCAGCATCCCCAACATCGGTGCGAGCGGCGCGATCGCAGCCGTGCTCGGAGCCTATTTCGTCCTGCTGCCGAACGCGCGCGTCCTGACCGCGATCTTCTTCATCCTCATCTTCTTCCAGGAGCTGCCGGCAATCTTCTTCCTCGGCTTCTGGTTCCTGTTCCAGCTCTGGCAGGGCGGCTTCGCGATCGTGCAGCCGGAGGCCGGCGGAGGCGTTGCCTTCTTCGCGCATATCGGCGGCTTCCTCTTCGGAGTGCTGACCGTCCGGCTCGTGGCGATCCGCCGTCCGCTCATGCCGAAGTACTGAGGTGGGGCAGTTCGACGAGCAGGTCCGCCGCGCCCTCGACGCTCTCCCGCACGACCTCGCCCGGGGCCTGGATAACGTGGCGGTGGTCGTGGAAGATGAGCACCCCGGTGAGCCAGATCTGTTCGGGCTCTTCGAGGAGGCGCCGTACATGCCGGCGAAGGTCACGATCTACAGGCGGCCACTCGAAGAGGAGTTCGGGCACGACCCCGGGGAGCTCGAGCACGAGATCCGGATCACCGTCCTGCACGAGCTCGCCCACTACTTCGGCATCGACGAGGACCGGCTCGAAGAGCTGGGCTACCGGTGACCCCCGTCCTCAACGCCGTCGCGATCGGGGCCGCCGTCGTGGGCGTCCTGGTGCTCCTTTTCTTCTTCCTCGGGCCGCGGGAATAGAGGGTCACCCGAACCTCGTTTTTAAAGACATGACAGTGAATGAGATTCACCAGGAGATCGAGCAGACCAGCGAGCGGCGTACCGAGCTGTGGCACATCCTTTCCCAGGGGCATGACCCAGAAGCGGCTGCAGAGCTCAAGAGTCTGAGCGAGCGCCTAGACCGCCTGTGGGACGAGGAGCGAACGCTGAAGGCAGAACTCCGCTTCGGCGACCGCGACCACATCGTCGCCCGGGCTCGGGTCGAAGAGCGTCTCGAGCGCGCGGCCTAAGGAACTTCCTCCACCCGCGCGAAAGGGTGTCGGCCCCGGACGAGGGATTCTCTCCTCTCCCTCCGGGGCCGACACTTTTCGCCAGGACTTGTTGCGGGCGCTGCGGCTCGAGACAACGACCAAGGAGCCGTGATGCCGGGTTCGCATGCAGATGACATCGTCGGGGACTACTTCGAGTCGGACGACTGGGCCGAGCAGCTCGTCGTTGACGGCGAGGCCGAACCGGATCTGGACCTCCCACCGTTGCCGCCGCCTCGTCCTGAAGCAGCCTGACCCGGCCGACGGGCCGCTGGCCGTAGGGAGAGGCGCGCGCGACGAAGCTACACTGCGCCCGCTCGGGGCGTTAGCTCAGCTGGGAGAGCGCCGGCTTTGCAAGCCGGAGGTCACCGGTTCGATCCCGGTACGCTCCACTGAGAAACCCTCTGGAAACGGCGGGTTTCTCTTTGCCGTCGTGTGTGCACATGGTTGGGCACGCTCGAGTTTGGAACGGATCTGGAATCGTCGGCAAAGGTAGTGACAAGAGCACAGTGACGGAAGGCGGCTGGATAAGCAGCCTTCCGGCAAGGGCCGGAAGCACGACTCGCGCATCGAAATGTGGACGCGGTGGCTGAGCGAGCGGATCCAGCAGGAGATCCTGGCGATGCACGGCCACCGCGACGTGTATCGCACTGTCGGCAAGATCGTCAGTGAACATGGGGCGCTTCCCCCTCACACTTCTTCGAGGGCGATCCGCCAGAAGTCCTAACGGACGAATCTCGTCGGCAAGCACAGGAAACGTCCGCACGAACGGGATACTAAGAGCACGCACTCCCGACCCAGCATCGTCCGTTTGGGATGATGCTGCAGCTGGAGCTTGTTGATCTTCTGTGACGATGGCGCGATCATCGGCCTCCTCGCGCCTAGCCGCAGCCGGTGAGCCGCAAACGCATGGTGGCTCGCCGCTCACAAGCCGGCGATTCGAAGTTCTCGGCCTACGAATCCACGCACGCATTGGTGGAGCAGGAATGCCCGTTGTGCTGTTGCATGGGTACGGAGTCTCGGGCACTTACATGCTCCCGCTCGCCCGGTCGCTCGCTCCCTCCTTCTCTGTGTTCGTGCCGGACCTGCCGGGGTTCGGCCGTAGTGAGCAGCCGCGCAGGCCGCTTGGGATTGCCGACCTTGCCTCAGCGCTCGCCGACTTGCTGGACGTGGTCGGACTCGAGTGTCCGGCATTCGTTGCGAACTCGATGGGCTGTCAGGTCGTTACGGAGCTTGCCGTCCGTCTGCCGGAGCGCGTCGGGCCGATCGTGCTCATCGGTCCGACTGTCGATCCGCAGCGACGCACCGCGCGGCGCCAGCTATTCGACGGGCTGCGTGATGCAGCGCGGGAACCGGGGTCGCTGCTCGCGCGCACGGCTTGCGACGATGCCCGCTTCGGCGTCGGCGCGCTCCTGGCGACCGCACGGTCGGCGCTGGCCGACCGGATCGAGGAGCGCCTGCCGCTGATCACGCAGTCGGCGCTGATCGTACGCGGCGAGAAAGACGGGTTTGTCGGGCAGACGTGGGCGGAGACCGCCGCGGCCCTACTGCCCCGCGGTCGGCTCGTCGTCGTTCCACGTCAACCGCACGCCGTGCACTACACCCGGCCCGACCTGGTCGCCAGGATGGTCGACGCGCTCGTCGCCGAAGAAGTCGAGCAAGTGGGAAGCCAGTTCCCGTGGCGCTTCCCACATCGGCACGTGCCCGCAGCGGAGGCGCACGAGCCGGGAGCCAGGCAGAACTCTCTGCCATTCCGCGGCGATCCGCGCGGGAAGCAACCGGTCGTCCTCGCCCCAAATGAGTAGCGTCCGGGCCTGGATCGACGCGAGCTCCGCGCTCAGGTCCCGGTGGGATGCGAACAGCGCCCCGCGAATCAGGCTGAACGGTCCAGCGCGCATCCCGTCGTACGCGATCGTCGGCAGTCGCCCACGGACGTCGTATAGCGTGCCGAGCAACCGTACGCTGCGACTGAACACGGTATTTCCGCAGGGGATCCCAGCTGGAGCGACAAGCGCAAGCCGGTGCACACGGTGCGGCTGCTCCGCGGCCAACTCGGCCGCGATCAGCCCGCCGAGCGAATGGCCGATCAGATCCACGTTCTCGAGCTTGGCTGCCTCGAGCCAACGGCCGAGCCAACCGGTCAGCTCGGCGGCGGGAAGTCGCCGTCCCAGCCGGGGCAAGTCGATCAGGTGAACACGGCGCCGCTCGGCCAAGGGCTCGAGTACCGGCTCCCACCAGCGCCAGGAGCCTGAGAGGCCGTGGACAAGGACGACCGTCTTGCCGGCGCCGACGACCCGATACGTGGTCCGCGACCCGTCGACCAGGAGCTCCCGAATCTCCACGACGACCAGTTTGGCAGCCGCGGGCACGGCGGTCGCGCGCGGGTTGCCAGGCCAGCACGGGTCCGCCAAGCTGATCGTGTGGCGCGCGCGACGAGCGGGCGAAACGTCGTCCTGGGCCTGGTGGTGACGACCGGCCGGATCGGCGTGACGACGGGTCGTGTGGTGCTCTTTCCAGCGCGGGTGCTTGCGCGCTCGCCACTCGCAAGACCGCTTCGAGGTCGGGCCGAAAGTCTTGCCGAGACCGGCCGAAGCGTCGGGGTCGACGCGCGTCGCCGCGTCGAGTCAGTGACCGAGGATGTGCTCGCCGCGCCCGAGGCCGGACACGTCGTCGATGGTGTCCTGGCGGGCGCGCTGCCGGAAGCGGTCGCGCGCGCGCTAATCGAGCATCGAGTTGTCGAACGGGTCGTGACCGAGGTCCTCACGAGCGCGGAGCTAGGAGGCGAGATCGTGTCGGCACGCGAGACCGAGCGGACGGAGCGGCTCGTCGCGCAGGTTCTCGCCAGCCCGGCTCTCGAGCGGGTCTTGGCCGACGCGCTAGAGAGCCGCCTAACGCTCGACCTCACCGACCGGATCGTGCGCAGCCCTGCGTTCAGGCACGCCCTCACGCAGGTTCTCTCGAGTCCCGAACTACGCGCGGCGCTCACGGGACAGTCGATGTCGTTTGCCGAGGAACTGGTGGCCGGGCTCAGCCAACGCCTGCGCAAACTCGACGATGTGATCGAGCGCAGACCACGCCGCTGGTTCCATCGAGCGCCGCGCCCGCAAGTCGTGCCAGATGGTTCGGTGCGCCTTCCCTATGCCGGGCTCGCGACCCGAGGCGTTGCGCTCGCTGTCGACGCTGCACTCGTGACGATGATCTTCCTTACCGGTACCGCCGTAATCGGGCTCGTCGTCTCGCTCGTGTGGAATCCCCGGCCGGCTCCGGTTGTGGGGACGGTGATAGCCGTCGCCGGGTTGCTCGTCGAAGTCGCCTACTTCACCGGGTTCTGGTCGACTGCCGGCCAGACGCCGGGGATGCGGCTGCTGCGCCTGCGCGTCGTCGATGGTGCCGGTTCCCAACCGCAGCTAGGGCGTTCGCTCGTGCGCCTACTCGGACTCACCGTGGCGATTCTTCTCCTCTTCACCGGCTTCCTGCCGGTACTGGTCGATGATCGGCGGCGCGCACTGCAGGACTTCCTCGCAGGCACGGTGGTCGTCTACGACGACGATGCTCGGCCCGACGCGATCGCGTAGTCGCAAATCCCCTCCACACAACTGATCAGCTCTTGTCCGCTCGGACCGCAGCAGGACGGTGGTCACTGGCGCACAACTGGCGCGCACTGACTCATTTCCGGTGCGGGACGGCTACCTGCGACCGTTCCCTATTGCGACATGATCCGGACGCTTCGGAAGCAGGGCGTGCCCCTCCACTACCGCGGCTGCGACGTCGACGAGCCTGCTGTTTGCGTTGCGGGAGCGGTTGCGAAGCATCTCAAATGCAGCGATCTCGTCGACGGAGTGTCGTTCCATCAGAATGCCCTTTGCGCACTCTGTGACGGCACGGCGTTCGAAGGCACCTTCCAGGTTTTGATAGTCGGCAAAACGTCGTAAAACGATGTCAATCGAGCTCTGCCAGTCATCAACCTCGGCGTCAGTCACGAAGGCAAAGACGCCGCGCTTGGACGCCTCCTTCAAGAACTCCGCATCGGGGGCGTGCATGAGCACGATGACGGGGCAGGCCGCCTCTTTGACGATCTGCTCGATCAGCAAGAGGGCGTGATCGGAGCTCGCGCCGAGCCCGACGAGTGCGACGTCGGGGCGCTCGCGCCGCGTCACCGCTCCGACATCGGCGACCTCGATCTCGCGGGCAATGACCTCGTGACCAAGGCTCGCCACGATCGCAGCCACGCGGGCAAGCCGATCCTTCCGCTCGTTGGCGATCAGGACACGGAGCTGCTCGACGGCAACCGAGATCATTGGGCTAGGAGCCCTCGTAGTTCCCCCCGCGGCGACCGGTGCCGCCGCGGAGAAATCGCCTGATTATCGAACGCTCGCATTTCTACCTGGTACTGCAGTAGGCGCTATCGAGCAGCTTGTAGAAGAGTGCGCCGACAGCCATGGGAGTGGATTCCGGGGCGATGTTCACCATCAGAACGGCCCCGTGCTGTCCGTGTTCGCTGACCCAGGCGTGTCCCCAGTAACCCGGGAAGCTGCCACTGTGCCCCCACGCGACGCCGCACGACGCCGGGAAACGCTCTAACCCGTAGCCCATGCGCTGATGGAGATCCGCGTTCGCGGCGCCCGCGCGGGTCGTTTTCATGATCTTCAGCAAAGCCGGCTTGAGCACGTGCCCTGACAGCAGCGCACGGTAGAACGCGGCCACGTCGTCGACAGTCGACACGATCGCGCCAGCGGCCCCAGACAGGGACGGGCTGAATCCCGAGAGATCGCTCAGCGTACCCGTCCCGAGGTCGAAATAGCCGTGGGCATATGGGCTCGGCAGTTGCGTCTCACTCGTCGGGTACGTCGTGCTTGTGAGATGGAGAGGCTCGAAGATCCGCCGCTTCAACTCTGCCCCGATCGTGCGCCCGGTGACCTTCTCGACGATCAGGCCGGCGAGGACGTAGTTGGTGCTCGAGTACGACGATCCCTCGATCGCGCCCGGCTCGAAGTATGGGGGACGGGAGACGGCGATCGTGACCTGCCTGAGCGGCGACCAGTAGTAACCGAGATCACCGGCGAGGTACGGCGCGAGGATCTCCGGGTCACGCTCGTGGTCGTAGAGGCCGCTCGTGTGATTGAGCAGCATGCGGAGTGTGATGTTCTCACCGTTCGGAACGAGGCCCGGCAGCCAGCGAGCGACCGTGTCGCTCAGACGCAGCTTGCCCTCCCCGACGAGCTGCAGGGCGACGGCTGCGACGTAGCTCTTCGTAAGGCTTGCGATGCGGTAGTGGTCCGCCGGCCTCATCGGTTCCATCGTGGCGAGGTCGGCGACGCCGGCAGTGAAACGAGTCGTCTTCTTTCCGTCGCGAACGAGCAGGATCGCTCCGGGAGCACCGGCCGCTACGAGTGCGTCCACGTCCTGTTGCAGGCTCGATGCCAGCCGCGAGCCGGCCGACGGCTTGGCTATTGCACTCGCCGACGTGAGACCGGCCACCGCTACACAGGCAACGAGCGCGAAGGCAAAAGCGAGCTTCGAGCTCTTAACACCAGAGACCACCATCACGCTCCTCTTTTGGAACTCGGCTCGACTGGTTCGTTGTCGAAGGCGCCCCGCTCGGCTTCGGCTTCTCTGGACTCGATCTGGTGCTCGAGCAGGTTGGCCGTATCTCCGAGTATCTGGTCCTCGCCGGTGTTCGGGTCGTCCTGGATGACGCGCGACTTCATCGGTGCTCCTCTCGCTTTACGGGACTGGACCAACGTCGCACGACCCGACGCAGGAGGAAAGGCGGGAGACTGGCCGTTGTGGGGGCCGGTTTTCTGGTGTCTTACGACCGGAGCGTCAGGACCGCAAAAACGCCAGGACCGCCAGCACCCGGCGCGACTCGGTACCGCTCGACGGCAAGCCGAGCTTGGCGAAGATGCTGGACACGTACTTTTCGACGGCCCGGAGGGTGATGACGAGCCGGTCGGCGATGCCCTGGTTTGAGCTCCCCTCGGCCATCAGTCTGAGCACCTGGTGCTCACGAGGAGTCAGCACGGCCAGGGGATCGTCGCTGCGTCGCCTCGAGAGAAGAGTCGAGACGATGATCGGGTCGAGGGCGGAGCCCCCATCGGCGACACGTTGCACTGCGGCGAGGAACTCCTTGACGTCGCTGACGCGGTCCTTGAGCAGATAGCCGACGCCTTCGGCCGAGTCGGCGAGCAGTTTCATTGCTAGCCCGAGCTCGACGTACTGCGACAGCACGAGGACGCCAAGGGAGGGATGGCGTGCGCGGATCTCGAGAGCCGCGCGCAGCCCCTCGTCGTTGTGCGTCGGAGGCAGGCGGATATCGATGATCGCGACATCGAATGCGTAGCTACGCACTTTGAGGAGCAGCTGCTCGGCATCGCCGCACTGATCGACGTCCGCACCTGCGTCGCCGAGAATCCGCGCGACGCCTTCACGAAGGAGGACGCTGTCCTCGGCGAGCACTACGCGCACGGGATGTCTGCCCTTACACGCGTTCCGCCGCTTAGGGGTGTCCAGACGCGCAAGCGGCCGCCGAGAGCCTCGACCCGGTCCGCGAGCCCGCGCAGGCCCGACCCGTCCTCCGTATTCGCGCCTCCGACTCCGTCGTCGATGACTTCGACCACGACGTGGCCGTTCACCCGTGCGACATCCACCGATGCCGAGGTTGCCTGTGCATGCTTGCCGATGTTGGCGAGCCCTTCGGAGACGACGTAGTACGCCGCCACTTCGAGGCGCTCCTGGAGGCGGCTCTCCAGCTCGACGCTCAGGCGCACGGGAACGGCAGCACCGGCTGCAATCGTCTCGAGCGCGACTCCCAGACCATGCCCGCTCAAGACAGCGGGATGGATCCCATGCGCGACCGCCCGGAGCTCCTCGAGCGATACAGCGATCTCCTGCCGCGCCTGATCGAGCCGATGCTGTGCGTCCGGGTCGGCGTCGAGCTGCTCCTCGAGCAGGCTCAGCTCGAGCGACAGGGCGATCAGCCGCTGCTGGGCACCATCGTGAAGGTTGCGCTCCAGTCGCTGACGCTCCTTCTGTCCCGCCTCGATGACGCGGGCGCGCGATCCGTGCAACTCCTCCAGGCGCGCTCGCAGCTCGGCGTGCAGGCGTGCGTTCTCGAGGGCGATCTCTGCGGCCGCCGTGACGGACTCGAGCAACTCCGGCTCGTCTTCGACCGACGGATCATGGAGCATGGCTGCCACCTTGATCCCGTCCCGCTCGATCACCCTGATCGAGCGGCCACCAGCCTCAGCGGACAGACTGACCTGACCGCCTTCCAGGTCGGCGTACGTCCCGTACTCCGGTAACCAGTAAACGAGTGCGAGCGAGTCGTCGCGGAGCGCCCGGGCGAGCGCATCGCGTACGTCGGCAGGGCCGGAGGCTGTTTGTAGCTCGATCACGAAGTCGCCCACGGCCGCGCGGGCGAGCCGTGCCCGAAGCAGCCCGCTCAAGAACGCGATAGGCGCAAGTCCGAGCATCACGAGCGTCACTCGCCGGATGGTCTCGAAGCCAGGGCCCGAGAAGGCACCTGTGGTGAAGAGGACGGCGATCATGATGAGTGCGAGCGCGAACGAATCCATCAGGAACGCATGCGACCAGGGGCGGGCACGACGTCCTGCTCGCGTGCGCCACCCGAGCAGGGCCGCGCCCGTGAGGGCGCACGCGCTCAGTACGACGAGCTGCAGTTGAAGGAGCGTCTTGGCGGTAGAACCTAGCGGCACGACTTCGAGCAAGTTGTTCGGGCCGAAGCCGCCGAGCAGCATCCCGGCGAACTGGAGGACGACAGCGCTGAAGTACGCGACCACGACGAGCCAGCGGTCGAGCCGCCTCTCGATGCGGCCGCTCGGATAGGCGAGGAAGAGGTGCAGGAAGACCGCCGCGGGTACGAGGTCGAACGCCGTGCCGATCGTGTGCGGCAGGTCGGCGTCCGTCCACTGCAGGTTCGACAGTGACAAGAGGAACCCCGCAGTGATCATGAGCGGACCGAAGCGACTGTCCGGCCTACGCCACCAGGCGACCAGTCCGCCGATCACGCTGGGGAACGTGATCCACACCATCAACGAGGCCTGCAGGCCCGGCTCGCGAACGTGGTCGCTCGTCAGGGCGAGCGCGAACGTCGAGACAGCGGCGCCAACTGCGGCGAGCGCGATCGTCGCCACGACGAGTCGGCTCGGGCGTCGAGCCATGTCCGCATCCGTACCCCGAAGCGAGGCCGGGCTAGCGATGGCGTTCGCTCCTTCCCGATCGGGCTGGTTCGACGGACCTCTCAGGTGGCGAGGCTTCGAGCCGCCTCCCCACGGCGATCTTGACCAGCGCCCGCAGGTTCGCCCGCGACAGCGTCACCGCAGCCGCCGCCGGCGAGAGGAGCGGCGCGTGCCGCGGCAGGCGAACACGCAACACACCCGGTAGCGACACGAACCTCAGTGGTGGGGAGAGCAGGAAAGCTTCGCCGTCGAGGCCGACTGCGACGGAGGCTTCCGAGCGAACCTCGAAGTCCTCCGATGCCCACTGCTGCAGGCCGCGGGACCTGTGCGACTGGCCGACCGTGCCGAGCGTCACCAGCTTCGCAACGGCGCGCGCGTTGTGTGTTCGCGCGGCGAATATTCCCAGGCGACCCGTGTCCAGCTCTGGACGACTTCCGACGCCCGCGAAACGCCTCAATTGGTAGGGGTTGTTGGAGACGACGACGAGGGTCGCGTCCAACCAGGACTTTGCATTCACGTCCTCGAATTGGAGGTCGATCGAGCTCGCGCCGGGTCCGACCATGTCGGGCAAGAGTCGCCTCCACGTTCCGAGCTTGGCGTCGCGATAGGGGTGGGACTGCACGACTGACGCGTAGAGGCCGAGCGACGCGTTGTTGACGAAGACATGATCGTTCACGCGAGCAAGATCGACGCGACGTTCGATCCCCTCGGTGAAGGCATCGAGTGCCCCGATGAGATCGTCGCGATCGAGGCCCAGGTCGAGGGCGAAGTGGTTGCGAGTTCCCGCCGGCACGCAGACATGGGCCACGTCGCGGCGCATCGCAACCGATGCAAGCAGAGCCTGCGAACCGTCCCCGCCCGCCATTCCGATCACATCCGCGCCGTCGTCGACGGCCCGCTCGGCCAACTCGACCAGATCCATTCTCCGTCCCAGCAGCAGCGGCTCGACGCCCCGCCTCCGCGCTTCCTGAATCAGGTTGAAGCGCACGGCCTTGCCGCCACCCGACAGGGGATTGATGATCAACACTCCCCTGTTCGCCGGCTCAACGAGCCGCGCTCGGCCACCGGCGACTCGAGCGGTCGCGCGACTCGCACGGAGCGCGTACCGCGCGGAGAAACCGAAGAGCATGAGCGCGGCGATGAGTATGACCAGCGCCACTACGTGCGAGCCGAGCACGGCCACGACCCCCACGAGGCCGAACAACGCTGCAGGTACGGCGAGCAGACGCAGCCGCCCCCGCCTCGAGAGGATGAACCAGGTGAAGAAGACGAGGACGAAGAGACACGCGAGCATGAGGATGAAATCGGCGGGGTCCTGCGCGACCGTACGAAGCACGATCACGACAACGGCTACGCCCGTGATCAGGGCCAGAATCGCGGCAGGTCGTGCCCACGAAGAAGGAAACGTCGCATGGTCGAGCCTCGAGCTTGCGCGCCAAACGAAGGACATACACGACTCCTAGTGCATCACCACGTGTCGACCAAGGGCTGGAGTCGAAGATGAGTCGCCGAATGGTTAGAGCGGACTCGGAGCCACATTATCACTCTCGCAACGTGCTATGGTGAAAGGGCTCGCTCCAGCATTAGGCGAGCACGTTTTTCCGGCTCCAACATTTGGCCGGCGTAGCGCGGGGCACGTGGTGCCACGCGGAACGCAAGCGCTAGGAGCCCGTATGTCAGTCTCATCTTCACCAGGTTCGCCCGCCGGCGCGACCGCTGCAACGTTGCCGTCGAGCAACCATGTACAGCTCGCGCCGGGTGTAACGGCAAAGATCCGAGGTCCAATTGCCGTCTCGGTCCTGTCGGTGATCACTCTCGGCATCTACGTGATCTTCTGGTGGTACTACGTCAACCGGGAACTGGCGGACTACGGCCGGGCTCGCGACACGAAGGATCTTGGCGATAACCCGGGCCTGTCGACGCTAGCCCTGTTCCCCGGAGTGCTCGTCGTCGTGCCGGCGCTGTGGACCACAGTGACCACGTTTCAGCGGATCCAGGCAGCCCAACGGCTGACTGCACGGACACCGATCAACGGCTGGCTCGGACTGGTCCTCTACCTCGTGCTGAGTCCAGCGCTCGTCGGCTACATGCAGAGCGGGCTCAACTCGGCCTGGAACGCCGCGGGGAGCTCGGCGAACCGAGAAACGGTCGCGGACTGACTGCGTGGCCGCAGGGACGGCAACCGCTCGAATCTTCGCTAGCCGCGTTGGCGGTCGACGCTCGCGGAACCTGGCCGGTGCCATCTACGGGACCCTCGTCGCGACCGCTGTCGTCGCCGGAATCGCCGAACGCACCTCGCTCTCATCGGTTCGGGCCTTCTGGCTTCTGCTCGCGAGTGGTGTGTTCTTCTGGTGCGCGCACGTCTACGCGAATCTGGTGGCAGAAAGGATCCGCGGACACCACCGGATGCGACGCCACGACGTCGGCCGCGTGATGTCACGCGAATGGCCGCTCCTTCAGTCGAGCCTTCCGCTCGCAGTGCCGCTCGCGCTCGGATGGTGGGGCGTAA
>Ga0307282_10000234_pt1 | contig 16815 bp, 20 predicted proteins | sample ER_DNA_121_FD_194475 | JGI IMG/M metagenome (GOLD analysis project Ga0307282, IMG submission 194475) | Bulk soil microbial communities from the East River watershed near Crested Butte, Colorado, United States - ER_DNA_121 | ecosystem: Environmental > Terrestrial > Soil > Floodplain | place...
CGGGTTCATCGGCTCGCACCTCGCGGACGAGCTGCTGCGCGTCGGATACGCCGTCCGTGCGCTGGACGTCCTCGTCGAGCAGGTGCACGGCGACTCGGGCTCACAGCGCCCGGACTACCTCGACCCCGAGATCGAGCTCATCCCCGGCGACATCCGCAACCCCGAGCTCGTCCGCGGCGCGCTCGAAGGCGTTGAGGCGGTCGTCCATCTCGCAGCTCGAGTCGGCGTCGGCCAGAGCATGTACGAGCAGGCCGAGTACGCCGGCGCGAACACCCTCGGCACGAGCATCCTCCTCGACGCGCTCCAGGAGCACCCGGTGCGCAAGCTCCTCGTCGCGTCGAGCATGAGCATCTACGGCGAGGGCGCCTACGAGCCGGCCGCACCGCAGGAGCGAACCCGCGAGCAGCTCGAGCGCCGAGACTGGGAGCCGCGCGGCCCGAACGGCGAGGAGCTCACGCCCGTCCCCACGCCCGAGACGAAAGAGCCCGCCCTCGCGTCGGTCTACGCGCTGACGAAGTTCGACCAGGAACGCCTGTGCCTCCTGTACGGCGCCTCGTACGACATTCCCACCATCGCCCTCCGCCTTTTCAACGTCTACGGCCCGCGCCAGGCGCTCTCGAACCCCTACACCGGCGTCCTCGCGATCTTCGCGTCGCGCCTCATGAACGAAAAGGCACCGGTCGTCTACGAGGATGGCAACCAGCGGCGCGACTTCGTCCACGTCACGGACGCGGCTCGCGCCTTCCGCCTGGCACTCGAGCGCGACGGCGCCGACGGCCGGGCCGTGAACGTCGGCGGCGGCCGCAGCGTTTCGATCCTCGAAGTCGCCGACGCCCTCGCAGAGGTCCTCGGCAAGGACATCGCTCCCGAGATTCCCGGCGTCTACCGCGCCGGAGACATCCGCCACTGCTTCGCGGACATCACCCTCGCCCGAGAGCTGCTCGGCTTCGAGGCTAAAGCGGCCCGGGACGACTCGCTGGCCGAGCTCGCGCAATGGCTCGAGACCCAACCCGCAACAGACCGCTTCGACCGGGCAGCCGAAGAGCTGGCCGAGAGAGGACTGACCCGATGACCAACGCAACGCTCCAAACCAATCAGGGCGCGATCGCCGTCGAGCTCTTCGACGAGGACGCGCCCACGACCGTGGAGAACTTCTTGAAGCTCGCCAGGGACGGCTTCTACGACGGCGTCATCTTTCACCGCGTGATCCCGGACTTCATGATCCAGGGCGGCGACCCGACCGGCACGGGGACCGGCGGCCCGGGCTACTCGTTCGAAGACGAGTTCAACGACCACAAGGTCGAGCGCGGCGCCCTCGCGATGGCAAACGCGGGCCCGAACACCAACGGCAGCCAGTTCTTCGTCGTCACGACCCAGGCCGCGCCGTGGCTCGACGGCAAGCACACCGTCTTCGGCCGCGTCACCGAGGGGATGGACGTCGTCGACGCGATCTCCGAGGTCGACACCGACGCGAACGACAAGCCGCGCGAGCCGGTCACCATCGACCGCGTCGAAGTAGGAGGGCTTGACGAAACCTAGTCTGTGCGAGGTTCCGCCAAGCCCTCCACGACTAGGGCCCGCCCGGGACGGGTCCCGCGTCGCTAGGCGCTCGCGCCGTTCGACCGAGCCGGCGGTCCCGGCATGCCGGTCTGGACGCTCACGACCTCGAACTGCTTGTTGACGTAGACCGTGGCGGGAGTGCCGTCGGCCTTCACCATGTGGGCCTCGTAGGCGGCGTTGCCGTCCGCGTCGGTCTCGACCCGGATGATCGTTCCGCCGGGCACCTTGGCCTTGGCGAGGGCCGTCACCTTGGCGAGCGCGTCGCCGGTGAGCGGCGTCTCGTCGCTGCGCTGCGGGCCCCAGGGCCGCTGGGCGTTCGGGGCCGCGGCGGAGCGGCTCGGCGCGGCCGAGCTCGAGCCCGAGCTCGAGCCCGACCCGCTGGCGGCGGTGGCGATGCCGTAGCTCCCGACTGCGACGCCGGCGACGATCGCCGCGGTCACGGCCAGGCGCGAGGGCATCCAGCGCCGTTCGTGCTTGTCCATTGGACTGCTCCTTTCTGTCGCGTCGCCCGTCATCGGGCACGAGAAGCAGGCTCGCAGCGCGACCTGAAAGGAGCCTGTGAGCGCCCTATGGAGTCCCTAAGAGCTGCGGGTTATCGACCTGGACGAACGGGAATGCCAGCCGGGACAACGAAGGGAGACAGACATGGCTACCTGGATCTGGATCGTGATTGCGGTCGCCGCGGTCATCGTGCTTGCCGCAATCGTCGTGGTCGGCGGCCGGCGGCGCGCCCAGCAGAAGCAGGTCGCGCACCAGCGCGAGGAGGCGCAGACGCTGCGCCAGGAGGCAGAGCAGCGTCACCGCAAGGCGAAGGAGCGCGAGAGCCTCGCCCAGGAGCTCTCCGAGCGCGCCGACGCAGAGCGCAAAGAGGGCGACAAGGCCGCGGCCCAGGCCGCGCGGGTCGACCCCGACCGCGACTGAGCGCGATGAAAGCCCTGATCCGCACCTTGGTCGTGACCCTCGCCGCCGGCGCGGCGCTCTCGCTGTCCGGGACCGCTTCGGCAGCCCCGGCGTCGACGTCCTTCGCGGTCGTCGGCTACGAGTACGCGTTCACACAGACCGTCGGCTCGTTCGCGGGCTCGGCCACCGGCAACGCCGGTGACCACGGCGCCTGGAACGCGAGGGTCGTACACGACCCGCTTGGCTCGATGCCGACCTACGTCAACGGCGGAACGTTCGCCATGACGACGACGGCCCCCGACTTCGTGACGGGCGATTTCGTCCACCACGGGGGCACGATCACGACGCTCGATCCCGGCGCGAACTGCAGGAACCAGCGCTTCCTCGTCGCCGGCCGGCTCGAGCACGTCACCACGAGCACGACCTCCGGAGGAACCGGAATGTTCTCGGCGACCCTCACGCACTACCGCTACTCGCTGCTGGGGCACTGCGTCATCTACGCAGCCCGGATCGTAGGGAACGTGAGCTTCGTCTACTAGGAGCCCTCCTACCGCGTGCGCAGGATCGCGCCGCTGTGCGGTCCGAGGAGCACCGACGTGACGACCGTCCCGTTCGGCTGGACGTACTGGCCGCCGAGCGGGACGGTCGCCGTCGCTGAGCTGGTCGGGTTGACGACGACGACCCCGTTCGCGAAGCGTCGCAGCCAGACCGACCCGGCCTGCGTCGCCGGACCGGTCGGCGCCCCGACGTCCGCGCGCCAGGCGGGCGCCGAAGGCTCGACTCCGCACAGCGGCGAGTAGCTGAACGCTGTCCGGCTCCCGCGTGCGAAGAGCAGGAAGCTGGCACGGGCGTAGGCCATCGCCGGCCCGTCGTCGGCCGGGCCGTACGCGATCGCGATGAAGACCTTGTGCCGGGCTTGGGCCTCTCGCAGCAACTGCATCTGATAGGCCCAGTCGGCCCCGGTCAGCATGCCCGCGTCGCGGCCGGCGCTCGACTTCGTCCACCACTCCTTCGCGGCGCCGGATGTGAACCGCACCCAGCGACGCCAGAGCTGAGGCGTCGCGTCGTTGATGTTCCCGACGACAAGGCTGCGCCGCCGCAGTGCAGACCCGACCCGCCGCAGGAACCGCGTGTTCGCCCGCGCGTAGTCGGTCGGCCCCGGGTACTTCGCCAGCACGCGGCCGTTCAGGTACCAGGGGTACTGCATCGTCCGCGAGATGCCGTCGAGGAAGACGCCGTCCCAGCCGCGGCGACGGAGATCACGCGCCACGCTTCGCGCCCACGCCCGCTGGTACGAGCGGCTGCCGACGTCCATCTGCCACGAGTGCGGCCAGTCCGCCCAGTTGACCCGGCGGCCGCTCGTGTCCTTCAGGAACCACTCGGGGTGGTACCGATTGGCGTAGCCGTAGCTGACGCCGGTCGAGAGGTCGGTCTGGCGCGTCGTGTCGTCACGGGTCGACGCCATGTCCTTGTAGACCAGCACCTGCGTGCCCGGACTGAGCCGCTTGATTGCCGCGATCTGGCCGTACTGCCAGGCCTGCAGGACGATGTAGCGGTAGCCCGAGGCCGGCCGACCTCCGCTACCGCAGAGCCGCAGCGCGGCAAGGCCGGGCGAGCCACCTGAGCCCGCGAACGCCGAGAGCGTCGCGACTGCTGCGGCGGCGAGAACGGCAAACGGCGCGAGCACGCGCCACCGTGTCATCACCCTCCCGGTCGAAGGATGATCGATCCGTACCCCCCGGACGACCTTTACAGGAGTACCAGACCCTCAGGCCCACGTCCACGGAGTTGTGGCAAATGTCTCAGATTCCGTTTATTTTCACGCCGTCGTCAGTTCCTCTCCGCAGGAGGCAGGTAATGAAGAGACCCCTTCTTCTGGCACTGCTCTTGTGCCCGGCCGTCGGCGTGCCCGCGGCCGCAGGCCAGGTACGTGCCGGCGGCGAGGCGACCCCAGGGTCGTACATCGTCGTCTTCAAGGCCGGCGCCGTCCCGCGCGCCGGCGTCCTACAGCCGCCAGCCAGCTCGCGCGTACGAACGGCGGCAGCATTCGCTTCGTCTACCAGTACGCGCTGAAGGGCTTCGCCGCGCGGCTCGCTCCGAGCGCCGCCGCGGCCGTCGCCCGTGACTCGCGGGTCGCGTACATCGAGCCCGACCAGGTCATGCACGCCTTCGGGACGCAGACCCCCGCAACGTGGGGCATCGACCGGATCGACCAGCGCGATCTACCGCTGAACAACACCTACAACTACAACCAGACCGGGCAGGGCGTGAACGCCTACATCATCGACACGGGTCTCCGCGCCACCCACCAGCAGTTCACGGGGCGCGTCGGCAACGGCGCCGACTTCGTCGGTGACGGGAACGGCACCAACGACTGCAACGGCCACGGGACGCACGTCGCCGGCACCACCGGCGGGACGACGTACGGCGTGGCGAAACAGGTCACGTTGCACGCCGTCCGCGTGCTCGACTGCTCCGGCTCCGGGTCGAATTCGGGCGTGATCGCCGGCGTCGACTGGGTGACGTCGCATCACGTCTCTCCGTCCGTCGCGAACATGAGCCTCGGCGGCGGCGCGAGCTCGGCCCTCGACACCGCGGTGACCAACTCGATCAACTCCGGCGTCAGCTACGCGATCGCCGCGGGCAATTCCAACGCAAACGCGTGCAACTACTCGCCCGCCCGCGTGGCCGCCGCGAACACCGTCGGCGCGACGACGAGCTCGGATGCTCGCGCGTCGTTCTCCAACTACGGGACGTGCCTCGACATCTTCGCGCCGGGCAACAGCATTACCTCGGCGTGGAACACGAGCGACACCGCGACGAACACGATCAGCGGGACCTCGATGGCCACACCGCACGTGACCGGGGCGATCGCGCTCTACCTGCAGACGAACCCGAGCGCCTCGCCGTCGACGGTGACGCAGGCGTTGATCAACAACGCGACGCTGAACCACGTGACGAGCGCGGGGAGCGGCTCTCCGAACCGGCTCCTGTACTCGCTCTTCGGCGGGCCGCCGCCTCCTCCGCCGCCTCCGCCACCGCCGCCACCGCCGCCTCCGCCGCCGCCTCCGCCTCCGCCTCCGCCGACGGAGCTGATCACCAACGGCGGCTTCGAGCGCTCGTCATCACCGTGGGTGCTCTCCGGAAATGCCTACGGTCGACGGGCGCCTACCCGCACTCCGGCACCGGGTACAGCATCCTCGGCGCCTACAACAACGCGAGCGGCAGCGAGTACCAGACGGTGAGCATCCCGTCGACCGCGACGGGGAGCCTCACCTTCTGGCTCAACATCACGACGAGCGAGGCCTGTTGCACGCCGTACGACTACATGTACGTCGAGGCGCGCAGCACGTCGGGCGCCTTGCTCTCGACCCTCGGGTCGTACACCAACGCCAACTCGTCGACGGCCGGGAGCTACACGCAGAAGTCGTTCAGCCTCGCGAGCTGGCGCGGCCAGACGGTCCGCGTCCAGTTCCGGGCGACGACCGACGTCAGCCTCCCGACCAGCTTCCGCATCGACGACGTTTCACTGAGATAAGCCTCAGCGGGGCGGGCCGCCCAGCGCGGTCCGCCCCGCCGGCAGACCACAAGTCGGCAGGCCGAACGGCGTCTACTGGGCGATCCGTTCCTTTCGACTGCGGCTACTTACGAAGGAGGGATTTCCAGCATGAAGCGGATGTTCATCGCTCTGCTCTTTGCGGTCGCCGTGATCGCGCTCGGCGCCTCGACGGCGTCGGCAAAGCCGGGACACGGGCGCAACGGGTTCAGCGGCACGTTCCAGTGCACCGACGGCTCCCAGGTCACGGTGGCGCTCTCCGGGAACGGGCGCTTCTCGACAGCCCATCTCGTACCGAGCAACGCCCCTGCCGTGCCGCTCCGGCTCGACATCGTCGGCACCGAGAACGGCCAGGTCGTCTTCGAAACGCACGTCGCCAAGCACCGGATGCACCCACGCAAGACGACGCTGACCTGCTCGGGCACCTTCACCGACACCGACCCGCAGACCGGGCAGCCGATCACGATCACGATCGACGTCGTGGTGTTCCTGCCCCACGGACGCCGCTAGAGCGGCGTAAGACTCAGCGGCGGGCCGCCCAGCGCGGCCCGCCCGCCCCTGTCGGCGCGAGCGGCTCGGGAACCGATCGCCACCTGGCGAAGGTGATGCTCGTCACGACGCAGACCGGCTCCTCGGGGGAGATCACCCGGCCGCTCCCCAGGCGATCAGCACGATCGAGACCGTTCCCAGGAACGCGACCGAGACGAGCCTGACGCGATCGGCCGCCTGCAGCAGTCCCAGCCCGGGCGAGGCGGTGGCCGAGGGCGCGCTCCACGCCTGCGCGACCAGCGCGGCCGCGAACGCAACGCCCAGTCCGAGGCCGTAGAAGGCGAGGACGAGCGGAGCGAGCACCGGCGAGACGAACGCCGCCACGAACAGCGCCATCAGCCAGTAGAGCGAGCTGAGCCGGATCGTCGAGAACCCGAGGCCGAGGTCGAATCCCCAGAGGCCCCACACAGACCGGGCGCCGCGCTCTCGATACCAGGTCGAGCAGGTCTGCCGGCGAAGCGTCGGCGTTCGGAAAACGAGGTCGGCCAGGAGCAACACGCATCCCGCCGCGCCGACCGCGATCGTCGGTACCCGGCCGCCGACGAGCGCTCCGAGCAGGCCGATCAGCGCTCCGGTGGCAGCCGCTCCCGCAATCGCGCCCAGCGCGAAGAGGGTGACCGACCCGACCGAACCTCGTAGTTCACGCTTCCCCTGCACGAGGGGACCGATGACCCCGATCATCGACGCCCCTCAGGGGCTGCAGAGCTGCGGCAAGGCGGCCAGGAAGGCCAGCGCGCAGGCGGCGCCCAACGTCACGGCAGCGCCACGCCCCCGATCTTGCCGAGGCAAGCCTTCGCCGCCCTGCCGAGCAAGCGACTGCGCGTCGATCTCGATGCGTCGACGTCGCTGATTTTCTCGACCCGTTCGTAGAGCATCACGTCACACCTCCACTACTTGTGGTGTCGAGGATTCCAGATTCTCGAGCAGCTGTTGCCGCTGGCGCGCGTTGCGCACGATCGCTCCCTCGCTGACGATCCCCTCACGGACGACCACCGCCGCGGGACCCAGCGCCGAGGGCCAGCGACGGCTCGTTGCTCTGGACTAGCGCCAGATAGCCGAGCGTGGCCGCGGCGAGCAGCGTCGAGGTGGCGAGGCTGTCCCTGCCGAGCCCAGCAAGGATCGCGGCCCGACGGTCCACGATCAAGACGAAGCCGACGCCCGGACTCGAACCGGGGACCCCTTCATTACGAGTGAAGTGCTCTACCAGCTGAGCTACGTCGGCGGTGGTTCCAACTGTAGCCGCTTGGCGGTCGGGCTAGTAGCCGCCCCCGCCGCCTCCGCCGCCCGAGTAGACGACGATCAGGACGACGGCCACGGCGATGGCGACGAGCGCAGCGCCGATCCAGAGTGTTTTGCGCGAAAGGCTCATAGATCCACCCCCTTTGCCTCTGAATACGGGGCGACGGGCCCGACGGTTTAGACTGGCGCCCGTGCTCCGCCTGCTCGTCGCTCTGGCGATCAACGTGCTCGCGCTCTGGGTCGCGAACGCGCTCTTCGACGGTGTCCGCATCCACGGCGCCTGGGCCTACATCATCGGCGCCGCGGTGCTCGGGATCGCGAACGGGATCCTGAAGCCGGTGCTGACGATCTTGACCCTGCCGCTGATCATCCTGACGCTGGGCGTCTTCTACCTCTTGATCAACGTCGCGATGCTCCTGCTGGCCGAATGGATCGCGCCGAACTTCTCGATCGACGGCTTCTGGACCTACGTCGGCGCCGTGGTCATCATCTGGCTCGTCAACTGGGCGGCCCACTCGCTCGTCGACGAGGTGGACGACCGCCGGCCGAAGACCCGGCTCGCCTGATTACACCACCGCGGTGACGCCGGCGAAGGCTCGGCGGAGCTCGACGAAGAGCGCCTCGAGGGCGAGCGAGTGGGAGAGCTGGAACTCCTCGAAGTTCCGCCAGGTCTCGCGGACGACCTCGGCGGCCCGCGCCGCTCCTTCGAGCCGTTCGAGCGTCCCGTCCTCGAGCAGCACGTCCGCCCGGTCGGCGTGTACCAGCGCGCCCGAAGCTCCAGCCGCCGCGGCGACGAGGTCGCGGTACCACGCCGCCAGCTCCTCCAGCGCCGCGAGCAGCTCCTCGCGTTCCGCCCCGCGCCCCGCGCGCCGGACGCGCTGCTCCGCTTCGCGCGCCGTCAGCTCGAGGCCCTCCTGCGCGGCCTCCTCGCGTTCCTTCGCCTCGGCTGCCCGGGCCTTCGCGGCCGCGAGCAGCCGCTCCGCAGCGTCGCCGGGGTCGAACTCGGGGTCCGCGTAGACCGCCCGCGCCGTCTCGAGCAGCTCAGCCCGACGCTTCGCCGCAGCCGGATCGAGCAGCCGCTCCGCGCGGTCGAGCCGCCCGCCGGCAACCCGCGCGATCGAGATCGCCTCCTGTTCGGAGAGCTGCGGCGCCTGCGCCTGAACCTGCTCCCGCACGGCCCGCTCCGAGAGCCGCCGGAACAGTACGGGCTGGCACCGCGAGCGGATCGTCTCGGGCAGCGATCCCACCTCGTCCGCGACGAGCACGATCACCGCGTACGACGGCGGCTCCTCGAGATCCTTGAGCAGCGCGTCGGCGGCCTCCTCGTTCAGCAGGTGCGCCCCGAAGACGAGATAGACCCGCCGCGAGGCCTCGAACGGCCGCAGGTGCAGGTCGCGCCGCAGCTCGCGCACCGCATCGATCCGGATCTGGTCGCCCAGCGGCTCGAGGACGTAAAGGTCGGGATGCGTGCGCCGCTCCACGCGCGGATCCCCACCCAGCAGCTCCGATGCGAACGCGAGCGCCGTCCGCCGCTTGCCGACACCCGCTGGGCCGTGGAAGAGGTACGCGTGCGCCGGCCCCTCGCGCACCGCGGCCGCGAGGAGGCGCTTCGCCTCGCCCTGCTCAGGAATGCTGTCGAAGCTCGTCAAGGATCTCGCGCCCGATCTCGCCGGCGGGGCGCATGCCGTCGATGGTGACGATTCGCTGGGGGAAGACTGCGGCGAGCTCCTCGTAGGCCTCGGCCACCCGTTTGCGGAAGCCGTCGTCCTCGCGCTCGATCCGGTCACCGGGGTCGCCGCGCCGCCTGGCCGCCTCCTCCGCGTCGACCACGAGCAGGTACGTGCGGTCGGGGAGGATCCCGCTGATCGCGTGCAGGTTGAGCTCGAGCACGCGGTCGAGCCCGAGCCCGCGCGCGATTCCCTGGTACGCGAGCGACGAGTCGATGTAGCGGTCGCAGACGACGTCCGCGCTGCGGGCCAGGGCGGGAGCGATCACCTCGTCCACCAGCTGCGCCCGCGCGGCGGCGAACAGCACAGCCTCGGCCCACGGCGCAATGTCGCGCGGGCCGAGAATCAGCTCGCGGATCAGCTCGCCGACCTCGGTGCCGCCCGGCTCGCGTGTCGCGACCACGTCGCGCCCGTCGGCCGCGAGCGCCTCGGCGAGCAGGCGCGCCTGCGTGGACTTGCCTGAGCCATCGAGGCCCTCGAACGTCACGAACATGCGCCTAGGATATGAGGCAGTGCGGGCTGTCGTCACAGGGGGCGCGGGGTTCATCGGCTCGCACGTGGTCGACGCGCTCCTGGCCCGCGGCGACGAGGTGCTCGTCCTGGACGACCTCTCCAACGGCAAGCGCGAGAACGTTGCCGACGGCGCGCGCCTGGAGGTCGTCGACATCCGCGAGCCACTCGACTTCGAGGGCGCCGAGGTCTGCTTCCACCTCGCGGCGCAGGTGGACGTGCGCGTCGCGGTCGAGCGCCCCGAGCACGACGCGCAGGTGAACGTGCTCGGCACGGTCACCGTGCTCGAGGCGGCGCGGGCGCACGGGACGCAGGTCGTCTTTGCCTCGACCGGCGGCGCGATCTACGGCGAGTGCGACGGGCCCGCCGCGGAGGACGCCCCGCGGCGGCCGCTTTCGCAGTACGGCGTCTCGAAGCTCGCCGGCGAGGAGTACCTGGCCGCCTACAACCGGCTCTACGGGACGAACCATGTGTCGCTCCGCTTCGCCAACGTCTACGGTCCGAGGCAGGACCCGCGCGGCGAGGCGGGCGTCGTTTCGATCTTCCTCGGGCGCCTCGCCGCGGGAGAGCCGCCGCGGATCTTCGGGGACGGGAGCCAGACGCGCGACTACGTCTACGCAGGCGACGTCGCCAGCGCGGCGCTCATGGCGGCCGGCAAGGCCGGCGTCTTCAACATCGGTACGGGGATCGAGACCTCGGTGCTCGAGCTCTACGAGCTGTGTCGCCGCGTCGCGGGCTCGGAGCTGGAAGCGGAGCACGCCGACGCGCGCCTCGGCGAGCTGCAGCGCAGCGTCCTCGACGTGACTCGCGCCGACCGCGAGCTGGGCTGGCGCCCCGAGGTCGGCCTCGAGGAGGGGCTCCGGCTCACGTGGGAGTCAGTCGCGTAACGCGATCGCCGTGACCGTGATCCGAGACTCGACGACCTCCACGCGCGCGGCCGGCGGGAACAGCCCGACGAGCTGACGCCGGCTCAGGAGGTTCAGGTGCGCCCAGCTGTCCTGGCCGAGCGCGCGGAAGGTCGTGTCGCGGGCTCCGCGCGGCAGCCAGTGCACGAGCGGGAGCAACGTGTGCGCCTCGACCGGGAACCAGCGGTTCGGCGTCGAGATGAAGACCCTACGCGCCACTCGGCAGAGCTCTCCCACGAAGCGGCGCTGGTCGTCCAGGCCGCCGACATGCTCCACCACGGCGTTCGAGAACCCGATGTCGAACGCGTCGTCCTCGAACGGCAGGTCGCGTCCGTCCGCCTGTACGCGCCGGACCGTCGGGAAGAGCTCCGCGAATCGGGTCAGCGGCACGTCGCTGACGGCGGTGATCCGCTCGGGCCACGGGTACATCGCCTCGAAGAAGTTGTGCGTCTGGGCGACTCCCGGCTCGGTCGAGAAGCCGGTGTCGCCGACGCCGACGTCGACCACGGTCGTTCCCGCGTCGGGCCGCATCGTCTCGAGAAACAGGCGCATCTTGCGCTCGCGGTTCCAGAGCGAGACGCGGGCGGCGACGGTCGACCTCACGCCTCGAAGCTACTGGACCGGAAGGATCGAGGCGCTCGACGGCGAAACCGATGCTCCCTGTGGAGCACGTGTTGTCCCAGTCGTCCCGCCACCCCTGGCGCACGATCGCGGTCGTCGCGGCCGGGATCGCGACGCTCGAGCTGGTCGCGCTCGTCGTGACGGCGACGGCGCTACTCGCGAAGCCGGTGGCCGACCACGCGCGCGCCGCGGCGAAGAAGCATGCGGCTGCACCGGCGTCGACGACACCAGCACGCGCACCGATTGCGCGGAGGCTCGTGAAGGTGACCGTGCTGAACGGCAACGGGGTCTCGGGAGCGGCCGCCTCAACCGCCTCGCGCGTGCGCGCACGCGGATACAAGATCCGCAAGGTCGGGAACGCTCCCCGCGGCGGCTACGGGCGGAGCGTCGTCATGTACCGCGCCGGCTACCGGCCCGAGGGTCTCCGCCTCGCCCGTGATCTCGGCATCGCGCTGGTCTCTCCGCTCGATGGCTTGCGTGCGACCAGCCTCGCGGGCGCGAAGCTCGCCGTCGTCGTCGGCGGCTAGCGCGTCACACTTCCGTTCGTTCTCGTCACACTCTCGTGCGGGTGTCTGACACCGAACGGAAGCAAGCTGAGATCGAGTACCCGCGCGCGATCGGCGAGGAGGGTCGCGTCTGGCTCCGCACGAAGCCGTTCGGGAACAACCCGCGCGAGTCCGCCCGCCTGCTGATCGACTTCGCCTACGTCCTTGAGCTGCTCGACCTCCAGCCCGGCAGCAGCATGGTCGAGCTCGGCTGCGGCTCAGGCTGGATGACCCGCTTCGCCGCCCGCCACGGAGTCCGCGCCGAGGGCTACGACATCTCGCCCGAGATGATCGGGATCGCCCAGGAGCTCGCCCGCGAAGAGGGCCTAGACGTCCACTTCGAGGTCGGCGACATGGAGCAGCTCGACCTCGGCCGCCGCTTCAACACGTGCCTGATCTACCAGTCCCTGCACCACACGCCCCGCGCAGACCTCGTCCTTCAGGCCGCCCACCGTGCCCTGGCCCCGGGCGGGCGGCTCCTGCTCTCCGAGCCCAACTGGAAGCACCGCTTCGAGGGCCGCCAGGCGGCGAGCGAGTACGGCGTCACCGATCTCGGCTACACGCCGCACAAGCTCAAGCGGCTCCTCCGCGCGGCCGGCTTCACCCACATCCGCCGCTTCCACAACAACCGCAAGCGGCTCTATTCGAACGCCCTCCCCGACATCGCTGCCCACCTCGCCGAGCCGCTCGCCTACCGCGCGCTCGCCCCGTTCTGGACGCAGATCTGGCTCCGCGCCGAGGCGTCCTAGGAGGGTTTGGCGGAACCTCGCTCGCCTTCGGGATGCGATGGCCGTTCCGAGGCAAGGACGCAGGGAGTCCCTGTAGTGGATAACTACAGGGGCGACTGAGGACGCCGCCTCGGGGCGGACAGCGCGGCCCGACGGCACAGACGTGGTTTCGTCAAGCCCTCCTATGAGCCGATCTTTGTCAGCGCCTGCTGTAGAAGCGCCGGCGCGAGCGTGCCGTGCCGGTCGAGCTCGACGGCCCGCCGTAGCGGCGGCACCGCCGCCCCGTAGTGGAGGAGATCGAACTCGAAGCTCCCGAGCTCGTACCAGGGGCGCCAGTTGAGCGGCTGGAGCTCGACCGCCTTGACGTAGAGCGACTTCGCCGCCGCGAGATCGCCCAGCTGCTCGGCCGCGCCGGCCTCGAGGAACAGCGGCTCCAGCGAGAACGGGTTCAACGAGCGCGCGTCCCGCGCGTGCCCGACCGCCTGCGCCGGCCGCCCCGCCTCGAGCGCGGCGAGCGCGGAGTCTGACGCACGAGCCGCGAACCACGGCGACAGCAGCGAGTACGCGACCGCCAATGCAAGCACCGCCGGCACGGGCGCCAGCGACCACTGCCGCGCGCGCCGCACGACTCCGCCGCCCAGCAGTACCCCAACGGACAGCAGGAACGGCCCCGTGACCGCGACGAAGTCCCAGTCGAAGTCGACCACGGAGTGCAGCACGTAGGCCAGAGCTCCCACCGCGAGAGCCAGCCCCGCCGGGCTCCCGCGCACGCGCCGCACGACGCCGACGGCCGCGGCCGCCACCGACCCCACGGCGAGCAGGAAGCCGACGATCCCCGTCTCGCTGAGGAACTGCAGCGGCACGTTGTGGGGCTCGGTCACCACGATCTCGTTCGTCCGAAAGAGGCGATGGCTCAGCTCGAACGACCCCGCCCCGGTCCCGCGCAGCGGCTGCTTCTCGAACCCCTTCCAGGCCTCCTTCCACCATTGCCAGCGGCTGTTCGAGTTGAACGAGGTCAGCCTTTGGCTGCTCGAATTCGCCGCCGCGTTCGTCGGCACCCGCGTAAAGTCGTGGAACCAGCTCTGAGGCTTCGCCGCGACGATCAACACCACCACCCCGGCCGCCGCGCCGACCCCCAGGACGCCGAGGGCGACGCGCCCGACGAGCAGCCGCTCGCGGTCCAGCAGCGGCCGCCGCTCCTCCGTGAGCGACGCGAGGTACGCGAGCGCAGCCACCGCAACGGCGGCGAGCACGAAGACCAGAGCGAACCAGGCGCCGTCGTGGACGCGAGCCGAGTGCGGCTGGGCGTCGTCCGCCAGCCCGGGCCGCGACAACGCCCACAGGCCGACCCCCAGCCCGGGGACGCCGCCGAGCAACAGCGCGGCCGCACCCTCGATCCTCGGTCCGCCAAACGCGAGCCAGACCGAGACCGCCACGATGCCCACCGCGATCCCGGCGCGCGAGGCCGTGAGCAGCAGCCCGATCGTCAGGCCGTAGAGGAAGACGGTGCCCGCTGCGCGAAGCCAGTGCGGATGGTCCCGACGCGCCGCCAGCCAGAGCGCCAGTGGCAGACCGAAGTCGAACAGCAGCCCGAGCCCGTTCCAGTAGTCGACCGGCGAGCTCAGCCGCGCCACGCGGCCGGAGCCGCCGACCCACGGGACGGCCTTCCCGAGCAGCGCCCAGCCGAGCGCGAGCGCGATCGCGACCGTGAGCACCGAGGCCCACAGCCGCCGGGCCCGCGGCACGAACGAGCCGACGGCCAGCCCGACCACCGCAAAGGCGACGTACACGAGCCCACGGTTCAGGTAGTCCCAGGAGCGGTCCGGCTCGATCGACCAGAGGATCGAGATGCCGCACCAGCAGACGAACGCGACGAGCAGGGCCAGCGCGACGACGGCCTCGCGCTCGAGCAGCGGCCACCAACCGGCCGCGAGCGCAGTCCCGGCGACCCCCGCCAGCACCAGCGCAGCAAGCCCCAGCCACAGCAGCCGCGAGCTCGACGACCCCGACGAGAAAAGAACCGAAACCCCTGCGAGACCTGCGCCGGCCCCGAGCACGAGCAGCGCCGCGTGGCGCTCCAGGGCCGTCCTCATCAAGCGCTGAGGCTAACATCCAGCCTGAGCCGCCCGGTGTTTACAAACCGCTTACTAGAGCATTACTACGGCCACATCCGCCCTGGGCAGACTGCCACAAGGCCGCCGGCCCGGGATTTTCGCATGCGCATTCGTCCAGCCGTCATCTCATTCGTCCTAGCCTTCGCCGCAGGGGTGCTGCTGCTTGCCCTGCCCGCGACGGCGGCTGCGAAGACGCCTTGCTGGAAGCAGGTGCTGAACGACTGGTCGAACGCGCGCACGATCGGGGTCTACCCGCTGCACTGCTACCGCGACGCGATCCGCAACCTCCCCGAGGACCTGCGCGACTACTCGAGCGCCGCGGACGACATCCAGGCGGCGCTGCAAGCCCAGATCGCCAAGCGCACGAACCGCTTGCCACAGTCCCTCGGCGGCGACAGCGGGAACCCATCGGTCAAGGACGCCCAGAGCCTCAAGGCCGGCCCGCCGCGCTCTGCCTACCGGCGGGCGATCGACAACCTCGGCACGAGCAACGCCGATTCGCTGCCGATCCCGCTGCTCGTCCTCGCCTCGCTCGGCGGCTTCCTGCTCGCGCTCGCGGCGGCGATGACCGCAACGAAGCGGATCCGCGCCCTACGCGCGCGCCGCGGCCCGCCCGCCGTCTAGCCCCTTTCCACCGCCCGCTCGAGAGACAGCACCCGCCCCTTCTCGCGCGCGCGCGTGAACTCAGGGCCCTCGAGGCAGATCCGGCCTGCGTAATCCTCGCGCTCCGCCTCCCACTGACCGACCGGCGCCCTCGCCTCCTCGGCCTCCACGGCCCCCCACAGCAGCCCGGCTCGCTCCGCGTCACCCCGCGCCGCGGCGATCCACGCGAGATGGACGAGCCCGTACACGATCGCCTGTCGGTCGCCGATCTTCCGAGCGAGGGCCAGCTCCTTCCGGGCCACGATCTCGGCCTCGTCGACTCGGCCCACGAGGATGGAGCATTCGCAGAGCCCTTGCAGCATTCCGATCTCCCACCAGATGAAGCCGACCTCCGCCGCCATCTCTGCCGCACGCCTGAACAGCTCGAGGGCCGCCGCTGGATCACCCTCTTTGTGCTGCAGGTACGCGAGCGCGCCGAGCACTTCGGACTCGCCGCTGACCGAGCCGACCTCCCGAAAGAGCCGGAGGCTCTCGTCGAGGAGCTGCCGAACTTCCTCGTGATCGCCGAAGCGCATGGTGCTGATCCCGATGCGGTGCAAGAGAACAGCGGTGCCCTCCTTGTCGCCGAGCGACCGGAACAGCGCCAGGCTCTCCTCGTTCAGACGGTGCGAACGCTCGAACTCGCCCGACATCCAGAGTGAGCCCGAGAAGCAGCGTAGTGCCCTGGCCCGGAGGAGCTCGGGCAGCTCGTGCTCGAGGAGCGGCTGGAATCGTCGCGCGCCCTCGAACGGGTTGGTCGTGACCCAGAAGTTCTCGAGCATGACCATCAGCTCCGTGGCCTCGACGATCCGAGCCGCCTCGACGGCGGTGTCGAGCGCCGCTCGCAGGTTGTCCTGTTCGCGCAGGAGCAGCTCGGGCTCCCGCCCGTAGCCGCTTTCCGCCGACATGTCCGCGCTCTGGACGAGCGCGAAGTAGAAGTCGAAGTGCCGTCGCCTCGTCTCGTCCAGCTCGCCGGCCTCCGCGAGCGCTTCGAGCGCGAACTCGCGGATCGTCTCGAGCAGCGAATAGCGCTCACCGTCGAAGCGGACAAGGCTCTTGTCGACGAGCGACTCGAGCGCGTCGAGGCTCGCGCCGGCGACCGCCTCGGCTCCGTCGAGCGCCCAGCCGCCGGAGAACACGCCGATTCGGCGGAAGCAGGCCTGTTCCTCGGGCTCGAGCAGCTCGTAGCTCCACGCGATCGCGCCGCGCAGGGTTCGCT
>Ga0307282_10000235_pt1 | contig 16761 bp, 15 predicted proteins | sample ER_DNA_121_FD_194475 | JGI IMG/M metagenome (GOLD analysis project Ga0307282, IMG submission 194475) | Bulk soil microbial communities from the East River watershed near Crested Butte, Colorado, United States - ER_DNA_121 | ecosystem: Environmental > Terrestrial > Soil > Floodplain | place...
GCTACCGGCATCACTGGATGGTGCACGAGGGCAACTGGCAGATCGTGCGCGGCGACGATGGACAGATGCGGACCATCCCACCGACGGTAACTTTCGGTCCGTCGCCCCGAGGGCCTGACTAACTACCAGTAGTAGTTGTTCCAGGAGGCTTTTTGTTCCGGTGATCAGGTCCTCGCCGCCACTTCGGTAGCAGCCCCTGCGGGCACCAGAAAACCAGCCCGATTCCGATGACCATGAGGCTTAAACCGACTGGAACCAAGATGTTTGCGATAGCTGGGATTCCAATTTGGCCAGCTGCAACGATGAGCAAGAAGGATGTCCCCCACGGGATGAGGGCCGGCACAAATACCGCCATCCCCGGGCTGAACCGGTAGAGCGCCGGAGGTCGGGCGGAACGATAGTGCTGGAGGCCGGTGAGGATGCTGCCTAGGCCAACTACTAAAGCGGCGGTTACCGCCAACGCGGTGTCGTTCTTCACCGAGTTAGCTGGTGACCTCCCCGCACCTTGGAGGTGGCGCCCATCACAGATAGTGCCGGCGGATCGCTCCCAGGTTGTTGAAGATTCGCACTCCGAACGCGACGATTGCCGCGATCGACAGGTCGACGCCCAGCTTGTCGCCGAAATAGGTCAGGCCCGCGGCCAGCGTCATGTTGGTCAGCAGGCCGCTGAAGAAAACGCGAGGCTCGAACGTGCCTGCGATGTACGCCTTGAAGGCACCGAAGATCGAGTCGAGCGCGGCGAGCAGTGCGACCGCGGTGTAACGCGCGTAGGTGATCGGGATGGTGACCGGCGAAAGCAGCCCAAGAAGCACGCCGAGGACTGCGAAGACTATCGCGACGACGATTACTTGCATGTCGGCGCCGGTGACGGCGAAGGCGACGGGCGCGGGGTCGCGCCGGGAGATGGCGTCGGGGTTGGGTGCGCTGAGCGGAGGCTGACCGCGGGCTCGGTCGGGTTCATCACGTTCACGTACTCGAGGTCGGCCGAGTTGTAGTTGACGTTCCCGCGCCCCGCGATCGCCTTGAGGGCCGCCACCTTGTCGTTCAGCGCCTTGAACTCCTCAGGGGTGAGCACGCGGCCGAAGTAAACCTTCCAACCACGTTTGGAGACAAGCGTCAGGTCGCCACACGAGTCGAAGATGAAACCGGCGACCTGCTGCCCGAGCAGCGCGGGAAAGCCGCGCTGCATGTTCACCATCGCAACGAGGAGCGCCTGGTCGATCGGATGCTCGCCCACCTTGGGATCGGCGCCGCCAGGTCCCTGTACATCAACGAGACCCACCACCGCCGCTGTCGACCCAAGCACCACCGCCTGGTCGGACATGAGGAAGAGCGTTGGGTTCTTGCCGGCGTGATAAACAGCCACCGGCTGCCACTCGGTGATGGTCACCTCCACGCTCCCCGACAGCTGTGGCACAACCTTCGCCGCCTGCACCCACGTCTGGGCCAGGAGATGCTGCCGATCCGCCTCGCCATCCACAGACAGCACCGACCCGCCATTCGCCAGCCCCGCGGCCTCAGCAACCTGCAGGCTCGTCAGGTGTTGCGCGCCGGCGACGTTCACAGTCCGCATCGCCAGGGCCGGTCCAAACCACAGCCAGCCCAGCAGCGCAACCTCCAACACCGCCGCCGTCGCCGCCACCGCACGCAGCGACCAATGCACGTCGGGCTCGCGCAGCGAACGCTCCGAGCGCGTCCAGAGCTGGCCCTTCAGCGGCTCGCTTGCCTCCAGGCCGCGCCGCAAACGGATTCGTGGCAGCCACTTGATCCGGGGCAGCCAGCTGAGCCGGGGTATGAATGATCGGCGCCTTCTTAGCTTCACGCGGACGGTGGCCCTACGCGATGCGCGTGGCGCTGGATGGCGTGATCGACAAGGCGCTGGCACAGCTGGTCAAAAGCGATGCCGGCGGCCCGCGCCGCGTCAGGCAGCAGAGAAAGCTCGGTGAGCCCGGGGACAGTGTTGACCTCGAGGATCCACGGCGTGCTCTTGGCGTCAACGATGATGTCGACGCGCGCCATCCCTGCGCACCCGAGCAGAACGAAGGCGCGGCCTGCCGCATCAGCGCAGGTCGCACGAGCCCGCTCCTCGATGCGGGCAGGGATGATGTGGTGCGATTTGCCGGCTGTGTACTTCGCGTCGTAGTCGTACGTCGGGTTGTCGCTGACGATTTCCAGCGTCGGCAGCACCTGAACCTCCGGCGTCGCCAGCACCCCGATAGTGATCTCAGTGCCCGTCACGAACCTCTGCACCAAGACGCGGCGGTCGTATCGGCCGGCGAGCTCGAGGCCGCTTGCGATTGCGTCCGCGTCCTTCGCGATCGTCAGGCCGATGGTGGAACCTTCGCGCACCGGTTTGATGACGAGGGGCAGGCCATACCTCGAAGCCAATCGCTCGACCAATTCCGCGCCGATCCCTTCCTTGAACTCCAGCTCCTCGAAGTCGGGGATGTGTAGGCCCGCGCCTGCCATCACCGAGTTCGCCCGCGACTTGTCCATGCAAAGGGCGGAGGCAAGGATGCCCGAGCCCGTGTACGGAATCCCGAGCAGCTCCAACATCCCCTGCACCGCGCCGTCCTCGCCCAGCCTGCCGTGCAGGGCGTTGAACACACACGCGAATCCGCCGTCACGCAGCGTGTCCCAGGTATTCGCGTCGAGGTCCACGGGGATGACCTCGTGGCCGAGACCGCGCAGCGCCGCCTCGACTTGCGCGCCCGACCTCAGCGACACCTCACGCTCGGCCGACCGCCCTCCGCGCAGCACAGCCAGCTTCAGGGCCATCGCCCCACCATCTCGACCTCGGGCTCGAGCTCGAGGTTGAAACGACGTTTCACCTCGACTCGCGCGCGCTCGATCAGCTTCGCCACGTCGGCGGCCGTCGCGGTTCCCTCATTGACTATGAAGTTGCCGTGTAGCTCGGAGATGACAGCCCCGCCTTCTCTCATGCCTTTCAGGCCCGCGGCCTGGACCAGCCTCCCGGCGGAGTCGCCCGTGGGGTTCTTGAACACGCTGCCGCAATTCTTGGTCTTGATGGGCTGGGTCTCGTTCCGCTCGCGCGTCAACTTGGCCATCAGGGTCTTCGCCTCTTCCCCATCTCCGCGGTGCAGCTGGATGGTGGCTTCGACCACCATCGCGCCCTTGAGTGGTCCGTCGCGAAGCGCCGAGGTGCGGTAGCCGAGCTTGAGGTCCGCCGATTTCCAGGTCTTCCGGCCCGTCCCTGGCATGAAACCGCATACATCGACGAGGACCTCGCTCAACTGTTTGCCCCAGCAGCCCGCGTTCTGATACACGGCGCCGCCGACAGTCCCAGGCACTCCGATCGCGAACTCGAACCCGCGCAATCCCGCGTCGGCGGCGATTCGAGCGAGCCTCATCATCTTTAGACCCGCGGCCGCAGTCACCTTGGTGCCTTCGACACGGTGCTCGCGCGTGACGACCCGCACGACAAGGCCTTCGATCCCCGCGTCGGCGATCAGCAAGTTGGTGCCTGCGCCCAACAAGAGATATGGGATCCCGCGATCCTTACATCCGTCGAGCACCTTCTCGATGGCGTCGACGCGACCCAGCTCGAGGAAGAAGTCGGCAGGACCGCCGAGTCCGAACGACGTGCGCGTGGCCAGGGGCTCCTTCTCCCGGATTCCGGGGAGGCCGCGCAGCCAGGCGACGTTAGACGCGCTGCGCCAGCTCATCGCCCAGCTTTCGGATATCGCCCGCACCCATCAACAGAACAAGGTCGTCAGGCCCGACCAGGCTCTCGAGTGCCTGGCGCGCGCCCTGGAAATCACCCACGTAAGAACCGTTGGGCAGCAGATCGGCAAGGTCGGTGGCCTGCACGCCTGTCGGGTTGTCCTCACCTGCCGAATAGACGTCGAGCAGCAAAACCCTGTCGGCGCCGGTGAAGGCGCGCGAGAAGTCGTGCATCAGGGAAGACAGGCGAGAGTAACGGTGCGGTTGGAAGACGACGATAAGGCGCCGGTGGCGAAGCTCTCGCGCCGCCTGCAGCGTGGCTCGCACCTTGGTTGGGTGATGCCCGTAGTCGTCGTAAACAACAGCGCCTTGAAACAGGCCGATGAACTCAAGCCGCCGGTGCGCGCCAGGAAATCTCGACAGCGCTCCCGCGACATCCGAGAAGCTGACCCCGCATTCCAGGGCCATGGCAGCCGCCCCGGTCGCGTTCTGCACGTTGTGGCGGCCGGGCTGGCGCAGGTTGATGGTCCCGAGCTCGCGACCTTCGTGGTGGATCGCGAAGGGCCGTCCCTCGCCGCACCGATAGTCAGCCTCCGCGCTGAAGCCATATGTGACCCGCCTCGCACGTGACTCGAGCGCACTTGCGCGCTCGTCGTCAGCGCAAACCACTGCCAGCCCATCGTCCGGCAGGCCCGCGACGAATTGCGCGAAGAGATCGCGCACGGCCCCCACGTCCTTGAAGTGGTCGGTGTGGTCAAGCTCGATGTTGGTGATGATGGCGCGCTTGGGGTGGTGCAGGACGAGGCTGCCATCGGACTCATCGACCTCCGCCACCAACCATTGTGAGCGGCCTGCACGCGAGCTCGAACCGTCCCCGACCAGGACGGTCGGGTCGTAGCCGGCCTCGGTCAGGATGTGCCCGATCATGTAGGTGACCGTGGTCTTGCCGGCGCTCCCGCCGATTGCAATCGAGTCTCGCTCGGCGATCAGCTCTGCCAGCATCTCCGCGCGGGTGACGACCCTGACGCCCATCGCCCGCGCAGCGTCGAGTTCGGGCGAGGACTTGATCGCCCCGCTGTACACGAGCAGATCTTGGAAGAGGACGTGCTCAGGGTCATGGCCCAGCTCGACCCGGATGTTCATGTCTTCGAGCTCAGCCGTCGTATCCGACTCCCTGGTATCGCAACCGCTGACCTCATCACCACGCGCCGCGAGGACGCGCGCGAGCGCCGATACCCCCGCGCCGCCGATACCCATGAGGTGGACCTTCATCCGTTCACAACTTCCTTGAGAACGACCAGGACCCGCTGCGCAGCGTCCCGGCGGCCCGCCGCTCGTGAAGCCTTGGCCATCGCGCGAAGCTGTTCGGCGGTCAGGCCTTCGATCGTGGAGACCAGGCTTTCGGGTGTCAACTTCGCGTCGCCGATGCTCACCGCCGCGCCGGCCTCCACCATCGCTGCCGCGTTCTCCTCCTGGTGGCCACCGCCAAAGGTGCCCGGCACCAGGACCATCGGGAGGCCGACCGCGGTTATCTCGGCGATCGTGCCCACTCCGGCCCGGCTGACAACCAGGTCGGCGCGAGCCATCAGGGCCGGCATGTCGTCAACGAACTCCAGCCCTCGATAGCCGGCTCGGGCATAGCGTGCGATCCCCACAGCGCCCTGGCGCCCGGCAACATGCACCACCTCGTCGAACCGCTCGCACAGCTTGTCCACGGCTGCCCACACTGCTTGATTCAGGTTGCGGGCGCCCTGACTGCCGCCGGTGACAAGCAGGTGGCGAGCAGGCGAGGCGGGCGTTCGCGGTTCGAATCCGTCACGCAGAGGGACGCCCGTCAGCACGATGCGGCGCGCTTTGATGCGCTTCTCAGTTCCGGGGAGCGTTGTGCACACGGCCGCTGCCGAGCCCGCAAAGATGCGGGTGGCGAGGCCGGGCCTGACGTCCTTCTCATGCAGCACGTAAGGGATGCCTCGGATCCGGGCCGCGGCGACGGCCGGCGCCATCACGTAGCCGCCCATGCCCAACACGATGTCGGGCTTGAAGCGATCGAGGATGCGGAGCCCCTCGCGAAGCGCCATCGGGATGACAGCAGGAAGCGCGACGTTCTTCCATACAGCGTCGCGGTCGAGCCCGCGCACGCTGACGGTGGCCAGGTCGAAGCCGGCGGCAGGCACCAGGCGCTCCTCGGGCCCTCCCTTGCGCCCGACCAGCAGCAGGGCACCGTCCGGTTCCTCAGCGCGAAAGGCTCGCGCGACCGCGAGCGCCGGATAGAGGTGCCCTCCGGTCCCGCCGCCAGCTATCAGAAGACGCATCTGTTCTCCTACTAATTCCTTTTGCTGTGTTGGTGCCTCGCCTCGCGATGCTGAGCAGCACGCCGACCGCCGCGAGGGTGGTGGCAAGCGCAGTGCCCCCGTAGCTGAAGAATGGCAGGGGCACACCGGCGATCGGAAGCGTGTTGGTGACTGTAGCCATGTTGAGCAGCGCTTCGAAAGCGATCCATGTGGTGATCCCGACTGCCAGCACGACCCCGAAACGATCCGGTGCGCGCAGCGCAGCGCGGTAGCCGCGTAGCGCGAAGAGCAGGAATCCCAGCATCACCAGGGTCGTGCCGACCAATCCGGTCTCCTCACCCAGGATGGCGAAGATGAAGTCGGTGTGGGCTTCGGGCAGCCAGCCGTACTTCTCGACCGAATTGCCCAGGCCGAGGCCGAAGAATCCGCCGGACCCGAGTCCATACAGGGCCTGGGTGGATTGAAACCCGGCCCCCAGCGGATCGGAGAAGGGGTCTCTGAAGGACACCAGGCGCGCCAACCGGTACTGCTCGAAGATCGTCACCGTGATCAACCCGAGACCGAGAAACCCGATGAGCAGCGCCAGATGACGCATGCGTGCGCCGCCCGCCCAGTAGGCGCTGATGATGATCCCGACCATCACGATCGAAGTGCCCACGTCCTTCTCGAGCATCAGCAGCCCGAGCACCCCGGCCAGCATCGCTGCGATCGGCAGGAGACCTTTTTGAAAGGTCCCAACCACCGCGGCGTTCTTGTCGATCCAGTGGGCCACGAACACCGCGAAGGCGAGCTTGCCAAGCTCCGATGGCTGGAATGTGCCGAGCGGGCCGGCGTCAAACCAGCGGCGGGCGCCGTTCACAGTGACGCCCACGTGCGGCACCAGGACAAGGATCATCAGCAGGACCACCACCACTGCGCCAGCCGGCGCAAGGGGCCGCAGCTTGCGATAGTCGATGCGGCTCAGCAGGAACAGCGCTGCAAAGCCGATCAGCATCCAGACCGTCTGGCGCTCCGCGTAATAGAAGGCCGATTCGTGCTGTGTGTAGGCGAACGCGACGCTCGCGCTGGTCACCATCACCAGGCCTGCGCCGCACAGGAACACGGTGGTGAACAGCAGGAAGCGGTCCGGCTGATGCTCCCTCGCGCCTGCGCTCATCCGAGCTGCGCCCCAAGCTTGTTGCGAACCGCTGCTTTGAACTGGCGGCCTCGGTCTTCGTAGTCCTTGAACATGTCAAAGCTCTTGTAAGCGGGGCTGAGTAGCACCACCCCGCCAGGTCGCGCGAGACTGGCGGCGCGCTCCACCGCCTCTTCGAGGTTGGCTGCGCGCACCACCATGGGATGGTTGTGAAGGCCGTCGGCCAGGACATCAGCCGATGCCCCCATCAAGACCACCGCTTCGACGTTGGCGAGGACGTCAGCCAGCCAATCGCCAAGCTCGAAGCCGCTGCCGTAGCCTCCCGCGATCAGGACCACCGGCGTGTTGGGAAAGGCCCTCAGCGCGACCCGTCCAGCGTCGGGGTTCGTGGCCTTGGAGTCGTTGTACCAGCGCACTCCTCCCCACTCGCCGACGAGCTCGAGGCGATGCTCGACGCCCTTGAACGAGCGCACCGCCGCGTCGATCGCGTCGTCGGAGAGGCCGGCGATCCTCCCTACCGCCGCAGCGGCCAGGGCATTCTCCATGTTGTGGCGGCCGGGCAGCGGCATAGCGGGCAGGGGCCTGTGCTTGTCGAACCAGACCACGTGGGCGCGCGTGCGGTCAGCGATTCGGCGGACCACTTCGTCCCGGCTGTTGAGGACCGCGAAATCGTCGCCGCCCGCGAACTCGACTGCACGCGCCTTGAGGTCGACGTACCTCTCGAAGCTTCCGTGGCGGTCGAGGTGATCAGGTGTGATGTTGAGGATCACGCCGATGTGCAGGTGCGGCTGTTCGACGGATTCCAGCTGAAAGCTGGAGAGCTCCAGCACCACCCAGTGACGCGGGGTGATCTCGCCCAGGCGGTCGAGCACCGTGTCGCCGATGTTGCCGCCGACGATGACCGGCCTGTCGCCCGCCGCCAGAACGGCGCCTGTCAGGGCCGTGGTGGTGGTCTTGCCGTTGGTACCGGTGATGCCGACCACGGTTCCCTTACACAACCGCAGGAACAGGTCGATCTCGCTCGACACCTCGATGCCCAGCGCGCGGGCTTTGTTCAGCAGCTCTGAATCCCACGGCACGCCGGGGCTGGCGTATACCACGTCGACTCCGGAAAGGACGCTGTCGTCGTAGCCGCCAACGCGGAGCTCGATGCCGGTGGGGAGCTGGGCGATGGTCTCCTCGAGCTCCGCCGCAGACTTTCGGTCAACCAGCCTGACGCGCTCGCCTGACGCGGTGAGGTGGTTGGCAAGCGCGACTCCGCTGCGCGCCGCCCCTACCACCAGGGCCGTCACGAGACCAGCCGTGCCACCCCGGCCGCGGCCAGTGCCGAGACGAGCCCCGCGCCCCAAAAGGAGAGCGCGATGCGATTCTCAGACCAACCCTCGTGGTGGAACGTGTAGTGGATCGGGGTCATCTTGAAAACTCTGCGGCCGCCGCTGGCTTTGAAGTAAGCCACCTGAATGATGACAGACAGCGTCTCAAGGACAAACACCAGAGCGAGGAGCGGCAGCAGAAGTATCAAGCCCTGCTGGATCGCCATCGCCGCGAGCGCGAACCCAATGGCAAGCGAACCGGTGTCGCCCATGAAGACACGCGCGGGGTATCGATTGAAGACCAGGAAGCCGACCAGAGCGCCGCACAAAGTCATCCCGACAGCCTTCTCGCCCGCGAACGCCCCAGGCAGCAGCAGCACGATTCCAGCGAACGCGATTGCCGACAGGCCGCCGGCGAGGCCATCCATCCCATCGGTGAGGTTGACTGCGTTGGCAGTGCCGACAATCGCCAGGACTGCAAGAGGAAAGATCAACCACGGCGTGGCCGGGAGGAAGAGCTGATTCGACGCGCCCTGCACAGTCGCGAGCCAGGCGATGGGGACCGCGAGCAGCAGCTGGATGGGGAACTTGAGGCGGGCGGGTATGCCACGAGCGCCGACCTGCAGCTTGCTGCGGTCGTCGGCGAAGCCGATGAGACCTCCGACGAGCAGACCGGCCGCAGCGGGCAACGCACCCGCGTGTCCGGCGATCGCCGCGAGCACGCCGCCGATGATCCCCAGCGCCGCGAAGAGAATTCCGCCCCCGGTCGGTGTGCCCGCCTTCTTCTGATGACTCTCGGGCAGCTCGGCCTGGATCACCTGGCCGGATTTCCAGCGCCGCAGCGCGCTGATCAACGGCGGATAGAGGATCAGCGAAAGGATGAGCGCGACCACAAAGGTGATCGCCGAGAAGGCTGTCAACGGGTCAGCTCTTTGACGACTTCATCAAGGCGCACGCCGTGGGATCCCTTGATCAGCACTCGATCGCCTTCCTGTGCATTTCGCCTGACCCACAAGACGGCCTCGGCCCGGTTCGGGACTATCTCAGCGCCTGCCGCCTCAGCGAGAATTCGCGCGCGTTCGCCATCGAGGACGCAGACCGCGTCGAACACCTTGGCGGCATGCATGCCGACCACACGATGTGATTCGTCGGCCAGGCCGCCAAGCTCCCTCATCTCTCCGAGAACCGCCAGCAGCCGTCCGCCTCGGGGTCGATCGCTCATCGCAGCGAAAGCGGCGAGCATCGACTCCGGGCTGGCGTTGTATGCATCGTCAACCACCACAAAACCTGCGGGCGCCTTGATCTCTTGAAGTCGATGATCGACCGCGACCTCCGATAGCGACTCGGCGCCAACCTCGAGTGGCACGCCCGCGAAATCGGCAGCGGCGAGCGCCGCGAGCGCGTTCAGCGCTTGATGACGTCCCTCGAGCCCAAGGCGCACCTCGTTTCCGCGCACCGAAAATGTCGAGCCTCCCTCGGGCGCAGCTCGATAGTTCTCGGCGCGGTAGTCCCCGGCCGTAAAACCAAAGCTCGCGATCCCCGCCGGTGTCATGCCTGACAACGCTTCGAAGTACTTGTCGTCAGCGTTCAGCACCGCCAGCCCTGACTCAGGCAATCCCTTGACCAGCTCGCCCTTGCTCGCCGCCAGCTCGTCCTGCGACGCGAAGAACTCGATGTGCACGATGCCGATGTTCGTGATGATGCCAATCGACGGCTGCGCCAGCTCGACCAACCGTCCGATGTCGCCCGGCCGCTGCATGCCCATCTCCAGCACAAGGGCGGTGTGCTCAGGCTCGAGGCTGAGCATGGTGAGCGGGACACCGGTCTCGGTGTTCAGGTTGCCCGACGTGCGCAGGACGTTGTAGCGGCGACCGAGTGCCGCGGCGACCATCTCTTTGGTCGAGGTCTTGCCGTTGCTGCCGGTGACTGCCACAACCAGAGGTCGGACCTTGTCTCTCGTGAAGGCGGCGAGCGCAAAGAGCGCGTCCCACGCGTTCTCGACGAGGACCTGGCCGACGCCGGGAGCCGATTCCATCTTCCGCTCGACGATGAGCAACCCCGCGCCGCGTTTGATCGCATCGGGGATGAAGTCGTGGCCGTCCATCTCGGCCCCTTTGAGCGCAAAGAACACGCCTCCGTGCACCACCTCGCGCGAGTCGGTGTGGAAGGTCGAGAAGACGTTGCCGACGTGGGTGCCTCCGATCTGCCCGCCGCCGGTCGCCCCAAGTATCTCGAGAAGCGTCAGCCGCATTTACTTAAGTCTGTAACGCGACGCGCCACGAAGTGGGCACGCCGGGCTTCGGATATTAAGAATGTGCTGGGGTGATGTGCCAGCTCACCACCATGGCCTGCGCGATCCTTTTCCAGACAGGCGACGCTGTGAAGTAACCGTCGTTGAGCGTCCAGTCCTGGTCGGCGCCGGGCACGTTCGGCTTGCGGATGACCACGATCATGGTGAACCGCGGTTTGTTCGCGGGCAGGAAGCCAACGTATGACGCCCACACGTTTTGCGTGTACTTCCCCTTGACAGGGATCTGAGAGGTGCCCGTCTTTCCACCCTGGTTCAGCTCGAAGCCGGGGACGCGGGAGGTCCAGCCTGAGCCGTACTGCACAACCGCCTGCATCATCGCCGTCATCTGCTGGGCGGTCTTCGGACTGATGACTTGCCGCTGGGGCTGGAGCATTATCGGATTGATCCGGTTGCCGATTCGCTCGACCACGTGTGGTGGCGCGTACTTTCCACCGTTGGCGACCACGTTGACCGCGGCCAGCATCTGGACCATGTTGACATCGATGCCCTGGCCGAAAGCCGTTGTCGCGTACTGCGAATCGGCCATCTTGTCGCCTGGCGGAGGCGCAATGAAATTCTCTCCCGCGACGTCGATCCCGCTCGGCTGAGTCAACCCGAAGCTCTGCAGGTACCTGTAGAAGCTCTTGTGACCTTCCGCCTGCATTGCCTTTATCGCTCCCACGTTGAGTGAGTGCTCGAGGACGTACGTGTAGCTGACCTTTCCGTGATTGGCTCCATCCCAGTCGGAGATGCGGTAGCCGCCGATGTAAACCGCTCCAGGGTCGTCGATGATCGTGTTCGGCTTGATCTTGGCGGCGTCGATGGCGCCGGAAAGCGTGACGACTTTCATCACGGATCCAGGCTCGTATACGTAGCTCAACACGTTGTCCTTAAAGAGCGCGGTCGGAGTGCGATTGAAGTTGTTGGCGCTGTAGGTCGGGTAGTCGGCCCACGCAACGATGCCGCCCGTCTTCGGATCCATGATCAGCACGCTGCCGCTCTCGGCCCTTGCCTTCTTGACGCCATCGGCCAGCGCCTGCTCGGCCGCGTACTGAACGTTGGCGTCAAGAGAGGTGACGAGGTCGGAGCCTGCGATCGGGTCCCGGTGGGTGTGCGAGCCGAGGACGATCTCACGATTGGCGAGGTCGCGATAGCTCGAGATGTACCCAGGCGTTCCGGCTAGCTGCGTCTGGTAGTGAGCCTCGAGTCCGTACTGGCCCTTCCCATCGTATGTGACAAAGCCCAGCAGGTTGGCGGCCAGCGTCGAGCCTGGCGAGAGGCCTGGCAAGTAGGAACGCTGCTGCTCCTCCTCGAGCCCGACTCCCGCCAGCTTCAGGGAGCGCAGATGGTCGGCTTTGTCCTTTGAGAAGCGGCGCTGGATGTAGGCGAACTTGCGGCCTGAAGCGAGCGTCTGCATCGTTGTGGCCTGGTCCACTCCCAGCACCGACGACAGCGCCGACGCAACCTGCTGGCGCTGCCCGACGGGCACCTGGTCGGGCGAGACGAACGCCGAGTAGACCGTCGTGTTGATCACAAGCTGGGTCATGTGGCGGTCGAAGATCGCTCCTCGTATCGCAGGCAGCTCAACCACCTCGCGGTATTGGGCCGCTGCCTGTTGGGCGAGCTGCGCGTGCCGGAGGACCTGCCAGTAGGCGAGGCGCGTCCACACCACCGACGAGAGCAGGACCGCGACGACGAGCATGGTGAAAATCCGCAGCCGGGCCGCAGTCGCTCGCTCGAGACGTCCGGGGGGTCTGAAACCGAAAACCCCCGATGCCATCAGCGGGTGGCAGCCATCACATTGCGGGCGCCGACCACCCTTTCGACCACGGCTGCCACCATCCGCTGCCACAGAGGCGTGGAGTCGGTGGGCGCGGCGCCGATTGGAGCTTGCAGGTTGATCGCCACCGCCTGGCTCGTGAGGTACTTGTGAGGCGTGGTGCGCTCCATCCCGCTCTGGGCGGCTGAGTGCTGGACCTGGGCGGGCGCGTGCTGCGTGGCCTCCTGGTACCGCAGCTGGTCCTGTTCCGCAAAGAGCTGACGCTGCTGATCCTGCAACCGCGCGATCTCATACGACGACTGCGTGATCTGGGCGGCCAGGGCGAGATAGAAAAGGACGCAGATGACCACCGCGCCAAGGCCGAGGTAGGCGTGGCCGAACGCATTCAGGTGCAGGCGATCGGCGGCGGCGCTGCTCGCCACCTGCACGAAGCCGCGCGTGCGCCGGCGTCGCCGCGCGGGCACGTGCTGCGCGGCAGCGGTGCCGAGACGGCGCCGGGTCAGTATTCGGGTCGATATCAAAACGTGTGCCTCATGTGTTGCTTGGACGTGTGCTTCATCTGGTATTCGGACGTTGGGTGGGTGGTGCCTGGTGGTCGGAGGGGTTGGACCGGCCACCAGGACTTTGGGGAAGGAGGGAAACGCTGCTTAAAGTTTTTCCGCCACCCGCAACCGCGCTGATCTGGCGCGAGGGTTGGCCGTCACCTCTTCTTCGGAGGGACGGACGGGGCGGCGGGTGATGATTCGGAGGGTTGCCCGGTGGCCGCAGGTGCAGACTGGCTGCTGGGGTGGGCAGATGCAGTCTTTAGACTCGACGTTGAAGAATGACTTCACCAAGCGGTCTTCCAGTGAATGGAAGCTGATCGTCGCCATACGACCACCGGGTTTGAGTGTCGAAAGAGCTGCTTTCAGTCCTGCCTCGATCTCGCCGAGCTCGTCGTTGACGGCGATTCTCAGTCCCTGAAACGTCCTGGTCGCCACATTGATGTCGCGAGGCCAGGCCTTTCTTGGGATCGCGGCCTCCACCGCTGAGGCGAGGTCGCGTGTGGTGCGGAGGGGGCGCCGCGCCACTATGAACTGAGCGATCCTTCGCGCCCACCGCTCTTCGCCGTAGCTCCGAATGATGCGCTCGATCTCAGAGGGCTCGAACGTGTTGACAATCCGTTCGGCAGTGAGCTCCGAGGTTACATCCATGCGCATGTCGAGCGGTCCCTCGCCGCGGAAGCTGAATCCACGTTCGGGGGCGTCGAGCTGGGTGCTGGAGATTCCGAAGTCGAAGAGGATCAGGTCCGCCCCGTCGAAGCCGGTGCGGGCGGCAATTGCGGCCAGGTCGCCGAAGCGACCGTGCGCCACCACCACTGCCGGCCCGTATCGGGCCAGCGCCTCCTGGCCGGCTTTGACAGCATCGGGATCGCGGTCGATACCGAGCAGCCTGCCGCCAGGTGTGATTCTCTCCAGGATCTGGCGGGCGTGGCCCGCCTGCCCGAGGGTGCAGTCGATCGCGACGGCGCCCCCTCGGGGCTGAAGCAGCTCTATTACCTCTTGTGAAAGTGCGGGTTGGTGAGGGCTCAGCGGCCTGAGTTCACCCTGTCAGCGGATTCGGTAAAGCGCCCTTGCGCGTCGGCGCTGTAGCTGTCCCATCGGGCCTCTTGCCAGATTTCCACCCGAGACCCGCTCCCGATGACCACCACCGACGATGGGGAGCCGATCTCCGCCAGCTTCCGCTGCTCCGGACGCAGGATGATCCGCCCCTGGCCGTCCGGCTCGAAAGCCTCCGAGAGTGAATAAAGGGTTCGTGCCAGCGCCCGCTGGTCGGGCCCCTGCAACGGGCTGAGCAGGTTCTCGGCCAGGGAGGCCCACAAGTCCGGCGGGTAGATCGCCAGGACGGCGTCCAGCCCCAGCGAGACGAAGCTCCCTTCCGGGAGCTGCTTGCGGAAGGCGGCCGGGATGGCCAGCCTCCCCTTCTCGTCCACTCTTACCCGGTAGGTCCCTATGAACACTCATCGGGCCTCCCAGAACTGGCGGAGCTCCCGCTGCTGACGGGCGCAAAGCCCGCAGCCGCAACCGTGGAGCTCCATCGGCATCGGGTTGCCCAGCTTGTCGAAGCGGTGGTTGATCGCCGCGGCGCGCTGCCACAGGTCTCTAGCGAACTCCGCTGTGCGGGCCAGCCGGCGCCTCTCCTGGACCCTTGACCAGTACATCCCGGAGAGCATTCAGGCCGCCTCGCCGCAGAGCTGGGCTCGCATGGATTGCCTGAGCTGATCGCGCATGCGATGCCTCAGAATCTCCGTCGTGGTTGTCGTCATCGCGGCTGCGGGGAGAAGTGGCGTAGAGGAGGTGTATGGCGTGCCGTACTTGGACGTAGGGTGCGACGTATGCTTCCATGTTGCTTGATTCACCACTTCTCCCCACTGATCACCGCGATTCGCCGCGAACCGTATCAAGGTGATCTGGGCCTGTCAATACCCTTACCACAACATGTAGCGTGGCGATTGCGAATAGCCGGCCTCTGACCACAACATCTTGTGCCGGCGCCCTTCAGGGCCTCAACATACGGGGCTAAAATGTGATAGCCCCGAACATTAGTTTGGATAGTTTCGCTTGCAGTTAATTCGTTTTCCTAACGCTTCTTTACCCACTTCTCTTTAGTAGCCCGAGCCTTTTTGCCCGGTTTTCAGCCCGTGAAAAGACCCAGCCGGTTCCTGGAGTCAAGCCGTGGTTGGGTCGAGCTGACTCACAACGAAAGCGGTGATGAACGCCTCTTCGCGCCAGGACTCATATCGCCCCGACGGCCCCGAGTGGCCGGCGCCCATCTGAGTCTGGAGCAGCAGCGGATGGCGGCCCTGGTTGGCCTGGCGAAGCTTCGCCACCCACTTGGCAGGCTCCCAGTACGAAACCCGGGGATCGTTCAGCCCGGCAGTGACAAGCATCGCCGGATACTCGGCCGGCCTCACGTTGTCGTAGGGCGAATAAGACTTCATGCTCTCGTAGAACTCGATGTCGTTCGGGTTGCCCCACTCCTCGTACTCGGTCACCGTGAGGGGCACAGTCTCGTCCAGCATCGTCGTCACCACATCGACAAACGGGACCTGGACGACCGCACACGCACACAGGTGTGGTGCGGCGTTTAGAACCGCACCAATAAGAAGACCGCCGGCGCTGCGGCCGCGGATCGCGAGCTTGCGGGGCTCGGTATACCTGTATTCGAAAAGGTGGGTCGCGCACGCCATGAAGTCCATGAAGGTGTTCACCTTGTTGAGGAACTTGCCGTCCTCGTACCAGGCCCTTCCCATCTCACCGCCGCCACGAACGTGCGCGATTGCGAAAACGAACCCGCGGTCCAGCATGCTCAGGCGAGTGGGGTCGAACATTGGGTCTGTGGACGCCTCGTATGCGCCGTACCCGTAGAGGAGAGTCGGGTTGCGTCCGTTGAGCTCGATGTCGCGCCTGCGTACGAGTGAGATGGGAACCCTGACGCCGTCCGCAGCAGTGGCCCATAAGCGTTCAGTGACGTAATCGGCGCGGTCGTAACGTCCTCGAACCGGCTGCTCCTTGACCAACGTGCGGACCCGCGTTCGCATGTCGTAGTCGACAGCTGAGAACGGTGCAGTCAAGGAGGTATAGAAAAAGCGCATGACCCCGCTCTCGTAGACCGGATTGGAACCTGGGAAGGCTGTGTAGGCGTCGTCGGGCTGGTCGACTACATGCATCTCCCCCGTCGCACAGTTGAGAACCTCCAGCCGTTGCAGTCCGTCGGAACGCTGGCCCAGCACGACGTGATCCTTGTGAACGTCGGTGAAATTGATTCGCACTCCTCTGCGTTCGGAGACCACTTCGACCCAGGACGCTCTCCCAGGGCTGGAGACAGGTGCTGCCATCAAGCGGAAGTCGCGGGCGCCGTCGTTGGTCAGGATCAAGAAGCGATCCTCCTGATGGTCGACCGAGTACTCGATGTCCTGCCGTCGCGGCTCGATCATCACAGGCTCCGCGTCTGGCTCATCGGCGCCGACAAACCGGCACTCGGCTGTTACCTGGCTCGTGCTGCTGAACACGATGTAACGCTCGCTCTTGGTCGGCTCCACGCTCAGCTCGAATCGCTCGTCATCCTCCTGGAGCACCAGCACGTCGTGTTCGACGGGTGTGCCCAGCCTGTGCCGCCAGACCTGGTGGGGTCGCAGTGCCGCGTCGGTCTTGACATAGAAGAACGTCAGGTTGTCAGTCGCCCACGCGGCGCCGTAGTAAACGCCGGGCACCACATCGTCGAGCTCG
>Ga0307282_10000242_pt1 | contig 16595 bp, 20 predicted proteins | sample ER_DNA_121_FD_194475 | JGI IMG/M metagenome (GOLD analysis project Ga0307282, IMG submission 194475) | Bulk soil microbial communities from the East River watershed near Crested Butte, Colorado, United States - ER_DNA_121 | ecosystem: Environmental > Terrestrial > Soil > Floodplain | place...
AAGTGGTAGGCGACGACTGCCCTCAGAAAGCTGTCCTCGTCACGGCTCGCCTCGAGCGCGCCGATGACGCCGTCGAGCGCCGCATAGAGCGCGGCCGCGACGGGATCGAGCTGCGCATCCGCGACCTCCTTGACCGCCGCGATCCCGCCCTCGACCGCGAAGACGTCCGAGTACACGCGTAGGACCGACTCGATATGGCGGTGCTCATCGGCGACCTGCGTCGCGAGCAGGAGCTGCACGTCGTAGTCGGGAGCGGCGAGCAGGAAGGGCGCGAGCAGGGCGGCGACGTTGAACTCGGCGTGGAAGCGGTGCGCGAACACCATGACGAGGCCGTCGCGCGTCGGCTCGTCAAGGGCCGCGAAACTGGCGGCATCGGTGGAGAAGTCGATCGCGAAGGGCGACCACTGGTGCCGCTCCCAGTGCTCGTAAAGCGCCCTGAACGGTCGGGGCCCTTCCGCCAGCTCCTCGATCTGTGCTTCCCCACGGTCAACGCGCATGCGAGCAGTACCTAACCATGCGCCCCCGTCGCCCGAACGTAGTGCGGTTCGGGGATACCCGAGCACGAAGACGGGACGCCGGCCAATCCGCCGGTTTCTGCACACCGCCGTAATGAAATCCTTCGCGCGGGAGAGCGCCGCTCACGCTAGGGTCGAGCCGTGAGTCGCCGGAGCCGGAAGACCGGGGGTTCGCGCCACGAAGGACGACCCAGAATGGTTCTCGTTGCCGGGAGCGCCGCGGCGCTCGTGCTCGTGGTGTCGGCGGCAGCCGCCCCGGGGGATCTCGACCCGTCTTTCGCCGGCAAAGGATGGGTGCGGACTTTCGAGCTGCGCGGCGGCTCCGGCCCCTACTTCCCGGGGGGCGCGGAGGAAGTCGCGCTCCAGCCGGACGGGAAGATCCTTGCGGTCGGCGACCTCGAGGGCGGAAGCTCCTCCTCGGCCGTCGGCGTGTTTCGCTACACGCCCAGTGGTGACCTGGACCGCTCGTTCGGGCAGGGCGGCTGGGCGGCGACGGCCCTCGGGTCGTTCGCGCACGCGCACGCCGTTGCGCTCCAGCGGGACGGAAAGATTGTGCTCGCCGGTGAGGCGCCGTGTTCTCACATCGCCTGCTTCGCGCTCGTGCGCTATCTCCCGAACGGCACCCTCGACTCCCGGTTCGGCGTAGGCGGTGTCGTGCGAACCGGCCCTCGCTGGTGTGGGTGCCACTTCCGGGCGGTCGAGGTGTTGCACGACGGTCGAATCGTCGCCGCGGGCCGGATGTACAACGAGTTCGGCCAGACCTTCGCGGTTGCGCGATACCTCTCCGACGGCCGGCCGGACGGCACCTTCTCCAGCGACGGCATCGCGTCGGTGGACGTCGGCGGGAGCTACGAGGGAGGCGAAGCGCTCGCCGTGCAGCGCGACGGGAAGGTCCTCATCGCAGGCGGTGGCGGAGGTGGCGGCCAGCGGTTTACGGTCTTGCGCTTGCGGCGCAACGGCCGGCTCGACCGCTCGTTCTCGCGCGATGGACGCGTGACGGTGAGCTTTGGCCGAGACCGCTGGGACACCGCGCACGCGATCCAGGTGCGCCGCGACGGCCGGATCCTCATCGCCGGCGAATCGCGAGCCGGCCAGGTCGGGCCCTCCAAGATCGCCCTTGCCCGGCTGACCGGACGGGGGACCCTCGACCGGAGCTTCGGACGGCGGGGACGCGTTTTGACCGAACCCGCCCCGGCCGGCGGCTTCGCAAAGGCCATGCTGATCCAATCTGACGACCGCTTCCTCGTCGCCGGAGTCGCGGATGCGGTCCCTGACAGCACCGATTCGGATTGGGTGCTCGCCCGCTATCGCGCTCGCGGCACACTCGATCGAACGTTCGGCCGGAGCGGAATCGTCGTCACGAGCTTCGGGACGGGCACGGACTGGGCCGGTGCCCTGGCGCGGCAGGCCGACGGGAAGATCGTCGTCGGCGGAGAGATCTACCGAGACCAAGCGGTGGCTCGGTACCTGGCGCGCTGAGGAGACGAGGGCGGCCAGATTCTTAGCGCCGTTCTAGGCACAGCGCCGCAAGATCCAGCCTGCGTCTACGCCGTTCCAGATCCGGCAGCCGAGGCGATTTCCGAGCAGGGCTCCGATAGTGGGCGTCCCGTACGCGACGACCGGTACCTCGCGTGTGGCCAGACGCGAGGCGAGGTGAACGGCGGCGCGGTCGCGCGCCGGCCCGCGCAGGCGGGCGAGCCGGGCGATCTGCCCGTGGACGGACAGTGGCAACCAGGCGGCTGGGACGTCGTGGCCGAGCATCTGCGTCAGGAACGACGCAGGGTCGGGATAGTCGAGGTGGAGTGGGCGCGAACAGCGAACCCTCAAGGGCTTGAGCGTCACGGCCGACTATGGAGTCATGGCCCGGGAACGCCGACGAGCAGCGCCCGCCTGCGCACTCTTCGTCGCCGCGATTGCCGCCGTCTTGCTGCTCGCGTTTCCGGCGCTGGCCTCAGCGTCTCCGGGAACCTTCGTCGTCATGCTGAGCGACGGCCATGACTGGATCGGTGGCGGCGAGCCGCGTCTCTTCCACCCCGGGAACGGCTCGATCTCGATCACCGGCAACGCGGGCTACCTGACCGTCCACGTCGCCGGAGGCACACAAGGCGACAGCTACGCGATGGAGTTCGCCGCCCCGGACGGAGAGACGCTCCACCAGGGTCTCTATCTGAACGCCCAGCGCGCGACGTTTCGCGGCGCTGGGCGGCCTGGCATCGATATCCACGGGTCCGGTCGCGGGTGCAACCAGATCGCGGGGATGTTCGAGGTCAAGGACATCGCCGTCGAGGCGGGCACGGTGACCCGCTTCTGGGCGCTCTACGAGCAGCACTGTGAGGGCGACAGGCCCGCGCTCTTCGGGGAGGTCCGCTTCGGCGAGCCGCTGTCCGGAGATCCGGCGCTCGTTGCGCCGCAGACGATCAGGTGGCCCGCGGGCGACGCAGGGTTCAGCTCGACTGTGGTTCCTGCCTGGGTCACCGCCGTCGACGACAGCGTGACGCTGACCGGGGCGTCGATCGTCGGCGCGGCCGCGTCGAGCTTCACGATCCGCTCCGACGAGTGCAGCGGCCGAACGCTTCAAGTCGGCGAGTCGTGTCAGATCTTCATCCGTTTCGTGCCTGCAGACGCGGGCACGAAGCTCGCGGCCTTGCGGCTGAGCGGCCCCGGCACCGAGCGCGACGTGGAGCTCCAGGGCTTCGCCTTCGGTGGCCAGACCCGCGTCGACATGGCGAGCGATCCCGGCGACTACATCGGCCAGGGCCGGCCCTGGCACTACACGGTCGCAACCGGCCTCATCGAAGCGTGGGGCACGAGGCAGCGCGTCACGTTCTCGATCGACGGGAATGACGCGACGTATTGGACTGCGGACTTCGCTGCTGCGCCGGGCGACATCCTCGCCCCCGGCACGTATCTCAACGCGACGCGCTATCCCTTCAACGGCAACGGGCCCGGGATGGACGTATCCGGGAACGGCCGCGGCTGCAACCAGCTCACCGGGCAATTCACGGTCAACTCGACCGCATGGTGGACCGACGGGAACGTCCGCTCATTCAGCGTGACGTTCGAGCAGCACTGCGAGGGCGGTACGCCGGCGCTTCGCGGCACGTTCGCATTTCGTGCGGGCGATACGACCCAGCTTCCGCCGTGGATGGGCGGTCCTCCTCCTCCACCACCGCCACCTCCGCCACCACCGCCGCCTCCGCCACCGCCGCCTCCGCCGCCACCGCCGCCTCCGCCGCCTCCGCCGCCTCCGCCGCCTCCGCCACCGCCACCGCCTCCGCCACCGCCGCCGCCACCACCACCGCCTCCAGCACCGCCGCCGCCACCGCCGCCACCGCCACCGCCTCCACCGCCGCCTCCTCCTCCTCCTCCTCCACCACCACCACCACCACCGCCTTCACCCCCGGTGCGCTGCGTCGTCCCGCGAGTGGTCGGGCTACGGCTCGCCGCCGCGAAGCGGAAACTGCGGCAGCGGTCTTGCGGAGTCGGACGCATTCGCCGCGTACACTCCCGGCGAGTCGGCCGGGTGATCCGCCAGAACCCGAGAGCAGGCGCAATCAGACGCGTGCACTTCCCAGTCGCAATCGCCGTCGGCCGACGTTAGATCCCAAGCGCTCTCGCGCGGCCGTGGAGTCAAATCGGGTTCGGCAGCGAGAATGACCGGGTGAGGTTTGCCGACCTGAGCGAGTTGATGGCCCAGCTCGACGGTGTCTCCGAGCGCAGCGGTGACGGTCTGCTCGACTGGCGGTATCGCGGACGGTTGATCGCCCGTCAGCTCGACGACAGCCACGTCGTCATTCGTGCGTCGTTCGACGTCCGAGATTTTCTACTCCAGTCGTTCCCCGAGACGTTCTCGGTGCCCAGGCGATTCGCGAAGCACATGATGATCGTCGCTGACCTCGAGAACGGCAATGGAGATGCGATCGAAGATGCCGTCATCGCCGCATGGGAGCTGCAGTCCGACCCCGCTAGAGTCGATCGAGATGGTTGAAGACGTTGTGCCGGTTCTCCGCGTCGAAAACGCTGCTCGCGCGGTCGACTGGTACCGCCGGCTCGGCTTCGAAAAGGAATGGGAGCACCAGTTCGAGCCGGGTTTCCCATGGTTCATCTCGGTTGCGCGGGGCGATGTTCGCCTCTATCTCTCGGAGCACGATGGCGACGCAACACCCAACACCCTCGTTCACCTGTATGTCAGCAACGTCGACGACGTAGCGGCGGAGTTCGGAGTGGCTGTCGATGAGGAAGGTCTCGCCGGGCGGGAGTGTGAGCTCGACGATCCTGATGGCAACCGACTTCGCGTCGCGACGCCGCGCTCGTGACGGCGGTCGCCTGCGGATCGCCGGCTGCTCGTCCTGAGACGGCCCAATTTCGCGAGTCGTTACACTCGCCCCGTGTCCGAGGCGAGGCTCGAAGACTCCGGCTCCGGCCTCGCGCCCGCCGGTGAAGGCTGGTTCGTCGTCAACGTGCGCGACACCGCCTGGATCACGTCCGATGGGACCGGCTCCGCCTGCGTCTTCGAGAGCAGCGACAACTCGTTCGCTCAGGTCGGCATGAACATCAGCGTCCTCGGCCCGGGCGAGCCGAACTGCCTCTACCACTCGGAGTCGCAGCAGGAAGCGTTCCTCGTGCTCTCGGGGGAGTGCAAGCTGCTCGTCGACGGCGAGGAGCGGCTGCTGAAGCCCTGGGACTTCTTCCACTGCCCCGCCGGCACGCAGCACGTTTTCGTGGGCGCCGGAGACGCGCCGTGCGCGATCCTGATGGTCGGTGCCCGGACGCCGGACGAGCAGCTGTTCTACCCGGTTTCGGAGCTCGCAGCGCAGTACGGCGCGAGCGCCGAGGAGGAGACGTCCGACCCGAGGGTCGCGTACGCGGACTTCGAGCGCGCACGGCCGGGGCGGCCTCCGAACTGGGACCGCCTGCCCTGGGCCTAGGGTGGCCGTCGCACAGCGGCAGGCGGCGGTCGAGTTCCTGCTCAGGTCGCGCGAGCCCGCGATTCGGTTCCTGACGCGGCGCGACGTTCTCGGCGAGGACGTTACCGCCGACCCCCACGAGCTCCGCTCGGGGCCGCTAGTGCGCGGGCTCCTACACGGTCAGAAGTCCGACGGAGGTTTCGGTGGGCACCCGTACCAGAAGTGGGGCGGCGCGCACTGGCGGCTCGTGTCGCTCGTCGAGCTCGGCGTGCCGGCCGACGATCGTCTGCGCGCGGCCGCGGACACCGTTCTCCACTGGCTGACGGGCGACGGGCACCGCAAGGGGATCCAGGTCATCGACGGCCTCACGCGGCGCTGCGGGTCACAGGAAGGGAACGCGCTCGCGGTCTGCTGCCGGCTGGGGATGACCGACGACCCGAGGGTGCAGCTCCTCGCGCGCTCGCTCGCGGAGTGGCAGTGGCCCGACGGGGGCTGGAACTGCGACAAGAAGGCGAGCGGCCGGCGCTCCTCCTTCAACGAGTCGCTTCCGCCGATGTGGGGCCTGCACGAGTACTGGGCCGCGACGGGCGAGACGTGGGCGAAGGAGAGCGCGGACCGCACCGCGGAGCTCTTCCTCGAGCACGACCTATTCCGCACGCTCGCGACCGGCGAGCCGATCCATCCCGGATGGCTCGTGGCGCACTACCCGCCGTACTGGCACTACGAGGTTCCCCAGGCGCTGCTCATCCTCTCCCGCACCGGCAAGCTCGACGACCCGCGCACCGCGGACGGAATCGACATCCTCCTCGACCTCCAGCGCGCCGACGGCTGCTGGCACAAGGGTCCGTCCTGGTGGCGCAAGCCGGGCTCTCCGGGCAGCAACGTCGAGGTCGTCGACTGGGGCGGGCGCGGGCCGAGCGAGATGACGACGCTGAACGCGCTCCGCATACTCAGGGCCGCGGGCCGCCTAGGCGGCCGGGAGGCGGATCAGGAAGCGCCCGCCGTCCGCTGACGTCTCCGCATACACGTCGCCGTGCACGCTGCGCGCCAGACGGCGCGAAAGCGCAAGGCCGAGCCCGGCTCCAGCGCTGCCGTTCGCGCCCTGACCTCGGACGCCCGGCTCGAAGATCCGCTCGCGCTCGTCGTCCGCCACACCGGGGCCGTCGTCGTCGATCGCGAACACGACGGACGAGTTCTCCCGCGCCACGTTGACCTGGACGCGGCTCGAGCCGTAGCGGCAGGCGTTCTCGACCACGGGTTGGAGGATCCGCTCCGCGAGATCGGGGTCGACGCCGATGCGAAGCGCTCCGGCGTGCGGCACGACTTCGACGGCGACTTCATGCGACGCGGCGAGGCCCGCGCAGGCGGCTGCTGCGCTGGCGGCGACCTCTCCGGCGTTCGCCAGACCCACGTCGCCGCCGGCCTCGAAGCGCGCGGCTGCCACGAGCGCGTCGACGGTTCGCGAGAGCTGGTCGGCGCTCCGCCGGACGACCTCGAGGGCTTCCCGGTACTCCTCGGGCTCCCGATCGCGGCGCAGCGCGAGCTCCGACTCGGCCAGGACGCGCGCGAGGGGAGTGCGGAGCTCGTGCGAGAGCTCGGCGGAGAACCGCCGCTCGTGCCGGAGGCTGGCCGCCACGCGGTCGAGCAGGCCGTCGAGCGTCGCCGCGAGCTCCGTCAGCTCGTCGTGGGGCGGACCGAGGGCAAAACGCTGGTCGAGGTCGTGGTCGCTCCACTCCGCCGCCTGCCGCGTCATGCGGACGACCGGCTTCAGCGAGGCCGTCACGAGCCAGCGGACGAGGATGGCGACGGCGATTAGCACGAGGACGCCGAACACGATCGACGCGATCAGCGCCGCGCCACGCGTCGCTTCGTACGGCGAGAGCGAGACTCCCGCAACGACCGTGCCCACGCGTTTGCCGCTGTCGACGATCGGGATCGAGTAGAGGCGTGCGTCGGACTCCGGGACGTCGTGGAAGCGCGACGGCCCGGTGGCCAGCGCGCGCGCCGCCTGGTCGACTGCGGCCTCGGTGCGCGGCCGCTCGAGCAGGCGCGGGCCCGCGAAGACCCAGATGAATGCGTCGCTCGCGCGCGCGTCCGAGGTCTCGCTCGTCGTCAGCCGTCCGTTCCGAACGCCGACCGAACTGAGCTCCACCGCCGCGCGGGAGCGGACGAGGGCGCGGGAGTCGCGGTCGAGGCTCCGTCCTAGGACGATGTTGAAGCCCGCGACGAGCCCGGCCACGGACACGACGACCGCTGCGATCACGACGAGCAGCAGTCGTCGCCTGATCCCGAGTGTCATCCGAGTCGGTATCCCACGCCGTGCACGGTTGAGATTTCGGGCGCCTGCTCGAACTGCTTGAGCTTGCGCCGGAGCCGGGCGACGTACGAGTCGAGCGTGTTCTCGCGGACGATCGCGCCGTGCGGCCAGCCGGCCCGGACGAGGTCGCGGCGACGCACGGCTTGCCCGGAGGCCGCGAACAGCTTCGCGAGCAGCCGGAACTCTGTCGGCGTCATGGGCACGTCCCGTCTCGCGTCGCCGAGGGAATGGGTGAGCGGGTCGAGCCGGAGCCCGCCCGACTCGAGCGCACCGTCCGAGCCGCTGCGGCGCAGGAGCGCCTGGAGCCGCGCCACGAGCTCGACGAACGCGAACGGCTTCGTGAGGTAGTCGTCGCCGCCTGCGTCGAAGCCGGAGATGCGGTCGACGACCGCGTCACGGGCAGTCAGGAAGAGCACCGGCGTCTGCACGCCGCGCGCGCGGAGCGCCTGGCACAGGTCGCGCCCGTCCGCGTCGGGCAGGCCGATGTCGATCACGAGCACGTCCGGCACCGACCGCTCGACCGCCTCGAGCGCGTTCGCCCCGGTCGAGGCGGAGTCGACCGAGAAACCCTCCTCGCGGAGCCCGCGCCCGACCACGCCGCGTAGCTCCTCGTCGTCCTCGACGAGCAGAACGGATCGCCCTGAGATCGTCGCCTTCGTCATCGCTCGGGTGTCAAGCCCGCCGCCAATGATGCCCGTGGCCGGCGGTCAGCTGAGCTCATGCGCCGGCAGGCTGGTGCTCCGCGGCGGTTGGGACCGCTCCAGCGCAACGACCGTCGTCACCGGGACGCCTAGATGCGACACGCGATGCGGAAGGTCGAGATGGAGCCAGCTGGAGACGCTGTGCGGCAGCGTCGAGAGGATGATCTCGTGGAACTCGCCGTCGTGCAGCGCCTCCTCGATGGCGTCCATGGGGTCGTGCCGGTAGGAAACTGAGCCGTCGGCCGCGCCGCCGGCCGCGTCCTGGATGACCGGGAGTGCGAGCTCGAGTATGCGCTCTCCGTCGGCCTGGCGGTGCTCCCGTTCGGCTTCGGTCAGCGCAGCGTGCTCCGCGAGGTTCGGAATCAGGAGATGGAAGCGAGCGGGGCCGAGGAGCACGCGCTCGCGAACGGCCTGGACGAGCGCCGGCGTCGCGGCCGTCTCGTGGGCGACGACGAGCACGTCGGCGTGCGTCGTGTGCTGCGCGTACCGCGATTCGGTCGCGTCCGTGCGCGTGAGGCTGAGGTACGCGACGACGACGATGATCGCGCCCATGAAGAGCGCGCTCGTTACGGTCGTCCCGAGTCCGAGGCCGCCGTCCGCGCGCGGCTGCGAGAGGTAGTCGCCGAGTGACGCGCCGAGCGGCCGGGTGAGGACGTACGCGATCCAGAACGAGGCGACGGCGTTCAGGTTGAAGCGGTAGTGCGCCACGCCGACCGCGCCGATCGCTCCCGCGAACAGGGCGAGCGAGACGAGGTAGCCGAGGTTCAGCCGCTCGGCGGTCAGGTCGCCCGCGGCGGTACCGAGCGCGAAGGTGAACAGGACTGCGAGCCAGTAGAAGCTCTCGCGCCGCCTCGTATAGATCGTGTGGATCGACAGCGTCCGCTCGCTCCCGTACCAGACGGCGAACGTGACCGAGAGCGCGATCGCGAACGCGACCGTCGTGATCACGAGCGAGACGCCCATGTTGTCGCTGAGGTTGTCCGTGATCTGCGTTCCGACGATCGAGATGAGGACGATGCCGAGCCAGTAAACCCACGGCACGTAGCGGCGCGCACGAAACTGGACGACGAGCGCCGCCACGAGCAGCGCGCCAGTCATGAACGTCGTCTTCGTGAGGCCGAGGCCGACGTTGTCCGACAGGTAGTCCGACGCCGTCTCACCGACGGTCGTGCACAGGACCTTGATCACCCAGAAGTAGAGGGTGACCTCGGGGACCTTGTTCAGCATCCAGCGCAGGTCGGCGCGGAGCTCCTCGCGAGTCGGCTTCGTCATCGGGCGCACAGTGCAACGAAAAACCTGAGCGTGACCTGACCGAAGATCTTTACGCCCCTCTTACGTGCAGCGCACGGACTGCTGACGTTTGCGTCCGACCATTGGCGAGACATGCAGTTCTTACGCCCAAGGAGGGTGCAAATGAGGTTCCGCATGGTCTTCCTCGCCCTGACGGCAGTCGCCGCAGTCGGCCTCGGGGCAACCGGCTCGATCGCGGCCGGCAAGCAAGCTTCTGTCGCGTACATCTTCCGAGGGGAGCTGGCAGCGACTCCGCCGCCGAACTCGTCCTCGCTCCTCGTTGACGTCGCCGGTGGCAACCAGCGCGCGCTGCGCCTGCTCGTCGGCCAGCCAGCGGGTCAGGCCTTCGCGGTCGGCGGCAACACCGAGTACCTGCGCTGGGTACACGGCGTGCCGACGGTCGTCGACCAGAGCAACCTGGCCGAGGGCGACCAGCTCGTCGTCCGGATCCGCGCGCCGCGCGGCTCCTCGCTCGCCCAGGTCGAAGCGTCGTCAGCCGCAGTCGTCGCCGATCACGGCCCGACTCCGGGACACGCCGCGAGGCCGCTGTGGCTGTTCCAGGGGACGCTAAACGCGCCTGCCGCGAACGGTCATCTCGGCGTCCACGTCCTGGACGGGAACCATCGCGCGCTGAAGGCGATGCTCGGCCAGGCGCAGGACCAGTCGTTCTCCTACGGCCGGCGGACGGTGTTCATCAGGTGGCAGGGCCGCGTGCCCACGCTCATCTCTCCGAGCCAGCTCACCGTCGGCGACCGGATCAGCGTCCGGATCCGCGCCCGCGGCAATTCGTCGCTCGGACAGGTCGAGGCTACGCCGGCGAACCACGTCGGCGAGCACGAGCCCGCTTCTAGCTCATAGGCGGCACCGAGGACGGGAGGCCGGCGCACGCCGTCGGCCTCCCGGCCGTCTGCTAGGAGTCGTAGCGACGTTGTCAGACTCTCTCGCCGCGCTCCCTCGGAGGCGGCCGGAACGATTTGCGGTCGAGCGCGACACGGTTCGGTACCTTCCCGCGGTGCGTCGGCTGTGGCCAGCTTTCGTGCTGCTCATCGACGGGGCTCTCCTGGTCGTCGCCCTCTACCTGCCGTGGCAGCGCGTCTCGGTCGATTTCTCCGCATTCAACGACCAGGGCGGATCCGTCGGCGCGCTCCTCCACGTCTTCGGCGGATCGAATCCGCTGGAAGGCTGGGACTCGGGAGTCGCCGCGGCGGCGGCGCTGGCGGCCCTCCTTCTCGTGGGCCTGTCGGCTGTGGCGTTTGCTCGTCCGCACCTCGCGAGTCGGCTTCCGCTCGGCCGCTGCGCTTTCGCTGCGGCGTACTTCGAGGTCGCCGTCGCCGCTGACACGCGCTCCCGCGGGATGCTGATCTTCGGTGGAGACGAATCCGCCGCCGTGGACGTCCACTTCGCCTACGGCGCCTACGTAGGCCTCGCAGCCGCTGCGTGCGTGGTCCTGGCAGCCTCGCTGCTCCGACGGGCCGAGCTCCAGGAGTATCGCTCGCCTTCTGCCGCCGGGGCCGTCGTCCTGGCCTCGGGACTGCTCGTAACGTTCCTGCTCCCGTGGGAGCGGTTTCCTACCCAGGCTGAGAACACGGGGATTTCAGCCCCTGCGGCACAGGTCGCAGCCGTGGTCGCCATCTTCATACTCGGCGCCTGGTCGCCTCGTGCCGGGTACGGTGCAATCGTTCGCCCAGGCCTCGCCGTGGTCGCAGCGCTGTTCACGGTGGCGGCCTTCAACGCGACGACCTTTCCGTTCGACCGCGCGTATGGCGCCTGGATCGCGATCGGCATTGCGACCGCTCTTGTCGTCTTCTCGCTCCAAGGTGGGATTCGACGACCGGACCTCGAGCGAATCCCCTGGACGCGGCTCGTGCTGGTGGCCGCAGGACTGTTGCTCGTGGCCAGCTTGTTCCTACCGTGGCAAGAGTTCTGCTACCCGCCCGAGGCGTTCGGACCGACCGCAGGGAAGTGTGTGTCACCGAATGGTTGGGTGAACGAGAGCGGCACTGGAGCCGCCGTCCTCGCGATCGTTCTGATCGTTTCGGCGCTCGCACGCTTGCGGCGAGCGCCTCCGCGAGCCGAGCTTGCCGCTGGAATCGCGCTCCTCGTCGCGACGCTCGGGTTTCAGCTAGCCAACGGCGGGCCGTTCGGGCTCGACTACGGCTTCTGGATCGGCGCCGTCTGCACCGGCTTCATCCTGGTGCTCGCGTTCGTGGGTCTCGGGCGGCCGGTGCTCGATGTTCGGCTCGCACCGATCGCGCTGTGCCTAACGTACCTCGCGATTTCCGTGCCCACGTGGTCGGGGGTGCTGGGATTCGACGCGCCGCGGTTCTTCTGGTTCGCACCCTTCTCGTGGATCACGGTCGTCGGAGCGCTGCTCGCATTGGCGCTCATCCGGCTCTGGTTCGAGCGCCGCCCCGACCCGCGGCCGCTCTTCCTCCTTCCAGCTGTCATCACGGTGCTGGCGACGCTGGACCTCGTCCGCGCCGAGACGATCACCTGGGGCGGAGGCATCGTCCTCGGGCTGTGCGCTCTGCTCGCGCTCTTCGCCTGGGCCGAGCACGCGCGCGCCCTGGGACAGCTTCAGGTTCCGGAAATCCTCCGGGTCGATCGCCTCTAGCGGCCCTCGTCGTCGTGGCTACGCGGGTCGGTCTCCTCGACCAAGGGCTCCACGTCTCGGCCTTCCTTCTCGACGACGATGTACGCGTCGAAGGTCTCGATCACGCGCTCGACGGTCGGGTCCTCGTGGCCGGGGCTGAGCAGGAAGTGCGTCGCGTCCGAGCGCACTCGTTCGTAGACGCTCGTCGGCACCGAGAGGCGCTCGGTGCAGGCTTTGTCGGCGCACTCGCAGACGATCTCGAACGTCCCGGTGTCCGAGTCGAATGTCTTGGTCATGTCCTCGACGCGCTCGTTGACCTCGCGGAACATCACCTCGTTGAGGGCGAGCCGGCGCTCCCTCTCGCTCATGGGGCGGAGCCTACTCCTGCCCCAACGAGACATGGCCCAGTGCCAGGCACCGGGCCATGTCCTTCAGGGACCTGTCGGCTTTAGAAACTGCCCGAGACGATCAGCCTGCCGGCGGCGGTCTTGACCTTGATCCGCGTGCCGGCGTTGATCGCCGGGAAGCTCGCGCCGCGGCGGTTGACCTGCGCGGCGCCGAGCCGGTTGACTCGCGCCGAGCCGACCTTCGTGCTGTTCACGAAGAAGTTGACGCGCCTGCCGGCGAGCCGCCGCACGTGCTCGACCTCGATCTCGAGCTCGCGCTGACCCTCGTTCTGGAACTTCGCCTTGCCGCTCGCGCCCGGGAATGCTCCGGACGACTTGAGCGCGATCCGCGTGCCGGGCCCGCCCTTCGCCTGAACCGCCGGAGCGGCAACTGCGAGCGCCGCGAGAGCGAGGAGCGAGACCGTGAGAATGACTGTGCGCTTCATGACTGCCTCCTTGATTGGCTTGATCACGAAGGTAGTCGCGCTCGCCCCAAGGGCGGGCTACGCGAAGGCAAAGCTTTGGTTCAGCCTCTAGGAGGCGTAGCGGGGCGCCTTGGAGCCCTCGCGGAGCCCGAACAAGCCGTACAGGATGTAGTTCACGAGCCACACGACGATCGTCGCGCCGACGTACGTCCAGAACCCGTCGATCGAGAAGTCCGGCGCGATCCACTCGGCGAGCGCGAGCATCGCGACATTGATCGCGAACAGGAACAGCCCGAGCGTGATGATCACGAGCGGCAGCGTGAGCAGCGTCAGGATCGGCTTGACGATCGTGTTCGCGATCGCGAGCACCGCGGCGCCGATCAGCAGAGGCCCCCAGCCGTCGATCGAGACGCCGCTGAAAAGCCAGTCGGCGACTGCGAGCGCGGCGATGTTCGCGATCCACGCGAATATGAAGAAGAGCGCCATCGGGCGCTAGTAAATCACGGTCTACCGGTGTCGGTAGACGATCCGGCCGCGCGACAGGTCGTACGGAGAGAGCTCGACGTTGACCCGGTCGCCGGGGAGGATCTTGATCCGGTAACGCCGCATCTTGCCGGCCGTGTAGCCCAGCGTCTCGTGGCCGTTGTCGAGAAGGATCTTGTACATGCCGTTGCGGAAGGCCTCGATGACCTCCCCCTCGAACTCGATCTTGTCTTCCTTGCCTGCGATCTCAGCTCCTCAATGAATCCCCGCGCCGCGGACGTCGAGCCCACGGCGCGGGAAGCTCGTTTCGGTCTTACCCGACGAGGACGACGTTCGTCGCCTCCGGGCCCTTCTCGCCCTCGCGGGGCTCGTACTCGACCTTCGCGTTCTCGGTCAGGGTCTTGAACCCGTCGCCCGAGATGTTCGAGAAGTGCACGAAGAGATCCTTACCGCCGTCTTCCGGCGTGATGAATCCGTATCCCTTCGCGTCGTTGAACCACTTCACGGTTCCGGTTGCCATCTAATTCCACCTCCCTTACCACTCACGAACACGCACAAGGAGGCGGAGCGCCACCGGTACACGTTCTATTGCTTGGCGGAGTCTAGCGCGGCCGGTCTGCATCCTGCAGAAATGCTGCAAACGCGCCCGCTGAGCCGGCGACGACGAGCACCGCCCACATCTCGAGCGCGATGTCGATCGCGCGGCCTAGCGGCGTGAACGGATTCCTGATCTGCGAGGAGACCGTGAGCAGCTGCACCGTCGTGAAAAAGAACGCGCTGCCGAGCGTGTGGATGTCGGTCCCGCGCGCGTGCCGCTCGGCCATGAAGATGAGGATCGTCCCGACCGCGTCGACGATCACCGTCCCGATGAGGATCAGCAGCAGGCGCGCGACGAGCCGGTGGTGGTGGCCCTCCCAGCCCCTCAGGTTCTGGAACTCCGCGCGGATCACGTCCGAAGAGTGTCCCGGGCGGTGCGGACGCTACTGGCTGTCGAGGCCGCTGACGCCCCAGGTGTCCGAGAGCAGATAGCCCTCCGGGAACGGGTCGCTCGGGTCGATCAGCACCTGCGTCACACCAGTGATCCAGGCGCTGCCGCAAATCGCCGGGACGATCGCCGGCCGCTCGCCGACGCGCGTCTCCTCGATGATCCGGCCCTCGAACGTGGAGCCGAGCGGCGACGCGTGGGTCATCGAGTCGCCGGCCTTCATCAGCCCGCGCGCGTGGAGGACGGCGAGACGCGCCGAGAGGCCGGTGCCTGTAGCCGAGCGGTCGAGCCTGCCGGGCGCGACGACGACTGCGTTGCGGGTCACCTCGCCGACGCCCCGCCACGGCTCGGCGATCTGGACGATGCTCACGCCGGCGATCGCTGGATTCTCCGGATGCACGCACTGGAGCTGCTCGCGCGCCGCGGCGCGAATCGCCTCGCCGGCGAGAGAGAGGTCTCGCGCTTCCTCGGGCACGAGCTCGAAGCCGAGCGCGGCCGAGTCGGCGATCGCATACCACATGCCTCCGTAGGCGACGTCGACCGTGATTCCGCCGAGGCCCTTGACCTCGAGCTCCGCGTCGAGCTGCCCGACGAAGCACGGCACATTGGTGAACTCGACGCTTTCGCACTTGCCGTCGCTACAGGCTGCCCGCGCCTCGACGACCCCGCCAGGAGCCTCGAGGCGAACGACCGTCTCGGGCTCGCGCATCTCGACCATGCCCGTCTCGAGCAGCACCGTCGTCGTGCAGATCGTGTTCGATCCGGACATGGCCGGGTACTCGGTCGGCTCCATGATGATGAAGCCGGCGTCGCAGTCGTCCCGCGTCGGCGGCACTACGAGGTTGGCGTGGCACGCGACACTCCCACGCGGCTCTCGCAGGAGCACGCGGCGCAGCCAGTCGCCGTCGCGCCGGAGCGACTCCATCTGCTCGAAGACCGTCGCTCCGGGCGGAGGCAGGACGCCGCCGACGATCACGTTCCCGATCTCGCCGCCGGCGTGGCAGCCGACCACGGTCAACGTCCGTCCGGCCCGCATCTTGGGGCGACGATACGGAACTGCGAGACTGCGGGCGTGACCGAGCTGGTTGCGTTCCTGGGCGTGTCGGCGATCGTCATCGTCACGCCCGGGCCTGACACGGCGCTCACCATTCGGAGCTCGCTGCTGGGCGGACGGCGCGCGGGGATCTTCACGGCGCTCGGGGTCTCGTGCGGGCAAGCGGTCTGGACACTCGCCTCGGCCGTCGGGATCGCTGCGCTGCTCGCGGCCTCCGACCCGGCATTTCTCGCGGTCAAGGTCGTGGGCGCCGCGTACCTGATCTGGCTCGGGCTCCAGGCGCTCGCCGCAGCTGTTCGCGGCCGACGGAAGGAGGCCGAGGCGCCTCGATCGAAGACACTCGAGCCGCGCAGGGCCTTTCGCCAGGGCCTCCTCAGCAACCTCGGCAACCCGAAGATGGCCGCCTTCTTCCCGAGTCTGCTCCCGCAGTTCGCGCACTCGTTCTCGGCGCTGCTTGCGCTCGGCTTCGTGTTTTGCCTGCTGACGCTCGCCTGGCTAACGGCGTACGCGGTTGCGGTCGCACGGGCCGGCGACTTCTTCAGCCGCTCGTGGGTGAGGCGGGCGATCGAGGCGGTCACGGGCGCCGTGCTCGTCGCGCTCGGGCTCCGGCTCGCGACCGAGCCCCGCTAGTGGACGCGGCACCGCTTCGCCCGCCGGCGATCTACGCACCCGCGCCGCGGGAAGTCTCGTTCGGCCGGATCGAGGGCCGCGTCTCGAAGGGCACGAGCGAGGTGCGCGTCCGCGTCGACGGTAGGCTCGTCGCGACGAAGACCGTGACGCGCCCGCGGTTCGCGCTCGTCGTGACGCTCCCGCAGCGCGACGTCACGATCCGGGTCAGCGCGATCGACGGGCGCGGGCGGCACGCGGCGACGCTCGTCGGCCCGGTGTTCGGCCTCCCGCGTGGAGGCGCGCCGTACTCGGGGCCGATCCCGGCCCTGC
>Ga0307282_10000248_pt1 | contig 16465 bp, 14 predicted proteins | sample ER_DNA_121_FD_194475 | JGI IMG/M metagenome (GOLD analysis project Ga0307282, IMG submission 194475) | Bulk soil microbial communities from the East River watershed near Crested Butte, Colorado, United States - ER_DNA_121 | ecosystem: Environmental > Terrestrial > Soil > Floodplain | place...
ACCGACGCTCTTCCGATCTCTGTGAACCCTGATCTGCACCTCGTTGGCGCCGCTGTGCGCGCGGACGTTCGCGAGGCTTTCCTGCACTATCCGATAGAGGGCGATCCGCTGGGAGGCGGTCAACGAGTCGAGGTCGCCCGCCAGGTCGAGCGTCGCCCGAATGTGAGTGCGGGCCTGGAACGAGTCCACCTCGCGTCGTAGGACGTTGGTGAGCGAGGACTCGAGCACGCTTGTCGGCTCGAGCGACTGCGCCAGCTCCCGCAGCGTGCGGTCGAGCTCGACGATCTGACCGCTCAGGTCGTCGAGGCGCCCGGCCACCAGCTCGCGCGCCCGGCCGTCCACGTGCTCGGCTACCTGCGAACCGGCCAGGCGGACGTCGGCCGCAATATCGACGAGGTCCTGGATCGGCCCGTCGTGAAGGTCGTACCCGAGCCGCAGCAGCCGTCTCTCTCCGGAATCGACGAGTGCGCGCTCCCGCGCGGCGTTTCGTTCGAGCAGCATGTTGCGCTCGAGAACGGGGGCGAGGATCGCGCCGGCCTCCTCCAGGAAGGCGAGAGCCCGCTTGCGGCAATCGGGGCGCGCCCGGGCGACGAGAGCCGCGTAAGGCTGCTGCCAGCGTTTGACGGGCACGCTGTGGATCCAGCCGCGCACGCTGACGCCGCCATCGGGAACGCCTTCGAGAGTGGCCTGGGCGACGTTGCGGACCCGGCGTGTGGGCTGAGCGTCGCCGACTTTGACGAGGCAGCCGAGCTCTCCGAGGGGGCCTCCGCTCCAGAGCGAGACATCCGAGATCGGCGCAAGGGCGACCAGCAAGCCGAGCTGGAGCTCCACCGTGACCAGGGGCGGAAGCTCGAGCAGCCTGGGGCTGGATGCGGCGCGAAGGAAGAGATCGAGCGATACCGCTTCCGTGGAGCAGCCGAGCGCAGAGGCGACAGTCGCGACAAGGTCGGAGACGGCGCTCTGGGGCAAGGCGCGCTCCAGCTTCAGGCCTGTTAGAGCGTCGGCAGCGTAAGCAAGCGCCGCCGAGCGAAGGGCTTCGTCGGTGCCCCCTCCGGCTGCAGCCAGCGCCCGTGCCCGGGCGCCGGCGGCCGCGAAGGCGTCGGCTGTATCCGGGTGGCCGTCGAAACGGGCGAGCTCAGCCTCCAGCTCGTCGAGCAGCGGGCCTACCGGAGGCGAATCCAGCTGGACGCGCCTCGACCGCGTCCGAGCTGTGCCGGCGACGGTCGCCGCGTGAGCTGAGAGGTCGACTACAACCGACGCGCCGCCGTTGAGACTCCCTCGATCCACACCCCTCCTGTCCGCAGCTGGCTCCGACTCCCTCCCGGCCGGAACACCGTCTAGCAGTCTGCTTCGACTGCCAAGATTCGACAAGGGCCGAAAGGGCTAATGTGGTGTTCAATCGCTGAACGGCGAAGAGGGCCGCAGATCCCTTGAAAAGCCCTCTCCGTCCGGTCATGCTTGTTGTGGGGAGGGGCTCCCGCTGCGGTTGCCCAAAAACCGAGGACTGGGAAAGGGCAAGAAACTGGGAAATTCGGTCGGATCGAAGGGCGACACACCTTTCCGAGGCCGAGCGGTCCGAGGAGAACGGGGGCAAGTCCTCATCTTGATGGTGCTCGCCCTGCCCCTGTTTTTTGCACTCGTCGCTCTCGTCAGCGACGGATCGAGCGTCTTCGCGAATAAGCGGAGCCTCCAGAACGTCGCGGACGCATCGGTGCTCGCGGCGGTCCGAGAGTTCAACCCTGATCTGAGCGCCTGCACGGGACCCGACACATTGGCCGGCACCTGCTTGTATCGGATCAGGACGACGGCGGAGGACTACAGCACTCGAAACGGCGGCCCGAGTTCCCTCCCCGCATGCAACGACAGTTTGGGGCCGCGCTGGAACTGTTACAAGACGCCATATCCCAACAGCACGGATAACGCCGGGCTCCAGGTGAGGTTCGAGCGGACTGTCCCGTTCCGATTCGGGCGGGTAGTCGGGCTTTCTGGAGGCACGGTCCACGCGAAGGCGGCAGCCGGCCTGGGGCTGCCAGGCTCGGCGGCGAATGTGTCACCCGTGGGGGTGCAGCAAGCAATCGCCGCATGCACGATGCCGACTGCGTCTCCACGCTGCTTCGGGCCGAGCTATCCGAAGACGCTCGACTTCGACAGCGGAGGCTTCGGCTACGCGCTCCTCAACCTGCATTGCGCAACCGACACTCCTGTGTCCACATGCGCGACGAGCTCACCGACGAGCGAGATGAACGTCTTCATGGTCAGTGGCTTTCCTGGGTTGTTGGCGGTCAACAAGTGGTACGTCCAGAACAACGGCGCCAAGAACGGAATCAAGCAGGGGGTTGATGACGTCATCACCGCCGGCACGAAGCTCCTGATTCCGGTCTACGACTGCGTGTCTGTTACTCCGCCGGCCGTCTCCTGCAGCTCGGGAACCAATCCGGCGGCGTACCACGTGATCGGCTTTGCCGCGTTCGTGATCGTGAGCCGAAATGGGTGGAACAATGGGCAGGGGCATACCTTCACCGGCTACTTCACGGACTACATAGCAACGGGCGTCGGTGGGGGCGGAACCGACTTCGGCGTCCACGTCCTCACCCTCAACGAATAGACCCAGGTTTTCGTGGTCGCGTGGCTGCGAGCCAAGTGCTACGTCCGCGATCGCCTCCTCAGCGGCCGCCGAGGAAGAGCACAAGCAACCCGCCGAAGGCCAGGAAGGGGCCGAACGCGATCGTTTTCTTCCGGGCACCAAAGCCCTCGCGGGCGAGAACTAGGAGCGCCACAACCGCTGCCGCGAACAAGCCGGCTAGGATCGCCGCGGCAACCGACTTCCCCAACGCCGCGCCGAGCAGCGCCGCCAGCTTGACGTCGCCCATGCCCATTCCCGCCGGATAAATGAGGAAGGGGACGAAGAAGAACAGTGCCGCCGCCAGTGCGGCGAGCACCCATTCGAGCGCGTGGTCGGGATAGAACGCGATCTGGAGGATCAAAACGATCGCAAGAGCGGGGAGGACGATCGCGTCCGGAATCAGCCTGCGGTCGAGGTCGATCGCCGTCAGGAGGACAAGGGCGGCGGCAAGGATCGCGCCGACGAAAGCGTGGCCGGTGAAGCCGAAGCGCGCGAAACAGCCCACGGCGAGCACGACGCTTCCGCACGCGACCGCGAGCCGCCGCCGGCGCGGCAGGGTACGAACGTGAGCGATGGCGGAAAGGCGAGGCTGCACCTCGGCCGGAGGCGCGCCCGTCTCGTGCACGGTGGTCAGTCCGTCGCGCTCGCGTACGAGCGGCGGATGTCGTCGGACAGCGTCTCCAGGGCTTCCCACTTCTCCATGATTGGGAGGCCGGTGGCCGGTTTCGGCCGCTCGTCGTCGCAGACGATCAGCACACCCACCTGGGGGTGCAGGGCCTCGATCGCGGCCGCGGTCCGGGCTGCTTCACTCAACGAGTCGCTAGCGTCGAGCACAACGACGTCGAGGCGCTGCCGCCAGACCAGGTCGACGGCGTTCGCGATCTTCTTCGTCGTCTCGACGGCAAACCCGTTGCGGGTCAACAGGAATTCGGCTAGCCGCAGAAACTGCTCGTCGCGCGTGCCCAGGAGCACTCGGATCGGCCTCGTGGGCAAGCCGTTCGCCGCTTCCTTGGTCGCGGGTCGCGCGGGAGCATCAGGTCGCCCATTGACTCCTCGGGCCGCCCAGGCAAGCCGGTCTCCCGGTTTCAGGCCGCGGCGTTCGGCCTCACCGGCCGCGAGCTCAACCACGTCACGAGCGCCGCGGCAGATTGAGGCCCGGAAGGGCTTGAGGTTCTCGACGACCTTGACCACCACCTGGTCGGCGTCGACGAAGGCGACGTCGATCGGGAAGAGCAGGAATGCCGTGTGAATCGACCACCCTGGGCGCAGGACGATCCCGTCGCCTGGACTGAGCTCGCGCCGGCCGAGCAGGCCCCGCAGCCGCCGGAACGCCGTGTCCGCCACCAGACAGCGCTCGCAGACGACCTTGCCGTCGTCCTCGCGCCGCAGAACCAGCGCTCCTGGAGGCCCAGCCATCTCAGGTCGCCCCGAAGATCTTGCCGATCGAGTAGAAGGCCGGGCCGAGCAGGACGATGAACATGGCTGGGAAGATGAGGAAGACCAGCGGGAAGAGAATCTTGATCGGCGCCTTCTGCGCCCTTTCCTCGGCTGCCGAACGGCGGCGCTTGCGCATCTCGAGCGCGAGGTTGCGCATGATCTGTCCGGTTGAGGTGCCCAGCGTCTCCCCCTGAAGGACGGAGCGGACGAAGGTCCTCATTCCGGGCGTGTCCGCGCGGCCGAGCATTCCTTTGAGGGCTTCGTTCGTGGTCAGTCCCATGCGCTGCTCCTGCAGCGTGAGACGGAGCTCGACGCCGAGCGGACCTTCCAGCCGCTCGGCAGCCATTTGGACTGACGCGAGGAAGCTGACGCCCGCCTCGAGGGTGACGACCAGCAGATCGATCAGTTCGGGCAGCTCGTAGTCGATTGCATCAGTCCGCTGGCGGGCGCGCCGGTTCAGCACGACCATCGGGAGGATCCAGCCGAGGAAGGCGAAGAAGGCGATGCCCAGCAGGATCATTGCGAACTTGACGCCGCCGCCGGCCGCGAGCCACAGCCAACCGAGCGGGAGGACGATCGCCAGCAGAATGCGATAGCCGATCACCATTCGCGCGCTGGTGTTGTAGAGGCCAGCGGCGATCAGCTGCTTCTGGATTCCGCGCTCGCCTCCGCCCAGGACACCCGGAGCGAGGGCGCCGACTTGGTCTGCGATTTGCTTGATGGCGCCAACGTCTGGTGTCGCAGACTCGGCCTCGACCTGAGTTTTCGCGGAGAATCCGTACGCGTCGATTTGAGCGAGTGTCTGGGCCGTCCGAGTCTGCGAGAAGCGCCAGCTCTGAAGCAGCAGCGCCACCGCCCCTGCCAGGAGCAAGAGACCCACGATGAGAATGAGAATCACGTCAGCCTCCTCAGACCTTGATGTTCACGATCTTCTTGATCACGAGTGAGCCGGCCACGATCATGATCGCGCCGACCGCGATCATCAGCCGCCCAGATGCATGTGTGAAAAGTGGCTTCATGTACGTCGGATTGACGAATGAGATCACCAGCAGCAGGCCGAGAGGCAGGAAAGAGACGACCCACCGCGCCATTCGCCCTTGTGCCGTCAGCGTTCGCACCAACCGGCGCAGGCCCTGCCGTTCGCGGATGTTCTCGATCACCCGGTCGAGGACCTCCGCTGAGTTGCTGCCGGTCTCGCGCTGTAGCGAGGAGACCAATGCCACCTGCTCGACCTCGCGGCTCTTCATCCGCTGCGCAACTAGGGTGAGTGCGTCCTCTAGCGGCACGCCGAGCTGCTCGTCGGCGATCACGCGCTGAAACTCGGTACGCGAGGGCTCGGCTGCGTCCTTGACAACCAAGGATAGGCCGCCGACGAGGCTGTGCCCGGCCCGCAGCCCCGAAGCCACGACGTCGAGGTTGTCCGCAAGCTGGTCGGCGAACGCCCTCCTTCTCTTTTCGACTCGGTAGAGGATGAGACCGCGTACGAAGAGCGGCACTGCAAGGCCGAGCAGCGCGAAGATCCCTGACACGAATGTGGCCATCAACCAGGCCACGAAGAGAGTGAGAATGAGCGTCCCCACGAGCAGCTGTACGGGGGGAATGTTCACTTCGGCGAGTTTGAGAATCTCCTTGAACCTTTGCCACCACCGCGTCTGCTCGAGCGACTGCTCGGTGCCCTCGAAGATGCGGCTGGGAAGCGGGTCCCGGGCGTCTTTCTTGCCCGCCCCGGCCGTCGTGACGAAGTCGGACAGACGCCTGCGCACGGTGCTTCCGCTGGGGCGAAGGGCCATGATCAGCGCGAAGCTGAGCAGCGCGGAGATGAGAACGCACATGACAAACAACGTGATGCCCGAGCTCCAGATCCGGGTGCTTAGGGGTTTGTCGAAAGAGGGGGGCAAGAGCGTCGGGGCGACGTAGGCTGATCTCGCACGTCCGATCCCGGCGACGGAGACGCTCACTTGAACCGGGCGGCCGGGCTCGACCAGCGATCGATACCTGACGAGATACTGATTCGACAGCTTCAGTCCCAGCTGTGTGTAGATACCGGCCAAGTCGGCGGGTGTTGCGGCTTGCGAGAAGGAGCCGCCGGTCGCAGCTGCCAGTTGCTGGAGCGCGGCCGGACGGAAGGTCTTCGAGTGCAAGCCGACCGTGAAGACTCGGACGTGCGCGTCGTGGGCCAGCTTTCTGACCTGGTCGAGGCCAAGCGAGCTGCCGGTGTCCGCCCCGTCGGAGAGCAGGACGACTGCGCCCGTCTGGTACTGCGCGGCCAAGATCAGCGTGATCGCCTTTCCGACGGCGTCGTAAATGTGGGTGCCCCCGGCGAGTCCCGGTGTGCCGGCGAGCGCACTGTCGATCTCGGTCTGGGAGCGAGTGAAGGGGAGCAACAATTCGTCCGAGGCGTTGAACGCAAGCAGTGAAAGGCGCTGGTTGAGATTGCGCCGGGCCGCGAAGGCACGTGCAGCGTCCATCGCGCCCCTGATCGGTGCTCCACGCATGCTGTTGCTCGTGTCGATCACGAGCATGGCGCCGAAGCTCCCTCGCACAGCGCTCGCCGGCAGGACCCTTGCCCCGAGTACCGGCTGTCCGTTCTCGAGCACCGTAAAGCGAGAACGTTGAATCCGTTGGCCTGATCGCAGTGAAACCACGAATCCCCGGTCGGGCCAGACGGCCTTTTGAGTTGGGATCAGCTGGACGCCTGGCGCGGCCGCGGCCGCCTGGATTAGCGCAGCGGCCGCGACCAGAGCCGCAGCGAGGGCGATGGCGAGCCGTTGCTTCACAGCGTCGGCCGCTCCCCCGCTCCGTTGCCTTGCATCACGCCGGGTTGGAACATGCTCAGCGGCAGCGTGATGCCGCGCTTCTCGAACTTGTGAATCGACTCCGGCCGCATCCCGGTGGATGAGAGGCCTCCGACGATCTTCCCGTCGCTGGTCTTGTCGTTGAAGTTGAACTTGAAGAGCTCCTGGAGCGTGACGACATCGGCCTCCATTCGCTGCACCTCGGTGATCCGCGTCACTCGGCGAGTACCGTCCTCCAAGCGTTCGAGGTGAACGATGAGGTCGAGAGCCGAGCAGACCTGCTGGCGGATTGCGCGCACGGGAAGGTCGAAGCCCGCCATCAGGACCATCGTCTCGACCCTGGCGAGCGCGTCGCGCGGTGAGTTGGCGTGCACCGTCGACAGCGAGCCGTCGTGGCCCGTGTTCATGGCCTGGAGCATGTCGAGCGCCTCGGCGCCACGGACCTCGCCCACGACGATCCGGTCGGGGCGCATTCGCAGCGAGTTGCGGACGAGCTCCCGGATCGGGACCTCGCCCTCGCCCTCGATGTTCTTTGGGCGCGACTCGAGCCGAAGCACGTGACGCTGGTTCAGTTGGAGCTCGGCGGCGTCTTCGATCGTGACGATTCGGTCTTCGTCAGGGATCGCGGCCGAGAGTGCGTTCAGGAGAGTTGTCTTCCCCGAGCCCGTGCCGCCGGAGATGAGGATGTTGAGCTCGGCGTGTACGCAGCGCTGGAGGTAGTCGACGGCCTCAGTATTGAGCGTTCCGATCTTGATCATCTCGTCGAGAGTCAGCCGTTTCTTGCTGAACTTTCGGATCGTGATCAGCGGCCCGCTGAGGCTGAGCGGGGGAATGATGATGTTGACGCGGCTGCCGTCAGGCAGGCGCGCATCGACCATCGGCGAGGACTCGTCGACGCGCCTTCCCACCTCCGCGACGATCTTGTTGATGATCCGGCGCATGTGGGACTCGTCATCGAAGCGCACGTTGGTGTCGAAGAGCCGACCGTGGCGCTCGATCCAGACGTCGTAAGGGCCGTTGACCATGATCTCGGAGATGCTGTCGTCGGCCAGCAGCCGCTCGAGCGGGCCGTGGCCGAGCGCGTCATCGGCGATCGCGGAGGCGAGCCGCTCTCTGTCGTCGCGCGAGATACCGGGCTCGTCCGCCAGGTGGCGCTTGATGTCGACGACCACGCGGTCACGGAGGGCCACCGGGTCCATGCTGACGTTGAACAGCTGTGGTCCGAGCTCTCCGATCACCGCCAGGTGGACGCGGTTCTTGAGTTCCGCAAACGGGTCGTCTCGGCCTGGCGGCGGTGCGGGGCGCGCCGTCGTCAGTCGCTCGTGCAGTTCCATCAGCGCCTCCTCGAAGTCAGGCGTAGCCGCTTGCGAGGCCCGCCGAGAGCTTCCTTTGGTGCCTTGTTGTTGTTGTTGCCGTCTGAATTGAGAGAGCCGGCCGGATGAAGCTGCTTTGTTGTCCCGCGCTCGGCCTCGGCGGCATCCGCCGAAACCGGTGCTCCCTCGCGCCGGAGGAACTCGTCCGCGAGCGCCCGAAAGGCTTTCGCCCCCGCGGAGTCTGGCTTGGCGATCACGATCGGCGTCCCTTCGTTGACCGCACGCGTGACTTCTACGTCGCTCGGGATGCGGATGTCCGGACGCCTGCCGACCACCGCGAGCACGTCCTCGTCGTCGATCCCGACCCGGCTGTCGGCGCGATTGAGCACGAGGACGATTCGGTCGGGGTCGTAGCCCATCAAGTCGAGCGTCTCGAGCCCCAATCGCGTGTTCTTGAGCGAGAGCGTGTCGAGGGTGCCGACCATGCAGACGTAGCTCGAGTTGTCGATCGCCGAGATCACCTCGGGCTCGAAGCCCGGCGAACTGTCGAGGACGATGTAGTCGCTCGTCGCGCGGAGGAGCGGATATACCTCGCGCAGAAACTCGGGGCTAACGGAGCTCGCTTGGTCCGGACGGGTCGGGGCGACGAGCACGCGCACGCCGCTCGGATGCGGCATTACATAGGCATCGAGCTTGCCGGCGTCGAGCGACCCGCCCGACTGGACGAGGTCGTACATTGTCGTGTCGGGCCGGACGCCCATCGCGAGGGCCAGATCGCCGAACTGCAGATCGAGGTCGACGGCGGATACCGATTTCCCGGTCTGCGCGAGCGCGACCGCGAGATTGGAGGTGGTCACGGTCTTGCCCGTTCCGCCCTTCGGCCCGAGGACGCAGATCATCGGCGCGTTCCCTTGCTCCTTCATCGTGCCGGCCGCTCCCTTGCGGACTAGCACCTTCTGGAGCACGAAGTTGACCTGCTCGGGGGACTCGGGCAGCCGCACGGCGTCGTCCGCTCCAACCTCGAAGACTCGGCGCAGAAAACCGTCCGGCGAATCCTGCGCGAGGACGACGATGGGCATGCCCGGACGCTCCTTGACGACGCTGGTGATCAGGAAGAGCGTTCGCTCGGAGTAACCGGAGCAGGCGACCACAAGCAGGTCGGCCGGAGTCTCCTGGAGCGTCGTCCAAGTCTCGTCGACGCCCCGGACGATGCCGACGATCTGGATGTCGGTGCTCACGGGCAGCGAGGCCCGCACCGTCTGCTCGTCGATGCCCGCGTCGAGCGAGACCAGTGTCCGCGTTGGATGCTCCACCTAGTGTTCCCCTCTGTGCAGGAAAGTGTTACTTGCGGTCACGAACGCCGCTTGTGTCGTCGCCGCGCCGTGACCAGGCCGCAGGACAAGCCAGAACGTCCCGTTTTGTCCCATGTACGCAAACCTCGGCGCTTTTCCGCTCGGGACGCGAAGAATGTAGTTGCCCGTTACAGGCGCAGTGCTTCCGGCGGCTGCCTGGGTCGGCGAAGCCAGCACCAGAACGTTCGACATCAAGAGACCGACCGTGCCGGTCAGCTGACCGTAGACATCGACATGGTCGCCTGGCTGAATAGCGGGACTGAGGCCGTGGGCCGCGTCGAGCGCCGGCAGGGCGAAGGCCCGCCAGTTCCCGCTGAGCTGTGCCGCCAGCGCTCCAACCGACGTAGCTGTGAAGTCTGCCGTCGTCAGCTGCTGCCTCGGGTAGATGTCGGCTGCAGCGACGGTGCCTCGCAGGACGGCAGGATCGCTAATGGCCCCGAGCTTGAGCTGGTCCTTGGGGATGGTGGTCACAACGAAGAGGTTCTTTTCCGCGAACGAGGCCCCCGACGTGCCTTTGGGGATCAGCCTCTTCGCGACGAGCACCGTTTGCGGCTCGCTCGAGCCGCTGACGCTGCTCCTGTAATGGCTCAGGTAGACGAGCAGCAGGATCGCGGCCAGCACGGCTGCTGCGACCCCGATTGCGATCGTCCCCTGCCGGGTCTTCAGCAGACGGCTTGGCGCTAGATTCTCCACGACTCGTGCTCCTTCGGTCTCGTTATTGCTTGGGTCAACAACTGTTGTTGCTGGATGCGGTGTAGGCATCCACGCTCGAGGCGCTCGTCGGGTTCGTGGGCGGTTGCTCGATCCGCATCGTCGAGGTTGCCGTCAAACCCGAATGCGCCGGTAGTCCTTTTCCGATCAGGTAGGCCATCCAGTTGTACTGAGCTTTGACGACGACTTGGACTGGTTGGCCGGCCTGCCACGCAGAGGATGGGACCGGCGAAGTTCCTTTCGCGACGCCGGGGAACCAGATGCAGATGCTCACGCCCGGCGTCGAGATCGAGCTCGTTCCGCCGTTCTTGAGTTCGTTTGTATCCGCTTGGTTCTTGACCGCCGTGTTGATTTTGTAGGCCGGGGTGGTCTTGTTTGCGGCCCAGTTCGGATCGGGGCTGTTGTTCACGGCGACCGCCCGCGCAGCCTCGTTCGCCAAGTGCGTCTCGTCGTTCCAGTAGTTGACCGCCTTGCCGACGTCGATCATGCCGAGCAGGAGCAAGAGGACCAACGGAAGGACCAAGACGAACTCGACCAGCGCAACGCCGCGCTCGTCCGCCGCGAAGCGGCGCCAGGGATTGAAACTCCTCCATCGCTGCGTTCGCCGGCCCATCGCGCGACGTTAGAGGCTGCCTGCGGCGCCATTGAAGATGTCGACCAGGTTCGTTCCGATCAGCGACAACACGGAGACCGTCACTATCGCGACCAGCGAGATGATCAAGGCGTACTCGATAAGCGCCTGGCCTTCCTCCCGGGCCAGTCGCGACCGGATCGAATCAAGCATGCCCTTCCTCCTTTCGCCCCGCATCGCAAGTCCAGACCAAGGGCGGCAATCTCCTCGCCCACCATGATTCTCCGGTTCCCGCGGCTCGTTGCCCACCCGCGAAAGGCTTGGGCTACCCACCCCTTCGGTGAGCCGCGTAGGCGCCCTCGGCGCGCAGCGGCGCAGACGGCAACGCGACACGGCGGCGGAAGGCAGGAAACCGCCATGCTGGCCGCAGACTTGCTGCGAGAACGACTGCCCAGATAGAGACGCCGAGAGCAACGCGCCAGAAGTGTCCGTTGCTCTGCCCGTAGCTCGCCCACATCGCGAGCGGCACAAACCAGATCGGACTCAGCTTCGGTCTTGTGATCGCGATCGGCACTACAAGCAACGCGAGGTAGTGGGTCCACACGATCGGCGAGAAGAAGAAGGCGGCGGCGATCGCCAGTACGAACGCTTGCCTATCGGCGTCCTCGCGTCCTCGGCGCTGCACAAGGACGATTGCCAGGAGGACAAGCGCGCAAGCTGCGAGCGCGAGGGCGCGCGATTCGCCTCCCGTGAGGCCCAGGGCCATACCGAGAGCGACCGCCGAGTAGCTCTTCCATTGCTCGAGACGGGAGAGCTCGTCGAGGAGCCTCAGGTAGGAACCAAGGCCCGCGAAGCCGATCAGCGCCCAGGACAGGAAAAGCCCTGCGATGGCCAGCCCTAGGGCTCGCACACCAATGAGCCATCGGCGCGAGGCCCCTAGCCAAACCAGCAGGGGCCAGAGGAAAATCTTGGCTGCGATCAAGGCGGCAAGCGTCACGGGCGCGCCTCGACGAGAGTCGCGATAGCGCCAGACGACTGCCAGCCCCAGTGCGAGCAAGCTTGTAATCGAGCCTAGGAGGAAGTTCTGCAGTACGGGGTACCAAAGCAGCACGACCCCGTAACAGCGCCAGTCTCGCACGCCCAGAACCCGCAGGGTCAGCCCGGTCGCGGCGAGCTCTACAACAGCGAGCAGCGGGGCGGCGACTGCGAACGGAAGCGCGGCGAGTGGGGCGAAAAGGAAGGCTGCGAGCGGCGGGTAGACGAACTGATGCTCGTCGATCAACGCCTCAGGGCGCGGATACGGAGATGCGCCGTGGAGAACGTGGCGCGAGGCGTCCCACAGCGGCTTGTAGTCGAACCCGAGCTTCGTCCCGGTCAGGTAGCGAGCGACGACCAGGAGAACGAGTAGTGCCGGCGGAAGGACGCCGAGAAAGAGCCTCGTCGCCGCCAGCCCGAGACCGGAGCGCGAGGGCGCCGACAGAAGCGGAACTGTCTCTCCTTCGCAACCGCGTTCTATCGCGGTGGCGTTTTCGGAGGGACGGAAGACCGCTATGCCGCCGACGCCGGCTCGCTTGCCCACACTCCCTTACAGGTCGTTGCCGATGCGCCCGAGGACGCTGGTGACGTTGATGCCAATGACCTCAAGCACGCCAATGGCGACGACTGAGATCAGCGCGAGAATCAGCGCGTACTCGACGAGCGCCTGACCTTCCTCGGCCTGAATCTTCGCCAGCTGAATCCTCGCTGCGAGAGTCTGAATCATTTCGGCTCTCCTTTCTCCCCTCGAAGGGTTTTGCTTTGTGCTCATTGGTTTACGCGGTCGAAGAAGCCAGATGCACCCGCGAAAGGCTGGGGTCGCCCACCCCTTCGGCGGAAAAGCAGCGATTACCAGACGAACTTCGGCCCGAGCGCGTTGAGCAGAATCGCGAGCACGGCCCAAAAGGGCAGTGACCAAAGCACGAGGGTGCTCCGAACGAGACGCGCCTTCTCTTGCAGCACGGTGGTTGCCTGGGGAAGCGTCAGCAGGGCCGCAAGGAGCACTCCGATCGAGGCCCGCCCCAGGGAGCCGTAGTCCATGGCGATCGGAGTCGGCACGAAGACGACGAAGACGGCCACGTTTGCGAGCACGAACAGGGGCCCGAGAGTCAGCTTTCGCCGTAGCAGCACGATTGCGATTCCCGACCAGATCAGGGCCGGCAGGAGAACCGTTAGGAGGTTGGTGACGTCCGCGCCCGTCCAGGGCCACTGGTTCGCGATGCCGTGGAACGGGACGAGCGCGCTCAGGAGCGCACCTGCCGCGCCACCGACGACGGGGTGCTCGGCTCCGACGAAAGACTCTTGCGTGGTCGCGTGGGGGAGCGCGGTCGCGAGTATGTGTCGCCAGACGAAGAGCGGCGCGAAGGCGATCTCGGCGAATGTAATCGCACGTACCAGATTGCCCCATCGGATCCGTTCGCGCCAGCTCGAAGCCGTCGTTCCCGCTCCCACAAGCAAGCCGAGCGCCAGGATCGCCGGGAAAACCGCCACCGTTTCACGGGTCAGCATTGCCAGCCCGAAGAGCGTGGCCGCGCCAAGGAGCCGGCGCTTCGATCGCCAGTCGAAGACCACCAGTGCGGTGGCCGCAAGGGCGAAGGCCAGAGGCTCCGTTAGGTCTCTGACCACTGCGAGCGCGAGTCCAGGGTAGAAGCCGTAGAGCAGCGCCAGGCCGGGAGGCAGTCCGTGACGTCTGAAAAAAAACGCGACGGCTAGCGTTCCGCCGACCGCCGCGAGGATGTTGACCAGCACCATCATGTACGGGATCAGCGTCGGGTTTCCGCCGCTGAGCGCGCGCGCGGTCATGGGATAGCCGATTCGCGAGTAAACGAGCCCGGGAGCATCCATGTAGTCCTTCCCGTGCGTGGGGTCGACCGCGAGGAAGTAGTAGAACTGCCCGTCGTAGCCGATCCTGGCGGCGCGACCGTTTCCGTGGAGTGGGCGCGCGTGCTGCTTGATGATCGTGCTCGATGTGCCCTTGTTGTAGTACTGCTTCCCGATGTTGACGAACTGGTACGGGTTCCAGGCCAGCCCTGGAATCGTCAGCAGCGCGTAGAACACGGCGACGATCGCGCCCACGGTCCAGGGCGAAGCGAGTCGCGCGGCGCGCTCTCTCTTCAGTGCGCCAGGGATCGCGAAAGCATGAGCCTCCACGACACTGGTCCTAGCGCCGCGGCTACCTGCCTCGCAACGGTGAGAGGTCGAGGGCTCACCCGACCTTCGGCCTGATCGCCGGAATCCGTCCTTCAACGTCGCCGGACGTAGAGGATCGCGTCGGCGTCATGCGCGACCTCGCGAAAGGCCGGCGCATTCCTGAGGCGATTCGCTGGAGCGTTGCCGCGAATGACGAGAAGGACCCGACCTGCGTGCTGAAGGGCTGCGTCACCTGCCGGCCTGCCCGCGAGCCAGTCGAGGTAGAGGCGCTGGTTGGCGTGGCTGAACGCATCGAGCGGATTGCTCATCCAGACACGTCCCTCGGCCAGTGCTATCTGCTCTGCTGGGATGCTCTCGGCCAGGATCGGCGTCCCGGCGGCTCGGCGGAGCGCCTCGTCGAGTAGCGGTTCGCCCGCGCCCGAAGACAGCGGCCCGCGCACCATCCCGAACACCGTCAGCGCGACGGCAACCGGCACCGCAATACCGGCTATCCGCCGCTCACGACCAGGTTCGAGGTGCAGGCTTCTGGCCGCCGGAGTCGCCGCGAGGAACAGGAGCCAGACGCCGCTGCGCGCCGTTTTGACCGTCAGCACAGCGAGACCCGCCAGGGCGATCGCCTCCCAGAGCGCCGGGCGGGCCCGCATCGCGAGCACGATCAAGGCGATTGCTGCGGCCAGGAGCAGCAGGTCGAAGCCGGAGGTCAACGAGATCGGCGCCCAGAGCCCCTCGCCGCGACGGGCAGCCTCGTTCTGAAGGAGGCCGGCGTAGTAACCGGGAGTGTTCTGGAGCGCCGGCGTGACGCAGACAGCGAGGGCCGAAGTCACGAGTACAGAGCCGGCCAGAAGCGGCTGCCGGCGCGCGCGCCCGAAGATCAGGTAGGCCGCGGCAACCGCGAGGCCGACGAGCACCGCTCCATGCAGGTTCGACCAGAGCGCGAGCAGGGGTGCGAGGAGCCAGATCCGCAGGCTTGGCGAGCGCGCTTCGGCCCTGAGCAGCGTGACGAGTACGGGGAAGAGCAGCAGCGAGAAGAGCTGCGAGCGAACTATCAGCAACACCGGCAGCGCACCCACCACGACCACGAGCAGAACGAGCGCTCCACCGAGATCGTCCGCGCCCGCGCGGCGGAGATCCCAGGCAAGAATCGCCAAGGCTGCGGCGACCGCCACGACCTGGGCTGCCAGCAGGCCGCGATCGCCAACCGCGCTTGTCAGCCCACGCAGGATCAGCTCCGCTAGAACCGGCACGTTGTGCCAGCCTGCCGACGGCGCGCTCGCATAAGGAACGCCATCCGGGATCTTGCCTCGGTCCAGGATGATCCGGCCGAGGGCCGGCAGCCAGCGAGCGTCGGCCCCGATGGTCCCGGCGACAGCGGCGGATGCGGCGCCGATTGCGACCGCGAGCGCGAGCGGCCCGAACCACGCAGACGCGACGCTGGCGCGAAATGCGGAGGCGCGCAGGCTCAACGCGCCGACAATAACCATGCTTTCGGCCGCCGCCCCCGTCCGGCGCCAGTCAGAAGGCTTAGAGCTTCGCCGGCTCGCTACGCCCGGTGTCCGCGGACGTACCAAAGGCCGCCGAGCAGCAGCGCGGCGACGACGATGATCAAGACAATGGTCACGGTGTTACGGCCTTTCTTTCGAGTAATAAACCCTTGTCGACATTTCGTCCCGGCCGCGTCCAGGCTCGCCACCTACCTGCGGCTAGTTCTTCCTCCGACGTTCGGTTAGGGCGTGATCCGGGTGCCGGCGCGCCCGGCCAGGGCCTCGGCAAGCGAGGCGGCGGAGGTAATCAGCGCGATCTGACCCGTCGTTCGCGCGAACGCGAGTGCCGCCTCGAGCTTCGGGCCCATCGAGCCGGTGGCGAGCTCGGGCAAAAGCGCTTCGGCGGCGCGAACGTCCAGCTCTCGTAGTTCTTCCTGTGCCGACGTGCCCCAGCCGCGGCTGACGGCTTCGACGTCCGTGACGATCACGAGCCGTTTCGCGCCGAGCGCGACCGCGAGTACAGATGAGGCGCGATCCTTGTCGATCACGGCGTCGAGGCCGGTCAGGTGGCCGTTCCTCGAGGAGACGGGAATCCCGCCGCCGCCGCAGGCAACGGCGATCGTCCCGGCGGCGACCAGCGTTTGGATCGCCGCGAGCTCGACGATCCCGAGCGGCTTCGGCGAGGGGACGACCCGCCGCCAGCCGCGTCCGGCTTCGTGCGCCACCGTCCAGCCGCGGTCGGCCTCGAGCCTGCGCGCCTGCTCCTCCGAGTAGAAAGGCCCGACCGGCTTCGTCGGGTTCCTGAACGCCGGATCGTCCTCGTCGACCCGCACGTGGGTGAGCACGCAGACGACCGGCCGCTCGGCGACCGCTGCTAGCTCGGACTCGATCAGCGCCCCGATCTCCGCCTGCGTCTGAGCGACCGCGAGATAGAGCGGCAGCGGCGGCACCTCGTCGGCGGCCCGCTCCTGCCGCACCAGCTCGTTGCCGACCTGC
>Ga0307282_10000254_pt1 | contig 16296 bp, 17 predicted proteins | sample ER_DNA_121_FD_194475 | JGI IMG/M metagenome (GOLD analysis project Ga0307282, IMG submission 194475) | Bulk soil microbial communities from the East River watershed near Crested Butte, Colorado, United States - ER_DNA_121 | ecosystem: Environmental > Terrestrial > Soil > Floodplain | place...
CCCGCCCGACCCGCCGATCAGGATCCCCTCCTGACGGGTGACGGCGCGCGCCGTGAGGAAGGCCTCGCGGTCGGGGACGCGCACCCATCGGTCGACGAGGGCGGGATCGAAGGTGTCGGGCCAGAAGTCCTCTCCGATCCCCTCTGTCAGGTACGGACGGGGTGTGTCGCCGGTGTAGACGGAGCCCTCTGTGTCGGCGCCCACGATCGTGACGGCCGGCTTCATCCGTTTCAGGTAGCGGGCGACGCCGGTGATCGTGCCGCCGGTCCCGACCCCCGAGACGAAGACGTCGATCGTGCCGTCGGTCTGTCGCCAGATCTCCGGACCCGTGGTCTCCTCGTGCGTCTGCGGATTGACGGGGTTGAAGTACTGGTTCGGCTGGAACGCGCCCGGGATCTCCGACGCGAGCCGGTCGGCCACCGAGTAGTAGGACTCGGGCGACTCCCGCGCCACGGCGGTCGGGCAGATCACGACCTCTGCGCCGTACGCGCGCAGGAGCGCGATCTTCTCCTGGCTCATCTTGTCCGGCATCACGAAGATGCAGTCGTACCCCTTCACGGCGGCCGCGATCGCCAGTCCGTGGCCGGTGTTGCCCGACGTCGGCTCCACGATCGTGCCGCCCGGGCGCAGTTTCCCCTCGCGCTCGGCCGCCTCGATCATCCGGATCCCGATCCGGTCCTTCACCGACCCGCCGGGGTTGAGCATCTCCAGCTTGGCGAGCACCGTCGGTTGCAGACCCCGTGTCACGGCACGCAGGCGAACGAGCGGGGTGTCGCCCATCGCATCCAGGAACGAATCGAGCACCTGCATCGTCGAGGGTCCCTTCACGTGCTGCGAGGCACCCATCGTCCCACGGCACCGGTGCTGCCGTCCCTTCTCGCCGCTTCCACGACCCCTCCAGGTGGGGACGGTAAGCTGCCGATGCGTCGGTGGACCGACGCCGACCGAACGGGAGATGTCGAAGGATGTGCCAGCCGACGTGAGCGACGGAGACCGCGGACCCGACCCGGGCGGGGAGAAGCTGCTCGTCGTCGACGACGATCCGTTCATCGCCCGGCTCCTCGAGATCGAGCTGGCCGCGGCCGGATATCAGGTCCGCGTGGCCAACGACGGGGAACAGGCGATCCAGCTGGTCCAGCAGGATGCGCCGGACCTCGTGATCACCGACGTGATGATGCCGCACGTGGACGGGTTCGAGCTGACCCGCCTCCTCCGTCAGGACCCGCGCACCGCGGCGGTCTCCGTGATCATCCTCACCGCCCGGGGACTCTCCGCGGACAAGCTCGAGGGGTTCGCGATCGGCGCGGACGACTACATCGTCAAGCCCTTCGATACCCCGGAGCTCCTCGCTCGCGTGCGCGGTGTCCTCCGCCGCTCGAAGGAGATGAAGGACGAATCTCCGCTCACCGGTCTGCCGGGGAATGTCCGGATCCAGGAGGAGATCGAGGAGCGGGTTTCGTCGGGGAACGAGTTCGCGTTGCTCTATGCCGACCTCGACCAGTTCAAGGCCTTCAACGACCACTACGGGTTCGCACGCGGAGACCAGGTGATCCAGGAGCTCGCCCGCACGATGGAGAAGGTGATCGAGGAGCTGGTTCCCGGGGACGCCTTCGTCGGGCATCTCGGGGGAGACGACTTCGTGCTCGTGGTCCCGCCGTCGGCCGCCGCGCTCGTGGCGGACACGATCGTCCAGCGCTTCGACGACCGTTCGCCCGAGTACTACGACGAGGCCGACCGCGAGCGGGGATGGATCGAGGTGCTGAACCGGCGCGGGGAGCAGCAGCGGTTCCCGCCGCTCACGATCTCGATCGGGATCGCGAGCACGCAGCGCCGGCGCTTCGCGCATTTCGCCGAGGTCGTGGCGGTCGCGACCGAGATGAAGAACTTCACGAAGTCCACGCCGGGCTCGTCCTGGGCGATCGATCGCCGGACGACCTGAGCCGAATGGTCAGGTGCCGGGGAGCGTTCCCGGCTGCGCCAGGAAGTAGCCCTGCCCGTAGCGCACGCCAAGCTCGAGGAGCGTTTGCAGCTCGGCGTCGGTCTCGATCCCCTCGGCGACGATCGTCATGTCCATCTCCTGCGCGAATGAGATCAGCGCCCGAGCGAGTGCGCGCTTGCCGCGGTCCTCGTCGATCGACCGGGTGAGCGAGATGTCGACCTTCACGATGTCGGGCGCGATCTGCAGGGTGTGTCGCAAGCTTGCGTACCCGGCGCCGGCGTCGTCGATCGCGATCCGCACGCCAAGCGCGCGGAGCGGCGCCAGCCATCGCGCGAGCTCGTCGTAGTCGTCGACGGCCTCGTGCTCGGTGATCTCCACGACCATCCGCTCGGCGACCGGCTCGAGGATCGGAGCGAGCTCGGGCGAGCGGGCGGCGCGATGGGAGCAGTTGACCGAGAGGTAGGAGCGGGGCGGCAGCTTGGGGAGCCCGAGCGCTGCCTGGCGGATCGTCGAGAGCTCGAGTTGCACGCCGAGGTCGAGCGCCCTGGCCTCTGCGAACCATTCGTCAGGCCGGCGCATGGGGAAGGACCGGAACCGCGCGAGCGCCTCGACCCCGATCACGTCGTGGTCCTCGAGGTTGACGATCGGCTGGAACGCCATAGACATCCCCTCGCCCGCGACGAAACGCAGGATCTCGTCGCGGCGAGCCTCGATCTGCTCCTGTTCGATCTCCTCGCGACGAAGCTGCGACGAGAGCTCGTGCACGATGCCGCCGACGACCTCGTCCGAGAGGCTCGTGCCGCCCTGCGCGACCCGGCGGATCGATCCCAGGATGTCCTCGGCCGCGGTTCCCTTGACGAGGTAGCCGACGCAGCCGGCGCGGAGCATCTCGAGCACGGTCGGACGATCCTCGAACGCGGAGAGCGCGATCACGCGGGTGCCGGGGGACAGCCGCTGGATCTCCCGTGCGGCCCGGGGGCCGCCGCCCGCGGGCATCTTGACGTCGAGCAGCGCGACGTCGGGCTGCTCCCGCTGCGCGAGGGCGATCGCCTCGTCCGCGTCGGCCGCGGCCCCGACGAAGAAGATCCGCTCCTCCTGGGCGAGGAGCTCGGCCAGCGCCCCGCGCAGGGCGGGCTCATCGTCGGCCACCAGGACGCGGATGCGTTGGGGCGACGGGGACATGGCTGCTTCTGCGAGGGGGAAGCTCCGCACGACCTGCGAACCGTACCCACCGGGGATGCCCCGTGCAATCGCCCGGGGGCATGGACTCGACATCCCCCGTCTGTCCCACCGGCCGACCGCGGGTGGCTCGCTGAGGTTCCTAGTGGTGGGGGCCGGACCCCCATTCCTCGCGGAGGATCCCCATCACGAGCGTGTCGTGGATCTCGCCGTCGAACCAGGCGTGGGCGCGGAGCCGGCCCTCCTCGACGAACCCGGCCTTCGTGTAGGCGCCGACCGCCCGCTCGTCGTCGGCGAGCACCTCCAAGCCGACCTTGCGCATCGCCAGGTCGCGGAAAGCGAAGTCGACGAGCGCACGGACGGCATCCTGGCCGAACCCCTTCGACCAATAGGCCCGTCCGAGGGTGATCCCCAGGTGGCAGGTCCGCTGGAAGTGATCGATGAAGTGCAGCTCGCATTCGCCGATCAGCTCGTCGTCCACCTCGATCACGAAGCGCATCGTCCGCGGATCGGACTCCTCGAGCCGCTCCTCGAACCGATGCTCGAGCTCGGCGAGGGACGACGGACGCGCGGGCGTGTCGGAAGCTCGGGCGATGAGCTCGAGGTCGTCGTCGAGGAGCTCGTGCAGCACCGTTAGATCCTCGCGCTCGAGCGCGCGGAGCGTGACGTGTTCGCCGTGGAGCATCTCTGGCCCTCCTTCCGCGGTCGCCGCCGTCCGCTGCTGCGAGCGAGTGTAACGGCCGAGGTTTGCCCGCCGGCGCCGCCGCCCGTAGCCTTGCCACCGTGCCGGTATCGGTCGGGGAACCGCTCACGCTCGAGGATGTCGTCGCGGTGGCGCGCGGCGCGCACGTGACGTTCGCGGACCACGCCCGAGAACGGGTACGCGCCGCGCGCGAGGTGGTCGAGCGCGCCGTCGCCGGCGGCCGCACGATGTACGGCGTCACGACCGGCTTCGGTGCGCTCGCCGACACGCGGGTCGCGCCCGAGCAGACCTCGGCGCTGCAGCACGGCATCGTCACCTCCCACGCGACCGCGGTCGGGCGACCGCTGTCGCGCGAGGAGGCGCGCGCGATGCTCGTGCTCCGCGCGCACGTCCTCGCGCTGGGGCACTCGGGCGTGCGCGCGGAGGTCATCGAGCTGATGGTCGAGATGCTGAACCGCGACATCGTCCCGGCCGTCCCGGAGCAGGGCTCGCTCGGGGCGTCGGGCGATCTCGCGCCGCTCGCCGGGCTGGCGCTGCCGCTGATCGGGCTCGGACGGTTGCTCACGAGCGACGGCTCCACGGAGCCGGCTGCCGACGGACTCGGCCGAGCGGGTTTGCGTCCGCTCGAGCTCCAGGCGAAGGAAGGGCTCGCGCTCGTGAACGGCACGCAGGGGATGGTCGCGATCGGCACCCTCGCGCTGATCCGGTCGGAGCAGCTGGCGCGAGCCGCGGACGTGATCGCCGCGATGACGATCGAGGCCTCCCTCGGGACCGACGCTCCGTTCGACGAGCGGCTCCAGCGACTTCGGCCCCATCCGGGCCAGGCCGCGAGCGCGACCAACCTCCGTGCGTTGTTGGACGCGTCGCCGATCCGCGAGTCGCATCGGACGTCAGCCCACCTGGTGCAGGATGCGTATTCGCTGCGGTGCGCCCCCCAGGTGCACGGCGCCACGCGGGACACCTGCCGACACGCCAGGGAGGTCCTGTCGATCGAGACGAACAGCGTGAGCGACAACCCGATCGTCCTCGTCGAAGAGGACGACGTCCGGAGTGGCGGCAACTTCCATGGGATGCCGGTCGCCGTCGCCATGGACGCACTCGCTCTGTCGTTGGTGTCGCTCGCATCCATCAGCGACCGGCGTCTCTACCGCCTCCTCGACCCGAAGACCTCCAACGGTCTCCCGCCGTTCCTCGTCCCCGAGAGCGGACTCAACAGCGGGTTCATGCTGATCCAGTACACCGCCGCCTCCGTCGTCTCCGAATGCAAGTCGCTCGCGCATCCCGCATCCGTCGATTCGATCCCTTCGAGCGCCGGCCAGGAGGATCACGTCAGCATGGGGATGACGAGCGCGCGACACGCCCGCGAGATCGTCGCGAACGCCGAGACCGTGCTCGCCCTCGAGGCGCTCGCCGCGGCCCAAGCCCTGGATCTCCGCGGCCCGCTCGAGCCCGGCCCGGCCACCCGGGCCGCGGTGCAGGCGATCCGGGGACGCGTCCCGTTCGTCGAGCACGACCGGGAGTTCGGGCCGGATATCGAAGCGGCGGTCGAGCTCGTGCACGACGGCACCCTGGTCGCGGCCGTCGAAGGCGTGACCGGTCCGCTCCGGTGACGTGCTCGTCCGGGTCGGAACGTCGCTCCCATGTTCGCCCGACGAGGCCTGGGCGATCCTCCTCGCGTGGGAACGCCAGGCGGATTGGATGCTCGACGCGGATCGCGTCGAGGTCGTGTCGGCGCACCGGGAGGGGGTCGGCGTTCGGCTCGCCGTGCGCACCCGGATCCTCGGGCTCCCCGCGTTCACGGAGCCGATGGAGGTGATCGGTTGGGAGCCGCCCCGACGGCTCGTCCTGCGTCACGGACGCCTCATCGCGGGCGAAGGCACCTGGACCCTGACGCCCGAGCCCGGCGGAACGCGGTTCGTCTGGACCGAGGACGTCCGGCTGCGGGTGCCTGTGGTCGGCGAGGCCGCCGCACGGTTGTATGGGCCGGTGCTCCGGCGGTTGATGCGGCGGGCCGCCGCCGGTCTCCGGGGGGCGGTGATCGCATCCGGCCCGCGGCACCGGTGATCGCCCGACCTCGTGCTAGCGTGGAACGGAAGCAGGGGAGCCCGGTGGGACCGGGCTGAGAGGCCGGTTGCGGAACCGGCGACCCTTCGAACCTGATCCGGTCAGGACCGGCGGAGGGAGCTCATGACACCGGCGGCGCCGAACGCATCGGTCACCGCACGGCTCGAGGACGCCCTCGAGCGCGAGACACCGAACTGGGGGATCCGACCCGTCCCCGAGTCGCTCCGGCGCTTCTCGGGGCTGGATCTGGCGGTGCTCTGGGGCGACCTGTCGATCGGACTCCTCGTCCTGGTGAGCGGGGCGCTGCTCGTGCCGGCGCTCGGGTTGCCGATGGCGGCCCTCGCCATCGTGATCGGGACCGCGATCGGCTGTGTCCCGCTCGGGCTCGTCGCGGCGGCCGGCGCCCGCGACGGGGTGCCCTCGATGGTGCTCTTCCGTCCCGTGCTCGGGCTCCGAGGGTCCTACGTGCCGTCGGTCGCGAACCTCGTCCAGCTGATCGGATGGACGGCTTTCGAGTTCTGGGCGATGGGGCGGATCGCGAACGCCGTCTCCATCGATCTGTTCGGGTTCGATGCGCCGTTCGTCTGGATCCTCGTGGTCGCTATCGTGTGTACGGCGCTCGCGCTCGCCGGCCCGATCTTCACCGTCCGCCGATGGCTCGAGCGCTTCGGCGTGTGGATCGTGGCGGGGGTCGCCGTCTGGATCACCGTGAAGGTCCTCGCCGGGGCGGACATCGGTGCCGTCTGGTCGCGTCCGGGTCTCGGTGGGCTCCCGTTCTGGTTGGGCGTCGACCTCGTGATCGCGATGCCCATCTCCTGGCTCCCCTTGGTAGCGGATTACTCGCGGTTCGCGCGGGAGCCGCGGGCCGCGTTCGTGGGCACGGCCGCCGGCTATGCGCTGGGCAACGTCTGGTTCTACCTGCTGGGCGCCTTGCTCGTGCTCGCCGCGGGAGCGGGCACGGACGTGCTCGACCTCGGCACCACGATCGCGGCGGCGGCCGGCGGCGGCGTGGTCCTCCTCGCGCTCCTGGTCGGCGAGTCCGACAACGCCATGGCCAACGTCTACTCGTCGGCGGTCTCCGTGCAGAACGCGCGACCCGCGTGGTCGCAGCGAGCGCTGATCGTCGCGGTGGGGGCGGCGGGGCTCGCGATCGCGGCAGCGATCGGGAGCGACGCGGCCGCCACGCTCGAGAGCTTCCTGTTGCTGATCGGGTCCGTGTTCGTCCCGCTGTTCGCGGTGTTCCTGGCCGACTGGGGGATCCGCGCACGCGGCCGGTTCGGTGAGGAAGCGCTCTTCGACGGCGCGCCACCGGGGATCAGGTGGCGCGCCGTCCTCCCCTGGGTCGTCGGCTTCCTCGCCTTCCAGTGGTGCGCACCGACGACCCTCGTGGGCTGGTGGACCTCCAGCCTCGAACACGTGGTCAACGGGTGGCTCGGGCTCCCCTTCCCGCTGGTCGGCGACTCGGCCCTCGGTGGGAGCATCCCCGGGTTCGCCGCGGCGTTCGTCGTTGCGCTCGCGGTTCCGCCGCGCCGCCCCGCCACGGCTCAGACGCCTTAGGCGGGAGGCGGCGCGAGCACCAGCAGCACCACCGACGGCTCCTCGGAGGCGTTGCGGAACGTGAGCTCCTCGCCCGCCGGGACGAGCGCCGACTCCCACTGCCGCATCCGCGCCCGGGCCTTACCGACCTGCGTCGCGATCTCGCCCGCGAGGACCACCACGACGCCGTCCGAGCGCGCGTCCGACATCGGGCCGATCCCCTGAGAACCCTGGACGCAGACGACCTGGGAGAACAGCTGCGGGGTCTCGTAGAGGACCTCGGTCCGCGCAGCGTCGTCCTCGAAGTGGACCAGATCGGTCACCTTCCGCGTGTTCACGGCGCTCGTCTCATGGGAGCCATCAGCCTAGCGGCGCGGCCGGCCGCCGCACCCGCGGGCAGCCTCCCCACTAGACTGACCCACCGCTCGCCAGCCTGTGTCCACGTCGACAACGAGGAAGGATCGATCCGTGACCACGTATGCGTTCTCGACCGAGTCCCCGGCCGACCTCGACGCCGGCCTGTTGATCCTGCCGGTGTTCGAGGGCGGGGAGCCGGGCCCCGGCGTCCGGGAGACGGGGCTCCGCGATGCGTTCGCCGCAGCGAAGCTGACCGGCAAGAAGGGCGAGACCCTCCTGGTGACAGCTCGTGAGCGGTCCGGGGCTCGCGATCGGGGGTTCGCAGCCGGGGCCGCGCTCCTGGTCGGGGTGGGTCCGAAGGCCGAGTTCGATATCACCGCGCTCCGGCGCGCGCTCGGTCGAGCGGCGGGAACCGCCCGGCGGTTCGGCTCGGTCGCGACGACGTTCCCGCTCGCCCTCGGCGCGCGCCAGGCGACCGAGGCCGTCCAGGCTGCGGCCGAGGGTCTCGGGCTCGGCGCCTACCGGTTCCGCCGTTACAAGACCACCTCGAAGGACGACGACGGCGCCCTCGGATCCGTCACGATCCTCGGCTCCGCGAAGTGGGACGCGCGCGCCGCGCGCGACGCGCTGGCACGAGCCGACGTCCTCGTCGACGCCGTGGCGTGGGCTCGCGACCTCGTCAATACGCCCGCGGGCGACCTGCCCCCGGCCGAGATCGCGAGGGCGGCGAAGGCGATGGCGAAAGAGCAGGGCATCACCTGCAAGATCTGGAACGAGACGCAGCTCGCTCAGGGTGGCTTCGGCGGGATCCTCGGTGTCGGGAAGGGCTCGGTCAACCCACCCCGGATGATCGAGCTCACCTACCGGGGGGGGAGCGCGAAGACCGCTCCGATCGCGCTCACGGGCAAGGGCATCGCGTTCGACTCCGGGGGGCTCTCGCTCAAGGACGCCGCGGGCATGGAGACGATGAAGATGGACATGGGTGGCGCCGCCTCGATCCTCGGCACGATGAAGGCGATCGCCCGCCTCAAGGTCAAGGTCAACGTGATCGCGGCGATCCCGTGTTCGGAGAACATGCCCAGCGGGTCGGCGCAGAAGCCCGGGGACGTGATCAAGCATCGTGGCGGGAAGACGTCGGAGGTGCTCAACACCGACGCCGAGGGCCGGCTGGTGCTGGCCGACGCGCTGGCCTACCTCGCGGAGCAGGATCCCGTGTGCATCGTGGATACGGCCACCCTGACCGGCGCGTGCATGGTCGCGCTCGGCACCGACGTCGGAGGCGCGATCGGGACGAGCGACGAGGTCGCGGACGAGCTGATCCGCGCCGGAGAAGCCACCGGCGAGCCGATCTGGCAGCTGCCGTTGTTCGCCGACTACCGCGCGCTGATCGACTCGAAGGTCGCGGACATCAAGAACATCGGCAAGCGCTACGGCGGCGCGATCACCGCGTCGTGGTTCCTCGCCGAGTTCGTCGGCGAGACGCCGTGGGTCCATCTGGACATCGCCGGCCCCGCGTTCTCCGAGCACGGCAACGATCTCGGCCCGGCGGGCGGCACGGGGATGCCCGTCCGGACGCTGGTCCGATTCCTCCAGGACCGGGCGGGCGCTCGGAAGCGGTAAGGCCCGTGCCGGAGGACGCCGAGCCCACGCCGAGGACCGGCCCGGCGCTTGCCGTGTTCGCCCACCCGGACGATGCGGAGATCTGCGCGGGAGGGGTGATGGCGAAGTGGGCCTCGGCTGGACGCGAGGTCCACCTGTTGATCCTGACCAACGGGGACCGCGGCTCGACCGATCCGACGGCGAGTCGCGCGGAGCTCGCGGCCACGCGCAGGGAGGAGACGGAGGCCGCCGCCGAGGTGATGGGGCTCGCGAGCGCCCGCGTGCTCTCGACGCACGACGGCGAGCTGGAGAACACGAGCATCATCCGCGAGGCGGTCACCCGTCGGATCCGCGAGGTCCGCGCCGAGACCGTGGTGAGCTGCGATCCCACCGCGGTCTTCTTCGAGAACCGCTACTACAACCACTCCGACCATCGGACGGCCGGATGGATCGCGCTCGACAGCTGTTTCCCCGGCAGCGGCAACCCGCATTTCTTCAGCGAGCAGCTCGGCGAGGGCCTCCGAACCCAAGACGTGTTCGACGTGTGGCTGGGCTGGTCGAACGAGCCCAACCGCACCGAGGACGTGAGCGGGTTCTTCGACGCCAAGATCCAGGCGCTCGCACGCCACGCGAGCCAGCTCACCGAGGGCATCCGCTTCTGGGACGAGACGATGCGCAGGGAAGCGAAGGCGTCGGGAGCGAAGATCGGCGTGGAGCTGGCCGAGGAGTTCCGCGTCCTCGATCTGAGCTGATCACTCCTTCACGCCGATCGCCAGCAGCACATCGCGCCGATCGTGCAGCGGATCAGGGAACCGGTCGGCGAAGACCGATCGGGCGCGCTCCCGGAAACCGGCCCAGGCGGCGTCGCCGAGCATCTCCTTCGCGAACCGGCCGACGGCCCAGACCTCGAGCCCATCGAGGTAGTCCTCGAGCGAGTAGCTCCACTCGTAGCGTGCCGGCTCGGTGCGGACGTGGCGGAGTCCGGCGTCGAGCAACGCCAGCTCGATCGCTTGGCGCTTCGTGAACCGGTCGTGGTTCGGGATCGCCTTCGCGATCGAGGGCTCCAGGAGCTCCTTCGGGACCACCTCGGTCACCAGCTCGAGCCACGTGTCGCTGAACGCGTCACGACCGTCGGCCCATGCCGAGAACGCGACCGTGCCGCCGGTCCGGGTGACGCGAACGATGTCGAACAGGGCGGTGTCGACCCTCGCGAAATGGGCGAGCACGAACGCGCCGACGACGGCGTCGAACGACCCGTCCCGGAAGGGCAGGTCGATCGCTTCGGCGGCCGCGAGGCGGAGCTCGGGATGGACCGCGTGCGCCACCTCCAACATGCCGAGTGAGGCGTCGACGCCGACGGCGTCGACGCCGAGCCCCCGGGCGATCTCCGCGGCGACGCCTGTGCCGGTGCCGACGTCGAGCACGCGCTGGCCGGCGCGGACGCCGGCCAGCGCCAGGAGGTCGCGGGCCGGCTCGGCGAAGCGAGGGGCATGGACGCGCTCGTAGGTGATCGCGACGTCGTCGTAGGAACGCCAGTCGTCCATGAGGGAGCAAGGGTACCGGGGGCGGCTATGAACGACGGAAGAGCGTCTCCGGGTCCGTGGCCGCCGGTCCGTGGCCACTACCCTGAGCCGCGATGTCCAGGTCGTTGGCAGGATCGCGCTGGTGACGGGGGTCGCCGGGGTCCTGGCGCTCGTGCTCGCGGAGACGGTCGCGGGCGCGGCCGCGCTCACCTGGGTCTCACCCCTCTGGAACGAGACGAAGCGCTCGTACTTCACCCTGTGGAGCGTCCTCGCGACGCTGCTGTTCGCGTGGCCCGCCTGGTTCGCGGCGTCCTCGGGCGCCATCGCCGGTGACACCACGGGCGGATGGGCGACCCGTCTCGCCCTCGCGGCCGCGCTGCTGGGAACCCTGACGGCGGTCGCGTTCCTCGTCCGGCAGCCGACCGTGGGACGGGTCGTGGGGATCGTCTCGGTGCCGGTTTCGCTCGCGGTGCTCGCCGTGCTGGCCGCGACGGGACGACAGGCCTACCCGGTGTCGTTGTTCCAGCTCGCAGCGGGTGCGGCGTTCCTCGGCGCGGCCTACGACGGACTGTTCCTCGGGCACTGGTACCTGACCGACCGGAAGCTCACGCGGCGGCCGATCGACCGCGCCACGCTCGCGCTGATCGTCGCGACCGGTGTCGAGCTCGTCGCGATCGCGACGAGCGGTTTCGGCGGGACGCCATCCTCGGCACAGCTCAACCCGTTGCTCACGGCCGGCGCCCTCGCGCCGTGGATCGCCATCGGGATGGCGGCCGCGACACTGCTGATCGCGGTCGTGGTCCGGGCGGCGTTGCGGAGCGAGCGCGCCTCGGCCGTGCAATCGGCGACGGGCTTCTACTACCTTGCGGTCGTGACCGCTTTCACCGCCGAGATCGCCGTCAAGACGAGGTTCCTCCCCGGGTAGCCGATGCGAGCAACCGTGATCGTCATCGGGATCATCGCCCAGATGGTCGCGTGGTGGAGGATCTCCTCCGGCCGCGTGACGGTGTGGCAGCTGATGCCCTTCGTGCTCGGTGCCATGGGGATCGTGGCCCTGCTGCTGATGCCCCCGCCGCAACGGACGACCGGCGTGGGGGTGGCGCTCGTGGTCGGTGCGGGGGCCGGGTTCGCGTTGTTCCTTGGGACCCGGGTATTCGTCGCGCTCGCCTCGCATTGGGGGCCCTTCGCTCGTCACGTGGAGGAGGCCTATCGCGAGGCGGCCGAGGAGCCGGTCCGGGCGGCCCTCGTCCTGTCGTTGCTGGTCTCGGTCCCCGCGGAGGAGATCTTCTACCGGGGACTGGTCCAGCGGACGCTGTGGGGGACGCCGCTGGGTGCCGGCGGCGCCGCCCTCGCGGTGCTGGTCCTCTACGTGCTGGGAAACCTGCCGTCACGATCGCTTCCGATCGTGGCCGGCGCGGTCGTGGGCGGCGCGGTGTGGGGAGCGCTCGCGTGGTGGTCGGGCGGGCTCGCGGCGCCTCTCGCCAGCCATATCCTTTGGACGGGACTGATGCTCGTGCTTCCCCCGAAGGTCGGGCGGGAGGCACCGGCGTGAGCTTCGTATCGACGGCCGTGCAGCGGGTGCTCGAGGAGGGGCAGTTCTGTGCGGTCGCCGCTCCGACGCCGAACGGCCCGCACTGCACGCCACTCGTGTTCGCCTACAGCGGCGCGCGGATCTGGTTGACCACCTCCCGCCGGTCGGTGAAGGCGAGAGCGTGGCGGGTCGACCCGTCGACCGCCGGGCTGATCCGCGACGGCGATCTCTCCGTCGCCTTCACGGGGACCGTGAAGACCTACGACGCGCTCGACAAGCGGACCTGGGGCGCGGCCGTCGCGGGCGCGACCTCGATCGCGCGCGCGACGGCCGGCTTCAGCCGGAAGAACGCCCGCTTCTTCGCCGGCTATGCCTTCGACGCCCGCCAGGTCCCGTTCGCCTGGACGCCGCCCGGACGCGTCTTCGTCGGGATCGATCTGGAACGCACGGCCCTCCTCGACGACGAGGGGGTGCAGGAGGGACGCGGCCGCTGGGGCGCCGAGGAAGCGGCCTCGCACCGGACCTTCCGGCGCTCCTCGACGGGCGCCGATCCGCTGGCGGTCCTCCCCGACGACGTGGTTTCGCAGATCGGCCGGGAGGGCAGCGGCGCCCTGGCCGTTGCCGGCGAGTGGGGCCCCACCGTGCTCCCGATCCGATGGCGCGCCGAGGCGAACACGCTCTACGCGGCGCTCCCCGCGCAGACCCTCGCGATCGCGGCAGCCGATCCCGACGCGACGGTCGCGCTCACCGTCGACAGTCCGTCGGCCTGGCGCGCCCGTGACATGGTCGGCGCGATGTTCCAGGGCGTCGCCGAGTCCTTCGTCGAGGGGAGCGTCGGTTCGGGGGCGAAGACGATGCGAGCGATCCTCCAGGATCTCGCGCCGTCCGCCGACGCCCTCGTCCGCATCACGCCGCGCCGTGTCGTGTGGTGGAAGGGCTGGACGAGCGGGAGCACCAACGCGGGATGACGAGCGCCGAATATTCGGTCGAGATCGATGCACCACCCCAGGGCGTGTGGGAGGTGACGAGTGACCCGCGGAACCTGCCTCACTGGGACCGGCACATCGTCGCCGTGAAGGTGCCCGAGAAGGGGCTCCGTCAAGCGTCGAAGTATTCCGTGGTGATGGGGTTCATGGGCGTGCGCGCATCGATCCCCTGCAGCGTCCTCGAGTGGGAGCCGCCCTGGCGGGCGAAGATCCGTCTCGGCGGCGTGCTGAACGCAACCGTGACGACCTCGATCGCGTCGCTCCCGTTCGACCGGAGCCTGCTCCGGCATCAGATCGACTACGTGTTCCGCGGGCCGCTCGGCGCGTTCGCGGCGGCGAGCGTCAACGCGGTCGGCGGCGCGCAATACGCGTTGAAACGAGGAACGCTCGCGCAGAAGCGGGAGATCGAAGCGCGAGCGGCGGCCCGCTAGCGTTCGCCCTTCGCGCGGCGCTCGAGCCGCCGGCGACCGCGGGCCGCCGCGACCAACCAACCGGCAACGAACCCGAGCGTGGCCCCGACCACGAGCAGCAACCACAGCGGATAGGTGCCGTCCAGGAAGAGGAACTGGATCTTCGCCGTCTCGGCGTTCTGGAGCAGGAACACGACGAGCAGCACGACGATGACGCCCGCGACGATCAGCTTCGTGCTCGGCCCCTCGCGGCGCTCGACCCAGCCGCCGGAACCGTCGTTCCCGCGGCCGTCGCCGCCGTTCGTGTCGTCCTGATGGTGCGCCACGCGTCGTCCTCCAGCGGTCTGACGCTTCCGCTCGCCATCATGCATCATCGACCGCCATGGGCGTGACGAGGTTGGTCTGGGCGGGCGCGCTCGCGGCGGGCGCCTGCGCGATCGGGCTCGGGGCGATGAAGGGCGAGGACGGTCCCGACGTGGACCAGGAGCTGTTCGCGGTGGTCAACCGCGGCTCCGGCCCGGAAGCCGATCGGGCGTTCGCGGGCATCACGGAGCTCGGATCGTTCTACGCGTCGGGAGCGGCCGCCGGCGTGTTGCTCGTGGCCGGGCGCCGCCGAGCGGCGCTCCGCGCCCTCGGCGCCGCCGGCACCACCTGGCTGGCGTTGCAAGGCCTCAAGCGCGTCGTCGGACGGCCACGGCCGTCCGACGCCGACCCCACGGGGACCCGGCTCCTGATCGCGCGGCCGAACGGGACCGCATGGCCGTCGTCCCACCCCGCGGTGCTGACGACCTTCACGCGGGTGGCCTCCCGCGAGCTCGGGTTGGGGCGACCCGCGCGTACGGCCTTGACCGGCTTGGACCTCGCGGTCGGCACGTCGCGGGTTTACCTGGGGGTGCACTACCCGAGCGATGTTGCGAGCGGGTTGCTCTTCGGACGAGCCATCGCTCGCCTCTGGCCCCGCGGCCGTTCGTGAGCCCGCTGTTACGCTCGGCTCGATGGATCCCTCGCTCGCATCGGTCGGCTGGCCGGTCGTCGACCGGGTGTTCGGTTTCTCTCCACACGGCGTGTTCATCGCCATCGGTTTCGCGATCGGCGCATGGCTGTTCGGGCGACTGGCGCCGCGCCGCGGGATCTCGCTCGACGCGGTGAACTCGATCGTCTTCTGGTCCCTGATCGGGGCGATCGTCGGAGCTCGCGTTGCGTACGTGATCGCCCACGCGTCCGACTTCGCCTCACCGCTCGAGTGGCTCTACGTGTGGAAGGGCGGGATCTCTCTCCTGGGCGGCATCGCGGGGGCCACGATCGCGAACGCGGTCAACATCCGCCGCTTCGGCCTTCGGTTCTTCCAGGTCGCCGACGCGCTAACGGCGCCCCTCGCCCTCGGGATCGCGATCGGACGGATCGGCGACCTCATCATCGGCGACCACCTCGGCAAACCGACGTCCTGGATCCTCGCGTGGACGTACCACGGTGGCCGCTTGGCGCCGCCGTTCATCTGCAAGACGAGCTGCCAAGCCCAACTCCAAGGGAACCAGATCGAGATCATCAAGCGGGGCAGCGCCGAGCTCCACTCCGGGCTCGAGACGATCGCCACGGGCGTCGGCGTGCATCAGACGGCGATGTACGACATGTTGATCGCGTGGGCGTTGTTCGGGTTCCTCTGGTGGTTCATCCGCGAGCCCCGGCGTGAGGGGACCGCGACGCTCACGTTCGCGATCTGGTACGGCTGCGCGCGCCTCCTCGAGGACTTCCTGCGGATCGACAAGCGCTTCGGCCCGCTGACGGGTTCGCAATGGACGGCCCTCACCGTTGTGGTGGTGAGCGTCGCGCTCTTGACCCTGCGGGCGACGACCAAGCGTCCGGGTCCGACGACGCCGGGGAGGGGTCAGGGAGGCGACGCACTCGCGGAAGCGGCGCAACCCGCCCCGACCGAAGCTGCCTGAGGCCGCACCGGCCTTCGGGCCGCGGGGGCTTGTTTCACTGTCGCACCGATCAAGCGCGTCGTCGCCCACAGATGGTGCGCGAACATGGCCCGAAGCACGTCGGACGTCGTGGTCATCGAGCCATCAGCGAGAGCGGCTTGCCGATCTTCGACTTCGTCGCTTTGCGGATCGCATCGGCCGCCTCGCGCAGCGCCTCGGAGGCCGGGGACGACGGGTCGCGAAGGACGATCGGCGCGCCCGCGTCGGCTCCCTCCCGCAGCGCGGGAACCAGGGGGACCTGGGCGAGCAAGGGGACGTCGAGCGTCTCGGCCGCGAGCCGCCCGCCACCCTCGCCGAACAGGGACTCGCGCTCGCCGCAATGCGGACACACGTAGTACGACATGTTCTCGATCACGCCGATCGGCCGGAGGTTGGTCCGCTCGGCCATCTTGCCGGCCCGTTCGGCGACCTTGCGCGCGGCCTCCTGCGGGGTGGTCACGACGACCATCGATGCCCCCGGGATGAACGAGGCGAGCGAGATGCTCAC
>Ga0307282_10000257_pt1 | contig 16264 bp, 17 predicted proteins | sample ER_DNA_121_FD_194475 | JGI IMG/M metagenome (GOLD analysis project Ga0307282, IMG submission 194475) | Bulk soil microbial communities from the East River watershed near Crested Butte, Colorado, United States - ER_DNA_121 | ecosystem: Environmental > Terrestrial > Soil > Floodplain | place...
CGCGTCGTTTGCCGGCCCGTTGGACGCGCAGACGATCGACCATTACCTGGGGCTCATCGCATGACCGCGGGCTTGAAATGGGTGGGGCTGGGAGTCGTGGTCGCCGCGTGCGTCGGTTACCTCGTCTACTCCGCAGCCGGCGGAGCGTCGGAGTATTACCTCACGGTTTCCGAGCTCCGTTCGCAAACGCCCCCGGGAGAAGTTCGCGTCGCAGGCGTGGTGCAGAACGACATCCAACGAAGCGAGGGAGGTCTGCAAGTCCGGTTCACGGCAAAGGATGGGACTGCCTCGATGCCTGTCGAGTACCACGGAACGCTGCCCGACATCTTCCAACCCGGCATCACGGTGGTCGCCGAGGGGAGGCTCGGCGCCGACGGCGTGTTCCACGCCCGCAACGTCCTTGCGAAGTGTCCCTCGCGATTCTCGACCACCCCCTACACCTCGTAACCAGTTGATACTCGCGTACCTCGGCGCAGGCGCTCTCCTCGCAGGGCTCGTGATGGGCGGCTTCTCGGCGCTTCTTTCCTTCTGGGCGGGGTGGCGCGAGAACGCGGTGTTCGTTCAGGTCGGACGTAGAGCCTTTTACGCGAGCGCGACGATGATCCTCCTGGCGGCCGCAGTGCTCGAGGTAGCGCTCCTCACCCACGATTTTTCTCTCGCGTACGTCACCGAGCACAGCGACATATCGACGCCAACGGCTCTCGTCGCCGCGGCGTTCTACGGCGGCCAGGAGGGCTCGCTCCTCTACTGGGCGCTGGTGCTTGGACTTCTCGGCAGCGCCTCACTTGTCGCGAGCTCGGACCTCGGTCTGCGCCTTGCCGCATACGCCGCCGGGGTGATGGCGGCGATCCTCAGCTTCCTGCTGGTGGTGCTGGTCATGGTGGCGAGTCCCTTCGACCTCTTGCCGGCGGCTCCACCGGACGGCCTGGGCTTAAACCCGGTGCTGCGCGATGGCGGCATGCTGATCCACCCACCAGTCGTGCTCGCCGGATTCGCTTCTTTCGCGATTCCTTTCTGCTTCGCCGCAGCGGCTCTTCTGGCGGGCAGGTCGGACGCTGCCTGGATCGCCCACACGCGCAGGTTCGCTCTGATGGCCTGGGCCCTTCAGAGCGCCGGCCTGGTCCTCGGCATGTGGTGGGCGTACCACGTCCTCGGTTGGGGCGGATACTGGGGGTGGGACCCAGTCGAGAACGTCGCCCTTATGCCATGGCTTGCCACCACCGCATACCTCCACTCGTCCCAGGTCCAGGAGCGGCGTGGCAGGTTGAGGGCCTGGAACTTTGGGCTCGTGATGCTGGCTTTCCTGCTGGTCGTGTTCGGCACGTTCATCGTTCGCAGCGGCGTCGTGCCATCGGTTCACACCTTTGCGATCAGCGCCATCGGGCCCTGGTTCTTCGGCTTCCTCGCCGTCTGCATGATCTTCTCGATTGCGCTGCTGGCAGTCCGCGCGGGCACCTTGGCGAGTCACGGCCGGCCGGCCCCCGCAGTGTCGCGCGAGGGTGCTTTCGTCCTTCAGAACCTGCTTCTAATCGGCGTCATTGCAGTGGTTTTCTGGGGAACGGTTCTGCCGCTTGTGTCGGGCATGCTCGGACAGGAGCGGGTGGTAGGCGCTCCTTACTACGAGCGGGCGGCGGGCCCCCTGTTGATCGCGATTCTCGCCCTGATGGCAGCCGGCCCCCTTCTTCCGTGGCGGGCTGTGGCCACTCCTGTGCTGCATGCGCTGCGGTGGCCCGCGGGAGCCGCCGTGCTCGCGCTGGCCGTGCTTCTGATCTTCGGCGTGAGATCGATTCCCGCTCTGCTTGCAATCCCTCTCGCGGCCGGAGCGGCAGCGACCTGCCTCACGGTGTATTGGCGCGCGGGCCTGAAGCTGCGGCGGTCCCGGCTGGGCCTGTCGAATGCCGCGGTTGCAGTCCTGCGAAAGAGGCGGCGGTACGGAGCCTATTTAGCGCATCTTGGGATGGTCGTGCTGGTCGTCGGCATAGCCGGCTCCCATTTCTGGCAGCAGCAGAAGGACGTCACCCTCAAGCCTGGTGACCAGGTATCGGTCGCTGGTTACACGCTCACCTATACCGGGTCAGAGCAGCGCCAGCTTGCAGATCACACCGAACTCGTAGGCGCGATGAAGCTTGGCGACCAGACCATGCAGCCGGCTCGCGCCAGCTACGCCGGGCTGGGAGGGCAGTCGCTCACTCACGTCGCGATCAGCAGCACGCCGGTCGCCGATGTTTACGTGGTCCTCGTCGGCATCACCGCCGACGGCTCGGCGTCTTTCCGGATCTTTGTCAATCCACTGGTCGCGTGGATCTGGGCGGGCGGCGCGATCATCATCCTGGGAGTCGTCCTTGGCAACGTGGGGGAGAGGAGGAGGGCATCCGACATGGTTGCTGCGCGAGTGCCCACCGCGGTTCCGGTATGAGCCTGATAGTCGCCACTTTGCTTCTCTTCGCTGCTGGACCCTTCGTGCTCTGGCCTTTGATCAAGACGCCTGACGAAGCGCGAGCTGAATCGCGATGAGCACGATAGTCGCGCACGAGCTCACCCAACGGTTTGGTGCCGAGCTTGCTCTCGACGGCATTGATTTTGTGCTCGATAAGGGCGAGCATCTAGCGGTCCTCGGCGAAAACGGCGCGGGCAAAACAACACTTCTGCGCATCCTGTCAACCGCTGTGCGACCCACCTCGGGCAGTCTTCAGATCTTCGGTCTCGATGCCCTGCGCGAACGTACGCGGCTGCGGGCGCGCATCGGGTTCGTCGGACACGCTCCAGGTCTGTATCCCGCTCTTTCCACCGCCGAGAACCTCGAATTCTTCTGCTCGCTGCAGGGCGTCGACCGAGCGCGCGTCGCTGAAACACTGGCGCTCGTTGGGCTGAGCCACGCTGCAAGGAGGCCCGCAGGCCGCCTTTCCCGTGGCGAGCAGCAGCGCCTTGCGATCGGGCGCGCGGTCCTTCACGATCCCCGCTTGCTTGTGCTCGACGAGCCTGACGCGAGCCTTGATTCGGGTGGCCCAGACCTCCTGGCCAAGGTGATGTTAGGTAGGTCGGCCGTGCTTGCGACCCACGACCGGGCGCTGGCGAATCGCCTTTGCCAGCGCACGCTCGTGCTGCGAGCCGGCAGGGCGTTGGGCGCAGCCACTCGCCTGCGGGTGGTCAGGTGACCCGAGCTGTCGCGGTCGCATTCGCAGTGGCTCGCAAGGACCTTACATCCGAGTGGCGAACTCGAGAGCTGGTGCCGGCCCTCGGCCAGTTCGTCGTGCTGGCCTTGGTGATCGCGAACTTCGGGTTCCAGATCGATTCGCAGAACGCACCGGCAATCGCGCCGGGCGTGCTGTGGCTCGCGTTGGTCTTTGCCGGACTTGTCGCCTTCGGCCGCGCGTTTGCCGCCGAACGAGAGCAGGCGTCGCTGGAGGCGATGCTGCTCACCCCCGCGCCGGCGGCCGCCATCTTTGCGGGCAAGGCGCTCGCAGCTGGTCTCTTGCTGATCGCCTGCGAGGTCGTGCTGCTGCCCGCGCTCGCGCTGTTCTTCGGAACGCCGCTGAACTTTGCTCTTGTCGCCGCAGTGCTGGTCGCCACCATCGGCATGGCTGCCTTGGGCTGCTTGTTCGCCGCTATGGTGGCGCGCGTGCGGGCGCGCGAGGTGCTGCTCCCTCTGCTCACGCTGCCGCTTTGGATACCGTTCATCATCGCGGGTGGGCAGGCGGTCCAGGTCGCGATGGGCGCGACAGGAAACTACAACCAGGCGGTGGCGCTGCTTGTCGACTTCGACATACTTTTCGTAGTGCTCACGTCCCTTGCCGCGAGGTTCGTGCTCGATGACTAAGTACTACAGGGCAGCGGCAGCCGCGGCGGCGCTGATGGTGGTCGCCGCGGGCGCCATCTTCCTTTTCTCGCCGACCGATGCGCTTCAGGGCCCCGTGCAGCGAATCTTCTACCTGCACGTCAGCTCGGCGATTGCCGCCTACGGATGTTTCGGAGTGGTGCTCGTCGGAGGCGCTGCCTACCTGCGCAACGAGAGCGCTACCGGCGACAGGCTGGCGCGCGCAGGAGCGCTCGTCGGTCTTGTGTTCACGACTGTGACCCTGGTCATGGGGATGCTGTGGGCGAAGCCGATCTGGGGCACCTTCTGGACGTGGGACGCGCGTCTCACCTCAACACTGGTCCTGTGGATCATCTACGCCGGCTACCTACTGGTCAGGCGTCTCGCAGAGCCTGGTCGCCAGGCGGCCCGCTTCGCTGCGGTCGTCGGCATCTTCGGGTTCATCGATGTGCCTGTCGTGCACTTCAGCGTGACGTGGTGGAGGACGGTGCACCCCGGGCCGGTGATCATCAACGACGCGCTGCCGCCGCAGATGCTGATGACATTCCTGCTGACGATGGCCTGCACGCTGGTGCTGGCGGGGGTGATGATCGCCATCCGGTATCGCATCGAGACGCTGATGGACCAAGCGCCGTTGGCAGGCGCTGTGCGGGCGATCGTTCACAGCGAGCCAGCGCGATGAGCTACCTGATCCCCGCCTACGCCTTTGCCACCCTTGTGCTGGGCGGGTACCTGGCATGGTCGCTCCGCAGGCTTCGCGAGCTGACCCGGGAACGTGCTAAGCGCGGCGATTCTGACCGGCTTTAACTAGAAGGAGGCCTCCTTTTTCAAGTCGGCCTCGCTCAATCGATGGCTGATCAAGCGAGGCCTCCTCTTTCGAGTCGGCCTCAACCAGGTAACGCGGGAGCTCGGCGGATTACTTTCCCGAGCCCTCCTGAATCGCTTGCCGGAGCTTTGGAGCCAGGCCGGCAACGATCCGCTCGGTCAGGCCCCAGACCACGCTCTCCTCATGGGCCAGGTAGCGAAAACGCCAGGGGTCCGGCGACTCCAGCCATGCGCTGTCGTCAAGGAGCCTGTCGAGCGGCACCTGGAGGACGCCTTCCAGCTCGCCGGCGTCGTGCACGAAAGCCGGCACAGGGTCGGGAAGGTGGGCGACGAACGGAACCACCGAGAAGTTGGAGACCGCGGCGTAGATTGGCTCCCCGGCGCCCAGGGGCACCAGCCGGCCGGTTGGCACGCCAATCTCCTCGGCGACCTCGCGCTGGGCCGCCGCCCAGGCCGATTCGCCGTCCTGGACCCCTCCTCCTGGCAGTGCGACCTGGCCGGGATGGTCGCGCAGGTCGGCCCTGCGCCTCACAAAAGGCACATGCCAGCGGCTATCCGCCTGGTACAGGACAAAGACGACAGCCGCCCTCCGAGCGCCTCGCCGGAACTCACCCCAGCCCTCGATCGGATAGAACAAGTGTTCGAGTTGAGCCAGGAACTCAGTCAAACGCCCCTTACGACTCCCTATTGGTGAATTGGTTCGGCAGCCAGTAAGCTAAGAAAGGTAGCTGACATGATCGACCACACAAGCACGCGCATCGAGGAGCAGGAGACGGCCCTACGCCGGCAAAACCGGCGCCGGTACGCCTTCCAGCGCATGCTACAGGCGACCGATAGGGTCCTGTGGCGCCTTGAGGAGATGAACCGGGACGGGGTCAAGACGGTTCCCGGTCGCGTTCGTGCCGAGCTCAGGGAGGCCGTGGAGACAATGCCCAATCACGTTCGCGAGCCCCTCCGGGACGGTGGCCACGTCCAGGACACCCTCGACAGCCTCTTCGAGGTCCAGGAGCGCCTGTTCCGCTGGCGGTTCCCGGACTGGGACGACACTGAGCCCGACGACTTCGACTACGCCAGCTAGGCGGCCGAGAAGGTAAGCACCAGGTCGGTTCCGTAGGCGGTCAGGAAGCCGAGCAGCATTCCCCAGGCAAACGCAGGCGGCGAGCTGAGCCTCCGGCCGACGTTGAACAGCTCGTTGACGACGTACAGGAGCGCTCCCGCCGCGATCGCCAGGAAGGCCACGTAGAAGTAGTCCGAGCTGGTCAGGTACCCGATCCAGGTCCCGATGAACGTCGGGCCGCCTCCAATCAGGCCGGCCAGGCCGAGGAAGCCCCATGAGGCGGGCTTGGGCTCCATGGTCATCGGGGCGGCGATGCCAAACCCCTCAGTGACGTTGTGCAACGCGAAGCCGACTACAAGGACCCCCGCGAACGCGATCTCGCCGGTGTGGGCGGACTGGCCGATGGCCAGCCCTTCGGACATGTTGTGGAGGCCGAGGCCCGTGGCAATCGCGAGCGACAGCGATTGTGGGCTCGGGGTGTGGGCGCCGTGCTTCAAGCGCCCGAACAACGCCCGGTTGAAATAAACGAGGCCAAGCAGACCTGCCGCGATGCCCACCGCGAAGATGAGCGCCAGGATCGCAAAGGGCCCGGGGTCGCCGTGACGAGCCGAGGCCAACGCGGTTTCCACGGGGTCGCCGGCGTGGCTCAAGATATCCCACAGCAGGAAGACCAGGATTCCCGTTGCGAATGCATTGAGGAAACCCTGGACAGCCTTCGGGAGGCCGCGGAGCCGGGCCACCGGCAGGCCAAGAAAAATCGTGGCCCCGGCGATGGCTCCCAGTAAAACAGCTGTCGCCTGGCTCATAGTTCGCTCACAGGATTAGTACGTGCAAAAGACGCGATTAGATAAGTCTAACTCCGGGTCGAGACCGCCTTCTGAGGTGGTGTCGCACTACCTCGAGGCCATCTACTACATGTGGTCGGAGGGCGAACCTCTCCGCAGCGCGCGCCTCGCTGACTGGCTCGCGGTCAGCCGGCCAACGGTCACGGTTGCCCTTCGCCGGATGGCGGGCTACGGCATGGTTCGCATGAACAGGCGCAAGGAGATCGAGCTGACTCCGGCAGGCCGCAAGGCAGCCGAAGCGATAGTGAGGCGGCACCGGATCATGGAGCGCTGGCTCACCGACGGGCTGGGCCTGGATTGGGTCACTGCCGATGAGGAGGCAGCCCGCCTGGAGCACGCGGTCTCCGAGGTCGTCGAGCGGCGCCTTTACGAGGTGCTCGGAAGGCCCACCACGTGCCCGCACGGCAACCCGATACCCGGTTACTCCAAGCCCTTGCCGAAAGAGGTCAGACTCGCGAGCGTCGAGGCAGGCGCTCGAGCAAAGGTTTCGCGCGTCTCCGAGGTCGCTGAACGAGAGGCGCCGATGCTGCTGAACTACCTTCATCAGCGGGGTCTTACTCCAGGCAGGGAGCTGGCGGTGGTCGAGGTCGACGGTGTTGCTCTTACGATCCGGATCCGTGCCGGCAAGCGCGCTGTCACGCTCAGCCATGACACAGCCGCCAAACTATGGGTTGTTCCGTCATGAGCGAGCTCGACGACAGCCACGACCTGCAGGCCCTGCGCGAACGCGTCGCCGCCGCGCGGGCCGGCCTCGCCAGCACACCTCTGTCAAAAGAGCGCGGCACCGGGCCCCCCGATCCTGAAACGGGGGAGAGCTGGCATCGTGGAAACGTCCTTGGCCACGTGAACGAGATGCTCGACTACTGGACCGCCCAGATCCAGCGCGCGATTGAAGGCTCGGGCACGATTGGGCGCGACGAGAAAGGGGTTGCGGGACGGCGAGAGGGCATCGATCAGGGCAACGCAGCGTCCGAGGCTGAGTTGAAGCGAGGAATTGACGAGAGGATCGGGCGCGTTCTGGTCATGCTCGCTGCAATGACGCCTGACGACCTCGAGCGAACAGTCGTCTTCCACAATCGCCAGGGAAATCGAGAGGCCCGCGTCGGCGAGCTGCTGCAGACGCTGATCGTGAGCCACCTCGAAGACCACGTGGAGCAGCTCGCGAGCCTGCCCTAGAGAGCTGTCCTAGAACGACGGCGTGGCGGCGGCGATTCGTAGGCTCAGGGGTTAGCTGGGCTGCGGCTGCCCGCAGAAGGCGCACCGTCGGGCGTCAATCGGGATCTCGCTGAGGCACTCGGGGCACTTTTTGGTGGTCGGGTCGGCGGCCGGCTCCTTCTTGGCGCGCGCCATCCATGCGGTGTAGGGCATGACCACGAAGAAGTAGATGACCGCCGCGATGATCAGAAACGCGATCAGAGCGTTGAGGAAGTCCCCGTACAGGAACTTGCTGTTGTTGACGGTGAACGAGAGAGTTGAGAAGTCGGGTTGTCCCCCGATGGCGGCGATCAGAGGGGTCACCATGTCCTTCACGAACGCTGTGATCACGACACCGAAGGCGACAGCGATCACGACAGCCACCGCGAGCTCGACGACATTGCCACGCAGAAGAAAAGCTTTGAACCCTTTCACGACCGATCTCTCCTCGCCTAATCCCCCGAAACCGACAGCACGACTTTCCCGAACTGCTCCGTATTGTCAACGCGCGTCAGAGCATCCTGCACTCGATCGAGCGGATAAATCTTGTCGACGACCGGGCGAAGGCCCGCATCGATGGCCTTGAGTACCGCCTCGAACTCCGAAGCGTTGCCCATCGTCGACCCAAGAAGGTCGGCCTGCCTGAAGAACAGCCGCGGCATGCTGATCTCGGCTTTGACGCCTGAAGTCGAGCCACACGTGACGATCCTGCCGCCCATGGCGAGGGAGCGCATCGACTCCTCGAGGGTTGCCGGGCCGACATGCTCGAAGACGACGTCTACACCGTCCTTCGTGACCTTGCGGACGTCCTTGCTGAAGCCGGCGGAGTCGAACGCGGCCTCGGCCCCGAGCTCCACCGCCAACTTGCGCTTTGCCTCCGAACGGCTGGTCGCGAGAACGCGAGCGCCGAGATGTTTCGCGATGCTGATCGCAGCTACCGCGACACCCGCCCCTGCACCGACGACGAGCACTGTCTCGCCTGCCCGCAGCCCAGCCCGAGTGGTCAGCATCCTCCAGGCGGTCAGGAAGGTCAGGGGAAAAGCCGCCGCCTCGTCCCACGTCAAGGCCTTCGGCTTGCGGAAAACGTTGCGGGCGTCGATGTGAATCAGCTCACAGGCAGTGCCGTCCGAGTGCTCGCCGAGGACGCCAAAACGTGCGCACTTCACATTCTCACCCGCGCGGCACCACTCGCATTCCCAGCAGCAGAGGGTGGGAAAGATCACCACCTCGTCGCCAGCCTTCCATGCGTGGTCTCCCGACGCGTGGACGACCCCTGCACCGTCGGCGGCGATGACCCGAGGAGGTGTGACGCGCTGGGCACCGTGGGCGAGCCAGAGGTCAAGGTGGTTGATGGAAGCCGACCGGATCGCGATGGCGACGGCCCCAGGCTCGGGATCGGTGCGGGGCCGCTCGCGAACTCGCACGCCGGCGGGCCCAATCGGCTCCTCGTAGACAGCCGCCCGACCCTGGCTCAAAACATCCACGGAATCACCTCAAAACAGAGCATTTGCCAAACTTAACAAGATCGCCGTGGGCGCCACCGGGGCTCCCGCAATAGACTGGTCACTCCTCCTCCCAAGGGCTATGCGCATTCTGGTCTCGATCCTCACCCTCCTGTCGCTGCTCCTGCACGCCGTTCCGGCGCAGGCAGCGGCCGCCTACCCTCCAGGCCACAAGCTCGGCCACTACGTCCGATGGAGCTATCCGAGCCAGATGAGCTACGGACCAATCGAGAACGGCACCGGCAAAACCGGAATGGCGCCTGCTGCCGGCGCGTTTCTGACGCTGCCCTTCACGGGCCCTCACTACATCACATCGATCTTCGACCACTGCTCGCCGGACTACGCGGCCAACGGCACGACTTGCCGGTACGACGGGACTGTCGTGTCGTCCAGTGTCGGCGGGCCAGATCCTGGCTTTGACTGGGGGTACGCGCAGACGCCCGGCAGCCACGACTACATCTACTACGACGGCCACGACGGCTATGACTACGGCCTGACCTACGAACCGATTGCCGCTGCTGCTCCGGGCGTGGTCATCTGGGCCGGCTGGATCAACGATTCCTGCCACACCTGCTCAAGTGGGATAACCGTCGAGATCAGCCACGGCAACGGGCTGCTCTCTTACTACGGCCACCTCTCCCGCGTTTCAGTCGCCAACGGGCAGCAGATTCGGCGCGGCCAGGTGATCGGGCTATCTGGAATGACTGGGACCGCGACGGGCCCGCACCTGCACTTCGGTATCTACCACGTCAACGGCGGAGGTGCGGTTGACCCGTACGGATGGGGAGGGTCGGACGCGGACCCCTACTCAAAGGACGTCGGCGATCTCTGGCTCGGGGGCTCTCCGCGGTTCGCGGCCATCGCCATGCCGAAAGTCGCCGTTACAGCGATCTCGAACCCCCGTGACCCGACGGCGATCAAGGTCTCATGGTCGAGCCCAGGGGGTGGCAACGTCTTTGCCGTCTATGTCGTCGGGCCTGATGGGACCATGCAGACCTGGAAGAGGGCGACGGGGGCAGGCTCGGCAGTTTTTCACGGCAGGCCGGGCAATTCGTACTGGTTCTGGGCCTCGGTGACCACCGACCTCGGCTGGCAGGATGCGAATGGCTCTTCGGTGGTGGGCCTCCCCAGCGTGAAGGGTCCGAAAATCCCATAAGCGCCTAACACTAAAATCAGGCGGTCTTGATAGCGGAAGCCTTCAGGGGCAAGACCATCCTGGTCACCGGCACCACCGGCTTCCTGGGCAAGTCCATAGTCGAGAAGTGCCTGCGTTCGATCCCTGAAGTGGGCAGGATCAACCTGGCGATTCGATCCAGCGCGCGGCGGCCGGCCGCCGAGCGGTTGGAGCGTGAGGTGCTCTCCAGCCCAGCTTTCAAGCGCCTGAAGGAGCAGCTGGGCGAGCAGGCTTTCTCAAAGCTCGTCAAAGAGAAGCTTGCAGTCATCGAGATCGACCTCGGCAGCGATGGGCTCGGCCTGAGCGAAGCCGGTCGCGAGCAGCTGCGTGAGTGCGAGATAGTGATCCACTCGGCCGCGGCTGTCGAGTTCGACAACCCCGCCGACCTGTCGGCCCAGACGAACCTGCTCGGTGCGGCGCGGATGGTTGAGGCTCTCAAGGCGAGCGGGAACCGGCCGCACCTCGTGCATGTGTCGACGGCATATGTGGGCGGAATGCTGCGAGGGCTGGTACGCGAGGAGGCGCCACACGACCCGGGTCTGAACTGGCGTCATGAGGCGGCTGTCCTTTCGAACCTGCGCCCAGCGGTTGAGGAGGAGTCGCGGCGCCCCGAGATCTTGAAGCGGCTGCGCAGAGAGGCCGGCTCGAAGATGGGCCCCGCCGGCACACCCGCGGTCGCGCGTGCCACCGAGCGATTGCGCGACAGGTGGGTGAAGGACAAGCTCATCGAGCGCGGCCGTGTGCACGCCAACGCAATGGGTTTTGCAGACATCTACTCCTTCACCAAGGCGATGGCCGAGCACGCGATCGTGGAGCTGCATGGCGACATCCCGCTTTCGATAGTGCGGCCGTCAATCATCGAGAGCGCACTCGCGGAACCGTTCCCGGGATGGCTCGAAGGCTTTCGCATGGCGGAGCCGTTGATCCTCGCATTCGGACGAGGAATCCTCCAGGACTTCTCAGGCCTGCCCGACGCGCTGCTTGACATCATCCCGGCAGACTTCGTCGTCAATACTGTTCTGGCGGTGGCAGCGAACCCGCCACCTGACGAAAAGCCGCGCGTCTACCACGCGGCCTCGGGCACACGCAATCCGCTGCGATTCAGGCAGGTCGAGGACGCGGCAAGGCGGTACTTCACAAAGAATCCGCTGCGTGATCGTTACGGCCAGGCGATTGGTACGCCGACGTGGACGTATCCGACTCGCGGCCAGCTCTCCGCCCAAGCTAGTACCGCGCTGCGTTTCGTGGAAGCTGCGCAATGGTTGGTTGAGCGGCTCCCTCTCGGGGCGGATGTGGCGAAGGTGTCCGATGACCTCAACGCGGAGCGGGAACGGTTGGACCGCGCGGTGAATCTCATCCAGCTGTATGGCGTCTACACGGAGGTCGACTGCATCTTCGACACGCGAAACGTCATGGCGATCTGGGACAAGGTTCCGGCCGGAGAGCGCAAGACGTTTCCATTCGACCCGGCCGTTTACGACTGGGAGCGCTACTTCGACGACGTGCACTTCCCGACGGTGGTTCGCATGTCGCGTGCGGAGACGGTGTCAAGGAAGGGCAAGCAGCCGACAGGCAGCACCGCTGTCAAAGCGGAGGTCAGCTCCGTTCGCTCAGCCATCGAGCGCCGGACGGGTCGCGCCGACGTGCTTGCAGTCTTCGACGTCGATGGCACCCTTGTCGAGACCAACGTCGTCGAATACTTCCTTTGGATGCGGCTGCGCGCGCAGCCGCTGGAGGACTGGCCGGCATTCCTGGCCCAGATGCTCCGCGAGGCGCCGCGGTGGCTGTATCTCGAGCGCCGGTCGCGAGCTGATTTCCAGCGCAGCTTCTACCGCGAGTACAAAGGCCTCGACTACGAGGTGATGAAGGGTCTTGGGCGGGAAGCTCTCGATGCGGTGACGCTGCGCCGAATCTACCCCGAAGGGATGCGGCGCATCCGCGAGCATAAGCGGGCGGGTCATCGCGTGTTGCTGCTGACAGGCGCGCTCGATGTCGTTGTCCAGCCGCTGGCGGACCTGCTCGAGGTGGAGGTCGACTGCGCGCACCTTCTCACTGATCAAGACGGCCGCCTCACCGGGGATCTCCAATCGCCACCACCGGCGGGTGAGGCTCGAGGCACTCTCCTGGAGGAGTACGCCGCGCGCAATGGCATCGTTCTTGCCGAGAGCTTCGCGTACGCAGACTCCCTGTCCGACCTTGGCATGCTCGAGCTCGTGGGCACGCCAGTCGCTGTGAACCCTGATGCCCGGCTCTCACAGGTCGCGGGCCAGCGTGGGTGGCGCATCGAGCGCTGGCGTATGGCCCCAGGCAACTGGCGCCTCCCGATGCCCGACCCGCGCTCCCCCGAATACAGAGAAGCGGTGAGGCGCTGATGCTGGCATTGACCCTCCCCGCTCGCCGGGGAGGTGGCGAGGTCCGGCGAGCAGCCGGACCGTTATCCTCCCCGCTCGCCGGGGAGGTGGCGCGCGAAGCGCGCCGGAGGGGTGGCCGATGCTGGCACTAACCTTCCAACGGTCAATAGCGTCCTTCGCCATCGTCAAGGCATCAGGCGGCAGGCCTGACGTGGCCACCAGCGCGCTCTCGATGCTCCACCTTGGCGACGTGCCGGAGCCCGAGCTCCCGGCGCCCGGTTGGGTTCGCGTGATGCCGACCCTGAGCGGCATCTGCGGCTCCGACCTGGCTGCGATCGGCGGCCACGCCTCTCTCTACCTGGACCCGCTGACAAGCTATCCCTTCGTACCAGGCCACGAGATCGTCGGGACTCTTGACGACGGCTCACGTGTGGTGATCGAGCCCGCCCTGGGCTGCAAGGTTCGCGGCATCGAGCCGCCATGCCCGCGATGTGCGGAGGGGCGCCCGGGCCTTTGCTACAACGTCACCGAAGGCCCGATCGAGGTGGGCTTGCAGACCGGTTATTGCGCTGACACAGGCGGGGGGTGGGGAGAGGTGCTTGTGGCACACCCGAGCCAGCTTCACCCCATCCCTGACGCCCTCACCGATGAGGCAGCCGTCCTGATCGAGCCCTTCGCATGCTGCGTCCACGCCGCTCTTCGCGGCGGCGCAGGCAAGGACGACTTCGTTGTCGTACTTGGCGCAGGCACCATCGGTTTGCTCACCGTCGCCGCCGTCAGGTTGTTCACGCCTCCCAAGCGGCTGGTCGCGGTCGCCAAGCACCCGACCCAGCGGGATCTCGCTCTCAAGCTGGGCGCCGACCAGGTCATCGCGCCGGCCGATGTGTTTCAGCGCCTGCGTTTCGCGACTGGGGCCCGGCGCCTCGATGGCATGGACCGCTCGCTGCTGCTTGGAGGGGCCGACGTCACCTTCGACTGCGTCGGCCGCGCGGACAGCCTGAACGACGCAGTCAGGTTCACGCGAGGGGGAGGAACTGTCGTCGCGGTGGGCATGCCCGGCGAGGAGAAGGTCGACTGGGCGCCGATCTGGCAGCGCGAGCTGACCGTGATGGGCGCGTACGCATACGGTTCGGAGCCAAAGCAGAAGGGCAGGCGGACGTTCGAGCTGGCTCTGGAGGCGGCGCCCGACCTGCATCTCGAGACTCTGACCGGCCCGCTGTTTGGATTGGGGGAGTACCGCGACGCGATCGCGTACGCGATGAGCGCTGGGCGGCTGGGCGCCGTGAAGGTCGCATTCGATCTGCGAGGATTGAGGGTCTGATGCCGCGTCCCGGTGCCGTCATCGAGGTCGATCGCAACACCCCACCTGTGCTCTTTCATTTCGGCGAAGGAGTCCGGCTGGAAAAGCTCCCCTTGGGCGCGCGCATCGTGTATCCGCCCGACCCCCTCGAGCCGATCGCGCACGCGGAGCGTGCCATCAAGCGCGCGCTGGCCAAGCCGCTCGACGACGATCCACTGAAGTCGCTGCTCCGCCGCGGCATGAAGCTCACGCTCGCCTTCGACGACCTGTCGCTGCCGCTGCCACCGATGGCTGCGCCTGACGTGCGCCAGCTGGTGATGGAGGAGGTCATCGATATGGCGGCCGAAGCGGGCGTGGAGGACATCCACCTGATCGCCGCTCTCGGCCTGCATCGACGCATGACGGCCGACGAGATTCGCCACATCGTCGGCGATCGGATCTTCAGCACGTTCTGGCCCGACCGTCTTTACCAGCACGACGGCGAGGATCCTGAGGCCAACGTTTACATCGGCAAGACGTCGGCGGGCGAGGACGTCACGCTCCACAAGCGCGCCGCCGAATCGGACCTCGTCATCTACGTGAACTTGACCTTGGTGCCGATGGACGGAGGACACAAGTCGATGTCCACCGGCCTTGCCACCTATCGTGGGATCCGCGAGCACCACAACGTGAAGACGCTCATGGGCTCGCTGTCATACATGAACCCTCCGGATTCTGCGCTACACCACTCATGCATCCGGCAGGGCCAGCTGATCGAGGACACGGTCCGTGTCTTTCACATCGAGACCACTGTCAACAACCACGCTTTTCCCGCGATCGCCAACTTCATGCAGAAGCGCGAGACCGACTGGACGGCCCAGGACCAGGCGATGTTCCTGGGCATGAAGCAGTTCACCGACATGGCGCCAACGGCGTTCAAACGCAATGTCTTCCACGCGATGCGAGCGCCTTACGGGCTGACCGGTGTGCACGCGGGTCAGGTCGATGCGGTGCATGAAAAGACTTTGGAGGCGGTGCGCAACCAGATCAGCGTGCGTGTCGAAGGCCAGACTGACATCGTCACCATCGGCGTGCCGTACCTCGGTCCTTACAACGTCAACGCCCCAATGAACCCCGTGCTTGTCGTGTGCATGGGCCTGGGCTACTTGTTCAACTTCTACAGGAACAAGCCGGTCCTCAGGAAGGGCGGCGTCGCCATCCTCACCCACCCCTGCAGGTACGAGTTCGACGCTGTGCAGCACCCGAGCTACATCGATTTCTACGACGAGGTCCTGGCCGACACGACAGATCCGCAGGAGATCGAGACCAAGTACGAGCTGCGGTTCGCCGAAGACCCGTGGTTCAGGCAGCTCTACCGGAAGTCACACGCCTATCACGGGGCGCACCCGTTCTATGCCTGGTACTGGGCCGCTCACGCCATGGACCATGCAGGCGACATCATCATCGTCGGAGGCGATCGCGAGGTCGTGCACAGGCTCGGCTTCAAGTGTGCAACCACCCTCGAGGACGCATTCGAGATGGCGGAGCAGACGGTGGGCCGTCACCCGAGCGTGACGCACATGAGGATGCCACCGATCCTGCTTGCCGACGTCGAGTGAGCTTTGGCGATGAGGCTCCTCCTCATCGCGGTGGTCGTATTGACGTGCGCATGCAGCACGGGATCGGGTGCCATTTCGCACGGTTGGCCGCCAGCAACAGCGAAGAGCGTCGTGCTTCAAGACGAGGACATACCCGGCTTGCAGAAGTGCACGCAGAGTGACGTGTGGGCTGGATTGATGCTCAAAGGTGAGCCTGCGATGTTGCCGACAGGCATGGCGAGCTGGTCGGCTCTGCAGTCGGCAGGCGCGACGGAGGGCTGGCTCTCCATGTACGCAGACGATGTGTCCGAGTGTGCGTTCCTGTTCGGGGCCGGCTCGCTCAAGGGCCGCCTCGTCTACACCGCAGCGATCCGATTCAAGAATTCATCGATTGCGGCAGCGGACTTTGCATCTGGCTCGCAGGCCTTTCCAGTGGCCGCCTCCTTTCAGGCCAGGTTCGAAGCGGTGGGCGGCAAGCTGACCAAAGGGGTGGCCACCGGCTATGGAGACAACTCGGCAGTCGCCGTTGTCTCCTACAGGGGCGTCCCAACATATGTGGCTTTCTGGCAACGCAATAATTTCGAAGCGATTGTCTGGGCCGACAACAGCCTTGCCTCTGAAGGGC
>Ga0307282_10000258_pt1 | contig 16226 bp, 18 predicted proteins | sample ER_DNA_121_FD_194475 | JGI IMG/M metagenome (GOLD analysis project Ga0307282, IMG submission 194475) | Bulk soil microbial communities from the East River watershed near Crested Butte, Colorado, United States - ER_DNA_121 | ecosystem: Environmental > Terrestrial > Soil > Floodplain | place...
ACGAGCCATGGGGCCGCCGGCGCCTCGCCTACGAGATCGACCACAAGCCGGAGGGCACCTACCACCTGCTCATCTTCGAGACCGAGCCCGCGACGCTCGACGAGGTCTCGCGCGTGCTCAAGATCACCGACGGCGTCATGCGCCACCTGGCCGTGCGCCGCGTCCAGGGCGGCTCGACGCGGCCCCCGGACCCCATCCGCGAAGAGCCCCGCCGTGAAGAGCCCCGCCGTGAAGAGCCCCGCCCTGAAGAGCCCAGCCACGAAGAGCCCAGCCACGAAGAGCCCGTAGCGGTGGCGGCTCCGGCAAGTCAGGATTCAGAGCCGGAACCGGAGAGCCCGGAAAGCCCGCCCGACGAAAACCCGCCCGAGAGCTGAGAGGAGAGAGAGGAATGGCCAACATCAATCGCGTCGTCCTCGTCGGCAACCTGACGAAGGATCCAGAGCTGCGTCACACGCCGAGCGGCACGGCCGTCTGCAAGCTGCGCCTTGCTGTGAACACGCGCCAGAAAGACGGCGCCACCGGCGAGTGGGGCGACAAGCCCAACTACTTCGACGTCACCGTCTGGGGCAACCAGGGCGAGAGCTGCGCGCAGTACCTCGCCAAGGGCCGCCCGGTCGGCGTCGACGGCCGGCTCGACTGGCGCGAGTGGGAGGCCCAGGACGGAACCAAGCGCCAGGCGGTCGAGATCATCGCCGACAGCGTTCAGTTCCTCGGCGGCCGCCCCGACGCCGAGGGCGCCCAGCCGCAGTTCGTCCCGACCGGCGCGCCCGCCGAGGGCGCCGACTTCGGCACGGCGAGCGACGACGACATCCCGTTCTGATGGCGCAGCGAGACCAGCGACAGCAGCGCAAGGGCCGCCCCGCCCCCGGCGGGCCAATCCGCAAGCGCAACTGCTTCTTCTGCCGCGAGAAGGTGCAGGAGGTCGACTACAAGAACATCAACCAGCTCCGCCGCTACGTCTCGGAGAAGGGCAAGATCCGCTCGCGGCGGATCACCGGCGCCTGCCGGCGGCACCAGCGTCAGGTCGCGGTCGCCGTCAAGCGGGCGCGCGAGATGGCGCTGCTCGAGTACGCAAAGGGGTAGCGAACGCTGATGCAGGTCATCCTCCGACAGGACGTCGAGAAGGTCGGGCTCCGCGGCGAGGTCGTGGACGTCGCGCCGGGCTACGCGCGCAACTTCCTGCTGCCGCGCAAGCTGGCCGAGACGGCGACTCCGGCCAAGGTCGCCGAGCTGCGCAAGCACGAGGAGAAGCGCGCGAAGCACGAAGCGCAGACCTTCGAGCAGGCGCAGGAGATCGTGGCCAGGCTGGAGGGCGCAGAGCTGCGCTTCGACGTCCAGGCCGGTGAGACCGGAACGCTGTTCGGCTCGGTGACGGCGACCGACATCGCCGAGGCGGCCTGGCGCGAGCTCAAGGTGCGCGTCGACCGCCGCAAGCTCGACCTGCCCGAGTCGATCAAGCGGATCGGCCGCTACCAGATCCCGGTCGAGCTGTTCGCCGACGTGACGGCGACGCTCAAGATCGCGGTCGTCCCCGAGGGCGGCGAGCTGCCGCCGCAGGAGGAGCTGGACGCGATCGCCGCCGCCGAGGCGCAGGCAGAGGCCGAGGCGCAGGCAGAGGCCGAGGCGGAGCACGCCGAAGCCGAGGCCGTGGTCGAGGCGGTCGTGGCCGAGGAAGAAGCAGAGCCGGAGCCTGAGGAAGAGGGCGAAGAGCCCCCCGTCGAGGCCGAGCCCGCCCCCGAGGCGTAAAAGAAGCGCACACCTTTCTCCACAGGTCGCGGACGGCCTGTGGAATTGCGCAAGAACTTCCCGCTGCGAGCGGGAAAACCGCCCACAGGCGCCGTCCGGGGGCTCTGGGAACATGCGTTCCCTTGTGCCTGCAAACCGCACGGACCCGGCATATGGGGGCCTGTCGAAAGACGGGTCGTCCAGACCTTCCACGACGCACGCAAGCGTGCTTGGGTAGCGCCCGATGGCCCAACTCGCCCAGGCCTCGCCGACCGCCCCGGTCCCGCCGCAGAATCTCGAAGCTGAGGAATCAGTCCTCGGCGCGATGATGCTCTCCCCCGGCGCGATCGGGGCGGTCAGCGAGGCACTGGACGCGAGCGATTTCTACCGCGAGAGCCACGCCGTCATCTACCGCGCCGCGCTCGCCCTCTACGCCAAGGGCGACCCCGTCGACGCGATCACGCTCGTCGACGAGCTCGAGGAGCGAGGCGACCTCGAGCAGGCCGGCGGCCGGGTTCGCATCCACGAGCTCGCGCGGCTCGTGCCGGCGAGCGCGAACGCCGGGCACTACGCGCGCATCGTGCGCGAGATGGCAACGCTCCGCGGTCTGATTCGGGCGGGCGGCGAGATCTCCATTCTCGGCTGGGAGCGCCCGGGTGAGGCGACCGACCTCGTCGACCGGGCAGAGCAGATCGTCTTCGATCTGTCTCAGGCCCGCGTCACGAGCGAGTTCAGTCACATCGAAGAGCTGTTGAAGGACAGCTTCGAACGGATCACCGCTCTTTACGAGGCGGGCGCCGAGGTGACCGGAACGCCCTCGGGGTTTCGCGACCTCGACCGGCTCACCTCCGGATTCCAGCCTGGGAACCTGATCATCGTCGCCGCCCGCCCGAGCATGGGCAAGTCCGGGCTCGGGCTCTGCATGGCCGCCAACCTCGCGATGCGCGAGGAGCGGCCGGTCGCCGTGTTCACGCTCGAGATGTCGAAGTCGGAGGTGACCCAGCGGCTGATGTGCAGCGAGGCCAAGGTCGAGTCGCAGCGCCTTCGCACCGGCAAGCTCGGCACCGACGACTGGCCGCGCCTGACCGCCGCCTGCGACCGGCTGGCGAAGGCACCGATCTACGTCGACGACACGGGCTCGATCACGATGATGGAGATCCGCTCCAAGGCGCGGCGCCTCAAATCGCGGGAGCCGAACCTCGGCCTGATCGTCGTCGACTACCTGCAGCTGATGACGTCCGGCGCGTCCGTCGAGAACCGCGTCCAGGAGGTCTCGCAGATCTCGCGGCAGCTGAAGGTGCTCGCGCGCGACCTCGACGTCCCGATCCTGGCGATGTCGCAGCTCTCGCGCGCGGTCGAGCAGCGCCACGACAAGCGGCCGATCCTCTCCGACCTGCGCGAGTCGGGCTCGATCGAGCAGGACGCCGACCTCGTCATGTTCATCTACCGCGACGAGTACTACAACGACGAGTCCGACCAGCAGGGCATCGCCGAGGTGCACCTCGCCAAGCACCGCAACGGGCCGACCGACACGGTCAAGCTCTCGTTCCTGAAGCGCTATGCCAAGTTCGCCGACCTCGCGCCTGCGGCATGAGCTCGTTCGAGCAGACGGTGGTGTTGTTGGCGCGTACGGCGGGGTTCAAGGTCGTCTGCCAGGTCTGCGCCGAGCTCGACCCGCGGGGCGAGTTCGCCGCCCTCACCGCCGAGGGCTCGCTGCGGCTCGAGGACGACCTCGGCTGGACGACCTGCCCGCGCGGCCACCGCATCCGCGTGATCCGCGCCGGCGGCGGCGTCAGGGCCGAGGCGACCTCGCCGCTCTGGTAGCGGCGAACCACTCTGCGGCCGCACGTGGCCGTTGGGGCCATGTCCGGGGTCAGACCCCAGCCGTGTCCGTTTCGGCCAAGGCCTCTGCGAAAAGGCCTGCACATCCGACGATCGACCTGAGTGCCCCCTGTAACGGAAGCGCGTTGTAGCCCGTCCCGCCGCGGCGTATCCGGGGTCAGACCCGGACGTGGCCCTCCGGCCCCTCCTGACATCCGGCTAGATCAGGCACACTCCCGGCCGTGCCTGCGACCGTGATCGTCGGGGCGCAGTGGGGCGACGAGGGCAAGGGCAAGATCGTCGACCTGCTCGCCGAGCACTCGGATCTCGTCTGCCGCTACAACGGCGGGCCCAACGCCGGGCACACGATTGTCGCCGACGGCGAGACGTACAAGCTCAAGCACATCCCGTCCGGGATCCTCCAGGGCAAAGAGTGCGTGATCGGCGCCGGCTGCGTCGTCGACCCGCAGGTGCTGATCGAGGAGCTGGACGACCTCGAGTCGCGGGGCATCTCGACCGAGTCGCTGCGGCTCTCGGGGAACGCGCACCTCGTCATGTCCTGGCACCGGGCGATCGACGGCGCCAGCGAGCGGCGGCTCGGCAAGCTGCAGATCGGAACGACGCGCCGAGGGATCGGGCCGACCTACGCCGACAAGGCGTACCGGCTAGGGATCCGCGTCCAGGACCTGCTCGACCGGAAGATCCTCCGGCAGAAGATCGAGGTCGCGCTTGCCGAGAAGAACGTCTGGCTCGAGCGCGTCTACGGCGAGGAGCCCGTCGAGCTGGAGGGGCTGGTCGAGCGCCACGAGGAGTACGCCGAGCGGCTGAAGCCGATGATCGCCGACACGTCGCTGCTCGTCGACCGCGCGCTGCGCGACGGCAAGCGCGTCCTCTTCGACGGCGCGCACGGGACGCTGCTCGACCTCGACCACGGCACCTATCCGTTCGTGACCTCGTCGCCGACGGTCGCCGGCGGCGCGGCGGTGGGCACCGGCATCGGCCCGACGCGGATCGACGCGGTGATCGGCGTCGCCAAGGCGTATGTGACGCGCGTCGGCGAGGGGCCGTTCCCGAGCGAGATCCAGGGGCCCGACCAGGAGCGGCTGCGCGAGCTCGGCGGCGAGTTCGGCACGGTCACCGGGCGCGAGCGGCGCTGCGGCTGGCTCGACCTAGTCGCGCTGCGCTACGCCGTGCGCCTGAACGGCATGACCTCGCTCGCGCTGACGAAGCTCGACGTCCTCTCGGCCTTCGCCGAGCTGCCGGTCTGCGTGCGCTACCGGCTGCGCGACGGGAGCGAGACTGAGGATTTCCCCGCGCACCAGTCGGACTTCCATCACTGCGAGCCGGTCTACGAGGTGCTTCCCGGCTGGAGCGAGCCGATTCACGAGCTAACCGACGCCTCGGAGCTGCCTGCGGCGGCGCGGCGCTACGTCGACCTGATCGAGGAGCGGCTCGAGGTGCCGGTGTGCCTGATCGGCACCGGCCGCGAACGTGAGCGCGTGCTGACGCAGCCCGGGCTCGAGGCCCTCGCCTAGGCGCGGCCTCGGAGGGACCAGGCCTCCGCTTCGAGCTTGAAGCCGGCCGAAGGGTCTCCAAGCCGGCGGCGGTAGGCGTCGCGAATCGCGTCCGCGATGTCTTGCGGGACCGAGGCCAGGTGCTCGCCGGCCGGCCCGACGCCGTGCTGGAAGGTCTCCCACAGCTCGTCCAGGCTCTCGTACCGGGAGGAGACCACTTGCGGGACGGCCTCCACCTCTTCCAGGCCCGCCGCGCGGCCAAGCTGCGCGAACTCTTCGAGTGTGTCGAAGTCCAGCGTCTCGCTGTCGACACCCGGTGTCACCTCGCGGGCCGACTCCCAGAACGTATCCAGGAGGCCCATCTTCGGGAAGTTCCACGAGCACGCGGCGACCACGCCGCCGGGCCGGACGACTCTCCGCATCTCGACCAGCCCCGCGACCGGGTCCTCGAGGAAGTGGAGGACGAGCTGTGCCAGGGCCGCGTCGAAGCTCGCGTCGGGCCAGGGCAGGTTCTCGGCCGGAGCGGTGCGCACGTCCGCCTCGGGAACGCGGGCGGCAGCCGCCTCGACGAGCGGGGACGGGTCCGCCGCCGCGACCGCCTCCGCTCCGAGCCGACGAGCGAGCTCCTCGGTCAGAACCCCGGAGCCGCAGCCGACGTCGACCGCGGTCTGGCCCCGCTCGACGCCGGCGAAATCCGCGAAGGCCGGCGCCAGCTCACGCGAGTAGCGACCCATGAAGTTGTCGTACGCGTCACCCGAGACGGCGAAGGTCATCTGGGTATTCACGTTGACGAGCAGCGCCGGGTCAAGCGCGATCCGCGCCGTCACGCTTTCGGCACGGTCCCGTTGCAGACACGTGCGTCTTTCCCAATTACGATCGCCTCGGGGAGGAGGCCGGGCGAACCGAACTACAGGACCAAGGGGAGCGGGGTTTCGCCGGGCGAGTCGCGCCGGGGTCGCGAGTAGACTCGGCGCGTGAAGGTCCTCGTCGTCGGGTCGGGCGGTCGCGAGCACGCGCTGGTCTGGAAGCTCGCGCAGAGCCCGCGGCTCGATGCCGTCCACGCCGCGCCCGGCAACCCCGGAATCGCTCGGATCGGCGAGTGCCACCCGGTGCGCGCCGAGGACGGCGAGGGGCTGCTCGCCCTCGCGCGTGAGCTCGACATCGACCTCGTCGTGGTCGGTCCCGAGGCGCCGCTCGTCGCCGGGCTCGCGAACGTCCTGCGCCATGCGGGCGTCGCCGTCTTCGGGCCAACCGCCGAGGCAGCGCGGATCGAGGGCTCGAAGAGCTTCGCCAAGGACGTGCTCGACGCGGCCGGCGTGCCGACCGCCGCCCGCCTCGCGGTCGCCCGGCCGCCCTGCGTCGTCAAGGCCGACGGGCTCGCGGCCGGCAAGGGCGTCTTCGTCTGCCGAACCCAGCAGGAGCTCGACGACGGCCTCCGCGCTGCGGCGGCGCTCGGCGGGGAACTCCTGATCGAGGAGCTGCTCGAGGGCGAAGAGGTCTCGCTCTTCGCGCTCGCGGACGGCCGGGATGCCGCCCCGCTGGCCCCGGCACAGGACTTCAAGCGGATCGGCGAGGGCGACGAGGGCCCGAACACCGGCGGCATGGGCTCCTACTCTCCGGTGCCCGGCCTTGGCGAGCCGGAGGTCGAGGAGCTGGTCGACACCGTCCACCGGCCGGTGCTGGCCGAGCTTGCCCGCCGCGGCGCGCCGTTCTCCGGGCTGCTCTATGCGGGCCTGATGCTGACCGAGGACGGCCCGCGCGTGCTCGAGTTCAACTGCCGCTTCGGCGACCCCGAGACCCAGTCGATCCTGCCGCGGCTCGAGGGCGACCTGCTCACGTCCCTCGCCTCCGCGGCCGCCGGCCGGCTCGACGGGGAGCTCGGCGTCTCCGATCGCGCGGCCGTGACGGTCGTGCTCGCCTCCGGCGACTATCCGGAGCAGGGCGACAGCGGCACGCCGATCGAGGGGATCGAGGATGCGGAGGAGACAGGCGCGCTCGTCTTCCACGCAGGGACTGCGCGCCACGGCGGCCGCCTCGTCACGAACGGGGGCAGGATCCTGAACGTGTCCGCGCTCGGCGACGACCTCGCGGCCGCGCGCGCGCAGGCGTACGACGCAGTGGGCCGGATCTCCTTCGCGGGCATGCGCTTCCGCCGCGACATCGGCTTCGCAGCCGCGGAGGGCCATGTCCGCAGTTGAGAAGCCGCTCGTAGGGATCCTGGTCGGCTCCGACTCGGACCGCGATCGGATGCAGCCGGCCCTGGACGAGCTCGCATCGCACGGGATTCCGCACGAGCTGGAGGTGCGGTCGGCCCACCGGAACCCGGACGCCGTCGCAGAGTACGCGCGCTCGGCGCGTGACCGCGGCCTGAAGGTGCTGATCGCCGGCGCAGGGCTGGCGGCCGCGTTGCCCGGCGTCGTTGCGGCGCAGACCGACCTGCCGGTGATCGGCGTCCCGCTGCGCTCCGAGAAGAGCGTGCTCGACGGGCTCGACGCCCTGCTCTCGATCGTTCAGCTCCCCCCCGGGGTGCCCGTGGCCACCGTGGGCATCGACAACGCGCGGAACGCCGCCGTCCTGGCGGTGCGTATCCTGCGGCTCGGCTAGAGTCGAGTCGGTGATCGCGCGCTACTCGCGACCGGCGATGGCCGGGGTCTGGTCGGACGAGAACCGGCTCGCGTGCTGGCTGGAGGTCGAGCTCGCGGCCCTCTACGCATGGGTCGAGCTCGGCGCGGTCCCGGAAGCTGCCGCCCGGGCGATCCGGGAGCAGGCGCGGCCGCCGAGCCCCGAGCGCGTGGCGGAGCTGGAAGCGACTTTGCACCACGACACGGCGGCCTTCGTCGACGCGGTCGCCGAGACGCTCGGGCCCGAAGGGCGCTGGTTCCACCACGGCCTGACATCGTCAGATGTCGTCGACACGGCGCTCTCGCTGCAGGTGCGGGAGGCCGGCGCGCTCGTGCTTCAGGGTGTCGAGCGCGCGCAGGAGGCGGTCGTCGCCAGGGCGCGCGAGCACCGGCGGACCCTCTGCATCGGGCGGACCCACGGGATCCACGCCGAGCCGACCACCTTCGGGCTCAAGCTCGCCGGCTGGGCCTTCGAGCTCGAGCGCGGACGCGCGCGGCTCCGGGAAGCGCTCGAGCGGATGCGGGTCGGAAAGCTCTCGGGCGCCGTCGGCACGTATGCCGCGACCGAGCCGGAGCTCGAGCGGCTCGCCTGCGAGCGCCTGGGCCTCGAGCCCGAGCCGGTCTCGACCCAGGTGCTGCCGCGCGACCGGCACGCCGAGCTGCTGGCGGCGCTCGCCCTGGTCGCCGCCTCGCTCGAGCGCTTCGCGGTCGAGATCCGCCACCTCGCCCGGACCGAGGTCGCCGAGGTCGCGGAGCCGTTCGGCAAGGGCCAGAAGGGCTCGTCGTCGATGCCGCACAAGCGGAATCCGGTCGTAGCCGAGCGCCTCTGCGGGCTGGCGCGCGTCGTGCGCGCCAACGCCGTCGTCGGCCTCGAGAACGTTGCGCTCTGGCACGAGCGCGACATCTCGCACTCCTCGGCCGAGCGCGTCGTGATCCCGGACTCCTTCCTGGCGCTCGACTACATGCTCGACCGCTTCGCCTGGCTCGTCGAGGGGCTCGAGGTCCGGGCCGAGCGGATGCTGCGCAACCTCGAGGCGGGCCACGGCCTCTTCTTCAGCCAGCGGCTGCTGCTGGCACTCGTCGAGTCGGGGCTCGAGCGGGACGCTGCCTACCGACTCGTCCAGGGGCACGCGCTGCGGGCCCAGGAGGAAGAGCAGGACTTCCGCGAGCTCGTGCGCGCGGACGCCGAGATCGCGAGCCGGGTCGACCTCGACTCGCTCTTCGATCTCGACTGGTACACACGCAACGTCGACACCGTCTTCGAGCGGCTTACGGCGCTCGACCGGAAGGAGGAACCCGTCCATGCCTGAGGCCGCAACCCACGTCGGGAGCGGGAAGGTGCGCGAGCTGTTCGAGCTCGACGCCGAGCGGCTGCTGCTCGTCGCCAGCGACCGCATCTCCACCTTCGACGTCGTGCTTCCCACCGAGATTCCCGACAAGGGCCGCGTGCTGACTGGGCTGTCCGCGTTCTGGTTCGCCCGGACCCGCGAGCTGGTGCCGAACCATCTGCTCGCGCTCCGGCCCGACGGCCGCTCGACCGAGTGCCGCAAGCTGCAGATGCTGCCGCTCGAGTGCGTCGTCCGCGGGTATCTCGCCGGGTCGGGCTGGAAGGACTACCGCTCGACGGGCGCGGTGTGCGGTCACGAGCTGCCGGAGGGACTGGTCGAGTCGGCACAGCTTCCCGAGCCGATCTTCACGCCGTCGACGAAGGCGCTCGAGGGGCACGACGAGAACATCGACCGCATGAAGGCCGTCGAGCTGGTCGGCGAGGAGCGCTTCGACGAGGTCGAGCGGATCTCGCTGGATCTCTACCGCTTCGCCTCCCAGCGCGCCGCCGAGCGCGGGATCCTGATCGCCGACACGAAGTTCGAGCTCGGCGTCGATCCCGAGGGGCAGCTCGTGCTGGCCGACGAGGCGTTCACCCCGGACTCCTCGCGCTTCTGGCCGGCCGACGAGTACGAGGCGGGACGCGGCCAGCCGTCCTTCGACAAGCAGTACGTGCGCGACTACTGCGAGACGCTCGGCTGGGACAAGACCGACCCCGGCCCCGAGCTGCCGGCCGACATCGTCGCCGGAACCCGCGCCCGGTACGTGGACGCGTTCGAGCGGATCACCGAGATCGCCTTCGACGACTACCTCGGCGACCCGGAGGTCGTGCTCGCGTGAAGGCCACCGTGCTCGTACGGCCCAAGCCGGGGATCCTCGACCCGCAGGGCGAGGCGGTCGAGAGCTCGCTGCGGCATCTCGGCTTCGCGGTCGAGACGGCCAGGGTGGGGCGGCTGGTCGAGCTGGAGCTCGAAGCCGAGGATCCCGAGCGCGCGCGGGACGAGCTCGAGCGGATGTGCGAGCAGCTGCTCGCGAACCCGCTGATCGAGTCGTACGAGATCACGGTGGCGCCGTGAGCGAACCCCGGCCGAAGATCGCGGTCGTCGTCTTCCCGGGCTCGAACGACGACCGGGACGCGGCTCTCGCGTTCCAGGCGCTCGGCGCGGAGCCGGCACTCGTCTGGCACGGCGATCTCGAACTGCCGCCGGACGTCGCCGCCGTCGTCCTCCCGGGAGGCTTCTCGTACGGGGATTACCTCCGCTGCGGAGCGATCGCCCGCTTCGCGCCGGTGATGGACGCCATCGCACGCTTCGCGGCCGCAGGCGGGCTCGTGCTCGGGATCTGCAACGGCTTCCAGGTCCTCTGCGAGGCCGGGCTGCTTCCGGGCACGCTGCGCCCTAACGCGTCGCTCGCGTTTGCGTGCCGGGACGTGCCACTCGTCGTCGAGCGCGCGGACACGCCGTTCACCGCCCGCTGCGAGGCCGGTCAGCGCCTGACGATCCCGATCAAGCACGGCGAGGGCTGCTATTTCGCAGACGACGTGCTGCTGGCCGAGCTGGAGGCGAAGGGCCAGATCGCACTGCGCTACGAGGAGAACCCGAACGGCTCGGTCGCCGCCGTCGCCGGCGTCCTCAACGCAGAGGGCAACGTCTTCGGCCTGATGCCGCACCCCGAGCACGCCGTCGATCCCCTGCTCGGCTCGACCGACGGGGCGCTCGTGCTCGGCTCGCTCGTCGAAGCCGCACGCATGCGGGTCGCGGCGCCCGCCTAGCCGGACAAGGGCCGCTGAATTGTCGGCGGCGCACTACGGCGGCATCAACCCCAGCACTTCGGCCAGCTGCGGGCGGTCGGCGAGGCGCTTCCGCAGCCGTTGGAGGTCGCGCGCACGGAGCGTGACCGGTCCGCGTCGCGCGGAGCCGTCCGTCGCGTAGGCGAACCGGACCAGCCTCTCGCCGCGGGGCGTCTCGAGCAGCTGCACGTGGGAGGTGAAGCGCTTGTCGCCGGCCGTCTGGGCGAGCGTCAGCTCCTCGACGAGTTCGGCCGGGCCCCACGGTGTCGCTGCTCTTGCCATGAGAGCCACCGTAGCGGCGAAACTGTCACGTGTCTGTGACGGATCTGTGCCGAAACTGTGACAACGGCGGCCGTCCGCGCAGCTAGATTCATCGTCATGAAGCGGGCCGCGCTCGTCCTTGCGGGAACCATCGCCGTCGCGGGCTGCGGCGGCAAGACGGCCTCGAAATCGACCATCCCGACGGGGAGCGTCGGCCACGAAGCCTGCGCGCCTTTCGACGGAAGCACCGCCAAGCAGGTGAGCGCGACGAAGCCCACGGAGACGCTGCTCCTCTCCGCCGTCCGCGTCGACTCCGAGGTCTGCGCCGACCGGGTCGTCTTCGACTTCCGCCCGACCGGTGACGAGAGGCCCGGCTACACGGTCGAGTACCTGCCCGCCGCGCAGGCGCAGACGGAGGACGCGTCCGGCAGGCACCTCCCCATCGCCGGCAAGGCCTTCCTAGTCGTCCGCTTCGAGCCCGCCGCGACCGCCGACCTTTCGGGCGCGAAGCTCGAAGTGACCTACACCGGCCCCCGCACGATTGCACCCGCCGGCATGCGCTTCGTCCGCCAGGTGACCAAGACGGGCGACTTCGAGGCCGTCCTCACCTGGGCGATCGGCCTCTCGAAGGAGCGCCCCTTCAAGGTGACGAGCACCGGCTCGCCCGCTCGGCTGACGATCGAGCTGGGCTAGCTAGGCCCGCGGGCCGCGGCTGACGACCAGGCTGACCTTGGCGCCGAAAACGAGCCGCCGCCCGTGCCGCGGGGTCTGGGAGACGACCCGGCCGGCCGCAACCCGCGACGAGTGGACCCGCCGCACCTTGCCGACGCCACAGTGCGCCTTCCCCAACGCGCGCTTGGCCGCCCTGAGCGCCTTCCCCGTCACCCTCGGCACGACGCAGTTGCCGACGCCCAGGACAGCGCCGGTCGAGGTTGCCATCGGCTCCGTGACCGGCTCCGCGTCCGAGGTCGCGCCGGCTTGCCAGCAGACGACGTCGCCGGCGGTCAGCACGGCGCAGGCGATGTCCGAGCCGACCGCGACGGATGCGACGCCGTGGTCGAGCCCGTCCACGTCCGCCGGCGTGGTCACGGGCGAGCCCGGGCCCGATTCGTCCAGCGGCCCGTGCCCCCAGCACTTGACGCCGCCCGCGGTCGTGACCGCGCAGGTGAAGTCGACTCCGGCCGCGAGCTGGGTCACGCCGCTCGACAGGCCCTGCACGTCGACCGGGAGCGCCGAGGTGTCGGTCGTGCCGTTGCCGAGCTCGCCGTACTGGTTGTCTCCCCAGCACTTGACGCCGCCGCCCGTCGTCAGCGCGCAGGTGTGCTCGAGCCCGGCCGAGACCGCGCGCACCCCGTGCGTCAAACCGGACACGTCACCCGGCGTCTCGAACAGGCAGGCGCAGTCGCCCGAGCCGAAGGTGCCGTTGCCGAGCTCGCCGTCCCAGTTGTTCCCCCAGCACTTCGCCCCGCCGGCCGCGGTGACCGCGCAGGCATGGAGGTAGCCGACCGAGACGTCGGTGACGCCGCTGCCGAGCCCGCTGACCGCCGCCGGAGTCCAACGGTCGGTGGTGGTGCCGTCGCCGACCTGGCCGAAGTAGTTGAGCCCCCAGCACTTGAGCGCGCCGGCGAGAGCGATGGCGCAGGTGCTGAGGTTCGCCGAGACCCGCGAGGCCCCGGTGAGCCCGGGCACGCCGAGCGGGAGCGCCGAGCTGCGGGACCCCGCGTTGCCGAGGCTGCCGTAGGCGTCGAAGCCCCAGCACAAGACGGTTCCCGCGGCCGCGCACGTGTCGCCGGGGCCGGCGGAGATCGAGGTCACGTGGCCCAGGCCGGCGACGGGCGTTGGCAGATCGACGTCCTGGAAGCCGCCGGTGCCGACCTGGCCGGAGAGGTTCGAGCCCCAGCACTCGGCGCCGATCGAGGTCGCCGCGCAGCTGTGGCCATCCCAGCCGGGGGCGACCGAGGTGGCCGGGATCGTGGCCGATACATGGTGGACGCCGGCGGCCTGCGCGGTGCAGTTCGCGCCCGAGCAGGAGCCGTTCGGGCCGATCGTGAAGACGACGTTCGGCGTCTCGTCGCCGATCAGGTTGTCGTACTGGTCGTAGCCCTTGGCCGCGAAGGTCCTCGTCGCGTGCCTCGGCATGGTCGCCCTCGCCGGCGAGACTTTGATCTCGGCGAGCGGCCCGGGCACGACATGGAGCACCGTCGTGCCGGAAACGCCGGCGACGACCGCGGTCACGTTGAAGTCGTGCGCGACGGTCGTGCCGCAGCTCGACCCGGTGCAGTTGCCGTCGGCCTCGATCGAGAACAGCGCCGCCGCCGTCTCGTCGCCGAGGTCGGTGGTGTCCGCGGCGAAACCCTCGACGCGGAAGTCCTGCATGCCACCCGCCGGGATCGACCCGCCGGCCGGGCTGAGGGTCAGGTGGTCGAGCGGCCGCGGCGTCCTCGCGACCGAGGCGGCCGGGCCCTCGCCGACCGCGGTCACGGCCCTGACCTGGTACGTGTAACCGTGGCCGTTGGTCAGGCCGGTGTCGTCAAAGGAGAGCGTCGCGGCCCCGGTCGTGCCGATCGGCGTCGTGCCGTGGTCGCTGCGGTAGATCTGGTACGCGCCGACGTAGGCGCCGCCGTTGACCGCCGGCGGGCGCCAGGAGAGGACGACCGCGCCGTCGCGGCCGCCTGCCTTCAGGCCCTCGGGCGCGCCCGGGCCGGCTGGGAGGAAGCCGGTGGTGCCGTTCGGCGTCCCGAGCCCGGTGGGGCCGTCGTAGCCCACGCCGGCCTCGCAAAGGAAGCTCCCGCAGTCGGCGGTGGAGCCGGAGGTGACGTCGTTGAACGCGCCGGGATGGGCGTACGGAGCGACCTCGGGCGCGTAGCCGGCGGAGGACGGGCCGCCGGCGAGCGCGATCATCGCCGCGACGATCGGCGAGGCGACGCTCGTGCCGCCGATCTGCACCCAGGTCGGCAGCTCGCCGTAGGTGAACGTGTCGTAGACCCAGACCGGAGTGAGTGGGTCGGCAACCGCCGAGACGTCGGCCGAGGCCCGCGTCGGGCACGCGTCCTGCTGCCAGGACTGCTTCGGCTCGTAGAGGCTGCAGCCGCTCGTCGCGAACTCCCAGGTGGTTTCGGTCGCGTCGCGGGTGCCGGTGGCCGTCGCCTGCTGCAGCGCCGTGCCGCCGACGGAGATCACGTTCGGCGACGTGGCCGGATACGACGGCCCGAAGCCGAAGCCGAAGTCACCCGAGGCGACCGTGAGCGCCACGCCGGGGTAGCGGAAGGCCGCGTCGAGCTCGGTGTCGCTCGGATCCTCCGTCCCGCCCCAGCTGTTGCTGACGATCGTCGCGCCGAGCTGCACGGCCTCGTTCTCGGCGACGGCGAAGCTCTCGAAGGTCGGATCCTGTGCCTCGACGAGCAGGATGTGGCACTTGGGGCAGATCGCGCTGACCATGTCCACGTCGAGCGAGATCTCCACGCCCCAGCCCGGCTCGGCGAACGGATGCGTGCTGCCGCCGGTCTGGTCGACGCGGCGGAAGCAACCGTTGGCGGTCGTGCACGGCGGCAGGCCGTAGTGGGCGCGGTAGATCGCGAGGTCGCTCTCGACGTGCGGGTCGTCGAAGGCGTCCACGATCGCGACCGTCTGGCCGGCGCCCTTCGTCGCCGACGGGGCGTTGTAGGCGGACTGGAGGTAGGCGGGGCTGTAGGCGCCGTTGTCGCCGATCGGCGGCGGATCGAGCGGCGCGGGGCCGCGCGCTCCCGCGGGTCGAGTCGTGCGCGCGGCCGCGTCGACCCTGACGCGCGCGAAGCATGCGGCCTGCCCAGGCTTCGGCTGGCGGCAGGCGTCGACATCGATCTCGCCGCTCGGCCCGAAGTGCGTCTGCCCGCCCTGGAGAATGTGCGAGGGCGCGTCGAAGCCGTACGCGAAGGCCAGCGCGGCGTTGAACTGGTAGCGGCCGGGCGAAACCTGCGGCGCCGGCCCGGCCAGCGCCGTGCCGGACCAGCAGCTCGCGACGAGGATCCCGAGGACCGCCGCTCGCCGTCCGAACCTGCCCGCGCCCCGCATTGTGCCCCCTTCGTCTCGACCCTCGGACCGAGACGGATCCTAGTCTCGATTCCGACAAATGGGAACAGCGCCGGTTGAGCCGCTGCTGCGTCTCGGTAAAGCCGCCGCCTCTAGCCTTGCCGCGTGCGACGAGTTCTCGTCACGGGGATGTCCGGCACCGGCAAGTCGGCCGCGCTGGCCGAGCTGGAGCGGCGTGGGTTCGCGGTGGTCGACACCGACGAGCCGGGCTGGACGGAATGGTCAGAGCAGGAGGCCGGCCTGGTCTGGAGGGAGGATCGAATCGCCGAGCTGCTCGCCCGGGAGCGTGACGTGCCGCTCTTCGTGTCCGGGACGGTCTCGAACCAGGGACGGTTCTACGGCGACTTCGACGCGATCGTCCTTCTCAGCGCGCCGGCCGACGTGTTGCTCGGCCGCATCGAGGGCCGGACGACGAACGACTACGGCAAGACGGCCGAGGAGCGCGACCTGATCCTCGAACACCTGGCGGAGGTCGAACCGCTGCTGCGCGCCACCTGCACGCACGAGATCGACGCGGCGCAGCCGCTCGAGGCCGTCGTCGCCCAGTTGGTCGCGATCGGCGCCGGCCCGGCCTAGGAGGGCTTGGCGCCGCGCTCGATCAGCTCGATGCGGTAGCCGTCCGGGTCGCGGACGAAGCAGAGACGGGAACCGCCCTCTCGGATGCTGTACGGCGGGCGCTCCGGCTCGATGCTCTGCGCCGCGAGGCGCTCGAGCGTGCCGTCGAGGTTCTCGACCGTGAGCGCGACGTGCCCGTAGCCGCTGCCGAGCTCGTACGAGTCGACGCCGAAGTTGTGCGTCAGCTCGAGCTCGGGCAGGTCCTGGCCCGGGACGCCGAGGAAGTAGTTGACCGCCTCGTCGCGGATCGGCAGCTCGCGCCGTTTCTCCAGCCCGAGCGCCTCGTAGAAGGCGACCGACCGCTCCGGGTCGGTGATGCGGTAGCAGGTGTGGATCAGCTCCACGGCTGGATCTTAAGCAGCACGGAACCGGCACGAAGCCGGCACAGACACGTAACGAAGTTCTGGGTACGCTCAGCGCGGGCCGCGGGTGGACCTAACCTCCCCACGCGGGTGGGGCCGCGCGCGCGCGTGTGCCTACCAGCAG
>Ga0307282_10000262_pt1 | contig 16143 bp, 17 predicted proteins | sample ER_DNA_121_FD_194475 | JGI IMG/M metagenome (GOLD analysis project Ga0307282, IMG submission 194475) | Bulk soil microbial communities from the East River watershed near Crested Butte, Colorado, United States - ER_DNA_121 | ecosystem: Environmental > Terrestrial > Soil > Floodplain | place...
TTCAACAGGGCGGCCCTCGCGCTATCGTGAAAACCACGCGGGCGTAGCTCAACGGTAGAGCCCCAGCCTTCCAAGCTGGTGGTGAGGGTTCGATTCCCTTCGCCCGCTTCAACCGTCCGATTGCCGCTTCAGTCTTCGGGTGATGTCGAGCGCTCCCGCGCCCGAGCGCGTGGTCTCTTTTCGTCCCCGGACGATCCTGACCATCCTCGGAATCGTGCTGGGAACGGTGTCTCTAATCGCGCTGGCCTACCTCGCCTGGCACGTGATCACGTGGATCCTGATTGCGGTTTTCCTCGCCATTGCGCTTGACCCAGCCGTTGGCTTCATCGAGCGCTACGGGTTGAAGCGCGGGTACTCGGCGGCCGTCGTCTTCTTCGTCGCGCTGGGGGTGATCGTGGGCCTCGGCTTTCTGCTCGTCCCTCCGCTCGTCGAACAGGTACGGAGCTTTGTCGCCTACGTGCCCAAGGTCGTTGAGGACGTCACGGCTGGACGCGGGCCGCTCGGCTTCCTCGAGACGAAGTACCACATCGTCGATCGCGTGCGCGACAGCCTGCAAAAGCAAGGGGCAGGCGGCGTCCTCGGGGTCACGGGGACCGGCCTGGCGCTTGCCCGTGGCGTTGTGACAGCGGTTGTCGGCGCAGTCACGATCGCCTTTCTCACTTTCTTCATGCTTCTCGACGGCCGCGCGTTCATCGACCGGTTCTACAACTTCCTGCCCGAAAACATCCGCCCACGCTGGCAGCGAGTGGGCACAGAGATCCACAAGACGGTTGGCGGCTACGTGACCGGCAACATCCTGATCAGCATCATCGCGGCGGTCGCTGCCGCGGTCGTCCTCTTCGTCCTCGGAAGCTCGTACGCAATCGCCCTTGCCGTGGTCGTCGGGCTGCTCGACCTCATCCCCCTCGCGGGCGCGACGCTCGCGGCCGTGCTCGTCTCCATCGTCGTCTTCGTGGAGCTCGGTTGGGTCAAGGGCGTGATCGTCATCGTCTTCTTCGTCGCCTACCAGCAGCTCGAGAACCACCTCCTGCAGCCGGTTATCTACGGGCGAACCGTGCAGCTCTCGCCGCTCGTCGTTCTGATCTCGGTCCTCATAGGAGCGGAGCTGGCCGGAATCCTCGGCGCACTTGCCGCGATCCCCCTCGCGGGCATCGTCCAGGCGATAGGGCGCGAGTTCCTGCGTTACCGTCGCGAAGCGGCGGCCGCGCCTACCTAGTCTGGGGGATTCCAAGCCGCCACGGCCGGGCCTACGCTCCGCCTGAAAGGAGTCGATGCATGGCTGAAGACAATCGCCATGCGGCCGGGCAAGCAACGTACGAGGTTCGCGAGGTTCTCGACGGAGACCCCGCGGTCGACCTTGGCCTCCTTTTCCGCTGCAACGACTACGTGCATGCGGTCGAGTTCGCGTTCGACCTCCTGGCGCGCCGTGACCCGCGGCGTGACGGGACGATCGGAGCGCTCGAGGTGGTCAAGAACGACCGAGGGAAGCGTGAGACGGTATGGACGTACAGCCACTCGGCGCAGGCCAGTAGGCCAGATCCGATGCGCAGGTGGGGCTTCGACGTCACGAGGCACTGGCAGGGCCCCGCCACGCCGGTCCGGCCGCTCACGCTCGGTCAGCGGATCCGCAGGGCCTAGCTCAACCGACGCGCGCCGCTAGGCGTCTAGCGGCGCGCCGCCCTTCGCGGCCGTCTAACTTTTCTTGCTGCGAATCGTCAGTAGCAAAAGTGGTTATGAGGCTGACGACACTAGCCCTCCTGGTTGCGTTGCTCGCCGCCTGCGGCGGGTCGGCCGGCGGTACGACCACGCCGTCGACGCAAGCGGTCGCGACGAGCACCGGCTCCGAGGTTCCATCTTTCGAGGAGCGTGCGACTTTGTTTGCTTACGACGACTCCGCACCGCTGCAGGTGACGGTCAAGAAGGAGCAGTGCCGTGAAGGGGAGGACGTCGACGACGTCGTTTTCAGCGCTGGAGATCGGAAGGTGTCCGCGTTTCTCATTCGCCCGAAGGGCAAGCCGAAGGCAGCTGTTCTGTGGGCTCATTGGTATGCATCGGAGCCGAACTCGAACCGCACGGAGTTCGTCCCCGACGCGGTCGCACTTGCGAAGGACGGGGTCATCTCGCTTCTGCCGCAAGGCTTGTTTCCGTGGAAGGAGCAGGTGACGGGCGAGCCGGACCCGGATCGTCAGTTGGCGATCGAACAGGTGGTGCAGCTGCGCCGCGGACTCGACGTTCTCCAGGCTGAGGGGGGCGATGTTCCAGTCGGGTTCGTCGGTCACGACTACGGCGCCATGTTCGGGAGCCTCCTCGTCGCGGACAAGCGGCCGAAGACCTACGTGCTCATGGCTCCCGACGCCACGTTCGCGAACTGGTTCATCAAATACTTCGTGCGCAGCGCGAGCCTCTCGGAGTACGAGAAGGCGTTCGCTCCGTTGGATCCGGTCAACAACGTGGCGGACACCGCGCCCGCGAGCGTCTTCTTCCAGTTCGCCAAGTCCGATAAGTACGTGCCTGGTTACGTAGCCGACAAGCTGTTCGCCGCAGCCAGCGATCCCAAGCGCGAGAAGGGATACGACGGAGGTCACGAGCTCGACGACGTTGCGCGCGCCGACCGCCTCGCCTGGCTCCGCGAGCAGCTGGGCGTCTGACGGGCTCCTTTAGGCGGCTGGCGCTCGGGATCTCGGCGCGGCGGCGAGAAGGGCGGCGAGAGCGGCGCCCGTGAGGGGCCAAACGAGATAGGACGGGTGGAAAACTCGCGCGATGAAGAGGAGAAGGAAGATCGAGACTGCGAAGCCGCCTGCCCCGACCCAGAGCGCGCGTGACTGGAACTGGTTTCTGAGCAGCCAGGCGGTGGCCGGCAGCCAGACGAGCATGACGAGCAGCCCGAACGGATACGCGGAGGCATGGCCGTCGACCACCCCGGCCCGGATGAGCAACGGTGCCAGGCCGTACCCCCTGATCGCATACGTGCCCGCCCCGTAGCCGATCGTGTCGTCCCAGAGCGCGTGGGGGCTCGCGATCAAGAAGGGGAGGAAGCCCGCCAGCAGGACCGTTCCGAAGACGAGCGCTGCCCCTCGCAGCGTGGCTCGCCGCACCTCGCGCGCCAACAGCATCACGATGAAAAACGGGAGTGCGACGAGCGCGAACTGCTTCAGCAACACGGCGGCGGCGAGGCTCGCGGCGGCCAGGAGGTAGCGGGACCTCGTCAGGAGCGCGAAGGCGAGAACGAGAAAGAGGAGGCTGGGCGCGTCGGCGGCCCCGAACCAGGCTCCTTGCAAGATGAGTGGGTTGGCCGCGAGGGCCGCGCCCGCCGCGAGGCGCCAGCCGAAGGGAGCGTCGAAGGCGAGGGCCGCAAAGAAGAGCCCGAGCGTCGCCAGGAGGACGAAGAATCGATAGTCGTCGAACGGCGAGGGGAGGATCTGCCAGGCAGCCGCGGTGAGGGGCGTCCCGGGGAAGTACGCGAAGTGCTGCAAGGCGGCGTGCGGGCTACGCGCCACTGCTCCGTCGTGCCGGTAGAACCGTTCGAGCCCAGAGCCCGCGTAATCGTGTCCATACGGGTTGTCGCCGTGCAGTACGAGGCCGCCGGCGAGCTCGATCTGGTACGTCGAGTCGTTGGTGAAAAACCAGGGTGCGGTCGATTCGCGGAGGCCCGCCTGGAGGAAAACCGCGGGTGCGACGAGCAAGGTGAGTACGACCGCGACGAGGGCGATTGCGGTGCGCGGCCTCCACGTCGGCTCGCGCCAGGCGCGCACCGCGAAGAGAGCGACGACGAGGCCGGCGAGTAGCGCGGGCGCGCGCAACATGCCCAGGTCCCACTGACCGCCGGCGGCTCGGACGAGCGGCGCGAAGGCCCCCCGGGGCTCGACGAGGCCGGGTCGAAACGCCCAGCCGTCGGCCCCGAGACCGGGGAGATCGAGGACGACGAGGGCAGCGAGCGTGGCCAGAACGGGCCAGGGACTTACAGTCGCCGGGGGCGCAACGGGGACAACTGCGCCAAGCTCCTCCGGATCACGCCGCGGAGCGGCCTCGGCAGGAAGGGGCGCAAGCCCGCTGCTCACTTCGTATCAAGCTAAACGAGCGGTCGGCCGGACCCGATGCGTTGCGGCGACCGACACCGCGGTGTGCCTTATGCCGCTGGAGGAGGTAGTTGACCTCTAGGTTGGCGTACCGGTCATTGGTGTCTTCGACCTCGGTCCGCTTCGCGCGAACAGCGCGTCCGCCTCGTCGAGGAAGAGGATCGCGTCTTGGGGGACGAGAAGCTGAGCCTCTCGCGTTGTACGATCCTCGACCAACAGACGGTAGTGGGGAGGAAACGATGACTGCTGGGACTATGGGCCGGGGCTGGACGGACGTCCTGAGCCACGTCCCCCTGTTCTCTGGCCTCTCCAAGCGCCATCTGAACAAGGTTGCAGAGGTAGCCCAAAGCCGGCGCTTCCCACGCTTTTCGACCATCGTTCGCACCGGAGAGCGTGGCGATGTCTTCTTCGTCATCCTGGAGGGCACGGTCCTCGTCAAACCGCCGGGCAAGCGCCCCGTACGGCTCGCGGCGGGTGACTCGTTCGGTGAGATGGCCCTCCTGGATGATGCCCCTCGCTCGGCGACGGTCGAGGCCCAGGACGAGGTCTTCGCGATGCTCTTGAGTCGCTCAGCGTTCAACAAGATGTTGTCGACGGAGCCCAAGATCGCGATCGCGCTCCTGCGGACGCTCGCTCAGCGACTCCGCTCGGTCGAAAGCTCGCCTTCTCACTGAGTCGGCCGTCCAGGAGGCGCGACACTCGAGATTGACCGAGGCGGCTACGGCTGCCACAGTCCCTTCATGTCCGCCACGGTCGACTCGTTCTTCAACGAGTACGCCCGCCGCTACACGGAACGCGATGTGGACGGTGTGACCAATCTCTGTCTCTGGCCGTTCCTCGCGATCCGGAGAGGGAAGGCGATCCACATGCCGGACCGCGACGCCGTGCGGGAGCACTTCGCTTCGGCGATTGCCGCCTATCGCTTTGCGGCGGGCGCTGGGAAGTGGACGCCGGTCGAGATCGACCATCGCCACCTCGGCGAGCACTCCGTCTTCGCGACCGTGCACTGGAATGCGCTCGACGCGGACGGGCAGGTGGTCCGAGACACCTGGACGAGCTACCAGCTGCTCACCACTCCAGACGGGTGGCGCTTCCTCTCGTATACGAATCACTTCTGAGCGGTCGCGCCGGAGTGAGCTACCAACACACCGTGCCGGACGCTCTTACTCGTGCGCAGCGGAGCAGGTGATGCTAGTCGGCTCCGAATGAATGATGCGTGGCGCCGGAGAAGGCCGGCGCCACGCGCGTTTAGATCAATCTCCTGCAAGCACCTCACAGAGGTTCGTCACTCTGGGCGCCATCCTCAGGATCTCAACCCCGGCCAGGCTGAATCTCAGGAAGATCGGCCCTCGCGTCCAAAGAATGGCGCCATCCGCCCCAGGCCCGAGATCTCCCGGGAAGAAGAAGTTGAGATTCCCGCCTCGCGCGTACTGGGTCAGAGAATCCTCTCCGAACACGAGCTTCGCCTGCCCAGAAATGTTCACGACGATGGACTCGTGCGTCGTGTCGTTCGTCACCCGGGCGAACAGTCTGCCGGTGATGATCGCGTAGTCCCCGAAGTCCTTGACGATCTCCTTGTTGAGAACCGCCTCCACTGTCACCGGGAACGCGCAAGTGTCACCCGCTTCAAAGGAAAACGGCTCGATTACGACCGGCTCCCGTATCGGCCCTGCCGAGTACGCTGCCGCCGCGAAAAGCAGCGCGACGAGCACGCCACAGAACAAAACCGCAGCTCTCCCCATCACGACCTCCTCCTCGTATCGCAGCCTGCCGGGCCGCTTGTGGCGTGAGTATCTAACTACGGGGAGTTGCGATTCAAGTCGGCGCCAGCGTCACCGCGCTAAAAAGGGGCGGCCTAGCCGCGCGAAGCTCAGGTGCGCCTGGCAGGATTCGAACCTGCGACCCGCGGATTAGAAGTCCGCCGCTCTGTCCACTGAGCTACAGGCGCGCGGGGCTCAATGTACCGCTCGGGCTACACTTCTCCTCGCGCGGTGGCCGTAGCTCAGTTGGTAGAGCCCCGGGTTGTGGTCCCGGAAGTCGCGGGTTCGAGTCCCGTCGGCCACCCCTAACTTCGAGCGCGCAACGGGCGTCCGTCCGCGCGGCGGATCTCGAGTGCGCGCGCGACGTCCGTCGCGGACAACAGTCCGACGAAGCGGTCGCCGTCCACGACGAGCGCGCGGTGGATGCCGCCCTCGGAGAGCTCGGCAGCCGCGTCGAACAGCTCGTCGTCCTCCGAGACGACCGGCACCTGGTCGGCCGGCACCATGCAGTCCGCCACCGTGCGCGTCTCCCATTCGCTCCGCGGCACCTCGGCGACGCAACGGAACGGGAGGAGCCCGAGTGCGTGTCCGTTGTCCGTGACCGGGTAGGTGGTGTGGCGAGCCTTCCAGACGATGTCGTCCATGAACTCGGCGATCGTCAGGTCCGGCCGGGCCGTCACGGGCTCCCGCACGACAAGGTCGCGGACGTGGAGCCCCCGGAGCGCCTGCCGCGCCAGCAAGTAGCGATCCTCGGCGCCCGCGGCCATGAGGAGGAACCAACCGACAAAAGCGAGCCAGGCACCGCTGAATGTCCCCTGGAAGATGAGCATGGCGACGCCGCCGGCTATGAAGAGATAGCCGAAGCCGCGGCCGACCCTCGCCGCAATGTGGGTGGCCCACGCGAAGTCCCCCTTCGCCGCCCAGAGCGCCGAGCGGAAGATTCGCCCGCCGTCCAGAGGCAGCGCGGGGAGGAGGTTGAAGGCGAGCAGGGTGAGGTTGATGTAACCGAGCCAGAACGCTACGCCGTCCACGGCCCCGGGCAGGCTCAGCCCCCAGGTGATCAACGTGAACGCAAGCCCGAGCACGAGGGAGACGAGCGGTCCCGCAACTGCGATTCGGAATTCCGCGCCTGCGCTGGGGAACATGCCCTTGAACTTGGCGACCCCGCCGAAGAGCCAGAGCGTGATCCCCTCGATCTCCATCCCTTCGCGCCGCGCCTGGATCGCATGCCCGAGTTCGTGGGCGAGCAACGAGCCGAAGAAGAGGAACGCGGCGACCAGGGCCATCGCGACGTACGTCCCGTTGGAGAGCCCCTCGTTCGTCTCCGGGAAAATCCCAGTCGCTAGCGTCCAGACGATGAGGGCGAAGACGACCAGCCAGCTCCAGTTCACGCCGAAGCGGACGCCGGCGATCCGCCCCAGCGTCAGGCTGTCCTGCACGCGCTAGCGCCCCTTTCGAACCTGCTGCGCGGCCTTGGCGATTCGCTGGGCGATCACTGGGCCGTGCTTCCGGGCCTGCCTCCCGGCTCCGGCGACCATCTTCTTCCGTTGCTCAGGCGGGATTCGGCTCCAGCCACGCTGGGCCTTGTATGCGAGCGCTAACAGTTTCCAGGTAGCCATCTATCGATTCTCTCCTCTTTGCGGCTTCCGTAACGGGCGCATACTGCCGCACGGCGGCTACGTGCAGAGGCTTCCGCGCTCGTAGAGGACGTTGAAGTCCCCGCGCGTGAGCGTCACCGGCGACCCGGTTGGCGAGCGCCATTGCACCGTGAGTGAGTGTCGGTCGTCGGCCTCGAACGTGCCGACGCTCGTCACGAAGGTGTAGGAGAACGATTCCGTCCCCCGGGGCGCGAACTCGGCCGGCCCCGGCCTGATCACGTTCCCCTGCTCGCCGACAACGCGAAAGCGAGCCCTGGCGCCGGTGAGGTTCACGCTGATCGTCGCGCTGACCTCGTTGATCGCGCAGATGGTGACATTGAACATGGGGATCGAGTGCCACGCCGCGCTCGAGGTCGTCAGCGAAGTCGTTCGGTAGCGGGCTCGTTGGCGGTCGACATTCCCGTCGTAGCGGTTGGCCACCGCGGCCCACACCGCAACCGGTATCGCGACAGCGGTGATGACGACCAGGAGGACGACCCATTTCCTCCGCATAGCAGGACTATCCCACTTGGTCCCGGATGCTTCAAGCGCGCGGGACGACAACCAGGAGCGACCCACCAACGGGAAGGGAGAGTCCCCATCGATCAGGTGCCTTTCCCCGTCCAAAATCGGCTCGAAGACGCCGTTCAGGGGGCCGGGGTGCAGCTCTGCGACCGGATCGTACGGGCTTGCGTCGCATGCGTCGCACTGTCCGAGACACGATCATCAGCTCACAGCCCACGATCGGTCCGATCCGCGCGGACTTCGAGCAGCGCTTCCGGGCCGCGTATGGCGAGGCTCCGGATGACTACACCGCCGCTGCCTACGCCTGCACCGAAGTCATCCTGCAAGCGATGAAAGAGGCCGTGAAGACCGCCTCGAACCCAGCGGAACTCCGCGACGCGATTCGCGAGTACGCTGGTCGGTGCGACCGCCGCTGGAACGGCTCTTGACTGGCTGATCGACAAGCAACAGGACTTCGGCCCCGCACCGTGGGGGCTCGTCGCAGTTGCGGGCGATTCGATGGCCCCGGGAGGAGTCGAACCTCCGCACGCGGATTCGAAGTCCGCCGCTCTATCCGCTGAGCTACGGGGCCGGGGTGGGCCCAAGTGTAGCCCGGCATGGCGCTAGGCCTTCGCATGGGCCTGGATCTGATCCTCGGCCGGCTTCCCCTGCCTGAGCTCGCGGCTTCGCTCTGCCTCGGCGTTCACCTCGGCTCCGAAAAGGAGCGCGAGCCCTGTGAGCCAGAGCCAAATGAGCATGACGATCACCGCGGCGAGCGAGCCCCAGGTCTTGTTGTAGGAGCCGAACATCGACGTGTACACCGCGAACAGAGCGGAGGCGACAAGCCACACGAACACCGCGACGACCGATCCAGGCGTGATGAATTGCCACCTCGGGTGCTCGACGTTCGGCCCCAGGTAAAGGACGGCGGCGAATGCGACCAGGAGGCCGCCGATCAGCACCGGCCACTGCGCGATCCACCAGATCCAGCCGACTACGCCCTCGATGTTGAGCGCCTGGCCGATCCACTTCGACATGAGCGGGCCGAGGACGAGTAGTCCGAAGATGAGCAGGAATGCCACTCCCAGCGCGACCACCATCTGCACGGCGACGAGCCTCTGCCTGAAAAAGTTGCGTGTTTCCTCGCGATCGTAGGCCCGGTTCAGCGCCCGCATGAACGAGGTCATGGCGCCGATCGTCGTCCAGAGCGCCAGGACGAAGCCGACGATCGTCATGATCACGCTCGAGCTCTGGTTCTGGTTCAGGCGGCGCAGGCTGCTTCCAAGAAGCTCCGTGGTCTGCGACGGCGCAACGGTCCCGATCTTCTCCATGAGCGTCGTGATTGCGTCGGGGCTCGCGATCAGCGTGAAAAGACCGACGGCAACCAGCAAGACCGCGGGGATGGCGAGAAACGAGTAGTAGGCGAGCGCGGCTGCGAGGTCGGTGATCCCGTCCGCCAGGGCCTTCTTCGCGGCGCGCACGAGGATGGCCTTGTAATCCCTCTTCGAGAGATCGGTCAGGCCTGGATCGGGGAGCTTTGGCTCTCGCTTCTCGGGCTGGGGGGTCGGGCCTTCGCCCTGGGCAGGTTCGTCGTCGCGGATCTGGGGCCCGCGGGCCGGCTTCCGGTTCAGGAGCTTCATAGACACGCTCTACCTCGCGGTACCCTTTTTCATGCGCGGGCGTGGCGGAACGGTAGACGCGGCGGGTTTAGGACCCGTTGGGCGAAAGCCCGTGGAGGTTCAAGTCCTCCCGCCCGCACTCGTTTCGAAGCCGTTACCGACCCGCGCCGGGCGGGTTACCTCCGGAGGCCAGAATCCGCGCATGATCAAGTCACTTACCTTTCTCAGTTCAGTCGTCCTTCTCGCCCTGCTCGCCGCAGCGTGCGGGAGCGCCGCGAAGGAGGCGGGCCCTCTTCCCCCCGCAGGTGCGACCAGCACCGCGGCAGCGACCACCACGAAGCCCGTGCCCGCGACTACGACGAAGCCCGCTCCGACCACAACGGCGAAGCAGTCACCGCCGCCTTCGCCTCCGAAGCACTGCCCCGCTGCCGTCGGCGGCGAGGAGGGTGTCTTCACTTACGTCACCAGCATTCGCGTCGGCGCCCACGATGGCTTCGATCGCATCGTGTTCGAGTTCAAGGCTCCGAGCCCCGACCCGGGCGGCAAGGCCGGGATTCCCCACTACGAGCTCAGAAGCGCTAAGCCTCCCTTCGGAGAGGACCCCAGCGATCGGCCGCTCGACGTCTACGGGGACGCCTTCGCCAAGATCGTCTTCCAGGGAGCCACCGGCTACGACATCGACAACGGCCGGCCCACGTACACCGGCCCGAAAGTCCTGACACCGGGCTTCGGCACGTTGGCCCAGGCCGTCGAGGGCGGCGACTTCGAGGCCACCCTCACCTGGTATCTGGGGCTCAGTCGCCCGACGTGCTGGCAAGTAAGCGAGCTGCACAATCCGGACCGAGTTGTCATCGACTTCCGCCACTGGCAGTAGGTCGACGCTGCGGTCGTAGCCCGGAAGGCTTCTGACACAATGACCTTCAGTGAAAACGAAGGTCGAAGAGCTTCCGGAAAGCCGAGTCAGGCTGGACGTCGAGGTCCCAGAAGCGGATCTCCAGCACGCATTCGAGCACGCCGCCTCTGACCTGGCGGCGTCGCTCCGCCTGCCTGGCTTTCGCAAGGGAAAGGCGCCGCTGCCGGTCGTCGTCGCCCGCGTCGGGCGCGAGGCGATCTGGCAGGAGGCGCTGAAGAGCCACCTGGACTCCTGGTTCTGGAGCGCCGCCGAGGATTCGGGAATCCGGCCGGTGGCGAACCCTGAGGTCGAGTTCGACGGCCTTCCCGAAGAGGACGCGTCGTTCAAGTTCTCCGCCACGGTTGCGGTGATGCCGAAGCCGCAGGTCGGGGACTGGACCGAGCTCGAGATTCCGTCCGCCGAGCCCGAGGTGCCCGCCGAGCTGGTCGATCAGGAGCTCGAGCGTATTCGAGAGACGGTCGCCGAGCTCGCTCCGGTCGAAGGCCGCCCGGTGCAGGAGGGCGACACGGTCGTCATCGACATCACCGGCGAGAATCTGCCGGCGCAGAAGGACTACGTCGTCGAGGTTGGGATCGAGAGGCTGGTCCCAGAGCTCGACGCGGCGCTCGTTGGCATGTCTCCCGGAAAGACGAAGACCGTCCAGCTCGGGTCCGAGGAGCAGCCTCAGACAGTGGAGCTGGCGGTGAAGGAGATCAAGGAGCGGGTCCTGCCGGAGCTCGACGACGAGCTTGCCAAGGCCGCCAGCGAGTTCGACACGCTCGAGGAGCTACGCGCCGAGATCGAGGCGCGTCTGCGCGAGCAGCTCGACGAGGAGCTGACGGTCCGCTTCCGCGAGGCTGCGATCGACGCCCTCGTCGACGCCTCGGAGGTCGAGACCGTGGAGCCGCTCGTCGAGCGCCGCACGGCCGAGCTCTGGGTGAACATCGCCCGCTCGCTCGAGCGCCGCGGCATTTCGCCGGAGACCTACCTGACGATGACGGGCCAGTCCGCCGAGGACATCATCGGAAACCTGCGCGAGGAGGCGGACCGCTCCCTCAAGCGCGAGCTCGTGCTGGACGCAGTCGCCTCGAAGCTCGAGCTGGAGATCGCTGACGAGGAAATCGACCAGCTGATCCGCGAGCAGAGTGCGGAGGACGACGACCCCGAGGAGGCCAAGCGCCTCCTCCAGGAAGGCGGCGGATACGAAAGACTTCGGGCCGACCTACGGCTCAAGAAGGCGCTTGACGAGGTGGCCGCCGCTGTGAAGCGGATCCCGGTCGAGCTCGCTCAGGCGAGAGAGAAACTTTGGACACCCGAGAAGGAGAAAGGCAGTAAAGGAATGAACATTTGGACCCCAAGCAGCGAGGAGGCGAAATGAGTCCCCTGATTCCGATGGTTGTCGAGCAGACGTCGCGAGGCGAGCGCGCCTTCGACATCTACTCGCGCCTCCTCAACGAGCGCATCATCTTCCTCGGCACGCCGATCGACGACCAGATCGCGAATCTGATCGTCGCTCAGCTCATTCACCTGGAGTCCGAGGATCCGGACAAGGACATCTCGCTCTACATCAACTCGCCGGGCGGATCGGTCTATTCAGGCCTGGCCGTCTACGACACGATGATGTACATCAAGCCCGACGTGCAGACCATCTGCGTCGGGATTGCCATGTCGATGGGCGCGCTGCTTCTTGCAGCGGGGACGAAGGGGAAGCGCATGGCGACGCCGAACTCGAAGGTCCTCATCCACCAGGTCGCCGGGGGCTTCCAGGGCCAGGCGACCGACATCGAGATCCAGGCTCGCGAGACCCTCAACCTCAAGAAGCGCCTCGAGGAGATCATCGCCGAGCACACTGGGCAGGAGGTCGACAAGGTCGGGAAGGACATGGAGCGCGACTACTTCATGAACTCAAATGAGGCCCTCGACTATGGGATCATCGACACCGTGGTCTCCAATCGTGGCAAGCCTCTGACCAAAGCGGCCTAGCCGAACAGGCAAAAACGAGCTAAAAGGAAAGAGACGTGGCCCGCGCAACCGACGGTAACGAGCAGCTGCTCTGCAGCTTTTGTGGCAAGAGCCAGCGACAGGTGAAGAAGCTCATCGCCGGTCCGGGCGTCTACATCTGCGACGAGTGCATCGATCTCTGTAACGAGATCATCGACGAGGAGCTCACCTCTCCCGCCCAGCTCGACCTCGACAACCTCCCGCGCCCGAAGGAGATCTACGGGATCCTGAACGACTACGTCGTTGGCCAGGAGGAGGCCAAGAGGACGCTCGCCGTCGCCGTCTACAACCACTACAAGCGGGTGCAGATGGCGAGCGACGAGAACGACGTCGAGCTATCGAAGTCGAACATCCTGCTGCTCGGGCCCACTGGCTGCGGGAAGACCCTGCTCGCCCAGACGCTCGCCCGCATTCTCAATGTCCCCTTCGCGATCGCCGACGCGACGGCGCTCACCGAGGCCGGCTACGTCGGCGAGGACGTCGAGAACATCCTCCTCAAGCTCATCCAGGCGGCGGACTTCGACGTCAAGAAAGCCGAGACCGGGATCATCTACATCGACGAGGTCGACAAGATCGCGCGCAAGGCCGACAATCCGTCGATCACTCGCGACGTGTCGGGCGAGGGCGTCCAGCAGGCCCTGCTCAAGATCCTCGAGGGGACGGTCGCCAGCGTTCCTCCCCAGGGTGGCCGCAAGCATCCGCACCAGGAGTTCCTCTCGATCGACACCACGAACATCCTCTTCATCTGCGGTGGCGCCTTCGCTGGGCTGGAGAAGATCATCGGCAAGCGCATCGGCAAGAACCAGGTCGGGTTCGGCGCCGACATCAAGTCGAAGAAGTCGATCGAATCGACGGAGCTCCTGTCGCAGGTAATGCCGGAGGACCTCCTGTCCTACGGGCTCATCCCCGAGTTCATCGGCCGCCTGCCCGTCGTCTCTGCCGTCCACCAGCTGACGCGCGAGGATCTCGTCCAGATCCTGCTCGAGCCGAAGAACGCGCTCGTCAAGCAGTACCAGCGCTTCTTCAACTACGACTCGGTCGAGCTCGTCTTCACGGAAGACGCGCTTTGGCAGATCTCCGACAAGGCGCTCGAACGTGAGACCGGCGCTCGCGGGCTCCGCTCGATCATCGAGCACGCCCTGCTCGACGTGATGTTCGAGCTCCCCTCCCGCAAGGACGTCTCCAAGTGCGTGATCACGAAGGAGACGATCCAGCGGAACTTGAAGCCGACGCTCGTCACCTCGGGCGGTCGCAACCTTGAGCTCGATGAGCCAGAGCTCGAGGAAGAGTCCGCCTAGTTCCCGGACCCGCAACCGACGGCTCTGGGGCGTCGGTCGCAAAGGAGGCAAGAGAGCGGGCCCGAGACAGTACGTCCGGGTACGGCGAGGGACCGCGAGCGCAGCATCCTGCAGCGAGCGAAGTCAGGCGAGGCAAAGCCGGGCTTTGCCCGCCGCCCAGTGCAGTCGGTTAGCGCCAGTCGATCGAGGTGATCTTTATGGGGTCGGCGAACCCCTTGAGCTGCGCTTCGCTCGGGCTGGAGCAGACGAGCGGGATGCCCGTGACGCTGTCGCAGCTCGCGAGGATCTGGCCGCCCTCTGCGAGCTCGCCGATCCGAGCTGCGATGTTGATGCCCTCGCCCTGGTAGTCGCCGCCTGCGTCCTGTGCCTCGGCCGAGTGCACCCCGATGCGAACCTCGGCGGGGAAGGCCTGCTCGTCCAGCTGCTTCTGTATCGCTGTCGCAGCCTCGACGGCCGTGTTCGGATCGGAAAACGCGAGGAAGAATCCGTCGCCGGTGCTCTTGACGACCTCGCCGCCGCGCTCCGAGACGATTCGCTTGATCGTGTCGTCGTGCACCTTCAGCACGACCCTCTCCCAGCGGTCCTTGAGGAGCTCGGAGAACTTCGTCGAGTCGACGATGTCTGTGAAGACGAAGGTCTTCGTGACGCGCTTGGTGATCCGCTGACTCGCTCGTTCGGCGTCGAGGCGCGCGCCGAGGCGCTCGAAGGCTGACTGGGCAGTGCTCAGCTCAGAGAGTGCGCCGTCCTCGTCACCCTTCGCGCGATAGGCGGCGGCGAGCAGCACGCGAGTTCGCGCCGTCTCGTAAGGATGGTCGACCTCTTGCCAGAGCTTGATTGCGCGGCGGAGACAGGTGACCGCCTCATCGGGGTCCTGCTCCGCGAGCCGGACGGCGCCCCAGGTCATCTGAGCGCTGGCCTCGAGGGCGGGCGTCCTCATCTCGGAGATCGTGTAGTCGCCCGTGATCGTGTCGATCTCCTCTGCCGCCACCCGTGCCGTCCTCACGTCGCCTGCGGCGAGTGCAATCTCCACCTGGGCCGGAAGCAGACGGGCGCGGTCCAGCCGTGCCAGAGACTCTTCTTCGAGCGCCCGCTTGATCGAGCGGGCGGCCGTATCGACCTTGCCCTGCGCCAGCCGTAGGAGCGAGAGCCCGGGCTCGGGGTCGCGTCCGAGATCGCGCGCCCGCGTGAACGTCTCCTCTGCGGCTTCGAGCTCGCCCATGCGAAGCCGGATCTCGCCGATCTCGTAGAACGCCTGTCCCGCGACACGCGGGTTGAAGTCCTGTAGCTCCTTGGTCGCCTGCTCGAGCTCGCGGTCGGCGTCGGCCCAGGCTCCGCGCAGCCGCATGATCTCGGCGCGGTCGACGCGACACATGCCGGGAAAGCCTGCGATCGCTTGTCGTTCGCACCACCGGGTCGTCGTCTCAGTCCACTGCGCTGCGCGGCTGTAGTCGGCCAGGTCGCGGCAGGCGTCGATCGTGTTGCAGTAGATGATCGCGGTGGAGAGAGGATTGAGCTCGCCGGCCACGGCCGAGGCACTCACCTCGTCGATCAACGCCAGGCCGGCGTCGACCTCGCCGTTGTGCACGCGAACGACGCCCTCGCGGAGCGTTGCCTGGGCCAGTAGATCGCGATCGTGGTGGCGTGTAGCGATCTCAAGCGCCTGACCGATGTGCTCGAGCGCCTCGTCGAAATCGCCCCGCCCGTTCGCGATCAGCGCACGCTGGAGCTCGAGGTAGCCGTGCACGGACGTCTCGGGCTCGTCCTCGAGCAGCCGGGCGGCGCGCTGGTGCCAGCCTGCCGAGACCGAGAGCTGCAGCTTGTTTCGGTACTCCACGGCGAGCTGGAGCGCGGCCATTGCTGCTCGCTGGGTGTTCCCTTCTTCGACGTACGCGGCAAACGCCCGCTCGGAGGCTTCGATGGCGTCTGTCAAGCGGCCGGTCCACATCGCTGCTTCGGAGAGAACCTGCAGATCCTCGGCGGCGAGCCCTCCGTCTTTGTCGGCGTCCTTCAGCAAGTCGAACGCCTCTTTCCAGGCACCGCGCTGCGCGGCCTCACGGCCGGCTTCGCGCGGATCCTGAACGACTTGGCTCATCCGGGGGTGGACAAATTGTACGCCTCGTACAATCGAAGAATGGAAGCACAAGCTGTGGAGCGGTCGCCCCGCCTTGCCAGAAGGCCGCGCCGGCGGGCTCTCTTCGCGCTCATTCGGCGCGACTTCATGATCCAACGCTCCTACAGGCTCGCGTTCGCCTTCGATCTCTTCTTCACGATCCTCAACCTGCTCGTGGCGTATTTCGTCTCGCGCACCTTCGCCGGGCTGACGACGGCGTCTCTCGGCGGGGCGCCTTCGTACTTC
>Ga0307282_10000264_pt1 | contig 16082 bp, 17 predicted proteins | sample ER_DNA_121_FD_194475 | JGI IMG/M metagenome (GOLD analysis project Ga0307282, IMG submission 194475) | Bulk soil microbial communities from the East River watershed near Crested Butte, Colorado, United States - ER_DNA_121 | ecosystem: Environmental > Terrestrial > Soil > Floodplain | place...
CCGCGAGGATCCGCGCGTGGTTGCTCTCCGCGAGGCGGGTGGGACCGTGTTCGAAGAGGATGGCGAGCTTCGCCTGCACGTCGCCGCCGCAGTCACGCACACGCAGGGCGGGATCGCGGTCGACTCACGGGCTCGCGTCAAAGGGGTCGACGGCCTGTTCGCGGCCGGTGCAGACGTGGGCGGGATCTCGGCCGGCGGCTATTCGAGCGGGCTCGCGGCAGCCCTCGTGCTCGGCCGGATCTCGGCCGAGAGTGCCGTCAGGTGACCGGCTGCAAGTAGGCGCAGCGGCGGAGGTCGCCGGGGAGCGGCGAGGGGGCGACCTTGGTCACGCGCAGACGCTGTTCGTCCTCCTCGACCTCCTCGCCGAGCGACGGCACCTCGCCGTCCCGCTCGCGCAGCTCGTAGCCGTTCGTCGTCCAGACGAACCGCAGGTGCGTCCGCTGCTGGGGCTGCCCGTCTTCCACGGCCGGGAAGACTAGCGCCGGGCTACGTACGAGGGCAGCAGGACGCGAACGGCCGTGCCGCCGTCCTGGCCGGCCTCCACCTCGATGCTGCCGCTCAGGGTGCGCGCCCGCTCCTCGATCTCGTCGTAGCTCGCACGTCGGCGCTCGCCGGCGCCGTCGTCGCTGATCACCGTCTCGACGCGGCCGTCGCCGGTCTCACCAACGCGGATCGAGATCCGGTTTGGCGGCCCGCGCCGCAGTGCCTGGTTCACGGTTTCGCGGATGATCTGGTAGAGGCCGACCCGCGCGTTCTCGGCAAGGCTGTCGGCGGCCTCCACGTCGAGGTCGACCTGGATCCCGTTCGCGAGGCCGACCTGGTCGGCGAGCGCCTGCACCGCCGGGCCGAAGCCCTGATCGCGCAGGACGACGGGCTCGATGTTGAACGAGAGGTCGCGCAGCTCGCGAATGGTGTCCCGGTGCCGCTCGAGCGCCGAGCTGAGCACGCGTTCGGCCTCGTCGAGCCGGTTGGCCTCGAGCGAGTCGATCACGGCGTCCAGCATCAGGCTGATGCCTGCGAGCGACTGAACGGGACCGTCGTGGAGGAAGAGCGCCATCCGCCGGCGCTCGTCCTGCTCGGCCGTGATCAGCTGGTCTGAGAGCCGGGTGCGCTCGGCTTCCCGAACCTGCGCTTCTGCGAGAAGGCGCGAGTTCTCGACGGCCCGCGACGCAAAATCGGCGAGGAGCTGCGCGCGAGCCTGTTCCTCACGGTCGAACGGCCGCGATCGCACGAGCTTCACCGCTCCGAGGTCCTCTTCGTAGATCCGCAGCGGGAAGACGCCGTCGCCGCGGGCGCTCTCGCCTGGAGGCAGCAGCGAGGCCTTCGCGCCGAAGAGCTTCTTCGCCTCGCGAAGCGTCCGCTCCAGCACCTCGTCCGGGTCGAGCGTGCCGGTGATCGACCCGAGCGACTGGACCAGCGACTCGAGCTCTCCCTCGACGACCTCGTGTCGCCGGCGCTCCGTGACGATCAGGTGCAGTGCGAACGCGGCCGCGCCGACGATTGCGGCCGCAAGACCCGCGAAAGCGAGCCAGCTCGAGCTCAGCGCGAGGCCGAGCACGGCGACAACGGCGGCGAGCGCCACCGTCGCGACGAGCAGTTCCGCTCTAGTCGATGATCGCTTCGCGAAGCGCAATCGCGACGGCATGCGTTCGCGTGTCTGCCTCGAGCTTGGTGAGGATGTGGCGCACGTGGCTCTTCACGGTCTCCTGGCTGATGAAGAGCCGGCCGGCGACGTCGGCGTTCGACATGCCGTCTGCGAGCAGCTTGAGGATCTCGCGCTCGCGGGCGGTGAGCATCTCCTCTTCGCTGCCGGAGAGGAAGGCCGGCATCAGCGCCGGGTCGACGAAGCCCTCGCCTGCGACGACCTTGTCAATCGCCTTCAGCAGCGTCTGGTGCGGAGCCTCCTTGAGGATGTAGCCCTTCGCGCCCGACTCGAGGCCGCGGCGGAGGAGCTGGCGCTCGCTGTAAGCCGTGAAGATCAGGACAGCAACCTCAGGGGCCCTCTGCCCCAGGATCTTCGTCGCCTCGAGCCCGTCCATCCCGGGCATGCGGACGTCCATGATCACGACGTCGGGCCGGCGGCGCTCTGCCAGCGCGATCGCGGTTTCTCCGTCCGGGGCCTCGCCGACGACGCGGATGTGCGGCGCGCGCGAGAGCGAGAGGCGCAGGCCTTCGCGGACGACCTCGTGGTCGTCGACGATCAGGCAGGTGATCTCGCCGTTCGCTCGTTCCGGTGCGGCCTGCTCTCCCACGGCAGACGAATTGTAGGGCGGAAGTCGGCCCTCGGCCTAATCGCGACGGCGAGCTGACGGGTCTCGCTTGACTTGAGGGGGAGCCGAGCGGTTAGCTCCTCCTGAGCAAGGGTCCAATATTTGGCAGGGGAGAGGAGAAGGGTTGTGACGCGACTCACTGTGCTCTTTGCGCTCCTTGCGGCGGCCGCCGTCTCGCTGGTTCTGGCGAGTGGTTCGGCCGCGAGCAACGCGTCGAGAACCTGCAAGATCGGCATCCCGCTCTGTACCGACGTGGGGGAGCCGATCAACGACATCGCCGGAGGGCCGTACGTCGGACACGACGAGCCCTCCCTGCTGTTCTACGACCACCGGCACGGGTCGGGGAACGACGTCACGTACAACATCCGGCTTCCGCACGACCCGCCGACGATGCCGACCCAGGACAGCGCCAACGGCGTCTACTGGGCCTTCGAGCAGCGGGCCGCCTACTGGTTCGGGATGATCATGTGCGACACCCAGTCGGCTCCGGAGTACCAGCACAACACGTGCCAGCCGGACAGCGACAGCAACATCTTCGACAGCACCAACCCGAGCAGCGCGCGCTACATCGGGAAAGCGCCGGGGAACGCCTACATGGAGCTGCAGTTCTACCCACCCGGCTGGGTACCGCAGTTCACCGGCTTCGACTGTCCGGGCACCAAGTGGTGCGTCGCCCTGACGATCGACAGCCTCAACATCGACCAGAACAACGGCATCAACAACAACGCGGCGTGCGCGAACCTGGTCGGGCTGGAGCCGGTCAACTGGGCGTACCTCACCTTCAGCGGGACGCCGCATGGGGCGCCCGACCCGATCTCGCTCCTGACCGGCGGGAGCGCGGGCAACCCGGACCCGACCACCGACCTGCAGATGAACGGCGGTGACCGCCTGCGGCTGCACATGTTCGACACGGCGCAGGGGTTCAAGGTGGTCCTCAACGACCTGACATCGGGCCAGACCGGCTCGATGACGGCGAGCGCCGCCAACGGGTTCGAGCAGGTGCTCTTCCAGCCGAGCTCGCAGACCTGCAACGAGGCGCCGTACACGTTCCATCCCGAGTTCAGCACCTCGACGAAGGCCACGCGCTCGTCGTGGGCCGCGCACACGTACAACGTCGCCGGCTCCGACGAGATCGGGCACTTCGAGTACTGCGACCTCGTCAACCCGGACTTCACGTGCGCTTTGTCCCCGACTCCGGGCGACCCCGACAACGACGATTTCCCGTGCTTCCCGGCGTCGTTCTCGTCGTTAGTTCCGATCAGCGGGTGTGTCGCGATCTTCGGTGACCTCGACTTCGACGGGCCGGCCTACACATCGGCAGCGTGGGCCGGGAACAGCACGCCGGCACACGATGCCGCCTCCGACCCGGAGCCGATCCAGTTCATGACGCCGACGATCCGGGGCACACACGATCCGTTCTCGAAGGTCGCGTTCGAAACAGACACGCCGAGCTTCGAGCCGGAGTGCGACGTGGATACCGGGGTGGGCTGCACCGGCCAGCCGGCCGGCGCGCAGTTCTATCCGATCTACACCGCGGGCAGCCTGATCGGCGGGGGCTCGTTCGAACAGCACGGGCCGCCAAGGCCGTGCGTCTGGCAGTTCGCCGGGCCGCACTACACCGGCACCACGGACAGCTTCGGCGGGACGGCCAACGCCGAGTACGGGGCGCCGTTCGCATCGGTGTTCCCGGATCCCGGCCCCACGGCCGACACCGTGTTCACGACGGTTCACAGGGACCTGAACAACAACCCCTGCTCCAAGTAGTCATCGACCCGAGCGGAGGGCCGCGCACAGCGGCCCTCCGCCGGCACCTTCAGAGAGCTAGCGCCAGCTGCTCCGCGACCACGGGCGGTTCCGGCTCGAGCCGAACGCGGCGGCGATCACGGATGCCGTGCTCCTTCGCCAGCGCCGCGACCTGGTCACGCACCGGCTTGGTCTGCTCCTTGCCGAGGTAGGCGCGGCGCTCGTATAGGCGCTCGTAGCGATCTAGCTCCTCGGGCCAGTCGCGGGCGAGGCTGTCGAGGAAATGCTCCCGCGTGCCGGGCCGGAGGAAGAGCAGGTTCGCCCAGACGCCGCAGGCACCGGCTTCGCGCGCGGCGCGAACGACCTCGGCCAGCTGCTCCGGCCGGTCCGAGATGCCCGGCAAGATCGGGGCCATGCCGACGCTGGCCTTCACGCCTGCGTCGACGAGGGCTTTCAGCGCACGTAGCCGCTGGCGCGGATGCGCCGTGCCGGGCTCGGTGCGCCGCCAGACCTCCTCGTCGAGGGTCGGGATCGAGAACGTGACGGAAACGGAGGCTCGCGCGGCGGCCTGGGTAAGCACGTCGACGTCGCGGATGATCAGCGGCCCGCGCGTGATGATGCTGAACGGGTTCGCGTGGTCGCGGAGCGCTTCGATGCAGGCGCGCGTCAGGCAGTAATGACCCTCGGCGGGCTGGTACGGGTCGGTCGCCGCGCCGATCGCTATGGATTCGTGCTCCCAGCTCGCGCGGGCCAGCTCGTGCCGTAGCACCTCGGCGATGTTCGTCTTCACGCGGATCGAACGGCCGTAGCGCTCGTCGAACGGGCGGTCGGCGCGGAGTTCGAACGCGCGGACGTAGCAGAACGTGCACCGGTGGACGCAGCCCATGTACGGGTTGAGGGACCAGTCGAACGCCATCCCCTTCACGCGGTTCAGCGCGGCCTTGCAGGGCTCCTCGCGGTATTCGACCCTCACGGCGGCAGTATAGAACATACGTTCGTGGTGTCAGACACGCGCGCGAAAGTGCAACGCCTTCGTCACGGAAGTGTGACTTCCCCTGCAACGCGCGGGGTTCGCGCCGGACATGTCCCGTGTCAGACACCGTCGCGGAAGTGTCACGCTGCGCCCATGGACGAGCTGCCCGCCGGAATCCGCCGACTGACGTTTCCGCTGCCGATGGGGATCCGGCACGTCCACTGCTACCTCCTCCCGGGCGACGACGGCTGGATGCTCGTGGACACGGGCCTGGGCCTACCTGACCCCGAGGCTCGCTGGGAACCGCTGCTACGCGACCTCGACGCGCCCGTGACCCGGATCGTCGTCACGCACTTCCATCCTGACCACGCTGGGGGCGGGGAGGACGCCCAAAAGCTCACGGGCGCCCGGGTGTTCCAGGGCCGCGTGGACTACGAACAGTGCGAACGGGTCTGGGGCCAGCCCGACTGGTCCGAACGGCTTGTCGACTACCTCCGAGAGCATGGGCTCCCGGAGCCGATCGCGGGCGAGCTGCGCCACGAATCGCGCACCTTCGGCCCGTTCATCCGCCCCGCGCACGACCCGCAGCTCCTCGCGGAAGGGGACGAGGTCGGCGGCTGGCGCGTGCTCGAGCTGCCCGGCCACGCCGACGGCCACATCTGCCTCCTCCGCGACGGCGTGCTCGTCGCAGGCGACCACCTCCTCGGCGAGATCACGCCCACGGTCGGGCTCTACCCCGACTCGCGCCCCGATCCGCTCGGCGACTACCTGGGCTCGCTCGAGCGGACGATCGAGCTCGCGCCGAACCTTGCCCTACCGGGCCATGGCGACCCCATCGCCGATCCCGTCCACCGCGCCCACGAGATCATCGAGCACCACCACCGTCGCCTCGACGAGACCAAAGCGGCCCTCGGCCCCGAGCCGCGCACCGCGCACGAGGTTTCCCTGGCCCTGTTCGGGGACAACCTGGACGCAAGTGGCCGCCGCTTCGCCCTTGCCGAGACCCTCGCGCACCTGGAACGGCTTGTCCAGGCGGGAAACGCCGTCCGCCACAACGGCGCCTATACTGATTCGTAAGTAGTGGACGACGAAAAACCGCCTAGTCCCCACGCCCCGGAGAGCGGGGCGTGACCCTTTTCCTGGAGCTCCTCGGCGTAGCAGCGCTGATCTTGCTGAACGGCTTCTTCGTCGCGGGCGAGTACGGGCTCGTGACCACGCGCCAGACCCGGATCCGGGAGCTCGAGGCTCGAGGCAACCGCCGCGCCCGCACGGTGCTGAACATCCTCTCCGACCCGCCGCGCTTCATCGCCGCGATGCAGCTGGGGGTCACCGGGACAAGCCTTGGCATCGGTGCTCTCGGCGAGCAGGCCCTCGCGAAGGTGTTCGACCCGATCCTTGCCTCTTTCCTCGCATTCACCCTCGCGTTCCTGATCATCACCTTCCTGCACGTCGTCATCGGCGAGCTCGTGCCAAAGGGGATCGCCCTCCAGCACTCCGAGACCGTCGCGCTCGCCGTCTCGGCGCCGGTGCGGGGGTTCTTCCTTCTTCTGAAGCCGTTGATCTGGGTGCTGCAGCGCTCCACCGAGCTCATCCTGCGTGTGTTCGGCCTCGAGCCGCCCGGCGGCGACATGGAGGTCTACTCGGAGGCCGAGCTGAAGATGCTCCTCTCGCGCTCGCGCGAGGAGGGCGAGATCGAACAGCAGGAGCAGGAGATGCTCTACAAGGTCTTCGACTTCGCCGACAAGGAGGTCTCGGCAGTGATGGTGCCGCGGCCCGAGGTCGTCGCCCTGTCGGTCGAGTTGCCGCCTGAAGAGGCGCTGGCCGCCATGATCGAGTCGCCGTACACGCGCTACCCGGTCTACCGCGAGTCGCTCGACCACGTGATCGGGATCCTGCACGTGCGCGACCTCTTCTCGGCGATCGTCGACCGGGGCATCTCCGGCGTCGAGATCGAGTCAATGGTGCGAGCGGCGCACATCGTTCCGGAGACGAAGGATCTCGCCGCGCTCCTGGCGGAGTTCCGCCGCGACAACCAGCACATGGCGATCGTGGTCGACGAGTACGGCGACCTCGAGGGGATCGTGACGCTCGAGGACCTGCTGGAGGAGATCGTCGGCGAGATCGAGGACGAGTTCGACCTGCCCGACGAGTCGATCGAGCAGCTCCCCGACGGCCGGATGCGCATCGACGGAACGTTCCCGATCGACGACTTCAACGAGCAGTTCAAGCGGGCGCTGCCGATCGAGGACTACCACACAGTCGGCGGATTCGTCTTCGGGCTCCTCGGACGTGCTCCGGAGCGGGGCGACGAGGTCGAGCACGACGGCACCCGCTTCAAGGTGCTGGACGTCGAGGGCTCCCGGATCGAGAAGCTCGAGGTCCAGCTCGTCCCGCACGAGCCCGAAGAGGAGCGCTTGAAAGAGGTATCGTGACCCGCGTCCGGGGTCAGCTACCTGCAAGGAGAAGCATGAAGCGCATCATTCCTCTGCTCGTCGTGGGCGCGATCGGCGCGGCAATCTTCTTTGCGTTCTCGCCGTTCGCCGGTGCGGGCTCGTCGAGGGCGACGGCGACCACTGTCAAGGTGACCGCGAAGGAGTACAAGTTCATCCTCTCGCGGAAGAGCGCGCCGCACGGCAAGGTCACCTTCAAGATCGTGAACAAGGGCGTGCTCAAGCACGACTTCAAGATCGCCGGCAAGAAGACGAAGCAGCTCGGGCACAACAAGACTGCGACGCTGACGGTCACCCTGAAGAAGGGCAAGCATCCCTACATCTGCACCATCGACAGCCATGCCAAGTTCGGCATGAAAGGCGTCTTCAAGTCGACCTAGCTGAGGCTTAGAGGCGAGATCTCGCCGTCTGCGATTTGCCAGGCGGCGAGCTCGCCCGTTCCGAGCGAGAGGATGAGGTACGGCCGGCCTTGCCAGAGGCCAACGTTCTCGACGTCCGTGCGCGACGGGCGCGGCGGCGACGAGATGTGCGAGTGGAAGACGGCGAGCTCGTAGCCGTCGTCCTCGAGGAACCAGTTCTCCGGCTCCGTCTCGAGCTCGAAGCGATACGGGCTCGCGGCGGCGTTGCGGGCCGGGATGTAGCGCTCTGCCACGCCGTCTCGTAGCGCGACCAGGCCGCACGCCTCGTTCGGCTCCTCCGCGCGCGCGTGTGCCTCCAGCTCTGCGCGAATCTCGGCCGGAATCACCACCAGACGGCGCTCTCCAGCTCTGCTTCCGCCTCTGTCTCCCAGAAGCCTGCGGAGAGGTACTTCCAGCCGGCGTCTGCGAGAACCGCGACGACCACGCCTTCGTCGAGCTCGGCGGCGAGCTTGCGGGCGACGTGGACGACCGCGCCCGAGGAAACGCCTGCGAAGACGCCTTCGCGGTCGAGGAGCTCGCGCAACGCGGCGACAGCTTCGGCATTGGAGACCAGCACCTTCCGGTCGAGCTTCGAGACGTCGAGGATCTGCGGCACGTAGCCGTCCTCGAGCGAGCGAAGGCCCATCACGGGATCGCCGGGGAGCGGCTCGGCAGCGGCGACAACGAGGTCCGGAAAGGCTTCGCGCAGCCGCGCGCCGGCGCCCATCAGGGTGCCGCCCGTCCCGAGGCCGGCGACGAGGACGTCGACGCGGTCGAGTGCCTCGGCGATCTCCGCGCCGGTGCCGTGGTAGTGCGCAGCCGGGTTGGCCTCGTTCGCGTACTGGAACAGCATGCGGTAGCGGGGCTCGCGCTCGGCCAGCTCTTGCGCGACGCGGACGGCGCCGTTCGAGCCTTCTTCGCCCGGCGACTCGATGGTCTCCGCGCCGTAGAGCCGCAGCAGGCGCCGCCGCTCCTCGGTCACGTTCTCGGGCATGACGCAGGTGAGCTTGTAGCCCCTGAGCCGCGCCACGAGCGCGAGCGAAATCCCGGTGTTGCCGCTGGTCGGCTCGAGCAGCTCTTGACCCGGCTCGAGCTCCGCCGCTTCGACCATCGCGAGCGCGACGCGATCCTTGATCGAGCCGGTCGGGTTCTGCCCCTCGAGCTTCGCGTAGAGCTTGACACCGGGCTTCGGCGAGAGCCGAGGCAGCTCGACGAGCGGGGTGTTGCCGACGAGGTCGAGAAGGGAGTGAGCTACCCCAGAAGGCGCTCGCTTGCGACGCCGACCAACAGAGGCCGTGCCGGCGTTGACGGCGCGGCCGGCTTCATCCACCGGCCATGGCCGGAAGCAGGATCACGGTCGAGCCTTCTGTGACCGAGGTCTCGAGCCCGTTCTTGGTGCGAACGTCCTCGCCCTCGACGTAGACGTTGACGAACGGCGCCAGGTCGTCGTCCTCGAGCAGCTGGCCGCGCAGGGCCGGGAAGCGTCCCATCAGGTCGTCGAGGAGCTCGCGGACCGTGCCGCCCCGCGCCTCTACCTCACGCCGGCCCTCGGTCTCGCTCCGCAGCGTCGGCGGGATGCGGACGCGGCTCAGTGCCCGACCCCCTGGCAGAACTCGACGTAGTCGATGTACTCCGTGATCGACGGGCTCTCGCCGCAGACCGGGCAGGCAGGATCGCGCCGGAGCTTCATCTCCTGGAACTCACCCGACAGCGCGTCGAACAGGAGCAGCCGCCCGACGAGCGGGTCGCCGATCCCGAGCGCGAGCTTCAAAGCCTCGGATGCCTGCAGCGAGCCGATCACGCCCGGCAGCACGCCGAGCACGCCCCCCTCGGCGCAACTCGGCGCCAGCTCGGCTGGCGGTGGCTGCGGGAACAGGCACCGATAGCACGGGCCCTCGCCAGGCTTGAAGACCGTCACCTGCCCCTCGAAGCGGAAGATCGACCCGTGCACGACCGGAACGTCGTGCCAGACCGAGGCGTCGTTGACGAGGTAGCGCGTCGGGAAGTTGTCCGCGCCGTCGACGATCACGTCCCAGCCGGGCTCGAGGATCCTGTCGATGTTCTCGGAGGTCAGCCGCTCCCGAAAGGTCACCACCTCGACGTCCGGGTTCAGCGCCTCGAGCGTCCGGCGCGCGGAATCCACCTTCGGCTCGCCGAGCGAGTTCGTCGAATGCGCGATCTGGCGCTGCAGGTTCGTCTCGTCGACCACGTCCGCGTCGACAATCCCGAGCCGGCCGACCCCCGCAGCCGCGAGGTAGAGCGAGGCCGGCGAGCCCAGCCCGCCCGCGCCGATCAGCAGGATCCGCGAGTCGAGCAGCTTCAGCTGTCCCTCCTCGCCGACCTCCGGGATCAGCAGGTGCCGGCTGTAGCGGGTCTGCCGAGCCGGCCCGAGCGTCCGCGGCAACTCCGTCGGCAGCCCGTTCCGCTGCCAGTCGGTGTAGCCGCCCGCGAGGGAGACCGGCCGCTCGTAGCCGAGCTCGGCAAGGGTCTTGGCCGCGAAGGCGGAGCGGTTGCCCGCGGCGCAGTAGAGGACGACCGCCCGCGAGCGGTCGGGCGCCGCCTGCTCGATCCGGGACTCGAGGTAGCCGCGGGGGATGTGCACCGCGCCGGGGATCCGGCCCTGCTCCCACTCGTCACGCTCGCGCACGTCGACGAGGAGCGCGCCCTCGTCGATCAGCGCCTGGGCGCGCTTCGGATCGGCTTCGTCGATCCCGGCCTTCGCGGCCTGGAGCAAATCTCGGTACGAAGACACCGCTTTCGATTGTATAGCGGGGCTATCGTCAGCCGCATGAATCCTCGACCGCGTGTGTTCTTCCTGGTCGCGCTGGCTGCGGTCGTCGCGTCGGGCGTCATCGTCATCGGCGTGCTCGCGACGCGGAGCAACGTGCCGACGGTGAAGCCGCGGCCGGGGACACCGCCGCTCGCCCTCGACTTCGGCCTTCGCACCGACACCGAGGCCCGGGCGCTCGAGCGCGCCGAGACGCTCTACAACAACAAGAAGCAAAAGGAGGCCGCGCCGATCTTCGCGCGCTACCACTCCTTGGAGGCCGAGATCGGCTCAGCCTTCGCGGCCTGGCCGGCCGACACGGTCAGGCGCCTGCAGACGCTCGCGGCGGAGCATCCGCGTAGCTCGCTCATCGCGCTGCATCTCGGCTTCGCGCTCTACTGGTCGCGCCGCGACCCGGAGGCGGTCACGGCCTGGCGGGCCGCTGCGAAGCTCCAGCCCGACACGCCCTACGCGGTCCGAGCCGGAGATTTCCTGCACCCGCGCATGGGGCCGGAGCTGCCGGTCTTCGTGCCGTCGTTCGACGCACCCGCACGGATCCGCTTGCTCAGCCCGGCGCGGCAGGTCGCGGTTCTCCAACAGGCGGCTCGAAGTGACGGCGCCGACGCGAAGATCCTCTACGGCGTCGCCCTCCAGCGGCTCTACCATCCGGTCTCGGCCGAGCGGCAGTTCGCCGCCGCAGCACGCGAGGCGCCCAACGATCCAGAGGCCCGGGTGGCCGAGGCCGTTGGCCTGTTCAGCAAGGATAACCCGTCGCTTGCGTTCAGCCGGCTCGGGCCGCTCGTACGCGTGTTTCCCCATGCCCAGACCGTCCGCTTCCACCTCGGGCTGCTCCTCCTCTGGCTACGGGAAGTCCCGAAAGCGCGCGAGGAGCTGCAGAAAGCCCGAGCGGAAGGCCCCGGAACCCCGCTTGGAAAGCAAGCTTCCGCCTATTTGAGCGCTCTCGAGCAGGCTGGGACCCGCTGACCGAAAAATGAGCCGTTCGGCCTATGGCGTCTGTCCGGGCCGTGTGTGAGAGTGCCGCATCCGCAAAGCCGCCTGCGGACCTGTCACGAGCCCAGAGAGGAGACGCAGTTGAGCGAGGAGGGGGAGCGGGCCAGGTCGTTGAGCATCGCAGAGCTGCTCGAGACCGACGAGGCCAAGGGGCTGTTGGAGAGCGGGCGTGAGTCGGGCTCGCTCAGCACAGAGGAGATTGCGCTCGCGCTCGGCGAGCTGGAGCTGGAAGCGTCCCAGATGGACGACTTCTACCACGCCCTCGATGAGCTGCAGATCGAGGTCGTCGACGGCAACAGCGGAGCCGAGGAGCGCGAGCCGGAGCGGCAGACGGTGCGCGAGGTCAGCACCGACTCGCTGCAGCTGTTCCTGAAGGACATCGGCAAGGTCGACCTGCTGACCGCGGCGCAGGAGGTCGAGCTCGCGAAGCGGATCGAGCGCGGCGAGCACCGCGCGAAGCAGGAGATGGTCGAGGCCAACCTGCGCCTCGTCGTCTCGATCGCCAAGAAGTACCGCAACCAGGGCCTGCCCTTCCTCGATCTCATTCAGGAGGGGACGATCGGCCTGGTTCGCGCGGCCGAGAAGTTCGACCACCGCAAGGGCTTCAAGTTCTCGACCTACGCAACCTGGTGGATCCGGCAGGCGGTCGCCCGCGCGCTGGCGGACAAGGCGCGCACGATCCGGATGCCGGTGCACATCGTCGAGAAGCTGAACAAGATCGTCCGCTCCGAGCGCAAGCTTCGCGCCGAGCTCGGCCGGGAGCCGACCGCGCTCGAGATCGGGCTCGATGTCGAGCTCGAGCCCGACGAGGTCGAGCAGATCCGCCGCAGCTCGCAGGCGCCGGTCTCGCTGGAGAAGCCGGTCGGCGACGAGGAGGAGTCGGAGTTCGGCCACTTCCTCACCGACGAGAGCGAGCCGCTGCCCGAGGAGGCCGCCGAGGTCGAGATGCGCAAGGCGACCCTCCAGCGCGTACTCGGGACGCTGAGCGTGCGAGAGCGGCGCGTGCTCGAGCTCCGCTACGGCCTCAACGGCGAGCATCCCTGCACGCTTGACGAAGTCGGCCGCGCGTTCAACGTGACGCGCGAGCGGATCCGCCAGATCGAGAACCAGAGCCTGAAGAAACTGCGGGCACTCGCCGACTCGGTCGCGCTCCGCGACGTGGCGTAGTACCCGAGAGGGCAAACGCGAAGGGCGCCGGAAAAAGGGCGCCCTTCGCTTTGGGCGCTACGGTTCCGCGCATGGATCTCGAGTTGCTCGAGCGGACTCTGGGAGCGCGAAGCGAGCCCCGGTACCGCGCTGCGCAGGTGTGGGAGTGGGTCGCGCGTGGCGTATCCGGCTACGGCGAGATGACGAACGTCTCGGTCGCGCTGCGCGAGGCGCTCGCGGACGAGGTTCCGTTCTCGACGCTCGACGTTGCAGCGGAGTCGAAGTCGCGGGACGGCACCGTCAAGACGCTCTTCCGCACGCACGACGGGCATCCCGTCGAGGCGGTGCTGATGTGCTACCGGGACGGGCGGCGCTCGATCTGCGTCTCGTCGCAGTCCGGCTGCCCGCTCACGTGTACGTTCTGCGCGACCGGCTCGATGCGCTTCGGGCGCAACCTGACCGCCTCCGAGATCCTCGACCAGGCGCTCCACTTCCGCCGCATCGAGGACGTCGACCACTGCGTGTTCATGGGTATGGGCGAGCCAATGCTGAACCTCGACAACGTGCTCGGGGCGGCGCGGCGGTTGCCGGACCTCGGGATCACGCACCGGCGGACGACGATCTCGACCGTGGGCTGGCTGCCGGGCCTGAAGCGCTTCGTGGACGAGGTCGAGGAGCCGATCCGCCTCGCGTTCTCGGTGCACGCACCGGAGGACGCGCTCCGAAGCAGGCTCATGCCCGTCAACGACCGCTACCCGCTCGACGAGGTGCTCGCGGAGTGCCGTCGCTACTTCGAGCTGCGGCGGCGCAAGGTCTTCGTCGAGTACGTGATGCTCGCGGGCGTGAACGACCGCGTCGAGCAGGCGCGGCAGCTCGCGGAAGCCCTCGACCGGCGCGTCTTCAAGGTGAACCTGATCCCGTACAACCCGACGGGCGCGTTCGACGGCTCGTCGCGGCGCGCGATCGACGCGTTCAAGGCGGTGCTCGACCGGAGCGGGATCCCGGCGACGGTGCGGCTCACCCGAGGGCGCGACATCGAAGCCGCCTGCGGCCAGCTGGCCGCCGCGTAGACTCGCCGCCGTGACTTGGCTCGAAGAGCTCTCGGAGCTGGTGGCGATTCCCAGCGTCAGCGCCGACCCAGGACACGCCGACGACGTCAAGGCGGCGGCCGAGTGGCTCGCCGCCTTCGTGCGCGAGGCCGGCGGCGAGGCCGAGGTCGTTCCGACCGAGACGCAGCCGCTGATCCTCGGCGACCTCCGGGCCTCGAACGGCTCGGCGCCGACCGTACTCGTCTACGGGCACGTCGACGTCCAGCCCCCGGACCCGCTCGAGCTCTGGGAGTCGGATCCCTTCTCGCTCGAGGAGCGCGACGGCTGGCTCTACGGCCGAGGGGTCGCCGACGACAAGGGCCAGCTCTACGTGCTGGTCAAGGCCGCAGACGAGCTCGCGGCCGCCGGGGAGCTGCCGGTCAACGTGCGAATCGCCTGCGACGCCGAGGAGGAGACCGGCGGGCACCAGATCGTCGACTTCCTCGCGGCGGACGAGCGCGGCGCCGACGCGGCGGTGATCTTCGACAGCGGCATGACCAAGCGCGGCGTGCCCGAGTTCAACGTTGCCACCCGCGGGCTCGTCTACTTCCACCTCGTCGCGCGCACGGGCGCTCGCGACCTGCACTCGGGCGTCTACGGCGGAGCCGCGCTGAACGCCCTGCACGCGCTGAACGCCATGTTGACCGCGGTCCTGGCGAAGGACGGTGTTCTGCCCGAGCCGCTGCGCCAGGGCATCGCGCCGCCGACCGACGAGGAGCGGGCCGGCTGGGCCGAGCTCGTGCCCGGCTCGGAAATGCTGGCGGAGGCCGGCGCGCGCAAGGCGTATCCACTCGCCGACGAGGACTTCTACCTGCGCACGACCGCGGAGCCCGCGCTCGATGTCAACGGGATCGCGGGCGGCTCCCCCGTGCTGCAGAAGACCGTGTTGCCGGTCGCCGCGGAGGCGAACCTCTCGATCCGGCTCGCGCCCGGCCAGGACGTCGACACGATCGCCGCAGTGCTCGAGCAGCTGCTGCGCGAAGCCGCGCCCGACGGCGCCGAGCTCGAGCTGACGCGCCTCTCGTCGAGCGCGCCCGGCCTCGTCCCGCCCGACTCACCGGCGGTCCAGCGAGGGCTCGATGCGTTCGAGCGAACCTTCGGCCGCCGGCCGCTGCTCGTGCGCTCGGGCGGCACGCTGCCGATCGTGCCCGCGCTCGCGGACAAGGGCATCCCGACGATCATCACCGGCTTCGCACTTCCCGAGAGCAACATCCACTCGCCGAACGAGCGGCTCCTCGCCGAATACGTGCCGCTCGGGATCGAGACGGCGAAGGAGCTCTACAAGGAGCTAGCGAAGATCTAGACCGAGACGGTCTCGTCGTCGACGAGCCAGGCGTGCCCGAAGCGGCGCATCTCCTCGATGATCGGCAGCAGGCACTCGCCCTTCTCGGTCAGCTCGTACTCGACCCGGGGCGGCGACTCGGTGTAGCTGCGGCGCACGACGATGCCCTCCTGCTCGAGCGCCCGGAGCCGCTCGGAGAGCGTGCGCGGGGAGATTCCGCGGCACGAGTATTCGAGCTCCGTGAAGCGCCGCGGGCCCTCGGAGAGGTCGTGCACGAGGACGGCCGTCCACTTGGCGCCGAGGATCTCCGCACAGGCCGCGACGGAGCAGCAGCCCGAGTCGTGGATCTCGCCCATCGTGCGCATTACCCAAATCGTAGTACGCTCGCGCCGCGGTGTCGCAGCTCGACCCAGAGACCCGCGAGCGGATCGAGGAGCCGGCCTCGGAAGAGGCCGAGCGCGAAGCGCGCCTTTCGCCCGCCGACGCGACCGCGCAGATGCGGATCAACGTGCCGGCCCAGCGCAACCGCAAGCTGCGCGCGCTGCTCGGGCGGGTCAACGAGGACGAGGCGCTGAAGGCGTACTGGCACGTCTCGAACGTGAACGCGGTCAAACGGCTCGGGATCAACGACCACTCGTGGGTGCACATCCAGATCGTCGCCAACATCGGGCTCAGGCTCCTGCGGATCCTGGCCAAGCGCGGCGTCGAGCCGGCGATGGTCGCCGACTACGGGATGGAACGCGACGACGCGGAGGTCGTGGTCGTCCTCGGCGCGCTGCTCCACTGCATCGGCATGGCCGTGCACCGCGACCGGCACGAGGACTGGAGCCTCTTCCTCTCCGACCCGGAGGCCCGCAAGCTCCTGAAGGGGATCTACGAGGAGCCGGAGCTGACGGTCGTCGTCTGCGAGGTGCTACAGGCGATCACGTCCCATCGCGAGTCGGGCCACCCGCT
>Ga0307282_10000265_pt1 | contig 16023 bp, 14 predicted proteins | sample ER_DNA_121_FD_194475 | JGI IMG/M metagenome (GOLD analysis project Ga0307282, IMG submission 194475) | Bulk soil microbial communities from the East River watershed near Crested Butte, Colorado, United States - ER_DNA_121 | ecosystem: Environmental > Terrestrial > Soil > Floodplain | place...
CGCCGTCGCGCTCGAACGCGGCGAAGTCGTCATCCGAGTACAGAAGCCGCAGCTCGAGCACGCCGGTATAGAACGGAATGCTCCGAGTCACGTCCCGGACGATGAGATTCACGCTGAGCCCTGTGAGCGTGCGGCCGTAATCCGCCGCACTCATCCAGGGCTCCGTCGTCCGCTTTTTCACGTCAGTCCGCGGCGGTCGTTGCCACCGGCTCCAGAGCGCGGTACTCGGCAAGCGGGGCAACGTTCGTCGTTATGGCGCTGGCGCGAAGGGCGGTGACCACGGCGAGCGCGGTGTCCAGCGACGTGAGGCACGGGACGCGAGCCTCGACGGCGGCGCGGCGAATGAGAAAACCGTCGCGGTCCACGGTCTTCCCGAGCGTAGGCGTATTGATCACCGCGGCGCACTCGCCCGAGCGGATGAGCCTCAGGATGTCCTGACTTCCCTCCGCGAGCTTGCGCACCTCGGTCACGTCGATGCCGAGAGATCGCACCAGCGCCGCGGTCCCGGACGTCGCGACCAGCTCGTAGCCGAGCCAGTGGAATCCCTCGATGATCGCGACGACCTCGGGCTTGTCCTTGTCCGCGACGGTGACAAGGATCTTGCCGCTTCGCGCGGGGGCAAGACCCGCGGCGACCAGCGCCTTCCAGAGCGCGGGCGCGAACGACCGATCGATCCCCATCACCTCGCCCGTGCTCTTCATCTCGGGACCGAGGTACGTGTCGACGTCCAGCAGCTTGGCCATCGAGAACACCGGAGCTTTCAGTGCGACGAGCGATCCGGTGGGCCAGATCCCATCCGCGCGCGCGTAGCCCAGGGCCGCAAGCGACGATCCGAGCGCGATCGCGACCGCGAGCTTCACGAGCGGGACGCCCGTGACTTTCGTGAGGAAGGGAACCGTGCGGCTCGCGCGAGGATTCACCTCGAGCATCCACACTCTGCCGTTCTCCACGATGAACTGGATATTGAGAAGGCCCTTCACCGGGAGCGCTTGCGCGATCCGGCGCGTCAGAGCGACGATCTCGTCGCGCTCGGCGGCCAGCAGGTTCTGCGCGGGATAGACGGCGTAGCTGTCGCCGGAGTGGACGCCGGCGCGCTCGATGTGCTCCATGATCCCGGCCACGAGCGTCTCGCTGCCATCGGAGACCGCGTCGACCTCGACCTCCTTGCCGTGCAGGTACTTGTCGACGAGCACTCGACCGGTGCCGGCTTCGAGCGCCGAGCGGAAGTAACGCTCGAGATCCTCAGGGCCGTACGCGATCTCCATGCCGCGACCGCCGAGTACATAGCTCGGGCGGACGAGGACCGGGTAGCCGATCTCGGCCGCGACCGCGAGGGCCTCCGTCGGCGACGAGGCGGTACCTCCCGGCGGCTGCGGAATGCCGAGCGCGTCGGCGAAGTCATGGAACCGGCGCCGGTCTTCAGCGAGCGCGATCGCATCCGCGCTCGTACCGGCGATCTCGCCACCGATGCCCGCGAGGCGATCCGCGAGATTGAGCGCGGTCTGTCCGCCGAATTGGGCGAGCACCAGGGTCGTACCGGAGCCTTCGTTCTCGAGGACGGCGGCGATCGACTCCTCGTCCAGCGGATCGAAGTACAGGCGCGCGGAGGCATCGAAGTCGGTCGAGACCGTTTCCGGATTGCTGTTCACCATGATCGGAGCGACGCCCAGCTCGCGAAGCGCGCTGGCGGATTGCACGCAGCAGCAGTCGAACTCGATGCCCTGCCCGATGCGGATCGGTCCGCTGCCCAGGATGACGGCCTTCGGACCCGCGAGCGGAGCGGCCTCGTTCTCCTGTTCGTAGGTCGAGTAGAAGTACGGAGTCACGGCCTCGAACTCGGCCGCGCACGTGTCGACCATCTTGTAGACGGGTCGGATCCCCCACTGCGCGCGGAGACGTCGCACGTCGGCAGCGAGCATGCCGGTGAGGGTCGCGATGTCCGCGTCCGCGAAGCCCATGCGTTTTGCGGCGCGCAGCAGTGCGGGTGTCGGCGTCCTTCCTTGAAGATCGTCCTCGGCGAAGCGGACGATGCGCGCGATCTTCCGCAGGAACCAACGATCGATGCGCGTACGCTCGTGGATGAGATCGATCGGCGCCCCCCGCCGGAGTGCGGCGAACAGCCGCCAGAGTCGATCGTCCGTAGGCCGACCCGAGAGAAACCTATCCACGAATTCGGTGGGCTCGGTCACATCCACCCACGCCGGCGCCTCCCAGAGAAGGCCCTGGCCCTTGACCTCGAGAGAGCGCAGCGCCTTCTGCAGGGCCGCCTCGAACGAGCGGTCGATGGCCATGACCTCGCCGGTCGCCTTCATCTGCGTGCCGAGTGTGCGATCCGCGGCTGCGAACTTGTCGAAGGGCCAGCGTGGGATCTTCACGACGACGTAGTCGAGCGCGGGCTCGAACGCGGCGGTCGTCTTCTGGGTCACCGCGTTCGGTATCTCGTGAAGGCGCTTGCCGATCGCGATCTTGGCCGCGACACGCGCGATCGGATACCCCGTCGCCTTGGAGGCGAGTGCGGAGCTTCGCGAAACCCGCGGGTTCACCTCGATGACGAAGTACGGCACCTGCGCTTCGGGGTCGCTCGAGGGCGAGCGGTCGGGGTCGAGCGCGAACTGCACGTTGCAGCCGCCTTCGATCCCGAGCGCGCGGATGATCCGCAGCGCCGCTGAGCGGAGCATTTGGTACTCCTTGTCGGTGAGTGTCTGCGACGGCGCGACCACGATGGAGTCGCCGGTGTGCACGCCCATCGGGTCGATGTTCTCCATGTTGCAGACGGTGATGCACGTATCGGCGCCGTCCCGCATCACCTCGTACTCGATCTCCTTCCAACCCAGGAGGGATCGCTCGACGAGGACCTGACCGATCGGTGAGGCCGCGACCCCGCTCGTAACCCGCGCAGCGAGCTCTTCGGCATCGTTCGCAATACCACCACCGGTGCCGCCGAGCGTGAACGCCGGACGGACGACGAGCGCGTAGCCGACACGCGCCGCGAACGCGAGCGCGTCCTCGACCGAATGGGCCGTAATCGATTCCGGAACGGGTTCGCCGATCGAGAGAAGTAGCTGTTTGAACGCCTCGCGGTCCTCGGCCTGCTGGATCGCGGAGAGCGGCGTACCGAGGAGCCGGACGCCGTACCGCTCGAGCACCCCGGACTCCGCGAGCTGCACCGCGAGGTTCAACCCAGTCTGTCCGCCGAGCGTCGCGAGGAGTCCGCTCGGCCGCTCCTTCTCGATAATTCGCTCGAGCACGTCGACGGTGAGCGGCTCGAGGTACGTGATGTCCGCGACGCCGGGGTCGGTCATGATCGTCGCGGGATTCGAGTTCACGAGGACGGTCTCGATCCCCTCCTCGCGCAGCGCGCGGCACGCCTGCGTCCCGGCGTAGTCGAACTCGGCGGCCTGTCCGATCAGGATCGGCCCGCTCCCGATTATTAGGACTTTCAAATGTCGAGCCATCCGGCGCCCATCGGGACGCAGCGGCCGCCGACGCGGACGGCGGCGATCGCCGCGCCGGCGCGATCGACCTCGATGTCGAGGATGCTCGGGCGGCCGATCTCGAAGCCCTGCTCGCTGCGGATCCGTGTGGTGGGTGCGACCTGCACCAGCTCGTGCGCGACGATGTACGCCCCAAGCGGACCTTGAGCCGAACCTGTCGCCGGGTCTTCGCCAACCCCCAGGCCCCCGGCGAACATCCGGCCGTGCACATGCGAGCCGGACCGCTCGGCGCTCATCGCGAAGACATAGACGCTCGCGTCGAGACCGCTCGGCTGGCGCGCCCGGCGGACGGCCTTCATGTTCGACAGCGGTATGAACAGGAACGGGACGCCTGACGAGCCGATTTGGATTGGCACGTCGCTCCGCACCTCTTCAACCGCGAGACCGAGCGCATCGGCGGCCGTTTTCCGCGTGATGGTTGTCCCGCTGAACGCGGGGAGCGGCTGCACCATCTGGACGAATCCTTCGCGCAGCGTCACGTTGATGACGCCGACGCCTTCCTCGAGGCGCATGGCCCCGTCGTTGCCCTCCGCGAGGACGAACGCCGTCCCGAGGGTCGGATGCCCGGCGAAGGGAAGCTCCGCGTCCGGCGTGAAGATGCGCACGCGGTGATCGGCCGCGCTGGAGCTCGGCGGTAGAACGAATGTCGTCTCCGACAGATGAAGCTCCTTCGCAATCGCCTGCATCGTCGTGGCGTCCAACTTCCCGGGCTCACGGAAGACCGCCAGCGGATTTCCGCCGAACGCTTTGTCGGTGAAGACGTCGACGGTCCGGTATTCGTAGCGGGTCATTTCCGAGCCACCGCTTCCCGGACGTCATCGAGGAACGCGTCGAAGACCGCCTCGTTGTCCTTCGGCCCAGGCGCGCCCTCGGGGTGGTACTGATACGTGCGGATCGGAAGACGTTCGTGGGCGAGGCCCTCGACGGAGCCGTCGTTCAAATTCCGCGAGGACACGACGAAACCTGAGTCCGAAGGGATCGAGGCTTCGTCCACTTGGAATTCGTGGTTCTGGCTCGTGATGGCAACGCGACCGGTGCGGAGGTCCTGCACCGGATGGTTCGCGCCGTGGTGGCCGAACGCCAGGCGCGATGTGGTCGCGCCGATCGCTCGTCCAACGAGCTGATGCCCGAGACAGATCCCCAGGATCGGCAGCGCGCGGTTCATCCCCCGCGACGACGCCGCCTCGACGAGCGTGCGGGTGGCCGCGGCGATGAGTGGGATGGCTGCGGGGTCCCCGGGACCGTTCGAAATGACGATCCCCTCAGGGGACCAGGACAGGATCTCGCGGGCCATCGCCGTCGCCGGGAACACCTTGACCGTCGCGCCCTTCTGGACGAGGCAGCGGATCTGGTTCTCCTTCACGCCCGTGTCGAGGAGCGCGACCTTGGGACCGCTGCCCACCTGGCGCTCGAGCCCGCTCGCCTCGACGACCAGCGGCTTCGTCGCGAGCGCCGGGATGGAGCGCGCCGTCGCCACCGCCTCGCGTGCGATGTCCTCGCTCTGCGAGCGATGTGGCGGCACCTGGAGGATCGCGCCCCGAAGCGTGCCCTTGGCGCGAAGGCGACGAACGAGAGCGCGCGTGTCGATACCGGCCAGTCCGGGCACTCCGTACGAGCGCAGGTACGCCTCGAGATCGATCGTCCCCTCGCGGCAGGTGCCGACGAGCTCGCGCACGATGAGTCCCTCGACCCACGGACGCCGGCTCTCGCCGGCGCGATCGAAGGTTCCGTAGTTGCCGATGAGCGGGTACGTGAGCACGACGATCTGACCGTTGTAGGAAGCGTCGGATGCGATCTCCTGGTAGCCGGTCATCGCCGTGTTGAACACGACCTCGCCCGACGCCGGCGATCCGTCGCCGAACGCCTCGCCCCACCACGTCGAGCCGTCTTCCAGCCCGAGGACCGCCGCCCTGGTCATCGGTGCATAACTATACGTTTCTGATGCATAAAGATGCAATTGCCCTTCCAGCTCAGCGACGGCCGACCGCTTCCGCATTTCCCACCCGCCTTTCAGGAAGCTTCGCTTCGCCCCCGCGCGAGACGTGCACTACTCGACCGATGACCGTGCGTCCGAGGATCGGCGTGTTCTTTCCTTTCGAGACGAGCTCGTCCGCCGTCACGAGCCACTCCGCGTTGCGGTCGATGGCTACCCAATCGTCGTCGGCGAGCTCGATCCCGAGCACTCGCGCTGGCCCGATCGTGAGCGCATCGATCACCGCTCCCAGCGCCGCCCAGTGGACGCGAACGCCTCCGAGCACGAGCGCGAGCGCGGTCTCGAGACCGGAGATCCCGAAGGCGGCCTGATCGAACTCGACGTCCTTCTTGACGGACGAATGCGGTGCGTGATCGGTCGCGATGGCGTCCACGGTCCCGTCCGCGATTCCGGCCCAGAGCGCTCTAACGTCCGCGTGCCCGCGGAGCGGCGGATTGACCTTTGTCGACGAGTCGTAGGGAACGCCCTGCAGCGCCTCGTCGGGCACCTCCCACGCGAACGCGCGCGAGCCCGCGACCCAGTCGTCGGTCATCGCGAGGTGATGTGGCGTGACGTCGCAGGTGATGGCGGCGCCCTCAGCCTTTGCGCGTCGCACGAGCTCGACCGACCCAGCCGTCGAGAGATGCGTGAGATGCAGACGTCCGCCGGTCATCTTCGCGAGCGCGATGTCGCGCGCGACCGCGGTCTCCTCCGCCGCCGCGGGCATCCCGGGAAGACCGAGCCGCGCGGAGACCGCGCCTTCGTGCATGACGCCCTTCGCGGAGAGTGCGAGATCCTGCGGATGCTCGATCACGGGGCGGCCGGTGACGCGTGCGTACTCGAGCGCGCTCCGGAAGAGGCGAGCGTCCTCCACCGGCGATCCGTCATCCGAGAACGCGACCGCGCCGGCCGCAGCGAGCTCGACGAGGTCGGCGAGCTCGCGTCCTTTCCGGCCACGGGTGATCGCTGCGATCGGGAGCACGCGCGCGGCGTCGGCCGACCGTCCCCGAGCGATCAGCTCGGCGACCAGACCCGGCGAATCGATCGCCGGCTCGGTATTCGGCATCGCGCACACCGTGGTGAACCCGCCACGCAGCGCGGCCTTCGCTCCCGTCGCGATCGTCTCCGAATCCTCGAACCCGGGCTCGCGCAGATGCGCGTGAAGGTCGACGAACCCAGGCACCACGAGATAGCCCTTTGCTTCCAGCGCGCGCCGATCGAGGCTCACGGCCGCTCCTCCAGGGGTTGCGTTGCCGCGAGGAGATACAGGAGCGCCATCCGGACGGCCACCCCGTTCGTCACCTGCTTCTCGATCACCGAGCGGCTTCCATGCGCGACAGCCGCGTCTATCTCGACCCCCTCGTTCATGGGACCGGGGTGCATGACCGGAGCGCCCGGTCGCATGCGCCCGACCCGGTCAGCGGTCAGACCCCACACCCGCGAGTACTCGCGGAGGGACGGCAGGAGTCCCGACTCTTGACGCTCGCGCTGGAGGCGCAGCGCGATCACGGCGTCCGCTCCGTCGAGCGCCTTGTCCAGGTCCGACTCGTACGTCACGCCAGGCGGGAGCTGGCCGCAGCGCCAAGCGGTCGGGATCAGGGTCGGCGGGCCGGAAAGCGTGACGCGAGCGCCGAGCGGTAGAAGCGTGTTCATGTCCGAGCGAGCCACGCGACTATGCAGCACGTCGCCGACGATGACGATGCGCTTCCCGTTGAGATCGCCGAGCGCATCGCGCAGCGTGTACGCGTCGAGGAGGCCCTGCGTCGGGTGGGCGTGCCAACCGTCGCCGGCGTTGATCACCGCGGCGTCGGTCCGTTCGGCGACGAAGTACGGGGCACCCGATGAGGCATGGCGCATCACGACCACGTCCCCGCCGAGTGCCTGCAGGGTGCGAACGGTGTCGTAGAGCGACTCGCCCTTCTCGACGGACGATCCGCTCGCCGTGATGTTCGTCACATCCGCCGATAGCGCTTTCGCCGCGAGCTCGAACGAGACGCGCGTGCGCGTGGACGCCTCGGCGAAGAAAAGGATGACCGTGCGTCCACGCAGCGGTGGGGCGCGACGGATCGGGCGCTGAAGAATCTCGATCATGGCTCGCGTCTGATCGAGGACGGTCTCGATCTCGTCACGCGACCAGTCGTCGGTGTCGAGAACGTGGCGTCGGCTCCATTTCATGCGGGCACCTTCGCGACGACCTCGACCTCGTCGCGGCCATCCACCTCTGCGAGGTGCACGCGGACATCGTCGCCCGCGGCCGTCGGTACGTTCTTCCCGACGAAGTCGGCCCGGATCGGAAGCTCGCGGTGTCCGCGATCGACGAGGACCGCGAGACGTATTGCCTGCGGACGCCCGTAGTCGACGAGCGCGTCCATCGCGGCGCGGATTGTGCGGCCGGTGAAGAGAACATCGTCGACGAGCACGACCACGCGGCCGTCGACCGAGAACGGGATCTCGGACTCGCGGACGATCGGCGCGTAGCCGATGCGCGTCAGATCGTCGCGATAGAGAGTGATGTCGATAGCGCCGAGCGGGACGTCCACGCCCTCATTCGCGCGGATCGCTCGCTGGATGCGTGCTGCGAGCGCGTCGCCACGCGCGCGGATACCAACGATTGCCAGAGCGGAAAGATCACGGTCGCGCTCCACGATCTCGTGCGCGATTCGCGTGATGGCGCGGCGGACGTCGTCGCGTGAAAGCAGCGTGGTCGTCTGGCGCTCCTTCCCGGCCTCACAGGACCGGTCGTTAAAGGTGGTGGCGCTGTCCGAAGTATAGGTTCGATGAAACCCCATTGCGCTGGGTTGGCACGGTTCCGGCGGTACCGTAGATCGCCGTGCGAATCATCCTCGCAATCCTCTGTGTGCTCCTGTTCGGTGTGGTCGCCGTGTCAACAACGTCAGGGTCCGGGCCACTCCCGGCCGCCCCGGCTAATGCGCCGCGCTATACCCCGATGCCCGCGGTCGCGGCGACCCCGCCAGACGTCGGCGAGCGCGGAGCGCGGACCTACATGCGGCTCTGGGGCATGTTCGCGTTGCCGATCGAGGGCGGCGCGATCCCCGAGGATCTCGAGCTTCTCCCCGGTGCGCCGCGCGACTATCGCGGCGGCATCCACGAAGGGATCGACTTCCCCGCCCCGACCGAAACTCCGGTCCTCGCCGCGGCGAGCGGGACCGTGGTGCGCGTCGATTCGAGCTTCCTTGATTGGAACCGGGAGCAGCAGGACATCGCGCTCTATGAGGCACTCACGCTCGGGTACACGCCCGCGGCGACACTCGACCGAATACGCGGACGCCAGGTGTGGATCGACCACGGCAAAGGTGTGGTCACCCGCTACGCACATCTCTTCGCTGTCGAACCGCTCGTCGTCGGGCAGAGGATCGAAGCCGGTGCGCTGATCGGCCAGGTTGGAAGCTCAGGCTATCCGCAGGGCGGGCCCCACCTTCACTTCGAGGTGCGGGTCGGCGAGGACTTCTACGGCGACGGACTCAGCGGCGACGATCTGGTGCGCGCGGTGGCGCGACTCTTCCGCTAGGACGCGACCCCGTCGCCCTCGAGATAGCACCCCGCGCAGATGCGCTGTTTATCGACCTCACTGAGATAGCCCGTTCCGCCGCAGCGGTCGCACCGCCCTTCGACAGGCTTTCTTCCGGTCAGCCGGTCACCAAGGCGCAGCCAGCCGCTGACGGTCCGTTCGGATTCTTTGTCGATCATCGGGTTGAGTCGGGACGCAAATAGGATGCCACTGGCAATCGCTAACGCGGTTCGCTCGGCGGCGTTACCTATTCGTTGCTAACGGAGGCCCGTGCGGCGAGCTCGAAGGGCGGCCTCGAGCACCACCTCGACGGACTCGGAGGCTAGCGGCGCGGGCAGCGTGCGGAATACGCCGATCTCCGCGACCTTGTCCTTCTCCGGGGCGTCGTACCACCACGAGAGGTGGCTGACCTCGCACATATAGACATACGCCGTCGTGCTCTTCGGCGTCTGGTAGCGGATGGCGCCGAGCAGGTCCAAACGGGGCGGAACGATCCGCGCCGAGTCCCAGAGCTCGCGCTTGGCGACTTCGAGGATCGTCTCGCCGGCCTTCCGTCCACTCGTCGGAAAGTGCCAACCAGCGGCGTCGGCTTTCCGGATCCACACCGTCAGCTCGCCGTAGAAGGGGATGATCATCGCAAGCTGAGCGGACGCGGGCGGGTACTCGCGGAAGGTGTTGTCACGCCGAGAAACGAATGAGTGTTCGGCCACTTTGTCGCACACTAAGCAAGGGACAAAGCGAGCGTCAATAGCGCGAAGGGCTCTGATTCCTTCTAGACGCGAAGCGCCTCGGCCAAACGGAAGGGATCGGCTGCCACGACGCTCGCGGCGTACAGCTCCATGCCACCGATGTCGCTCGTCCTGTTTGCCGGGTCGCCACGGTCTACGAGGCGGGCGTGCGGGGGGAAACGGCGCCAATCGTTGCCGTCGGCGCCCAGCGGCGGGAGCAAGAGCGCGAGGTTGTAGGCGACGACACCCTGTTTCCGATATGCCGAAATGACACCAGCGATCCCCGCAGCGAGGGATGTCTCATCCTCACCGGGGCGGCCAAGAATCATGACCTCGCTCTCTTTGATGGGAGCGAGCGACGCGAAAACGCGCGCGCCGTCGCGCTCGTGCCCGAGACCGAGAGCGTCATGCACGAGCCAGAGGTCGTCGAAGTAGTCGCGCCCGTACTGCTCGTCGTATTCCAGTGAGCGACGGCGCAGCATCTCGACACGCGGGTAATGCATGCCGCGCGTCGTGGTCATCTGCATGTGACCGTGGACGATCGAGCCGCCGGCGCGCCACAGGCAGTTCCAGATCAGGAAGTAGTACTTCGAGCTCGGATCCTCCTCGTTCGCCGCGAGCGCCCAGCGACGAGCTGTGAGGAGGCGATCGCGAATGATCTCCGCGTCCATCGGCGCGAGCGGGTCGTGCTCGTCGAACACCAGAACGCCGTGATATCCGTCGTACTTCGCCACGTTCGACGCCGTGATGCCGTGTTCCCCGCGTACGCGCCCGAAGGTGTCCGCCGGCGTCCCGGTCTCCGGATGGCAGAACGGATCGTTGCGGGAGCGCTCGATCGTTTCGCGGACCTCGTCCGCTCCCTTCACTTCGAGGGGACGGCGCGCGCGAAGGTCGTTGAAGAGCGCGCCCTCGAGCATCACCAGGTTGGTGACGCGGACGATCTTCTGGTTGGTCACGGCGTCAACGGAACCGAACTGCTTCGTGATCCAGTCACGCATCTCGGCGGGCGGATCGAGTCGCCCGATGGTGGACGACACCGCGAAGATCCGCTCGGCGGCCGCGCGCGCTTCAGGAGGAAGCGCGGCGATCCGCTCCTCGAGCTCGGCGATCGACGGCCGCGTGTCCGTCCTCATGCGGCGCGCCTGGCCTTGGCGGCCGCGGCGTACATCTCGACGTACCTCTTCGCCGATGCCGTCCATGAATGATCCTGGCGCATCGCGCGCGTTCGTAGCTGCCGCCACGGATCCCCACCGGCCTTGTACCGGTGCAGCGCACGCCCGATGGCATCCGAGAACGCGGCCGCCTCGTACTTCGTGAAGGAAAAGCCGTTGCCCTTCGGATCCGAGTCCACGTCGCGGACCGTGGTGGCGAGCCCGCCGACCGCGCGCACGACCGGGATAGTTCCGTAGCGGAGCGAGATGAGCTGACCGAGACCGCAGGGCTCGAACCGCGAGGGCATGAGGAAGAGATCTGCTCCGGCATAGATCCGCTGGGCCAGGGCTGCGTCGAAACCGAGTGTCAGCGCGAGGCGTCCCTTGTTCTTCGCGGCGAGGTCTCGCCACTTCTGCTCGTATACAGGATCGCCGCTGCCGAGGACGACGAGCTGGCCGCCTTTCTCGAGAAGCCACGGCGCGACTGCGGTGAGAAGGTCAACCCCCTTTTGCTCGACGAGCCGGCCGATGACGCCGAAGATCGGAGCCGCCGCGTCTACGGCGAGCCCGGTCTCCTTCTGAAGCGCGGCCTTGTCGACCGCCTTCCCGTTCTGGTCGTCCGCGTCGAAACGGGCTGAGATTTGGGGGTCGTGCGCTGGATCGAAGAACTTCGTGTCGATGCCGTTAGTGATGCCCCAAAGATCGCTTCGGCGCTCGCGGAGGAGGCCCTCCAGGCGCTCGCCGAACTCGGGTGTGAGGATCTCCTCGGCGTACCGTTCGCTCACGGTCGAGACGATGTCCGCCGTCGCGATCGCTCGCGCCATCGGATTCGCTTCGCCCTTGTCCTCGATCGGAAGGCGCGCCCGCGGGAGACCGACGAGCTTGAGCACGTCCGCGCTCGTCCGTCCCTGGTACGCGAGGTTGTGGATCGTGAAGACCGTCGCCGCACGCCGCAGCTGGCGCGCGCGTGCCGCGAGCGGGACGAGAAGCGCGGCATGCCAGTCGTGCGCGTGCACGACGTCCGGCGGATCGGCGATGAGGTCTTCAAGGACGGCACGGCAGAAGAGTGCGTAGCGCCTCGCGTCGTCGTCGTACCCGTAGACCTTGTCGCGCCCGATGCGAACGCTGCGTACGAATACGGTCCGCACGCCATCGCTCGTGATCTCGGGGTACTCGATGCGGGCGCGCGCCGCGCCGTAGGGGATTGAGTGTGTCCGCGCGCCGGATGTCGGGATTCCGAACTTCTGTGCGTCGACCGACCGGTGATACGGCATGTACACGCTGACGTCGTGCCCCAGCGAGGCAAGGGCCTGCGGCAGGGAGCCCGCGACATCGGCGAGGCCGCCGACCTTGGCGTAGGGAGCGACCTCGGCGGCCGCGAACGTAATGCGCACGGACTAGGAAGGATGTTAGCGGCGTGTAAGGATCTGGCGCTCTGCCCGCCGGACGACACGCTTTGGGAAACGGATGCGTTAGACAGGTGGTAGCCAGGACGAGAACGCAACAAGGGGGCACGAGGCAAGTGAAGAACATGCGGCACAAGCTCATGTTGGCGGGCGCGCTGGGCGTCGGAAGCATCGGTCTCTTCGGCGCGGCGGCCCTCGGCGCGTTCGGTCCGGATGCCTCGGCGAGCGTCGTCTCAGCCGTTGCCCCGGCGGCCTCGGCCGTGATGGGCGAGGACAAGACAGGCGACAGGCTCAAGCAGCTCCTTGACGGTCTCGTGCAGAAGGGCGTCATCACGCAGCAGCAGGAAGACGCGATCGTCGCTGCCGCGAAGGACGCGACCGCGAAGCAGGTGCGTACCGCGAAGGTCGTCCGCGACTTCCTCGGCGAGTCGGCGAAGTACCTCGGGCTCGCGCAGAAGGACCTCGTCACGAAGCTTCCCGGAACGAGTCTCGGCAAGATCGCCGACACCACGGCGAACAAGAGCAAGGCAGGACTCGTGACCGACCTTTCCGTCGCCGCGAATGACGACATCACGAAAGCCCTCACCGACAAGAAGATCACCGACGATCAGGCCAAGAAGCTGCGGGACGGACTCGCGGCCGAGATCAACACCTTCGTCGATCGCACGTGGCCGACGAAGCCCGCGGTCGCGCCCCGGGCGGTCGTGCCGAACGTGAAGGCGTTCCTCGGTGACATGCTCCAGGCGGCGCGCGACTACCTCGGCGGCGTCACGCTTCAGGACGTCACGACGGCGATGCGCAATGGAAAGAGCCTCGGCGACATCGCGGCCGACAAGGGCAAGACCCGCGACGGCCTCGTTCTCACGCTCACGACGGCCGCCAACGCGAACATCGACAAAGCGGTCGCGAGCAACAAGCTCACCGCGGAACAGGCCGCCACGCTCAAGACCAAGGTGGCCGCGGAGATCGCGACGTTCGTCGATCGCAAGGCGCCGGCGAAGACAACGACCAACAGGACGACGACAAAAACTCCGTAACGCTCCTATTTCCGGTATCCGTTCGGTCGCGGATAGGAACGCGTCTTCGCGCATCCCGTTTCACGTAACGGCTGGGGAGTCGGGGCGGAGGCGGAATCATGTCGAACCCGCTCACACATGTCGCAACGCGAAGTGTCGGCGTTATAGTCGGCGCGCCAGCGAGAGCAACGGAGTTGGGAATGGAGCGGGTTCTACAGGGTCGGTACAAGATCGAGGAGCCGCTCGGAGTGGGCGGCTCTTCTCAGGTCTACCTCGCCCGCGACCAGGCGCTGAACCGCGACGTCGCCCTGAAGGTCCTCGACCCGGCCGCCGCTGCCGACGGAAATCTCCGCCGGATGTTCGTGAAGGAAGCGCGCGCGCTCGCACAGCTTTCGCATCCGAACATCGTCGCCGTCTACGACGTCGGCGAGGTCGACGATTCTCCGTTCATCGTCATGGAGTACCTCCCGGGCGGATCGATGAAGCAGCGCATCGAGCAGGCCGGCCCGCTCAAGACAGGCGACGCGGTCCGCATCGCGATCGAGGTCGCGAACGGGCTCGCCTTCGCGCACTCGAAGGGCATCATTCACGCCGATCTCAAGCCGGCGAACATCCTCTTCGACGCGAACGACGCGGCGAAGATCTGCGACTTCGGCATCGCGCGAAATCCGCAAGAGGACGCGGACACGCCACAGCTCTACGCGACCGCGATGTACGTCGCGCCCGAACGCGTCGAGGGAAAGAGCGCGTCGGTGCAGTCGGACGTCTACGGCCTCGGCCTGGTCCTCTACGAGGGTCTGGTCGGCAAGCCGCCGTTCACGAGCACGAACGCGGCCGTACTTCTCCGCGATCACGTGGTGCGGCAGCCGGTGCCGCCGAGCCACCTGCGGCCATCGCTCCCACGCGAGCTCGACTCGGTCGCCCTGAAGGCGCTCGCGAAGCAGCCGAACCTCCGTTATCAGAAGGCAAGCGACTTCGCGACGGCGCTCCAGCGCATCGAGAACGTCGACAAAGAGCTCGCGACGACGCGCATGGTGATCGCCGACCCCCTCGACGACTTCGCGCCGAAGGCCGAGCAAAGCCCGGTCGTCGCGCTCCTGTCCAACTACGGCCAGCCGCTCCGCGGAGCTTTCTTCGCGCTCTGCGCGGCCCTCCCGGTGTTCGCGATGGCGGTGCTCACAGGCTTCGAGCTCGTCGGTGCGCTTCTCGCCGCCGGCCTCGTCGCGGTCGTCGCGTTCGCCGGGCAGCTCGGCGTCGCGATCGCGATCGCGTGGGTCATGGTGACGGCTTTCGTGTTCATCTTCGTGCCGGGCCTCGCACTGCTCCTCGCGATCGTCGGAGTGTTCGCGTGGGCGCGAAGCGCTCCGCCCGAGCAGATCGCCATGGCGATGGCGACCCCGGTGCTCACGCCGCTCGGACTCGCACCCGCGATGATCCTGACGAGCGCGGCGATCTTCGGACTCACCGGCGTTCTGACCGTCGCTGCGAGTGCGGCTTTGACGATGATCGTAGCCGTCGCGATGGGTGTTCAGTCGCTCGGCGCGTACGCGCAGACCGGCCTTTCGCTCCGGCAGGAGTCGCTGTTCAATCCGGTGCGCGCGGCTGAGGTGAAGTCGGCGCTGCTCACCATGCTGCAGAATCCGGGGGACCGCTTCGGCCAGCTCGGCACGCAGCTCGATCCGTCGGTGCTCTGGTCACAGATGTCCGGCCTCGTCTCACGGCTCGCGACCGCGACGCTCGAGACCTGGATCGCGACCGTTCTCGCGTGGACCATCGCGGCGCTGACCGTGTGGACGGTCACGCGCCTCCTCCGAACGTTCTTCGACACGCTTCTGCGGCGACCGCAGCGCTGGTTCGCGCTGTACGTCATGGCCGCGGGTGCCGGCGTCGTCGCGGGCGCGGGAATCCTCTACATGATGTCGGTGACCCTCTCGATGCTCGACAACGCTCCGGACCGGCCGACGAACGGCGTACTGCTGCTCTCGGCCATCACGGGTGCGATCCTCTCGCTTGCGCTCGGCATCATCATCGGAGCGACCCAGAAGCCAGAGCCCGAGGAGCACGAGTCGATCTCGCTCTCCGCGCGGAGGATGCCGGTCCGCTAACGGGCCTTCTTCGCGGGCAGCGTCTTCGCATACCCATGCGCGTGATCGATCCAGCTGCGGAGCTTGGCGGGACTCTTGACCACCGCCTCAGGGACGACCAGGTATTCCTTCATCGCGCGCCCCGGCATCGGTTCGAAGCTCTTCGCGGTTTTGGCTCCGGCGAAGGTGCGATCGTCGCCGAATCGCACGACGATCTTGTCCTGGTAGGTGCCCGCGAACATGTTCCCCTTCAGGAAGAGCGCGGGGTACCCGAACATCGGCCGCGACGTGACGCTCGGATCCGCCGGCGTCGCCTTCTCGAAAGCTGCGATCAATTCCGGCGGCGATTTCTTCCAGGCCATGTGTCGATTATTGGCGCGCCGGCCTTGATCGTTTGTTGAGAATGTGATAGAACAAGCGTTCTAGAGGCTCGTTGGCGGAGCGAAGGCCGACCCCGACCTCAGAGGTCATTTGTTGGCGATCGCGCCCCTGGACCGTGCCCGGTCGGACGAACCTGTTCGCCGTTGTATATGGTGCGACCTCTTCAAACCGCTGTCGGCATTTGCTTTCCGAAGCACGGCACTCGGCACAAGACAGTCCCACTGCCGCGAATGTCATGCGGCATATCGAAGATCGCACTACC
>Ga0307282_10000267_pt1 | contig 15969 bp, 12 predicted proteins | sample ER_DNA_121_FD_194475 | JGI IMG/M metagenome (GOLD analysis project Ga0307282, IMG submission 194475) | Bulk soil microbial communities from the East River watershed near Crested Butte, Colorado, United States - ER_DNA_121 | ecosystem: Environmental > Terrestrial > Soil > Floodplain | place...
GGCGGGCGAATGCTCGAGGCGCTGGCCGATCGTGGCTGTCGGGTCGTCGGCATCGACCGCTCGCCACGGATGGTCGAGATCTCGCGCCGTCGGCTCGGGACGAGAGGCGAAGTGTTCGAAGCGGACATGACTCACTTTGATCTGGGGCGGACCTTCGACGGGGCGGTGTGTCCGATCAACACGCTGCTCCATCTCAGTCCGGCCGAGCTCGGGCGGCATCTCCACTGGATGGCGCGCTACCTCGAGCACCGTGCGCGCTATCTCGTCCAGGTCGGGCTCGTCGAAGCGAATCAGGAGCCGTTCGCCGGCTCACATTGGGAAGCGAGCCGCGGGGAGACGAGTCTGAAGGTCGACTGGGTCGACGAGGAGCTCGACGTGGTGCAAGGCGTTTCGCGGCAGCGATCCCGCATCGAGGTCCTGGCGGGCCCACGTGCCGGGGAGGTCGTCGAAGAGGTGCACGAGATGACGGCGTGGACTCCGGCTACCTGGGCCGAGGCGATCGAGACGTCTCCGTTCGATCTGGCCGCCACGTACGACGGCGGCACGAAGGGAGAGTGGCCCCGCGTCGACTCGACGGCGACCGGCGGCCTCCTGTGGCACGAGCTCGTTGCGAGCTAGTGGACGTCAGTCGTCGGGCCGAAGCGGCGAGCCGACGTTGACTTGACCGTGTGTCCGGAAGATGGCTTCCAGCTGCTCAGGCGAGGGGCGCAGTGTCGCGCTAGGGGGCAGTGTCGGCGTCAACGCCGGTACCGAACCGTCTCTGACCAGTCGCTCGAGCCCCGCCGGCGTACTCAGCACAAGCACCCGCGCGGTATCGCTGTCCACGCGGAAGGTGTGCGCGACCCCCATCGGCACCACGGCCACCGCGCCCGGCACGAGTTCGAACCGTTGCTCGCCGGCCTGCACCGTCAGGCGTCCCTCCAGCACGATGTAACTCTCGTCCTGCGGATGCGTGTGAAGCGGCGGCGATGCGTGGCGCGGAAAGAGGAATTCGATCAACGCGAAGCGCCCGTCGCTCGCCTCCCCCGGCACCTTGATCGTTGCCAGCGTGCCCAGGAACCAGTGCTGCTCACCTTTTCCCGAACCTGACAAGGTTGCCTTCGCGTTCAGCTCGCTCACGATTCGGAGCGTAACTCTGCTCGGCTACGTCTGAAATGATCGTGGCGTGGAGTCGATTCTCGAAGCGATCGGAACCACTCCTGTCGTGCGTCTGCGCCATTGCGCGCCGGCTAATGGCGCCGACCTCTGGCTGAAGCTCGAGTACCGCAACCCGACCGGGTCGATGAAGGACCGGATGGCGCTCGCGATGATCGAGGGTGCCGAGCGAGACGGGCTTCTCTCGCCCGGCGAGACAGTCGTCGAGTACACGGGCGGAAGTACCGGTCCTGCGCTTGCGCTCGTCTGCCGGGCGAAGGGGTATCGCGCTCTGATCGTCATCGCCGACTGCTTTACCGAGGAACGCTTTCAACTGATGCGCGCCCTCGGTGCAGAGCTCGACATCGTTCCGTCCATCGAGGGGCGGCCAAAGGTCACCCCGCAGGACATTCGGAACATGGTCGCCCGCGCCGCCGAGCTCGCCAAGAAACCTGGGCATTACGCCACCGACCAGTTCAACAACCCGTACATCATCCCGGATCATCGCGACAGACTCGGGCGCGAGATCTGGGAGCAGACCGAAGGGCGGGTGACGGCGTTCTGCCAGGGCATGGGCACGGCCAGCTCACTCATGGGCGTCTCGGATGCGCTCAGACCGCACGGCGTGTTCATTCAGGGGCACGAGCCGGCGGGATCGGCCGCGATCAGTGGCGGCGAGCAGGGCCCGTTCCTTGTCCAAGGGTGGACGGGGATGCTGATGCCGCACTGGTACCCCGAGAAGGTCGACCATGTCGAAGCGATCGAAGACGACGAGGCGATCGACATGACGGTCCGGCTCGCTCGCGAGGAGGGAATCTTCGCGGGTATCTCGACCGGGGCGAACGTCGTCGGGGCGCACCGCCTCGCCGAGCGCCTCGGCCCCGACGCGTTGATCGTCACGCTCGCCGTCGACACCGGCTTCAAGTACCTCAGCGTCAGCCCCTTCGACGGCAACTCCGCCGACTAACGACTAGCGGCAGCCGCGCACCACGGAGTCGAGGGTCACGAGCCGGTCGAAGGCGAGGACGACGCGGGCGCGCACGACGGCTCGCTTCTTGAAGTGCAACCTCGCTCGGAACGGCGAGCGGTAGTCGGTCAGGACACGGCGTCCGTCGACGTAGTACGTCGCGTTCTGCATGCCGGGGGCCGACGCGGTTGCCGTCACCACTCCGCATCGCCCTTGGCGGCCGGCCGTGTAGTGCACCGCCTGCCTGGCGCGACAGGCGGCGCCTGTACAGCTGACGAGGTTGTGCAGCCGCGCGGCGAGTGACGCCTTCAGCGCGTCGTAGGCCGGATTCGCGTGCTGACTCTGCAGCTCGTCCGGATCCTTGCGGAGGTCGTAGAGCTCGCGGTCGCCGTTTGCGTACTCCGCGTACTTGTAGTGCAGCGTGCGGATCCCGTCGAAGTGACCGGCGCCGGGCGAATTGTCCAGCAGCAGGTCGCGGCCGGTCTCCCTGCGGGGGTCGCGCCAGAACGGCAGGAGCGACACGCCGTCCTCGGTGCGGCCTGCCCTGACGTTTGCGGCGTCGAGAATCGTTTCGGCATCGTCGACGTTCATGGTGAGCTGGCTGCGATGAACGCCGCGCGGCAAAGGCGTGTTCCCCGTCCAGCGCAGCAGCAGCGGGAGATGGATGGACGGCTCGTACCACAGCACCTTGCCGTTCGCGACGCGGTGCTCGCCGTGGAAGAAGCCGTTGTCGGAGGTGAAGAGGATGAGCGTGTTGTCGAGCTCGCCGGTTTGGCGCAGCGTCTCGACGATCGACGCGACCGCTTCGTCCACGGACATCAGCGTCTCGCGCCTCTGCTGCCAGTTTTCCTGGATCGCTGCGATCCGTCGCGCGTTGAGCAGGGGTCGCTGCCTGATCGCCCGCGGTTTGTCCGACACGTCCGCCTCGTTGAAGCTCGGCGGCTGCGGCAGCGGCGTGCCTTTCAGCGCATCGTGGTGGCGTGGCGCCGGAACGGGGGTGCCGAGCTGGGGCGGGTCGTCGGGCTCACGCGGTGCGCCGGAGTGGTCGCCGAGGAATGCCACCCACAGGAAGAACGGCCCTTGCGGCGCGCGTCGCCGGATGATCTCGTTCGCCTTGTCCCGGTAGACGTCCGTCTGGTAGCAGGACGGCTGCGGTGTCGCGCAGAACGTGTGCAGGGTCCCACCCTCGTTGAGCGTGTAGTTGTAGTAGCGGTAGGTCGTCGGATCGACAGCCCCGTGCCACTCGCTCCAGCCCGGCGGGATCTCTGTCGGGCTCTGCCGGCCGTAGCCGTTGAGGAACTTGCCGAGGTGAACGGTGTAGTACCCGCCGCGCTGGAGCCAGACGGCCAGCGTGTTCGACTTGTCGAGCGCCTGATAGCCCCCCTGTGGCGGCGCGTTTCCGCGCACACCGTTGTTGTGTGAGTACTGCCCGGTGAGAAACGTGGCACGCGACGGGCAGCACAGCGAGAACGAGTCGAAGTTGTTGTCGAACGTGACGCCCTGGTCGCCGATCAGGCGCCGGACGTTCGGAAGCACCTCCATCTCGGCGAGCGTCTGGTCGTCGGTCTCGAGGACGACGACGTTCGGCCGCTGCGGAGCCGATGCCGCATGGGCGGAACTGCCGTGCTCTCGCGCCCCGACTACCAGCCCAGCGGCGAGCGCCAGCATCGCCGCGACTGGAAGTGCCTGCCTGCGCTTCATCGCAATCCCCCTGGTCGCGATTCTGTTGTGCTCGTTATTCCCGCTGCTTGTGTGCAAGCGGTAGAGGGCGGGCAAAGATTTCGTAAGGCGTTCGCTTGCGACGCCGACAAAATGGAGGCCGTGGCGGCCTTGACGGCGTGGCCGTTTAAGCGGTCAGTAGCTCCTCGGGGCGTCGCTCTTCCACGAGCGGGACGCTTCTCGAACGCAGCCAGACGTAGAGCGACACGGAGAGGCCCGCGACACCCGCCACCGTGAACGAGAGCTCGGTTCCGCCGAAGGCGGTGAGCCAGCCGGACATGATCCCGCCCAGGGTCCCCGTGCCTGCGAAGGCGAAGAAATAGATGCCGATCAGACGGCCGCGCAGGTGGTCGGGCGAGGCGAGCTGGATGAGCGAGCTCGTGTTGGACGACCACGTTGTGAAGCACACGCCGCCGAGGAAGAGGAGCAGAGCAATGACGGCCGGTGTGCGAAGCGGCGCGATCAGTAGCTCGCAGAGCGCGAAGCCGGCGCTGCCGGCGACAGTGATCCCGACCGTCGCGCGGGCCAGGTGTGCCGAAAAGAGCGCTCCGATCAGCGCGCCGACGCCGAAGACGGCGGAGAGGAGGCCGAAGACCTGAGGACCCGAGTGCAGCGTTTGCTTGGCGAGCACGGGCAGCAAGACGTTGAAGTTGAGGCAGAACGTGCTGACGACGAACGTCAGGACGAGCATCAGCCTGATCTGCTGGTGGTTCCGTGCAAACGAGAGCCCTTCCTTGAGGCCGATGTAGAGGGTGCGTGACCGCGCGCGGCGCTCGACCGAATGGAACTCTTGCGGGCGCATCATCAGGAGGCCGGCGAGCACGGCGACGTAGCTCGCCGCGTTCACGGCAAAGCAGACGCCCGCGCCGGCAGCGGCGATCAGTACGCCGCCGAGCGCCGGGCCGAAGATGCGCGCCCCATTGAAGACGCCCGAGTTCAGGCTGATTGCATTAGGTAGCTCGAGCGGCCCGACCATGCGGAAGGTCAGCTGCTGGCGCGATGGGGCGTCGAGGACCTGGACGAGCCCCATCAGCGCTGCAATGACGTAGACGTGCCAGGGGCGGGCGACTCCGGCGAGCGCGATGACGGCGATCGTCGAGGCGAGCACCATCTGCGTGAGCTGGGTGCCGATGACCGTCCGCCACGCATCGAGCCGGTCGACGACGACACCGGCGATCAGGCTGAAGAGCGTGAACGGCATGAACTGGCAGAGCGCGAGGATCCCCACGGCCACGGGGGAGTGAGTCAGCGAGAGGACGAGCCAGGCCTGGGCGACGCGCTGCATCCACGTCCCAATGTTCGAGATGACCTGCCCCGTGAAGAAGAGGCGGTAGTTGCGATGCTTGCGGACGCTGAGGAAGGTGCGCGCGCCGGCGCGGAGGATCGCCGCCGTCACGCCTCGTCCTCCGAAAGAAGGTGTGCGAGCGGCTCGATCGCGGCGTCGATCGCGTGGAGCTCGTCCGGGTCGAGCTCGCGCAGGCGCGCGGACAGCCAGGCCGTCCGCGTCGACTTGACCGAGCGGAGGACCTTCTGGCCCGCGGACGTCAGCGTCAGTCCGACGCGGCGCTGGTCTCCCACGACCGGCGCCCGCTGGACGAGGCCGGCGTCCTCGAGGCGGGAAATGAACTTGGACATGCCGGGCACCGACATCCGCTCGAGCGCGGCGAGCTCCCGGATCCCGATCCCGGGGTGGTACTTGATCTGGACGAGCAGCGAGACCTGCCCCCCGGTCACTCCGAGCGAGTGGATCTCCCGGCGAAGCTGCCGGTTGAGCTGCAGGAGCACCGGGCGGAGCCGGTTCGCCAGGACAGTGGGATCGGCGGCGATGGCGGTGGGCATTCGTTAACCAGGTTAACTAATCGGGCCTACCTGCCGCGGACCTGAGCGTAATCCCTCGGCTGAGGGGGCCGCGAAGCGGCCTGTGCGCAGCGGACCAGTGGAGGGGGTCTGGGGGAACCGGGAGGTTCACCCAGTGCGGTGCAGCGCATCAGGTGGGCACACTTCAGCCGTGGCTCGGAATCCACTCGAGGACGTCGCCCGCGGCCTGCGGGTGCTGGGCGAGCGCCTGTCCCAGACGACCGGCGCGCCGGATCCAAGCGACTGGCTCTCAGACCAGCTGCGGCGGCCGGAACCTGCCCGTACGCTGCCGGAGCTCCAGGCCGAGCTCGACTCGCTGATCGGACTCGAGACGGTCAAGGAGCAGGTACGCGCCCTGGTCGCTTTCCTGCAGGTGCAGGGCGAGCGGCAGCGCCACGGACTGCCGGAGGTCGCGACCTCCCAGCACCTCGTCTTCCTCGGCAACCCCGGGACCGGCAAGACGACGGTCGCGCGGCTGCTCGCCGAGATGTATCGCGCGATGGGGCTGCTCAAACGCGGGCACCTCGTCGAGGTCGACCGAGCCGGTCTCGTCGGCCAGTACGTCGGGATGACAGCGATCAAGACCGACCGGGCGATCCGGCGGGCGCTCGACGGCGTGCTCTTCATCGACGAGGCGTACGCGCTTGCACCCGGCGACGAGCGGCTTGACTTCGGACCGGAGGCGATCGAGACGCTCCTCAAGCGGATGGAGGACTATCGCCATCGCCTCGTCGTGATCGTCGCGGGCTACCCCCGCCTGATGCACCAGTTCCTGGAGTCGAATCCGGGACTGCGCTCCCGGTTCTCGCGCGAGATCGCCTTCCCCGACTATGCGACGGACGATCTCGTGGCGATCACGCGGAAGCTCGCGGCCGATTACGAGTACTCGCTCGACGACGACGCGGTGGTGCTGCTTCGGCAGATCCTCGCCGGGGCTGCGCGCGGCGAGGGCTTTGGAAATGCGCGCTTCGCTCGCACGCTCTTCGAACAGGCGCTCAACGCACAGGCACTACGACTGGCCAGCGTGCAGGGAGCGGAGCTGGCCGATCTCGAGCGATCGGAGTTGATGACGCTGGACGGCGAGGACTTCCTGTCGGCCGCGCGGGCGCTCGGCGAGGAGCCGAACGCGAACGAGCCACGTGCGGGGATCTGGCGCAGGCGCCGGACGGCCGGCCCCTAGCGAGCGTCAGTTCAGCCAGGCGGCGACCAGGAACACGATCGCCGAAATGGCGGCCGCCCCTACGAGCAACAGGTTCACGGTGAGCAGGATGGTGAGCCACCTCGAGCGCGCCTTCGACGTCGCGATCGTCGCAACGTCGTCGCGCCCCCAGCCGACCGCGCCCGCGAGGACGCTCGTGATGAACTGATTCAGGCTGACGCCGTTCCGGTCCGAGGCGCGCGCCAGGTCCTCGTGGAGACCCGCCGGCATCCGGAGCAGCAGCCGGCCGCTATATCTCCCTGCGCGCGAGCGTGGCTTCGCCGCGGTCTCCTGCGGCGGCGCTTCCTCGATGGCTCGCGGAGTCGCCATGCCACGAGTGTAGGGCCTTCTGACGGGCTGCACAACGCGTTTTCCCCTCGAAATCGTCGCGAAGCTTGGCCAGACCGGAGGCGATCAGCCGCGATGTCTGCGTTTGCGAGATGCCCAGCCGAGCCGCAATCTCCTCCTGACTGAGGTCTTCGAAGTACCGGCAACGCAATGCCAGTCGCTCCTGGCGGTGCAAGGAACGCAAGCCGCGAGCGATGAGCAGGCGGTCCTCGCTCGCGTCGAACATCTCTTCGGCGCTCACCGCCGGCCTCGCATCCGCCAGCGACAGCGGCGTGCGGGCCTGCTCCGCGCGCATGGCCTCGGCGAGCTCGCCCTCGTCGAGGTTTGCCGCGGCGGCGAGCTCCGCCCTGGTGGGAGTGCGCTGGAGGCGTGCCGCCAGCTGCCGCCGCGTGCTGCGCAATCGTGCGCTCGTCTCCTGGTAGCGGCGCGGTACCCGGATCGGGCCGCAACGGTCGCGCAGGTGTCGCTTCATCTCCCCGAGGATGTTCGGCACGGCGAAGGCAGTCAGCGCCACCCCGCGAGCCGGCTCGTACCGGTCGACTGCCTTGATCAGGCCGATCGTCCCGACCTGAACGAGATCCTCCAGTTGCTCTCCGCGGTGCGCGTAACGCCGCGCGAGCGACTCGACGAGCGGCAGCTGCTGCTCGATCAGCCGCTGTCGCGCCTCGAGGTCCAGCTCTGCCGCGGAGTTCGCGCTCATCCTCGAATTTACTTTAGAGATTTTCGTTGGGATTTACAAAGTCTTGGGTAGTCGGCGCCGCTGTTGGGTAGTTCTTTGTGTAGGACGTTTATCAACGCGAAGGTGGGTTGGTTCCGGAATGCGGTCCAAACGAGCCAGGCTTCTGAGACTCGGGGCGGCTCACGCAGTCGGTCTTGCCGCGCTGGCGTTCGCAACTCCGGCACAGGCAACAGACGACGCGCCCCCACCGGCACCGGCCGTCGCTGCATCGCCTGAGCCCACCTCCGAAGAGCCTGCCGACATGGAGCTCGCCCTGACGCCCGCGGCTGATGCCGAGATTTCCCCTGTACCGCAGGAAAGCCCTGGTAATACGCCTCCTTCTGCGTCGGCGACTGCGCAGCTGGATAGCGTCCGGCAGGGTTGGATTCAAGTGATATCACCGACGCACGCGCAGAAGTCGCCAGGACGCGCGTCGTCGAGAGAACGACAGTGGTCGGCGGTCGCAGCACCGTCGCACGAGCGGCAGTATCACCCCCGGCACGTGCAGTATCAGCGCCACTCGACCCCTAGGAGCAAACCGCGTGCGCTGGTATTGCCGACAGCGTCCTTTTCGTCCGGAGAACCGGCGCGAATTACGCGCTCATCCTCGCCGATCGGGTCGCCGAATCAGTCGGGGAACGTCTCGCATAACTGTGCGCCTGATCCTGGCGGCTACTGGTCTCAGGACTTGCCGGCCGATGACGCCGCAAGCCTAGAGTGCGCCACCGATCAGCCGGCCGGCGACGTCACGAGCGACGATCCGTCGGACTCCGTCGGTTGCGCGGATCCGGCAGAGCAGTATCAACCGGACGAAACGCAGTATCAGACGCCGACCTCGACCTGCGATCCGTCGAAGGACTCGGTCGTTCCGATCTCGGAGCCGGAGGTGCCGATCTCGGCGGAGGTGCCGATCTCGGAGGTGCCGATCCTGCCGATCCCGAGTACCTCCGGGAGCTCGGACGTCGCGGCACCGCCGAGCGTCGTTTCGCCGACAACGCCGGCAATGCCGACAACCGAGCCCGTGGATGTTCCGGTGGTGCCGAACGCGGAGCCCACGCAGCCGGCTACGGATGTCCTTCCCGCTCCGGCTGCGTCTCAGCCGGTTACGCAGACGGTCGCGGCGAGCCGGCCCGTGCACAGGCCAAGTCGCCCTGAGCCGGCGAGCTCGGGAACAGCGGCGCGCACCGCGCGAGTCATCCCCGCTCGAGTCCGACCTATGCCGCCGAGTCTTCCAGCGCGGCCTCGACCCGCGCGGGCACCGAGCACGAAGCCGAAGACCTCTGTCACCCAGAGCAGAGTCGAGGCCGCGGCGCCGCAGAGCCTGATGCCTGCCTCGTCCCGCGGCAATCCCTTCGGAGACTGGCTCTTCCTGGTTCTCCCATTTTCGTTCGGCGTCGCCCTGGCCCTGCTCTTCCCGGCAGGCGCGCTCGTCGGCCGCTCCCTTCGAGCGCGAGTAGGAAGCAGGGGCCTTTCCGGCGATCGCGCCGGTATGAACAGCTCCGCCGGAATCCGGTACCGGGACTAACAGGCGGCCGGCCTACTCCTCCGGCGGTTCCGTGCTCGCGACGAGCTTGTCGATCTTGAGCGGGGTGACTTTGAGATCCGTGCTGCGTGCGGGCCTGCCCGACTCGTTGTAGACGAGCGTGTCTCTCGGCGATCGAGTCGTGTCACCCGAAGGGGGTGCGACACCTTGAATCAGTCCGAGAGCAGTGGCCTTGCGCACCGCCTCGATGCGATTCGTGGCCTCGAGCTTGTGCATAGCGTGACTGACGTACTCCTTCACGGTATGCCGGCTCAGGTAGAGGCTTGCTCCGATCTCCGGATTCGTGAGACCCTCGGCGACGAGTCGGAGGACCTTGAGCTCCTGGCTCGTGAGTCTCGGTTGCTGTGCATCGCCGCGGGACGAGAGGAGCGCGGCCGCCGCACGCGGGTCGATCACGCTCTCGCCTGCAAGCGCCCGTCGGATCGCACGAGGCAGATCGAGGTCGTCCGCGTCTCGTAGCAAGTACGCACGAGCGCCTGCATCGAGTGCGGCACGGACGGAGGCCTCGTCGCTGTGCTCGGAAAGGACGATGATCGCAGCAGCGGGATGCTGGTCGAGGAGGGCTGCGCAGATCTCCGGGCTTGGGCGATCGGGAAGTTCGGAGGCAAGCACCACGACGTCAGGCCGCTGCGCGGAGGCGGCGGCGATCGCGTCTGCGCCGCTCGAGGCTTCGATGACGACGAGCCCATCGGTATCCGACAGCTCGGACCGGATTCCCTGTCGCACGAGCCGGTGACCCTCGACGACCAGAACGCGAGTCGACACCTGGCGCAATCGTAGTCCGTCCGTTGCCGGAGCCAGTCCCTGGTTCACGGCGAAGCGGACACCCTCGAGGGAACCGGCATGGGCGAGCTCGACGGACGCGCCACTCCGCCCAGTCGGGGGGAGTCGAACCCGTCAGGCGGGGTCTGTTCCCACAAGGGCCCGTCCGGGATCGTTGAACTCATGCGGAAAGGCCTGACGCGCTGCCTTGCGCTGCTGGCGTCCAGCGTCTTGCTGGCGCTCTGCACGGGCCTCGCCCCGGGCACTGCGGCCGCCGATTCGACCGACCCGGGCAGTGACGCCGAACAGACGAGCTCCTCCAGCGCCTCGTCGTCGGCGCAAAACGACAACAGCACCACCCAGAGCGCCACGGCCACCCAGACCGGCGGCGATGGCGGTGCCGGACAGTCGCAGACGATCGTCCAGAACGCGCCGACGGAGCAGAGTGCGACGGCCTCCGCGACGTCGAACCAGTCCGCGACCAACGTCTCCGCCGGCGGTAGCGCGAACCAACACAACGCTTCCGCCGCCGTGGCGTCCGCGAACAACGCGAACCACACCGAGCAGAACAGCACGCAGCTGCAGGATTCCGGCGACGCTCCGCCGCCCGACCCGGCTCCCGGGGGCGCTCCCGGGGGCCAGACGCAGACCTCGAGTCAGAGCGCGCCTGTGAGCCAGAATGAAAATGCGACGGCGGCCTCCACCCAGGTGGCGCCGACCAACCTGAACATCGTGATCCGGATCGACAGCCCCGGCGACGAGGGACCGGTCACGCAGACGAACACCTCGGCGGCCAGCGCCACCGGCAACAACTCGAACGCCGTGGCCCAGGGAGCCGCACAGAACCAGACAGGCGCCGGGCAATCCGGTGGCCAGTCGCAGTCGGCCGATCAGACTGCCCCGACGACCCAGGGCAGCGAAGCAACCGCAGCGTCGACGCAGACGGCGCCGCTCAACGCGAACATCGTCATTCGCAACAAGAGCCCTGGGGATTCAGGCCCCGTGACTCAGACCAACAGCTCGCAGGCGACGGCGCAGGCCGCGAACGACAACGCCGTGAACCAGTCTGCGACACAGGCTCAGACGCTGGCGGGCGGCGGTTCCGCCGGCGGTCAGTCGCAGTCGGTGAGGCAGAGCGCTCCGACGACTCAGGACGCGAACGCAACGGCGACCTCGACTCAGACCTCGCCCACGAACGCGAACGTCTCGGTCCTGATCGACGGGGCCGCGCCGGATCCCGCGGGCTCGGGTGCGCAAGGCCTGTGGATCCAGATCTGGATCCCCTTTGGCGAGCAGCGCGCGACAGCGCCGGCGAACAGCTCGTCCGCCAACGCGTCCGCCGCGAACTCGAACCAGGTGAGTCAGTCCGCCACCCAGCTGCAAAGCGGGGGGTCGGGTGGGGGGAGCCAGATGGGGGGAGCGGGCCAGTCGCAGACGATCGAGCAGAGCGCATCGACTACGCAGACCGCGAGCGCGCAGGCCGCTGCCGCGCAGGGTGCAGGCTCGGGCACATCGAGCGCAAGCGCAACTCAGACGAACTCGAACCAGACAGTTCAGAGCGCGCAACAAGCCGGGCCCGGGACGCAGGTCATCCAGCAGAGCGCGGCCTGTACGCAGTACGCGGATCTGGCTCTGACCGTGGGATCCGGTGCGAGTGCGGTGGGCCGGTACGGCTGGCGCCTCGCGCCCTCGGCAAGGATCGGCGCTGCGCGATGGGCGGCGCCAGACCAGGGGAGCGCTGCGAGCTCGATGCCGCAGTCGCGCGCTTCGCATTCTCGCGACACCCGTCACCCGGCGCCTTTCCCGCATGCGCCGGAGCTGCCGAACGCATCGCTCGCAGGGACGCCCGACCCGGGCGGATCGCACGGGACTTTCGGAGTGCTCTTCCTCGCCTTCGCTTTGACGGCCCCTTGGTGGGCACGTCGTCACCTTCCATCAGCATTCCGGCGGCTGATGGCTGTCGTCTCTCGTCTCGAACGCCCGGGGTAGGCGCGGTCTTCCGGCGGACCCTTTTCGGGTTGTCGCCGGCCGTGCCGCGGCGCTCCGGCGCGCCCCGGTAATCCGACGTAACGACGACACAAGGAGACATCGAAAAGCCATGAAACGCCATCTCATCGCGCTGGGCATTGCAGTGCTTGCCCTCGCAGTGGGGGTTGGCACGGCAACCGCCGCCAACGATCCGCCTCCGGGCGCGGACCAGCTCCTCGGCCAATTGGCCGGGGCGACTCAGGGTGCGCCCGTGGCGGGCACGGCGGGACAGACGGCCTCGAACGCAAGTCTGCCGGTCGGCATCAGCGGCCTCACTGGCGTCGCGGTCGGCTCGGGCTCTGCTTCGGCAACGCAGACGGCCACCAACTCGGCCGACGCGGATGCGACGAACAAGAGCTCGACCGACCAGACGGCGAACGCGACTCAGACGGGCGGCAGCTCCAGCTGTACGTCCGGCTGCGGCGGCGCCGGCCAGGCCCAGGCGATCGATCAGTCGGCACTCACGAATCAGAACGCCGACGCCGAAGCCGCGGCCCAGCAGAACGCGATCAATGCCAATGTCCCCGTGAGCATCGCGGGCGGGAACGTGTCAGGCGGCTCGAGCTCGGCGGATCAGACGGCCACGAACAAGGCCGACGCTGATGCGTCGAACAAGAGCACGACCGATCAGTCCGCCACCGCAACGCAGACCGGAGGCAGCTCGAGCTGCAAGTCCGGGTGTGGCGGTGCAGGCCAATCGCAGACCGTCGACCAGTCCGCGCTCACGAAGCAGGACGCCGACGCCGAAGCAAAGGCCAAGCAGAATGCGGTCAACGCCAACGTCCCTGTCAGCATCGCGGGCGGGAACGTGTCAGGCGGTACCAGTTCGGCCAACCAGACGGCCAAGAACACCGCCGACGCCTCCGCAAACAACAAGAGCAGCACAGATCAAGACGCAACTGCCAAGCAGACGGGCGGCAGCTCCAGCTGCAAGTCCGGCTGTGGCGGTGCGGGCCAATCGCAGACCGTCGACCAGTCCGCGCTCACGAAGCAGGACGCCGACGCCGACGCGAAGGCGAAGCAAAACGCAGTGAATGCAAACGTTCCCGTCAGCATCGCCGGAGGCGACGTGAACGGTGGTACCAGCTCCGCCAATCAGAAGGCCACGAACAAGGCCGATGCGGATGCTTCGAACAAGAGCGACACCGACCAGACGGCGAATGCCACTCAGACGGGCGGCAGCTCCAGCTGCAAGTCCGGCTGCGGCGGCAACGGCCAAGAGCAGAACGTGATCCAGGACTCGAAGACGAAGCAGTCCGCGGACGCGGATGCAACAGCCAAGCAGAACGCCGTCAACGCCAACGTTCCCGTCAGCCTTGCCGGAGGCGACGTGAACGGGGGTACGAGCTCGGCAACCCAGGACGCCAGCAACAAGGCGGACGCCGACGCATCGAACAAGAGCAAGACGGACCAGGATGCGACTGCCAAGCAGACCGCCGGCAGCTCCAGTTGCTACTCGGGCTGCGGCGGAAACGGTCAAGAGCAGAACGTCATCCAGAAGTCCGACACGAAGCAGGATGCCGACGCGGACGCGAAGGCCAAGCAGAATGCGGTCAACGCGAACACGCCGGTGTCGATCCTGGGGACGGGCCTGAGCGGCTCAGGCTCGAGCTCGGCGGATCAGACGGCCACGAACAAGGCCGACGCTGATGCGTCGAACAAGAGCTCGACCGACCAGGATGCCAACGCGACGCAGACGGCCGGCAAGAACCAGTGCTGGTCGGGCTGTGGCGGCAACGGCCAGGAGCAGAACGTCGTTCAGATCGGCAAGACGAAGCAGGACGCCGACGCGGACGCGAAGGCCAAGCAGGACGCCGTAAACGCGAACGCTCCGTCGCTGGTGGTCGGTGGCGATCCGAGCCGTGGTTCGGGCTCGGCGATGCAGGACGTCAGCAACAAGGCTGATGCCGACGCATCGAACAAGAGCAACACCGATCAGGATGCAACCGCCAAGCAGGTCGCCGGCGACAACAACTGCTGGTCGGGCTGCGGCGGCAACAGCCAGGAGCAGAACGTCATCCAGTTCGGCAAGACCAAGCAGGACGCCGACGCGGACGCGAAGGCCAAGCAGAACGCGGTCAACGCAAACGCACCGGAGTCGATCCTGGGGACGGACCTGACCCGGTCCGGCTCGAGCTCGGCGGATCAGAAGGCGCACAACAGCGCCGACGCTGATGCATCGAACAAGAGCAGGACCGACCAGGACGCGAATGCGACGCAGACGGCCGGCAAGAGCGAGTGCTGGTCAGGTTGCGGCGGCAATGGCCAGGAGCAGAACGTCGTTCAGATCGGCAAGACGAAGCAGGACGCCGATGCGGACGCGAAGGCCAAGCAGGATGCCGTGAACGCGAACACTCCGCTGCTGGTGGTCGGTGGCGACCCGAGCCTAGGTTCGAGCTCGGCATCGCAGGACGTCAGCAACAAAGCTGACGCCGATGCGTCCAACCGCAGCAGCACCGACCAGGATGCAACCGCCAAGCAGACCGGCGGCGGCAGCAAGTGCTGGTCGGGCTGTGGTGGCAACGGCCAGGAGCAGAACGTCATCCAGATCGGCAAGACCAAGCAGGACGCCGATGCGGACGCGAAGGCCAAGCAGAACGCGGTCAACGCGAACACCCCCGCATCGGTCATCGGTGATCACCTGAGCGGTTCGGGCGCGAGCTCGGCCACTCAGAAGGCACGAAACAAGGCCGATGCCGATGCATCGAACAAGAACGACACCGATCAGGACGCGACCGTGGACCAGAAGCTGGCCGACTCCAGCTGTGGCGGCGGTTGCGGCGGCAAAGGCCAGGAGCAGAACCTGGTCCAGAAGTCGAAGACGAAGCAGGACGGACGCGGGAAGTCGAAGGCCAAGCAGAAGCTGGTCAACGCGGACGTCCCGTTCACGCTGTCTCTCGGAAAGGAGAAGAGAGGAAAGGCCAGAGCCGAATAGGCGAGCGCTGAATCAAGGATGCGCCGAGAGGCGCTAACGGACCCGGGGCGGCCCTTGCCGCAGGAGGCCGCTCCGGGCTTCTAAGTGGTACAAGCGCGTTAGATGGTTGAGACGACTTTCGACATCCGCTTCTCTGCAGACGAGGCCTGCGTCATCCTCGGTTCGAATGTTGGGGGCGAGGTGGGCAAGCAGGCTGAGCTCGTGTGCTTCGGGCACTACGCAGCCTGGACGATCGCGTGGCTCGGCCCGGAGCGCGCGCTTTCGGTCGTCCACACTCTCAGCAGTCTCGAAGAAGCGTCGAGCGAGCAACTCGAAGAGCTCGTCGAGAGCGAGACCGTGCATCTCGAGGCAATCGGCGGGCCGGTAGTCCGGCTCGTGCACGAAGATCGCTCGTTCCAGGGCGACGCTGCCTTTCGCGTGCTCGCGCGGTTTCTGAACGCGCGCGGGGGACCGCGCATCTTCTTCAGCGCCAAGCCGCAAGGCGCGGCGGTGTCTCACCGACGGCCCCGCTACGAAGCGCCTGCCCTGCAGCTGCTGCTTCTCTCGCTCTTGCAGCGACGGGCGGCGGATACCGAGTACGTCCGTCGGCTCGCCACCACAGCGGGCCTGATCGGGCGACTGGCCGCCGAGGAGAGGATCCTCCCGGGCAATGAGTTCGATGTCTCACTTGTCTCGGCCGGCGTCGCGTGGGGGTCGGATCCTGCCGTTGCGTCAGGGGGTGGCCGCGAGGCGGAGCTGCGATGTCCCGCCTGCGGCAACA
>Ga0307282_10000269_pt1 | contig 15828 bp, 19 predicted proteins | sample ER_DNA_121_FD_194475 | JGI IMG/M metagenome (GOLD analysis project Ga0307282, IMG submission 194475) | Bulk soil microbial communities from the East River watershed near Crested Butte, Colorado, United States - ER_DNA_121 | ecosystem: Environmental > Terrestrial > Soil > Floodplain | place...
CTCCGCCTGCAACCTGGCCTCGCTGAACCTGCTCAAGTTCCGCCGCGAGGACGGCGAGCTCGACGTCGAGGCCTTCGAGCACGCGGTCGACGTCGTCTTCCTGGCGCAGGAGATCGCGGTCGGCTACTCGTCGTACCCGACTCCCGAGATCGAGCGCAACGCCAAGGCCTACCGCCAGCTCGGGCTCGGCTACGCGAACCTCGGCGCGCTGCTGATGGCGCGCGGGCTCCCGTACGACTCCGACGAGGGCCGCGCCTACGCGGCGGCGATCACGGCGCTGATGACCGGCCGCGCCTACCGCAAGTCGGCGGAGATCGCGGCGCGGATGGGCGCCTTCGCGGGCCACGCGGCGAACAAGGCGCCGATGCTGAGCGTGATGATGATGCACCGCGCCGCGGTGGGGAACATCGAGCACGAGCAGACCGTGCCGAAGGATCTGCTCGCCGCCTGCCGCAAGGCCTGGGACGACGTGATCGACCTCGGCGAGGTGCACGGCTACCGCAACGCGCAGGCGACCGTGCTCGCGCCCACCGGGACGATCAGCTTCATGATGGATTGCGACACGACCGGGGTCGAGCCGGACTTCTCGCTCGTCAAGTCGAAGAAGCTCGTCGGCGGCGGCGAGATCACGATCCCGAACAAGACCGTGCCGATGGCCCTCGAGAAGCTCGGCTACGCGCCGCGCGAGGTCGAGGAGGTCGTCGCGTTCGTGGACGAGCGCAACACCGTCATCGGTGCGCCGTACGTGAAGCCGGAGCACTACCCGGTCTTCGACTGCGCGATCGGCGAGCGCGCGATCCACTACACCGGGCACGTGAAGATGATGGGCGCCGTCCAGCCGTTCATCTCGGGCGCGATCTCGAAGACGGTCAACCTGCCCGAGACAGTCTCGGTCGACGAGGTCTCGCAGCTGCTCCTGGACGCCTGGAAGCTGGGCGTGAAGGCGATCGCGATCTACCGCGACAACTGCAAGGTCGCCCAGCCGCTGTCGGGCAAGGGCGAGAAGCTCGTGGTCGACGCCGTGCCGCCGGTGCCGCTGACGCAGCGCCGCCGGCTACCGGAGGACCGCACCGAGATCGGCCGCAAGTTCCGCGTCGGCGACTACGAGGGCTACATCCACGTCGGCCTGTACGACGACGGCCAGCCCGGCGACATCTTCGTCGACATCGCGAAGGACGGCACCACGATCGCCGGCCTGATGAACTCGCTGTGCATCGCCGTCTCGATGGGCCTGCAGTACGGCGTCCCGCCGGAGGTCTACGTCTCGAAGCTGACCCACATGCGCTTCGAGCCGAGCGGCATGACGAACGACGCCGACATCCGCATCGCAAAGTCGATCGTCGACTACGTCTTCCGCTGGTTCGGCAAGAAGTTCCTGACGACCGACCAGCAGGAGGCGGCCGGCATCCTCTCGCCGGAGGTCAAGGCGCGGTTGGCATCGCAGTACGCGGAGGGCGCGGGCGCTTCCGCGGAACCGTCAGAAGCGAGCCCGCCAGGCCAGACGGCCCTGTTCAACGCGTGGGAAGACGCGGTGGAGTGCGCCAAATGCGGCGGCCGGATGGTCCGGACAGGCAGCTGCTACACGTGTCGAGACTGCGGGACTAACACGGGTTGCTCCTAGCCGTCAGGGTGGCTAAAACAACGCCCGTGAACTTCGACCCCGCCGCTACTAGCTAGTTCGTCGACCTGCTGGAGCAAGCCGAGTCGCACGCACAGCGTCCACGCCAACGCGCCCTCGAGGCCGTCAGCAGAAACTACACGTTCGGACTGACCCCGATCACCCGGGCTACGTCGAGATTCAGCAGGGCGACACTGGTCGCTCACGGATCCAGTGTCGCCGGTTGATGACAAGTTCAGCGCGTAGCACTGTCCGATGCGCTGACGAGTAAAGCGACTACGCGACTAGCCGGGTTTCTCTTCGCGTAGCTCCGCAGTTGGGTCTTGGTGGATCGTGTCCGGCGCGACTCCTTCGATTAGAGTCTTGCCTGCCGTCAACACGATGGAGGAAGTCCGGCGGACTACGAGGACAGCCGCTAGAGCGGCCTGGGCCCAGCCGAGGGCGATGGTCGCAAGCAGCACAAGCACGAGCAGCGGGCAGCGGGCCTACATCGGCGGCACCCGCTCGTCGTCAAGCGGGCATCCCTCGTTCGAGGGACGCCAGGCCCGTGCTCGGCCGGCCGGGCCCTCGGCCGGAGGTGTTGTTGATCCGGTCAGCGCACGGGAGTACGGTCGCCGTGACAGGAAAGCAACTCCTGAAGGAGGCACGATGGCGAGTGCGCAGGAGATCGGCGCGAGGTTCGTCGAGGCGTTCAACGCCCACGACGAGGCCCGCATCCGCGAGCTGAATGCGGAGAACACGAAGTTCGAGGCGCCCGGCGACGTCAAGATCGAGGGCGGCGAGGCGGCGACGCAGTATGCGATGGCGTGGATCCGTGGGTTCCCGGACGCGCGGATCACGGTCCACAACGAGCTCTCGTCAGGCGACTGGGTCGCGCAGGAGATCACGTTCGAGGGCACCCACGAGGACACGCTCTCGGGGCCGGGCGGCGACATCCCCGCCACGCACAAGCGGCTCATCGGCCGCGCCGTCCAGATCTTCAACGTCGAGGGCGACGCAATCACCGACACGCGCCTCTATTACGACCAGGTGCAGGTCATGACGCAGCTCGGCCTCATGCCCGAGCCCGCCACGGCCTAGCTCGTTCGCGCTTTGGCGAGCGCAGCGAGCAGCTGCGCTCGCCAGGCCATCTCGAGGTCGGTGAGTTCTGCGGCGGGCGGCTACGCTTGAGCGATGGACGTGCCGAGCTGCCGGCGCGCGAGCCGTTTCAAGCGGCTGATCGCCTTCCTCAGGCGCCGCCCACAGACGGTGCCGCGCTCCTGGCTCGATGAGCCCCCAACGGATCCGGACATCGGAGTACGCGAGCCCCGGCGCCCGCGGCCGGACACCGGTTCAGGAACGGCGCTGCTCGACCCGCCGGCGTAGTTAACCGAGCTAGGGCGTGTACAGCTCGGCGTCGGCGATCGGCTCGTCGCAGGAGTACTGGCCGCAGTACTTGACCTTGCGGCCGCCGGCGAAGAGGACTTGCCCGTTCGGAAGCAGGGCCGCGCCGGAGGCGTAGGGATAGGGGTAGACCATCGGGCCGGTGGCACTCCACGTGCCGGTGGCGGGCGAGTAGACATCGCCGACGTCGCTGTCGGCGACGAGCACGCGTCCGACTTGCAGGAGCACGGCGACGCCGCTGTGCGCGTTGGTCATGCTCCCGGTCAGGCTCCACCTACCCGAGCCCGGATCAAAGAGCTCGACGAACCTGAGCGCGCTCACATTGACGCCGCCGGCGACGCGGCCGGTCGCCGGTCGTACAACTCGGCGCTCGCCCGGCGCTCGCCTGGATGCCGCTGCCGTCACCCGAGAGACCGCCGACGACGAGGACGCGTCCGCGACGGCGAGCATGGCGACTGCCATTCTCGTTTCGATCGCGTGAGCATCAGGTCGCTGGCATCGGCTCTCTGCGTCGCGTTTGCGCCACCAAGAACCGCGAAGCCCCGCCGGAGCGGGGCCTCACGCTTACGTTTCTATCTGCGCCCCGCTCGCCGGAAGGGCATATGGCCCGTTCCGGCCTTGGCGAGACCTCGGCTGACGATGTAGGCCGCGCCGATGATCGTGGCGAGCGTCCAGGCGCGCCGGTCGCCCAGCGTGTCGGACACCGCGGCCGCAATCAGGACGGCGATGATCAGGATCGTCATCGCCCAGAACTCCGTCGTCAGCGGAGCCCACTTGCTCTCGTCTTGCGCGCCCACCAGGCGTTCCCCCGTCTGCTCGACGCGAGGGCCGGGATCGGTTGCCGTTGCCATGACTTTCTCCTCCCTTGGCCGGTGCGACGCCGTCGCAGCCGACCCGTTTGATGTTTCCCTGCGGTCCGACCTACGCTGCACTGACGGCAGCCGCCTCGTGCCGCAGCGCCTCGTCGACCTGCGTCTGATCGAGCCCGCGCCCCCGCAGCACCTGCTGTGCGGGCGAGGCCTCGAGGTCCTGCATCACCTTCCCCAGCAGGAAGAACGTCGGCGGCCAGAGGCCAACGAAGATGGCAAGCCTCTCGGCACGGGCCTTGTCCTTCCAGCTGTCGGCGCCCGCGGAGCGGCCCCAGAGCGAGACTGCGGCCAGCACGGACGCGAAGCCGAGACTGTGGAGCACGTCGCTGTTTACGCCCAGGCGACGAAGGGCGAGTGCGATTCTCATCGGTTGTGACCCCCTCGGAGATGGACTGACGAAAGCCCCTCGTTGCCAGCACGGCCGACCGGTAAACGTCGTCGGCCGGCGCTACTTCAGTAGGCGCCGCGCCCGCAAACTCGGGCCTCAGCTGGGCCAGCGGCACATAGCGAACGCGCTCGCCCGTTTGCGGGGCCGAGATCGCAGAGCGCTTCGAGACCACAAGCTGGACGTGGCCGCCGCCCTCGGTGAAGAGCAGGTCGCCCGGCCGCAGCCGCGCGAAGCCGACCGGCCGGCCCACGCGCAGCTGGTCCCAGCTCGAGCGCGGGAGCTTCCACCCGATCGAGCGGTAGGCCGCGTACACGAGGCCCGAGCAGTCGAAGCCCGTCCCCGGCGACGTGCCGCCCCAGCTGTAGCCGACGCCCACCTGGTGGCGGGCATAGGCGACGACCCTGCGGGCCAGCTTCTGCAGGCGGGAGGGCGAACGCGACCCGTCGGGATGCCGCCGCCCGGCCCGCAGCGGACCGTCGTCGCCATCTCAGGCACGCAGTCGCTCCAGTGCCGCCGTGGAGGCAGTCGTGTCCGCCTGGCTCAAGGCTCGTTTCGGGCCATGCGCCAAGACCGATGCTACGCTGGGTTCTCAACAGAGCGAGTATCTGGTCGGCGACGCCTCCCATCTACCGTTCATTAGCGGTAGAGGAGGTGTTTTTTTATGGCGACTGGAACAGTGAAGTGGTTCAACGACGCGAAGGGGTACGGATTCATCACCCCTGAGGGCGGCGAAGGCAAGGATCTCTTCGTCCACCATTCCGCGATCTCGGGTGACGGCTACAAGTCACTCGCCGAGGGCGCGAAGGTCGAGTACGAGGCCGCCGAGGGTGCCAAGGGCCCCGAGGCGACGAACGTCGTACTGCTGACGGCCGTTTAACCGAGCACAGGCGCGCGCCGCGGAAACGTGGCGCGCGCTGCCTTCCAGCGAAAGGACTCGCCATGCAAGGACAGATGCTCTGGTTCAACGAGGCCAAGGACCACGGATTCATCATGACCGACGAGGGTGAGCGGCTTGCCGTGGCAGGCACCGGCTTCGCAGGCGAAGAGCGGCCGGTCGGCCGCTGCGCCCGCAAGATCGTGAGCTTCGAGGTCGATGACAGCAACGACCCGCGGCAGGCGCAGAACGTCGTCTTCGTGCCCGAGTTGGCTCCCCGGCGAGCGCGCCGTCGCTCGGCCGGTCGGGGCGTTCGCCACTAGCGGCTACTGAGCACCGATCGGCTCCGCCACGGACATGCGCGAAGCGGGAACGCCACGACGTTCGATTCGCCTCCTGTGGTTCTTCGTCGCGGAACTGTGCGCGCTCGCGACGCCCCTCGGCTATCTCCTTGCGGACGGAGCCGGCGGACACTTCAAGGGCGCTGTAAACGGCTTTGCGGCGGGCGCCCTGCTCGTCATGCTAGGCCACTAATCGCGGCGCGTCCCGCGCCACGGGCCGGGGACAAAGTCGAGGACGACGTTCACGACCCAGACGATGATCGTCGCCCAGAGAAGCGTCCTGAAGCCGTGAATGGAGAAGCCGTCGACGAGCACTGCCGTCAGCCAGAGCATCAGCATCGAAACGCCGAACCAGACCAGGCCGAGGGTGATGAAGGCGAACGGCAAGGTCAGGGCGCGCAGGACGGGCTTGAGGATCGTGTTCAGGATCCCGAAGAGCAGCGCCGCCGTGATGAGGGTCCCTGCCGAGTCGCAGTGCACGCCGCTCAGGACGGCCGTTACGACCGCCAGCACCACCGCATTGGCGACCCACGAGAGCGTGAGCTGCTTCGCCAGCCTGATCATCTGATGCGATTCTCCTAGCCGTCACGGCGCTCGGCAAGGCCCGTTAGGAATCGGCTTTTCGCGGTCGACCCGACCCGCCGCCCCAGCTGTAACCGCGGGTCGGGCCGAGGTAAATGCGGCCCGACCCGCAGGTAGTTCGTCTTACGGTCCGCTGAACGGCACGTGGTCCTGCTCGCACACCGTCCCGGCTGGCGGAAGCGTCAGGTCGACCAGGTAACGCGTCTGCACCTCGTCGGCGCACTGCGAGATGAAGAGCGACGTGTGTCCCCAGCCGTGCACCGTCAGGAGGCGCGAGTTCGGCAGGAGATTCGAGGCCAGCACGGCTCCCTCGTACCGAGTCGCGGGGTCGAACAGGTTGCCGATGACCAGGACCGGGTTGGACGTCACGTGGTTCCACGGCCCGATGTAGCGGTCGGCGTCGCTGTTCGGCCAGTCGGCACAGATCGAGGAGACCCACGTCCAGATCCGCCCGAAGGTTCCGTACTGCGCCTCCGCCGCGTCTGCGGCAGCCGACCACGCCGCGTACGTGTGCGGATTGTCAGAGTCGGCGCAGGCGACGCCGGGGAAGCTCTCCAACGCATTGAAGTAGTGCGGAAAGCCGCGCTTCGTGATGTACGAGTTGACGGGGTGCCAGAACGCCTGCAGACGTGCCCCGAGCTGCTGTGCACCCACTTGCGCTTCGAGATCGGCCAGCGCGACCGCGAAGTCCTCCCACGACGACGAGTCGTACATCGCGCCGAGCGTCATGCCGATGAGGTTCGAGTAGTTGATCTCGCCCGTCGAGCCGTCGGGGAAAATCACCGGCAGCGGATGGAGTTTGAGCGCCTCCCCGAGCGCGATGAACCGCGCCTCGCTGTCCGGGGCGAACGCACAATCGACCCCGGTGTCACAGAGACGGAAGAACTCGTTCAGCGTTGCCTGCGCCCCGGCGTCGCTGTGGAGCCGCGTTGAGAACGGCACCGTCGAGCCGTCACCGGATCCGGTCGTCCAGGCGATCGGATCGAGGACGCCGTCGATGATCATCGCCCGGATCTTGTTCGGGAACATGTTCGCGTAGGTCTGTCCGATCATCGTCCCGTACGAGACGCCGGCGTAGTTGAGCCTGTCGTCCCCCACCGCTTGCCGCAGGACGTCGAGATCCCGGGCCACGTTGGCCGTCGACATGTGGTCGGCGATGCGGCCGCCACGCCGTGCGCAGGCCGAGTCGACGAAGTGGTCTGCGTCCATCCACATCTGCACTTCCGCGGCATTGCTCGGGAACGCGATCGGCAGGAAGTACGGCCCCCACTGCCGGTCGGTGCCGAAGCACCGAAGCGCGGTGCTGCTCGCGACCCCGCGCGGGTCGAAGCCGACGAGATCGAACCTCGCGCGCACCTCGTCCGTGTAGAGGGTCGGCCCGGCGAGAACCGTGTAGACGATGCCCGAGCCGCCGGGCCCGCCGGGGTTGAGGAACAACGAGCCGATCCGATGAGCCTGATCCGTGGCCGGCAGCCGGACGACCCCCAGTGAGATCGTCGTGCCGTTCGGCTGGTCGTAGTCGAGCGGAACGTTTACGTGCCCGCACTGGAACGGGCCGACTTGCCGGTAGCAGCTGCTCCAGGCGATGCCGCCCCGGGTTGCGTGTGCGTTGCCAGCTACGGCGCCGCCGCAGACGCACACAAGTGCCGCGCACATGAGTGCTACGCCAAGCTTCTTCATCCTGCCCTCCCTTTCGGGTCCTGCCGGCCGCTCTCCACGGCCTGCAGGCGCGACGATCCTCCACGCGGCCGAACAAGTCAACTCAGGCGGGACGGGAGGCGCCGGCCGTTACTCGGCAGCGGCGCGGCGTTCGGCCTCGCGCTTCAGATGCTCGAGGCCGTCCTCGAGCGCCTTGCCGAGCGTCTTCTGTAGCCGCCCGTGGAAAAGCCGGGCGAGCAGGCCGGAATACGTCTCCTCGGTCTCCACGAACGTCCCGCCGTCGCGCGGCTCCAGGCGCCACTCGTGGATCGCCCTGATCGACTTCGTCCGGCCCAGCCACGACACGCGCTGCGGGGCTTCAACCTGCTCGAGCGTCGAGGTGATCGTCCCGGGACCTGCCTTCCAGCGGAACTCAGAACCCGGCGCCAGGGGCCCGTCGAACGACATCGACTTCACCTGCGGGTTCCACTCAGGCCACCGCTCGAAGTGGGTCAGGACGTCCCAGACGACCTCCGGCGCAGCGGCGATCTCGATCTCGCGTTTACTCCTGACCGGTGCGTCGGACGGTTCCACGGCGCGATCCTAGACCGAACAGGACGCCTAGCGGGAGCCCGCGTTCTTCGCGACGAAGGCGGCGACGTCGCGGATCTGGTTCGCCGTCAGCCTTCCTCCGAAGGACGGCATCCCGCCACCGCCCGCTTCGACCTTCGCCCGGACGGTCTGGAAGTCCGGCCGCACAGTGTCGAGGTTGGGGCCGATCTGGCCATCCGCCCCGGCGGCCTGGAGCGTGTGGCAGGAGCCGCAGCCGGCCGACTTGAACACTGCCGCCCCTGCCCTCGCGTTCGCGCCCGCCGGGATCGGCGAGCTCTTCGCCGGAACGGCGGCAGGCGCGTTCCTCGTGTAGAGCCAGAGCGCGCTTGTGTACCAGACGCCGATCAGAGCGGCGAAAAGCAGCCCGCCTGCGAGCGGGAGCACCGGGCGAGGGAAGCGGTGCATCCGGACGATCGTCACCTTCGAGGCGAACGCGCCGTAGACGGTGCACCCGAGCAGCGAGTGCGCGAGCACACGATCGCTCGGCGAGCGAAAGCCGAGCTTGAAGATGCAGTGGTAGGCGACCGGCAGCGTGCACGCGAAGGCGAGGCGTCCCGACCACCGGTGCACGGGATTCACCCAGGCCGGCTTCTGCCAGGGCAGCTTCCTGAAGATCCAGGCCGCAGTGAGGAGCTGGAAGCAGGCCAGCACGGCCGCGGCGGTCGCGAAGCCCGCTTTCAGGTGGAGCGGGTCGCTGAAGAACAGCCGGAAATAGCCCTTCGAGCGAGGCTCGTGATGTGCGAGCAGCCCGGCCGTCAGCGCGACGAGCGCGAACGCAAGCAGCGGCGCCGCGACCCAGCGGTACGACCGCTGCTCGGGCACCGGCGCGGCGAGCTCTCCCACGGCGCTATCGAACCGCACGAGCGTCGGACGAGCAAGCCCGATTAAGCTCGGACTACCTGAGCACCCTCCGCGCGCCTGCGAACTCCGGCCGGAGCTGCCTCAAGGGGACGTAGCGGACGCGCTCGCCCGTTTGCGGTGCCGAGACCGCAGCGCTCTTCGAGACCACAAGCTGAACGTGGCCGCCACCGTCGGTGAAGAGCAGGTCGCCCGGGCGGAGCCGCGCGAAGCGAACCGGCCGGCCCACGCGCAGCTGATCCCAGCTCGAGCGCGGGAGCTTCCACCCGATCGAGCGGTAGGCCGCATACACGAGGCCCGAGCAGTCGAAGCCCGTCCCGGGCGACGTGCCGCCCCAGCTGTAGTGCACACCCAGCTGGTGGCGGGCATAGGCGACGACCCTGCGGGCGAGCTTCTGCAGACGGGAGTCGTGACGGGTCTGCGAGCTACCGGAGGGCCAGTGGACAGCCGCGAAGGCGGCCTGGGCCCAGGTAACGGCGATGGTCGCAAGCAGCACGAGCACGAGCAGCGGGCGGCGCATCGGGCCTACATCGGCGGCACCCGCTCGCCCTCAAGCAGGCATCCCTCGATCGAGGGACGCGAAGTTAAACGCTAGGCCCGAGGCTCGAGCTCGAGCGCGGAGACGCGGATTGCCTCCGGCAACATGCCGCCTTCGCGCAACTCGAATTTCACCCTGTCCCCTTCCGCCAGCGTCCTCGTACGCCACTCGCCGGCGATGCTGCCTCGATGGACGAAGAGATCCTTCCCGCGCTCATCGGGGGCGATAAAGCCGTAGCCGTTCGGTTGGTTGAACCACTTCACGGTGCCGTTGGCCACGAGCGAAGCGCCTCCCTTCCAGACCGGTTCCCCGGTGTACGCCTCGAGGGACCCCCGAGGGAAGGTACGGCGAAAGTCTTCAAGGGAGGGCTCTCGCAACAAGGAAAAGAGAGCGGACAACGGCTCTGTCGAGCCTGGCCGTTGCGAGCGATTTCTTCTCGCTGCTGGGATTCAGAGTACAGGCATTCCGGGCCACCTGCGGGCCCGCTTACGAGGAGCCAAGGGTGCTGGCCCTGCAATTCGGAACTCTGTTCGCCTAGGCTCTTCGCCTCGCGCGCTGAAGCGCGTCGGCGGCCTTCGGGCTGTCGGCCGGTGTTCTGACAGCAGGGCCAGTGCAACCACTCTACTCCGGTCGTGCCGGCTGCGCGGATATCCGAAAACCGACACCGTTAGGCTCGCCGCATTCTCGAGCTCGACACCCCTCACGGAGTTGCGCGGGTGCATCTTCACCCGGTCGATTCACCGCTGGCCGCGGTCGTGCTCGGACACGGAGCCGGCGGCGGAGTCGAGTCGCCGGACCTCGTCGGCGCGGCCACGGCCGCACGCTCGGCAGGGCTCACCGTCGCGCTCGCCGAGCAGCCTTACCGCGTAGCGGGACGGCGGAGCCCGGCTCCGGCCAATCAGCTCGACGCGGCCTGGGTCTCCGTGATCGAGCAGCTCGACCTCCACGTCCCGGTCATCGTCGGCGGGCGGTCAGCCGGCGCTCGCGTCGCCTGCCGCACGGCCGACCAGGTCGGCGCGGTCGCCGTGCTCTGCCTCGCGTTCCCGGTTCACCCGCCCGGGCGGCCCGAGAAGAGCCGGCTCGCCGAGCTCGACGCGGTCACGGTGCCGACGCTCGTCGTCCAGGGCGAGCGCGACCCGTTCGGGATGCCGCCGCCGGGCCCGAACCGCACAGTCGTCCCGATCCCGGGCACGCATTCGTTCAAGAGCAGCGCCGCGGTTGAGGCAGTCGTGTCCGACTGGCTCGTGCATCTCATTCGCACGGTTTAGAAATCGACCAGCGCGGTAGGTGCCGTGGTTGGCGGCGGCTACGCCGCCCGAGAGCGAGGAGCAACGGGGAGGGAGAGCCACATCGTTGCTGCGGCAGCCCGGACGTCTTTCGGCGGCCGCGCCCTCGAAAACCTTGGAGGGGAGGACCCATGAGCCGCATGCTCACCGCGGCCGGCGGGCTGATTGCCGTGCTTGCGGTCGCGACGCTATGTCTGACCGCGGCCGCGCCCGGTGCCGGTCAGCCGCGCTACCTGGACCGGCACGCGTCCGTCGCAAGCCGCGTCAACGACCTGCTCCACCGCATGACCTTGGAAGAGAAGGTCGGGCAGATGGACCAGATCGTGATCGGCAAGCTCCGCGACACGACTTCGCCGGCCAACGGCGACTGCAACAACGCCGGCGGCAACAACGATCCGCTGCAAACGACCTGCCTGCAGCGAACCCTGATCGATTACAAGACCGGCTCGATCCTGTCGGGCGGCACCGACAACCCGGCCGACAACACGGGCCGCGGCTGGGCCGAGCAGTACAACACGATCCAGCACTACGCGATCGAGCACTCGCGCCTGCACATCCCGGTGATCTACGGGGTCGACGCGGTGCACGGCTTCGGCCACCCGTACCGCGCCACGCTCTTCCCGCAGTCGATCGGAATGGGCGCCACCTGGGACACGGACCTCGCGCAGGCTGCTGGCGCTGCGACACGCCAGCAGCTGCTCGCGACCGGCGGGAACTGGGACTTCGCGCCCGTCCAGGACCTCGCCCGCGACAACCGCTGGGGCCGCTACTACGAGACGTGGGCCGAGGAGCCGCAGCTCGCGGCCGCCCTCGGCGCCGCGAACATCCGGGGGCTCCAGGGCGGAGGCTTCAACTCGCCGCAGGTCGCGGCGACCGTGAAGCACTTCGCCGGCTACTCGCAGTCGATCAACGGGCGCGACCGGGTCGAGGCGCAGCTGCCGATCCGGTACCTGCAGGACATGTTCCTGCCGTCCTACGCCGGCGGCATCGACGCCGGCGCAGCGACAGTGATGATCGACTCCGGCTCGATCAACAACATCCCGGCGACCGCGTCGCACTTCCTGATCACCGAGGAGCTCCGCAACCGGCTCGGCTTCCGGGGCGTGGTGATCAGCGACTACGGTGACGTACCGGCGCTGCAGACCACTTACCACGTGGCCGCGGACTTCCCGGGTGCGATCGCCAAGGCGGTCAACGCGGGGATCGACGTGAGCATGACCCCCTTCGATTACGTCGGCTGGAACAACGGCCTCATCCAGGACGTGCAGAACGGCCTCGTCTCGAGGCACCGGATCGACGAGTCGGTACGGCGGATCCTGACGCTCAAGTTCGAGCTCGGGCTCTTCGACCACCCGTACGTCGACCCGGCGGCCGCGGACGCGGCGGTCGAGGCGAACAGGGCCCTTGCGCGCACGGCGGCCGACGAGTCGATCACGCTGCTTCGCAACGAGGGCTCAACACTGCCGCTCTCGGCGAGCGCTCACCTCGTCGTGACCGGGCCGAGCATGAACCGGGTCAACAACCAGCTCGGCGGCTGGAGCGTCAGCTGGCAGGGCGTCTACGACCCCGGCAACCACGTCTGCTGCATGGGGCCACCCGACCAGATCCCGCCGGCGACGACGGTGCTGGACGGACTGCAGGCCGCCGATCCGAACGTCACTGCCGTCCCGACCGACCAGACGGTCAGCGACGCGCAGATCCAGGCGGCGGTCGCTGCGGCTCAGGCCGCCGACGCGGCGGTCGTCGTGGTCGGCGAGCGAGCTTACGCCGAGGGCCTGGGCGACCGGCCCGATCCGGTGCTCCCGGCCGATCAGCAACGGCTGATCGCCGCGCTCGAGGCTACGGGCAAGCCGGTCATCGTCGTGGTCGTCGCAGGCAGGCCGCTCGGGTTCGGGCCCGACTCGATCGTCAACGGTGCGGGCGCGATCCTGATGGCGTACCTACCCGGCACCGAGGGCGGGGCGGCGGTTGCCGACGTCCTGTTCGGCTCGGTAAACCCGAGCGGGCACCTGCCGGTCACGTGGCCGTCGGCCTCCGATCACATGGCGGGTGACTTCGACACCGGTGGGCCGTCTACTCCTGGTGACGAGCCGAAGTTCTTCGACCAGCTGCCCGGCACGAACTCAGGGCCAGGCTCGGGGTACAACCCGCGCTGGCCATTCGGCTTCGGACTCTCGTACACGACGTTCGCCACGAGCGGCCTGACGGCTACGAGCTCGGTCTCGCGGCATGGCACCGTCGATACGACGTTCACCGTCTCGAACACCGGGAGCCGCGCCGGCGCCACGGTGGTTCCGGTGTATGTGCACCAGCCGGTAAGCACGGTGATTGCGCCGCCTCAGCGGCTCGTCGGCTTCACGCGGGTCGAGCTCGCAGCCGGCGAATCCCGCACCGTGCACGTCTCGTTCCCGGTCTCGGAGCTGGCCGTCACCGTCGGCGACATCGACGGCAGCGGCCGTCGCGCGGTCGAGCCCGGCCACTACCAGGCGCAGGTCGGCTCCATGAGTGCCGACTTCACAGTCAGATGACAAACGAAGGGGAGGCGGGGAACCCCGCCTCCCCTTCTATCTACTACAAGGCCGAGAATTAGCGGTCGGTGACCGGCGGCATCGAGCCGCGGTTGTAGTAGTTGCCGAGCTCGTTGCGATACGCCTGGTCGTGGTACCGCGTCTCGTCGAACTCCGGCGCGCTCTTGATCTCGTCCTTCGTGCGGTTGACGAAGATCGTCTCGGTGTCCGGATCGAGGTCCCGCACCAGGCCCGCCGGGATCATGATCTTCTTGCCGAAGATCCAGGGACCGGTGTCGACGATCAGGAAGCTGCCGCCGACCTCCCTGGTGGCCTCGTCGACCTTGCCGATCTCACCGTCGGAGGCCTCGACCTTGAAGCCGGTGAGATCGATGTTCGGCGCTGTCTCGATGGGCAGAGTCCACATCTCAACGATTGCCATTGCTGTCCTCCCTTTCGTTGCTCTCACTCCGCCTACCCCTGGTCCTCGCCCCCAAACAACGAAAAAAGTGAGCGTTTTGCAGGCAAAATCCGGCCGAACCGACCGATGCTACGCTTAGATCTCCACAGAGCGAGTATCTGGTCGGCCAACGCCTCCCATCTACCGTTCGTGAGTTGGTAGAGGAGGTGTTTTTCTATGGCGACAGGAACCGTGAAGTGGTTCAACGACGCGAAGGGGTACGGGTTCATCACCCCTGACGACGCGGGCAAGGACTTCTTCGTTCATCACAGCGCGATCGCCGGCGACGGCTTCAAGACCCTCGCCGAGGGCGCAAAGGTCGAGTTCGACGAGGCCCAGGGCGAGAAGGGCCCCGAGGCCAAGAACGTCGTGCCGGTCGGCTAATCGAGCGCAGGGCGCGCGTCGCACACGCGGCGCGCGCCGCCTCTGACGAAAGGACTCGCCATGCGCGGGCAGATGCTTTGGTTCAACGACAAGAAGGACCACGGCTTCATCAGGACCGACGAGGGCGAGCGGTTGCAGGTCGACGGACCCGGCTTCGCTCCGGGCCAGCGGCCGGAAGGGCGCTGCGTCGACAAGGTCGTGACCTTCGAGGTCGATGAGAACGGCGGCGAGCGCCGCGCCCAGAACGTCGTTTTCGAGCAGGAGGTCGCCGGGCGGCGAGCCCGCATGCGCAGCGGCGGGCGCGGTGTCAGGCACTAGCCCCGAGCAAAAGAACTTCGCAGAGATCGACCGGCTCGAGAAGCTCCTCACCGAGCTGCGGAGCGGCCGGTCGACTGCGCGCGAGACCGAGGCGATTCGCGAGATTGGGCTCGAGATCGCGGTCGCCATCCGGGAGGTCGGCGCGATGCTCGTCAACGTCGGCTGGGAGCAATCGTTTGCGACCAAGCACGACGACGAGACCTAACACGTAACAAAGCGCCGCATCGCAATCCGATACACGCGTACGTTCTCCCTTAGGCGGGCCTGGCTGAACCTCTGGCGAAAGCGCGCTGCACGCCTCGGGCGGGGCCGGCCTGGCCGCGATGATCATCGCCGCCTCAGTCGCGGGCCTGCGCGCCGCCGCGGTTCCCCGCTGGGCCGGGTGGCTCGGGGTGGTGGCGGGAATCCTCTCGCTGGCGCTGATCATCTTCTTCCCGTGGTTCGTGGCCGCGATCTGGATCCTGGTCGTGAGCATCGGGATGTTCGTCCGCGGCAATCGGGAGGGCGCCGCCGTCGCTTAGGATCGCCTGAATGGCCACCACCGCTCGAGCAGCGACGGTCACGCCCGAGCTCGTGATGGAGCTCCTGCGGCCGGGCGAGGTCTCGCTCTCGGCCGACGGGAAACGCATCGCGGCCGCGGTTCTGCCCTCGTTCCGGGACAAGGGCAAGCGGATCGAGAGCCGGCTGTGGGTCGGTGACGTCGACGGCGAGCTCACCGAGGGCGAGCTCGGTTCGATCCCGCGCTTCTCGCCGGACGGGGCGCGGCTCGCCTATGCCTCCGAACGCGGGCACGACGGGCGGCTTTCGCTGTGGGTCGACGGGACCGAGCTCGGCGAGATTCCGGGCTCGGTCGAGGACATCCACTGGTCGCCCGACGGCTCGCGGCTGCTCGTGCTCGCGGCCGACATCGGCGCGGATCGCGCGGGCGCGGACACGGCGACCAAGGTCAAGGAGGCCGGAACCGACCCCGACGACCCCAAGGTCTTCCGCCCCGCGCAGTTCTGGCGGCGGCTCTGGCTCGTCGACGCGGGCTCCGGCGAGGCGCGCGATGTCACTCCCGAGCACGTCAACGTCTTCGAGTTCGGCTGGTCCGGCGGCATGGTCGCGGCGGTCTGCACGAACGATCCGTCCGAGAGCGCCTGGTACGAAGCCTGGATCGGCCTCATCGACGT